>Ga0101944_10004345_pt1 | contig 17750 bp, 12 predicted proteins | sample DewCreD2012metaG_FD_75245 | JGI IMG/M metagenome (GOLD analysis project Ga0101944, IMG submission 75245) | Hot spring sediment bacterial and archeal communities from British Columbia, Canada, to study Microbial Dark Matter (Phase II) - Dewar... ... | reverse complement strand
AGGTTCTCGCCGATGCGCGACAGCCCCTGGCTTTGAAACAGCAGCACGGGGAAGCCGGGACCGTAGGCGTTGGGGACGTCGTAGGGATTGCCCGGGGTGTTGCGGAAGTCCGAGTACCAGCTCGTGTAACCGTAGCTCACGCGGTTGAGAACGTTCGGGCGCGCGATGAAGTCGTAATGCGCGGCCGCGTGCCAGGTGTTGGGGAAGTCCTGGTAGCCTTCCAGGCGCCCGCCGTAAGGGGAGTTGTCGTTGTTGCGCTCCTGGCGCGTGACGCGCGCCGAGGCGGTGAGGCGGTGGCGCGCCGCCGGGCTGTGATCCACCTTCAGATAATACACGTTGGTGTTTTCGATCTGGTTCTGGCTGCCGATGAAGTTGGACTCCAGCGTGGGACGGTTGGGCAGCGGGATGACGCCCAGCATCCCGCCCGCGAAGCGGCTGAAGCGCGCCGCCGGAATCTGGTTGCCGGCAAAGGGCGTGCGCGCCGCGGGTTGCGTCGCCGAAGCCGGATCGTAGACCACCTGCGGGCTGGCGGAAAAATCGCCCCGCCGCATGGCCTCGGTGGGCAGCGTGCGGACGACGCCCTGGGGCTGATTCAAGCGCCGGAAGCCGGTCACGTTGGCCAGGAAGAAGGTGCGGTTGCGGCCGTCGTAGCGCGGCAGGCGGACGGGACCCGAGAAGGTGGCGCCCACCTCGCCCTGGCGCGTGGTATCGGCCTGCGCCGCGTTGTAGCGCCGCGCGTCGAGGATGCCGTTGCGCAGCAGGAACTCGGCCGCGCCGTGATAATCGTTGCTTCCCGAGCGGGTCTGGAAGACCACCACGCCGCTGGAGGTGCGGCCGAACTCGGCGTTGGGCACGGCGGCTTCGACGCGGAACTCGGCTACCGTGTCCAGCGCCGGGCGCACGTTGAAAGGCACGTTGAAGCTGGCGCGGTACATATTGGGCACGCCGTCGATGAGCACCTCGGAGCCGAGCTGCCGCCCGCCGTTAATGTTGTAGCCGAAGTTGTTGAGGTGCAGCCGCACGCCGGGCACCAGCCGGATGACGCTGTTGATGTCGCGCATGGCGCCCGAAAACTGGAACGGAAGGCGCTCGATCAGCTTGCGGCCGACCTGCGAGCCTTGCCCGGAGGTCTCCTGTTCGAGCAGCGGCAGTTCCGCCGTCACGGTCACGCTTTCCTGCACGCTGCCCACTTCCAGGCGCGCGTCCAGGCGGACGCTTCTGGCCGCTTCGACAATCACCTCGCGGCTCTCGAAGCGCTTGAAACCCGGCGCCTCGATGCGCAGGTCATAGCTTCCCGGAGCCAGCGAGGGGAAGGTGAAGACGCCCTCCTCGTTGGTCCTGGCGCGGTGCTCGACCGCCGTGGCGCGGTGCGTGGCGAGCACCTCGGCGGCGGTCACGCCGGATCCGCTGGGATCGGTCACAATGCCGGTGAGAGACGACGCGGAACGCTGCGCCGGCAGCGCGGCTGCCAGCAACAGCGGCAGGCAGGCAAAACTCGCGCGGATGCGCATATCGAACCTCCGTGGTGAAGATTATCCGGCCTCAGGGTGACGGAGCCGTGTCGCCAGCGTGAATACTCCGTGAAGAGCCGCGATCCGCTACAGTCGAAGGCATGGCACCTTCACGGCGGCAGTTCCTGGCCGGCGGACTGGCTTCGGCCGCGCCGGTGGTTCTCAGTGCGCGGCGGGCGGCGCGTCCCAACATTCTCTGGATCTCCTGCGAGGACACCAGCCCCACGCTGGGCTGCTTCGGCGATCCGCAGGCGATTACGCCCGCGCTCGACAAGCTGGCGTCCGAGGGCGTCTGCTACACGCGCGCCTACACCGTCGCGGGCGTGTGCGCGCCCAGCCGCTCGGGAATCATCACCGGGATGTTTCCGAGCACCCTCGGATCGCACCACATGCGCTGCCAGGCCAAGCTGCCCGCGCACGTGAAGTGCTTCCCCGAGTATCTGCGCGAGGCGGGTTACTACTGCACCAATAACTCCAAAACGGATTACAACTTCCCCGTCCCGCCCAAGGCCTGGGACGAATCCAGCGGTAAAGCGCACTACCGCCACCGCGCCAAGGGCCAGCCCTTCTTCGCGGTATTCAACATCACGACCACCCACGAAAGCCGCATCCTGATCGAGGCGGAAAAGTTCCGCGGACTGACCGCGCGCCTCACCGCCTCTCAGCGCCGCGACCCGGCGCGAATGCGCGTGCCCGCCTTCCATCCCGATACGCCGGTGACGCGGCGCCAGTGGGCCAACTATTACGAGCTGGTGACGGCCATGGATTACGAAGTGGCGGACCGGCTGAAGGAACTCGAGAACGATGGGCTGCTCGAGGACACCATCGTTTTCTTCTGGGGCGATCACGGCACCGGGTTGCCGCGCGCCAAGCGCTGGCTGTACGAGTCCGGCACTCACGCGCCAATCATCGTGCGCATTCCGGAGAAGTTCAGAACCGCCGGCCAGGGCGAGCCCGGCACGCGCGACAGCCAGCTTGTCAGCTTCCTCGACCTGGGTCCCACGGTGCTCAACCTGGCGGGCGTTGAAGTCCCGAAGCACATGCAGAGCCGTGCGTTTCTTGGCCCCAACCTGACGCCGCCGCGGGAATACGTCTATGGGGCGCGCGACCGCATGGACGAGCGCTACGATATCATCCGCGCGGTGCGCGACCGCCGTTACCGCTACATCCGCAACTACGAACCGTTCAAGCCCTACTACCAGTACATGAACACCTCCGAGCAGAGCCCGGTCATGCAGGACCTGCGGCGCGCGCACGCCGAAGGCGCGCTGCGGCCCGCCGCGGCGCAATTCATGGCGGACCGCAAGCCGGAAGAGGAACTCTACGACGTCGAGCGCGATCCGGACGAGGTGCGCAACCTCGCCGCTCTGCCCGGGCACCGCAAGACGCTGGAGCGCCTGCGCGCGGCGCACGAAGCCTGGACGCGCGAGACCCGCGACCTGGGACTCATTCCAGAGCCGGAACTGGTGGAGCGCGAGGAGAAGCTCGGCAGCCGCTACGCCATTCTGCGCCAGCCGGACTCCGATGCGCTCCTGACGCGCCTGCGCGAGATGGCCGCCGCGGCGGCGCGGGGCGAGCGGGAGCGGCTGGAGCGCGGGATCAAGGATCCGGACGCCGCGGTGCGCTACTGGGCGGCAACCGGGCTCGGCAACCTGGACGCTTCCGCTCCCGGCGCGGCGCTTGAGGCCGCTCTGAAGGATTCCTCGGCGGCGGTGCGGGTGGCGGCGGCGCGCGGGCTGCTGCGCGCCGGATCGCGCCAGGAGGCGGCGCTCAAACTTCTGACGGTGGAGCTTGCAAGCCCGCGCGAGTGGGTGCGGCTGGCGGCCGCGCTGGCGCTCGACGAAAGCGGCGCCAAGGCTCGCCCGGCGGCGGACGCCCTGCGGCGCGCGCTTGAGGACAAAAACAACTATGTTCCGCGCGTGGCCCGGCACGCCCTCGCCGGAATGGGCGCCTAGACCCGCGCCGCCACGTTCACATTGACGCTTCCGGCGCCGATAAGCGAAGTCGGGGGACGCGTTATGAACGTCAACGCCTTGCAGGCTCTACAACCGCCGCCGGGCAGCCTGGGAGCGCGCCGCGCGGCGCCGCCGCCGCGCAGGCAGCAAGCCGCCGCTTCGGTGCAGACCAGTGCCCGCGAACTGAGCGGCTCGCTTTCGATCACCACCGCCGACGGGGACCGCGTCACGCTGTCGTTTCAGGCGGCGGCGTCCCTGTATCGCGCGCAATGGGACGCGCGGCGCGGCGGGCCGAGGCAGTGGGGCGAGACCTCGTCGGCGTCGCAGTCGCTTAACGTCTCGGTGTCGTTTGAAGGCGAGTTCGATCAGCGGGAACTCGCCGACATCCGCAAGGTGCTGGAGGGCTTCACCGGCGCGGCCGGAGAACTGGCGCGGACTTCGTCCGGAAGCGCCTCCGGGCGTATGGGGAACCTGGGCGCGCTGGAGTCCCTGGCCGGCTTTGCCTACGGCCTGCAACTGAACGAGGCCAGCGCTGGGCTGGCCGCGCGTTACGCCTGAGGCGGACGCTCAGCGGCCGGAGAGCAGATCGCGCCCGGCGGCGCTTGGCATCCGCAACCCGAGCAGCGCCCACGCGCACAGGATGCCGGTCAATGTCCAGCTGAGCGGAGTCAGGGTGACATCCGGAACGGCCACGATGCCGATCGATTCGAGGCCATCCACAAGAACCGGTACCGCCAGTCCGGCCAGCAGCAGCCGAGCCTGAGCGGCCTCCAACGGAGACGCCCGTCTCAGGTGACGCGCCAGCAAGACCATGGCTGCCAGGATTATCGCCTCGATGAAGGTTGCGTGCACATAGAACAGCGGTCCCGGGTCGGATACGATGGCCGGGATCGGGCCGGTGGAGACGCGCAGCTGGGTGCGAAACCAGGCATGCCTGTCACTCGTGACGGTTGCGGCGGCCATCATCAGCGGTAGCGCCAGCAACAGGATGAGGCGCTGGCGGGTCAGGTGTGCCCGGTGTCCGGTGAACTCAACCGCGACGAGAAGCGCCAGGACGCTCACACCCTCGACGAGCACTGTGCGCAGGCGATGGCAGGCAACCTTCACTGCGAAGTCGGCGGCCACGACCTCCAGCCCCACCGCCGACAGCCACAGCGCGGACAGGAACATCGCCCACGCAAAGGGGCGCGCGCCGGGGACATCACGATAGCGCAGGGCGTAAGCGCCCAGCACCAGGGCGACCAAGGCCGAGAAAAAGATTGGCAGAACGTAGGAGAGGTAGATCACCCGCTATCCGCACCGACGCTGAGCCTGGCGGCGCACCTCCGCCCCCGCCGGCGTGAGGATACCGCAGCGTGACGACTTTGCCAACTTGTGAGGGTGTGGCTGTGGCGGAGGTGTGAATCTGTTGGTCGGGGAGGCTGGCCGGAGGGCGGGTCGGGCGCCGCACAGGGCTGCCCCTTATTCTGGCAGAACCGGATCTCCCAACACCGCCCGCCGCAGGCGGTCACCCAGGAACCCCTTGACCAGCACCTCGTCCGCTCCGGCGGATAGAAACCGCTCGTGCGGCCAGGCGTCGTCGGTGAGAACGATGCGTCGAATGGCGGGGGCGTCAGCCCGCAGCCGCTGCAGAAGCGCCGCCACCGCCGCCTGCCCCAGGCTGGCATCAATGATGATGGCGCGTGGGGCATCTTGATGCAGCCGATCGGCCACCAGTGCCGGGTCGTCCACGCTGATGACGTCGCCCACCTCCGCCGTGGCTTTCAGGAAGGTGACCAGCGACTCACGCAGCAGACCGGGGCGGGCGACGATGATCACGCTGACGCGAGTAGGGGGCATACAGGCTCCCAAAAAAATAGCAGTCGGTGGCCGGCCTGGGAACGCCGACGTAGTCCCGGTGCTGTCCCGGGAGCACCAGCTCGGCCCGGCGGCTGCCTATTTTCATGCGTCGTGGTGGCGACGCCGCAATGGGTAACTCCTATGAGAAAAGCCGCCGGTGGTTCGCTTCACCCGCCGGCGCTGTCTCCGTTGCAGCACCTCACCCCCCGGCCCCCTCTCCACGGAGTGGAGAGGGGGGGTAGGGGGTGTCTGCACCGCCATTTTCATGCGTCGTTGCTGGCGGGCCGCCGCAATGGCCGACTCTCAGTCGGCGCTACTTCCACACCGTCTTGATGTCCACGGTCCTGGAATCTTTCAACTCGGCGCCGTTGTCGCCCATAGTCACCGTCGCCAGTTTCGCCTGCCAGACGGTGCCGGGGATGAGGTCACCCATAATGTACCATCCGCCGTCAACGCAGCCGTAGTTGGCGCGGTCATCACCCAGGGCGAAGGTGGCGCCGGTCATGAAGTAGCAGGCGTTGCCGTCGGCGAGCAGAACAGCCCAGCCGTTGTTGGCGTACCCTTCGGCGGCGGCCTCCGGAATGTCGGCCTTGGGCAACGGTTCGGTCAGCTGCATCGCAAAGCCGGGGTCGTTCTTGATCGGGTCTGGCTGGCAGACGAGCTGGTCGCTGTGACCGACCACCTGGAAACACGGGTCGCCGATCATGTTGTCACTGCTGCAACGCCAGGCGTCCTCACGGCCGAAGGCCGCCAGCGAGTTGCTGAAGCAGGAACCCTTCACCGGGTCGCCGGCCGGCAGCCCTGAAGGGACGAAGGTGATCACCTGCGTCGCTGAGACCTCCGGCGGCGCCGGCACCCACGTCTGGCGCAGCACCACGGTCTTGCCGTCCTGATCATAGTCGCGCTCCATAACCAGCTCGTCGGCCGTCAATTGCACGATCTTCTGCTCCACCTTGCCGCCAGGATGAAGCGATTCAAGATCCGTGATGATGAGCCGATCACCCTCCAACTTCCACGTGAAAGCGTCCGGTTCGAGCGGCTTGGCGGGGTCCTTGAACACGGTGCCGGCGTGGAACAGGCCGACGCCAGCGCTGGTGAAGATGAAGCGGTCATCCCGGGCATAGTCAGGGATGTCCACTGCCTTGCCGTCAAGAACGTATTCCTTGAGCAACCACGCCTTCTGGCTGCCGCCGTGCAGGTCCTGCGGGTCCGGTGCGGCCGCCTGCACGGGCGTGACGACGGCTATCGCCAGCGCCGCAATCACTGCCAGCGTGACGACATACGGGGTTCTGAACATAGGTCTCTCCTTGTGTCAGTTGTGAATGTGGTGATACGCCAGAATCTGGACGAGCAGGCCACCGGCACGCCGGTGACCCCGCCCATTCAGGATATCACATTCGGGCCGGCCTGTCGTCAGCTGGCCGCTTATCTTGGGGTAAACAAATGTTCAGGCGATCACGCAGGAGATTATTCGAGGGGGGATGATTCCAGCACGGCGCTACACCTCCAGCGCCCGACGCGCCACCTCGCGGCCCATCTCCACGGCGTAGTTGGTGCCGCGATCCCAGGGGTACACCTGGCTCATGCTCGCCCAGAACAGCCCTTTGATCGGCGTCGCCAGGTCGGGGATGTTGCAGGAATGGTTGACGCCCGGCACCGGCTGGGCGTATTTCTCGCGAAAGACCCAGTAGCGGCGCACCCATTCCGGCCGGAAGTCCGGGTTGAAACGCGACAGCGCGGGGAGGAAGCGCGCCACCAGCTCGTCGTCGGCCAGGCTGAAGTATTCGTGATCGGGTTTGAGGTAATCGCCGCAGTAGATCAGGTGGTCCCCGCCGTAGTGCTCGCGGCTGATGAAATTGGTGTGCTCCACCAGCGCCAGGAAGGGGAAGCCCTCGCCCTTGGGCAGGTTGATCCAGTAATGCCCGTCGGTCAGCGGCTGGGTGAGCGCCAGGATCGCCACGACCGCGCCCATCGAGCGGAGCGTCTTGAGACCGGCCAGGTAGTCGGCCGGCAGCTGCGGCACCAGACGGGCCAGCAGGTCGGGCGACAGCGTCACAATGACGCGGTCGTAGCTGGCGGAAGCGCCCCTGGCGCGGACGGTCAGGTGGCCGGCCGCCAGGCCGGGCCCGCCGGGCAACACCTCCGCCTCGATGCGCTCCACCGGCGCCTTGAGGCGCACCTCGGCACCCCGCTGGCGCACCCGGGTGGTCAGCACGTCGAGGAGGCCCTGAAAGCCGCCCTCGAAGTAACCCAGCCACGACGAGCGCTTGTGGATGCGCGCCCAGAACCAGGCCATGTTGACCTCGCGGTAGTACTCGCCGAACTTGCCGACGAGGAGCGGCTCCCACAGCACCTGGTAGCCGCGCCGCCCCATCCAACGCGTCAGCCACTCGTGCGCCGTGTAGCGCTCCAGGCGCGGCCAGTCGCGCAGCAGGCGCAGGTAAATGGCCACCGGCCCGGCGCGCAGCTTGTCGAAGAGGGACAGGTGTGGGAAGGTCAGCGCGCGCAGGTAGCTGTCGAACGGGTACGCGCGGTCGCGATACCAGATCGAGGTAATCGGCCGGCGGTAGAAGAGCTTCTCCCACACCCCCAGCTCGCCGATCAGATCAATGATCGCGTTGTCGGAGGTGAACCAGTGGTGGTAGAAGCGCTCCAGCGACCATTCCCAGCGTTCGTCCCTGAATCCGGATGCCAGACCGCCCGGCTGGGCCGAGGCCTCATAGACAACCACCTGGTGACCCAACTCGCTCAGGTGATAGGCGGCGGTCAATCCGGCCGCCCCCGCGCCGATGATGGCGATTCTCATTGGTAGTACTCCCGTGAAACTAGCCGATTCCAGGCAGCAAGTAGTCTCCGCAGCTGCCGGCCTGGGAGCGCCGAGCCCCAGCTCGGCCATCCCCTGCGATTTTCATTCATTGTTGGTGTGCACACGCTCATGGGGACTCCCGTGAAACTAGCCGCCGGGGTATGACGTCAGCCTGCGACCCACGCTCGACAGTTCCCTCACCCCCCAACCCCCTCTCCCAGGTGGGAGAGGGGGCAGGGGGTGAGGGCGAACGCACCATTTTCATTGCTGCCGGGCGCCCGCTCAAGGTGACTCCGGACTCCCGACTTGCTCCTGCCCGACCTCCTGCACCGCCTGGCCGAAATCGCGCCAGCTCAGGCTTGTGCGCACCATATAGTATACACCCAACGCCGTGATCGGAAACCACAGCGCGGCGTGCAACACCAGGGTGTAGCCGGCGGCGACGTCGCGCGGGACGCCCCACAGGTTCAGAATCTCGATGCCGGGCGCGTCGAACGTGCCAACGTAGCCCGGCGACGACGGGATCGTGGTCGCCAGGTTGACGACGCCGTTCATCAACATCAGGACGAAGAAGGGCACGCTGAAGCCGAAGGCGTGCATCACAAACCAGTACTTGACCGTCTCCGCCAGCCAGATCACGATCGAGGTGACGAACAGCATCAGGACCGCCCGACCGCTGCGCAGCGACCGCAGTCCGGTCAGGAAACGCCCGGCAAAGCCGCGCGCCGCGGGACGGAAGCGCAGCGGCACCAGGCGGTCAATGATCCGACCCGAGACCGCTTCGGCCCAGCGCACCCGGATGGCCAGCACGATGAAGACAGCCAGCGCGCCGAAGAAGAGCAACGAGGCGACAACGACCATCAGCTGCAGCCAGGTCGGCATCGGCGTGAAGGGCAGGCCGATGAAGACGAACATGAGCATCACCAGGCCGTCGAAGACGCGCTCGATGACGACCGTCGCCAGCGAGGCGCTGACGCTGACGCCCTCCCGCCGGCGCAGGACGTAGGCGCGGATCAGCTCGCCGGCGCGCGCGGGATAGACGTTGTTGCCCATATAGCCGATCACGACGACCGGAAACAGCCGCCGCAGGGGGACGTGCTTGAGCGGGCGGAGCAGGTAGTCCCAGCGCCAGGTGCGCGCCCAGACGCCGACGAAGTAGACGGCGACGCCCGGCGCCAGCCAGCCGTACTCGGCGCGCCGCGCCACCGCCCACACGTCGCCCAGATGCAGATTGCCGAGTGCCAGATAGAGAAACGCCAGGCTGATGACGACGCCCAGCCAGATGCGCCAGCGTTTGAGCAAGATGGTATCCCTTCGGGGCGGTCTGCGTCGTGCTGCGGGCGCTGCCGCTGCCCGGTATTATAGGCGGGCCGAATCGAGAGGCAAGCTCGCCACCACCGTCTGTCCCGCCCGCACCCGCTGGCCCACCCGCACGAGCACCTCGGCGTGCGGCGGCAGGAAGAGATCAACGCGGCTGCCGAACTTGATCAGCCCCAGGCGCTGACCGCGCCGCAGACGGTCGCCGATGGCCGGCCAGCACACGATCCGGCGCGCCAGCACGCCGGCCACCTGGCGGACCGCCATCCGTCCGTGCGCCGTCTCCAGGCCGATCAGGTTGGACTCGTTGCGCTCGGCGCCCGCCGAGTAGGCGGGCGCGAAGGTGCCGGGTCGGTACTCCAGCCACCCCACGACGCCGTCGCACGGGCTGCGCTGGACATGCACATCCAACAGGCTGAGGAAGATGCTGACGCGGCGCGCCGGGCCACCCATGAAGCGCGGCTCGTCAACGGTCTCGATCGCCGTCACCCGCCCATCGGCCGGTGCCAGGAGGGCATCCGGCGATGGCGAGCCAGGCGTGCGCTCCGGATCGCGAAAGAAACAGGCCAGCCAACCGAACAGCCCCAGCGCCAGCGCCGCGAGCCAGGGGCTGCGCAGCCCCAGCGCCACCACCAGGATCGCAACCACGCCGACAACGGCCGGCCGCGCCTCGCGCCAGGCAGCCGAACACGCCCTCAACACGGACTAGCCCGCTCCGCGACGGCGTTGACCGAGCCTGGCCAGCCAGATCGCCGGGCCGCTGCCGGCATACAGAGCAAACAGGCCGAAGGGCACCGCCTCCCAGCCGGCGATCGACCACGCCACCGCCACCGCGAGCAGGACCGCCACCGCCGCCAGCGGCGGCAGCCGGGACAGGTGATGCGCCCGGGGATAGGGGAAGGTGCTGGCCATCAGGCCACTTACCACAATCACCACCACCGCCCACCACAGGTTGATCACCCAGTGTTGCCAGAAGCTGCCCGTGATCACCAGGATGCTGGCCATCGGAATTGGCAGGCCGACGTAGCACGCGCCGCGGTCGGTCGGCAGCGTGTTGTAGCGGGCCAGGCGGAAGGCGCCGGCGATCACGAAGACCAGCGAGACCGCGACCGCAACCGGAAAGGACACGCCGACGTTCAGCAGCAGGTGGTAGATCAGCAGGCTGGGCGCTACCCCGAAGGTGACCACATCGGCCAGCGAGTCGAGCTGCTTGCCCAGCTCGCTGGTCGTTCCGAGACGGTCGGCCAGCTCGCCGTCCATCGCGTCGAGGATCGAGCCGATCACGATGAGAAGGGTCGCCAGAAGGAAGCGTCCCTCGCCGATCATCATGATGGCGAGAACGCCCAGCGTCAGGGAGCTGGACGTGGCCAGGCTGGGCAACACCATTGAGATTCGCTTCGGCATCGCAGCGCCTCCTGCTCGCGGATCAGGGATTGCGGGCGGCCGGCTCATCGTCGCCGGGGGGCTTGCGCCAGTAGAACGTCCAGGCCGGCGGCAGGCTGCGCAGAACCGCGCGCCGCTCCACCTGGTACTGCCGGGCCAGGCGATCCATGAACGCCTGTTTGGCGCGCATATCCGCCCGCGCCGCCGGGCCGCTGGCGAGGTACTTCAGGCGACCCAGGCCAATATACTTGACATAACCGAATACGCCACCCGGCTTCAGGTGATTGATCATCCGTTCCAGGATGTCCTGCACCATCGCCAGGGGAAAGTTGGTCAGCGGCAGGCTGAAGACGATGTAGTCGTAGTTGTGCTCGAAGGGGACATTGCGGACGTCGTCGTTGATGAAGCGGATGGTGACGCCCCCGGCGCGCGGGAGCGCCTCACGGCTGAGTCGCCGCTGCAGGAAGGCCATCAGCTCGGGGTTGATCTCGACGACGTCCAGGGTGTCGCCTGGCTCCAGGAGGGGGATGATGGCGGTGGTGAAGGCGCCGCTGCCCGCGCCGACCTCCAGGACGTCCACGCGCCCCTGCTTCTGCGCCAGGTAGGCGACCATCGCCCGGCCCAACGCCGCCGAGCTGGGCAGAATGGCGCCGGTCTGGAAGGGATTGCGGATGAACTGGCGGAAGAAGAGCTGCTGCTGCGTCAGCGTTCGCTGCGGATCCACGCGTCATCACTCCGGGCTGAACGACGGCGTCGGCGCGCGGCGGACGGCCGCGGCATCGCGCGCTCTGGCCTGCGACATCCCTTATGGCTCACGGTTCTTGCGCCGACCGGTTGAGGCCACCCGCCGGGCGGGTGTCATTGGGATGATTGTAGCACCATTGTGGCGGTGCGGTCAACTGTGGCCGCGGGGCTGCCCGCACGGCCTAATCCGCCTTGCCCTGTTACACAACTGGTTTTCCGGGCAATTGATCTGTTGTATACTGTTCTGGCCGTCAAGGTCTTTACCGGGAGAGCCATTATGAGCAATCAGGATGCCCAGGAAATCATCACCTGCATGGTGCAGCGCATCGTTGAGCAGTTCAACCCCGACAAGATTATCCTCTTTGGCTCACGCGCCTGGGGCACTGCCGGTCCGGACAGTGATGCCGACCTGCTCGTCATTATGTCCGTCGCGGGATCGCGGCGCAAGCAGGCCGCCCGAATTGACCTGGCACTCGCCGGCATGGGACTGCCCAAGGACATTGTTGTCGTCACGCCGGAGGAAGTCGCGAAGTACGGCGACACCGTCGGCGGGATTCTGCGTCCGGCACTGCGGAAAGGGAAGGTGCTCTATGAACGTTCCACCGGAATCCGCTAATCGTTCAAACAACTGGACGAAAGACCGCTCCACTGCGCTTCATGCTGAACTACCCCTCCAACCGCTCCCACGCCTCCAGCACCAGCCGGCGGGTGCGGTATTCGCCGTACTGGCGGATTTCCTTCTCCTTCAGGACGCGGAACGTCTCCCCGGGGAAGTCCGGCCCGTGCACATCCGCCGGGTCGAGGATGTAGCGCAGCTGGGTCTCGGTCAGGCCGTACAGCCGCGCGTAGTAGGCGTCCAGCTCGGCGCGCAGCACCGCCCGACGCTCCTCGTCCCACCGGAAGGGGGGAATGGGGGGTGGGCAGTCGGGCGTGGGGGGTGGGCAGTAGGGAGTGGGCAGTAGGGAGTTGGGAGTGGGCAGTGGGGAGTCGGGCACGGCGCCGGCTTCGCAGCTCAGCGACCCCCGGTCCCCCTTCCCTACTCCCGATTGCCTATTCCCTACTCCCCATTCCCCATTCCCCACTCCCCCCGCAACGGCGGCGTTCGCGCGCCACTGCGCTTCGATGAGGTCACGCAGCGCCTGGTCCGCCTCGCGCCACACGTCGTCGGCGAAGGCCCCCACATCCCGGGCCGTGTAGACCAGCTCGAGGACGCGCGGCACGATGAACGCCAGGTCGGCGGCGGTGTAGCGGTCGGGCGGCAGGACGGGCATCTGACGGAGATACCCGTACGTGAGGTGCATACCGCCGACCTTTAGCCTTGCGACGTAGTCGAATGCGAGAGCATTAACATTGGCGATAAGGCACGCAGTATCTCTGGCACTTGCATTGGCTCCGAAGGCGAGAGGCATTGTATGTCCCACCCCCACCCGCGGCAGGAGGCTGAAGATGGCGGTGCGCTCGTTCGTGGCGTTGGTGATATCGCGAAAGCCCAGCAGCCATCCTCGCTGCCAGTCCCCCAGCCGCGCCGCCACCTCGGCCGCCGGCACCCAGTACCACGGCTGCGCCAGCCAGGTCGGATCGGCGTGCTCCTGCGCGGTCGGCGTGGTCAGGTGGGTGCTGCTCCCGCGCGCGGCGCTGTCGCCGTAGCTGCCGAAGCGGTGGTCGTACTGCCAGATCATCTTGGCCTCGTAGAGTGGCAGATAGACCTCGCCGTCGCGGACGAAGCAGTTGCCCTGCAGCCGCCAGCCCGCGGCCTCCAGCTGCGCGCGCGGGCGGAAGAGGTGCGAGTCGTTGGCCATATCGAACATTCGGAGAAACGAGATGCCCCACGGATTCGCGCCGGTGGTCTCGTCCACCAGCACCGGCACGCGGGCGTAGATCTGACGCGTCAGCTCGGCGTCCTGGCGGGTGCGGAAGACGGGGCAGGTGCGCGTGTTGGGGTTGATGCGCGCGAAGTCGGCCGCGCTCAGGCGGAAGCGCCGCTGCGGGTCGCGCAGCTGTTCGGCGCGCGTGGCGAAGAAGACGAACTCGGCGCCCTGGTCCTCAGCCTCGGTTTCTCTGGCGATAGATCCCTCACCCCCGGCCGCTCTGCCGACAAATCCCTCACCCCCGGCCGCTCTGTCGACAAATCCCTCACCCCCGGCCGCTCTGCCGACAAATCCCTCACCCCCGGCCGCTCTGCCGACAAATCCCTCACCCCCGGCCCCTCTCCCAGAGGGAGAGGGGAGCGACTCCGTCTGTCTGGGAGCGCGGTCGCCCCGCACCGTCAGCAGGCTGAACTTGTAACGGCTGTCCACCGCCGGGAAGAGCCCTGCCCGGTTCTCAAAGTCGAACAGACTGACCAGGCGCCCGCTCGACACCAGGTCGGCGAAGAAGGTCTTGTTGCTGTCGTCGGTGGCGATGCCGGTCGGCACGATGAAGCCGCTGCGCCCGCGATCGGCGACCAGCTGGCAATCGAGCTCGGCGAACACCTGGTAGGTGTTGATGTCGCCGTGAGCCGACAGGGGAAAGCGGCCGCTGCCGCGCAGGAACTGGCTGTTTGCCTCGGCCAGGTGCAGTGCCGCCCGGTACGCCTGCCACAACGCCGGGTTGGTCTGCGGCAGCGCCTTGATCAGGCGCTCGCGCGCCGCCTTGTTGGGGGCGCTGGCGATCTCCGGGTCGCGGGCGGCGAAGAACTCCTGCTCCTGCAGCTTGATGCGCTCCCACGGCGGGTTGCCCAGCACGACGTCGAAACCCCGTGCGGAAGTGGGGAGTGGGGAGTGGGCAGTCGGGTGGGTTGTCTCCTCATTCCCCACTCCCCACTCCCCATTCCCCACTCCCCACTCACTATTCCCGAAGAAGACATCCGGAAACTCGAGCGGCCAGTGGAAGAAGCGCGCTTCCTCGGCCAGCGCGTCGGCGGCACCGACGAGGCGGGCCGAAACCGCGCGCGGGCGACGCAGGTAGTCCCATACGTCGCCGCTGGTGGGCACCAGGGCATCGGCGCCGCCGTCCGCACGCACGGCGGGCAAGAAGAAGGCCGCCGTCCACAGGTTGCAGGCCGTCCACAGCTGCCGCCAGGTGTCGCCGGCGTGGGCGCGGGCGTAGGCCTCCTGCTTGCGCCGGATCGCCGCCACGTCGCTGTCGGGCTGCTCGGCCAGCTGCCGCCACAGCGCCGCCATGTCGCCCAGGGCGGCCACGGCTGCCGAGTCGTCCAGCCGCAGCTGCCCCTCGCGCTCGCGTCGGTTGCGCTTCTTGAGGTCGCTGGCAATCTTCCGGTCGTCGCCGGTCAGCGGCTGGTAGGCGGCGTCGGGGATGCCCTGGCGCAGCACGGCCAGATCGAAGACGCCGACCAGGCTGTCGCCGCACTTGATGTGGTGATCGAGAAAGGTGAGCGGCTGGCCCTCGGCGTAGCTCTCGATCCACAGCGCCACCTTGCACAGATCCACCGCCAGCGGGTTTTTGTCCACGGCGTAGATGCAGCGGCGGACGACCTCGCGCACCGCCTGGCGCAGCTGCTCGGGCGAGGGTTCGTCGTCACCCGCCCGCACCTGGGCCAGCGCCCGCCCCAGCCGGCGCGCTGCCGCCAGCAGGAAATGGCCGCTGCCCGAGGCCGGGTCGCAGATTTTGATGGAGAGAAGGGCAGATTCACGGCGATCTCTGCCGTCATCCACGGCATCTGTCGCTTTCGATCCCTCACCCCCAACCCCTCTCCCAGCGGGAGAGGGGAGCTGCCCCCCCTCGCCCTCTGGGAGAGGGGGCAGGGGGGTGAGGGAAAGTCTTTCGTGGATCACCGGCACCAGCGCGCTCTCGATCAGCTCGTGCACCAGCTCGGGCGGGGTGTAATAGGGGCCGGTGCTCTTGCGCTCGGTGCCCTCAGCCAGGGTGAAGACGGGACGGCCCTGCTCCGACTTGAAGAGGGGATGGTAGTCCAGGAGGCTCTCGTAGACGCTGCCCAGCTCCTCCACGTCCAGCGCCGCGTAGTTGACGCGGCGCCACGGCGTGCGCGTGTCCTCGCGGTACAGCGACAGGTGCCACAGCGCCGTCAGGAGGTCGGCGTTGGTCAGGCGCGCGTCGTTCAGATCGGGGGTGCGCAGCGGTTCGAACAGGTCGCCGTTGAGGGCGACGAGGCCCATGCCTTCGCCCAGTCCCGTCTCGTGCAGCAGCCGGAAGAGGGTCTGCAGGCTCAGCCACAGGTCGCTGTGGGCGGTGTAGGCGCTGCGCACCTCGGCCAGTCGGCGCAGCCGGGCCAGGCCGTAGTGCTCGTGGTAGAGCCGCCCGGCGCGGATGAGGCCGCGCTCTTCGGCCACCATGAGGAAGAGGAGGCGATAGATCAGCAGGAGGAGCTGCTGGTAGAGCGCCATCGCCGTCAGCGCGCCGCCGCTGGCCCGCTCGCGCAGGCGGCTGTTGGCCGGATGGGCCAGCAGGCCGTTCGCCAGCTGCAGCAGCGCCTGTTCCACCCCGTCGCGCAGGTGTTCGCGCACGCGGCCGCCCTGCTCGACCGTGTGGCGGTAGTAGGTCTCCAGCCAGCAGTCGGCGGCGTCGGCCTCGGTGCGCGGCAGGCGCGAGCGGTGCAGCAGGCGGTAGAGGAGCCCGAAATCGGCGAACTGCTCCCCCTCCATCATCTGACGCAGATCGAACTGAACGTAGGCCAGGCGGCGCAAGAGGAGCGAGTCGCGCAGCAGGCGCAGCTCATAGCCGTTGGTGACGATGCCCCACAGCGCCTCGCTGCGGTTCAGGTACTCCTGCAGCATCGAGTGGGGCGCCATGCGCAGGGCGCCGGCAGTGGGCCGGCGGTCGAGCGACTGACGACAGCCGGCGATGTGCACCGGCGGTGCGCCCTCCGCGGCGTTGGCGCGGTGCGAGATGGGGTAGGTCCGGCCGTCGGCCTCGCGGGCGCGGGATGTGTAATCCAGTTCGTAGCCCAGTGCGCTCATGAGCGGGATCATCCAGCGGTCGCGGGTGACGCTGGTGGCCGGGTCATTCGCGTCCAGGCGCGCCAGGCGGTGCTGGAAGGCCGACCAGTAGGCGCGCACCTCGCTCCAGGCGGCGGCGATCTCGTCGCTCAACCGGGTGCGGGCGGGCAGGCCGAAGTCGGCCGGCTTCTGGCCGGGGGCGCTGCCGTCGGCGATCTGTTCGACGATGTCGGCCGCCAGCAGGCCGCCGACCAGTTTGAGACACGGGTAGTGGGTCATGGTCGCCTCCTTTCGGTCGCCTCAGCCGGGGCCGGTTTCACGCCCGGCGGCAGCGGCACCAACACCAGAACGCCCAGCAAATCGGGTGCGCTGGCCGGGCGCACCTGGACGCCGCGTCGGGTGAGGTGCGCCGCCGCGCGCACGCGGCGATGTGCCTCGGCCAGCGCCGCCACGCGCTGTTCGATCAAAGCACTCAGCCCGGTCTGCGCCGCCGGCCAGCGTTCCAGCGCCTCGGCCACCTGCGCTTGACGTTCCTCGCGCGTAATGGCTGCGTCCGGCTCCGCTGTCTGGAGCAGCTGCAACGCTTCGGCAGAGGGGAGCTGGTCATTGCCCCGCCACCCCGTCACCACGATCTCCTCGGCCAGCTGGGGCAGCTTGCCCGGCTCCTCGATCAGATAGCGCAGGCGCAGCAGCAGCAGTGTCGTGCGCCGCGTCACGGCGCGCGTCTTGAAAGCGCCGGCGCGCGCGACCGGCGCCGTCGCGTCGTGCGCCAGCGCGGCCTCGAACAGGTACTGCGCCAGTCCGGCGACGAAGGGATGATTGCGGCCGAGGACGCTCACCCCCTCGACCGGCGGCGGCGCGTCGAAGGACACGCGCCAGCCGTTCGCCGCGTTGACCGCCGCCGGCAGGGCTGCCAGCACCGATTCGGGCAGCTGGCTCAGGTTGTTCAGCGTCCAGCAGCCGTCCGTCGCCGGCGTCACCGTCACGCCCAGGCGCTGACAGGCGTTGAGCACGAAGGTGCGCACCGCCGTCGGATCGCCCAGCACGGCGTCGGTTGCCTCCAGCTCGCGCTGCACCTCGTCCGGCTTGATGGCGTGCTGGGCGAAGCGGGTGCGACTCTCCTTCTCGCGCGCCGCGGCCCGATCCCACTCGCGGTGCACCTCCTGGATCGTCTGGTCGTCGAACAGCGCCAGCTGCCGGGCGCTGCCGACCGGCGCGGAGCGGAAGAAGAGGGCGTTCAGCACCGCCTCCATCACCGTCTCGCTGTCCCGCGGCACCGGCACCGAGATGCCCAGCGCCC
>Ga0101944_10004344_pt1 | contig 17752 bp, 15 predicted proteins | sample DewCreD2012metaG_FD_75245 | JGI IMG/M metagenome (GOLD analysis project Ga0101944, IMG submission 75245) | Hot spring sediment bacterial and archeal communities from British Columbia, Canada, to study Microbial Dark Matter (Phase II) - Dewar... ... | reverse complement strand
CAACGTCGCGCTAACGATGGTCGAAGGTGTTCTGCTGACGATCCTGATCGTGTTCCTTTTCATCGGCTCGTGGCGCTCGACGGTGATCACGGGGCTCACGCTGCCGATCTCGGCGATCGGCACCTTCCTCGTGATGTACGCGTTCGGCTTCACACTGAACATGCTGACGCTGATGGCGCTGTCGCTGTCGATCGGGCTGCTGATCGACGACGCGATCGTCGTGCGCGAGAACATCGTTCGCCACGGCGCGATGGGCAAGCCGCCGCGCGAGGCGGCACTCGTCGGCACGCAGGAGATCGGACTCGCGGTGCTCGCGACCACGCTGTCGATCGTCGCGGTGTTCCTGCCGGTCGGTTTCATGGGCGGGATCATCGGGCGGTTCTTCCACCAGTTCGGCATCACCGTCGTCGCCGCGGTGCTCATCTCGCTGTTCGTGTCTTTCACGCTCGACCCGATGCTGTCGTCGGTCTGGTACGACCCGGCTGTGCACGGCGCCAAGCCGCGCGGGCGCTGGTTCGGCTGGCTCGGCCGGGTGCTCGACCGCTTCGAACGCGCGACCGGCCGGCTCGGCGAGATCTACCACGTGCTGCTGGAATGGGCGCTCGCGCACCGCGGCAAGACCTCGGTCATCGCGACGACGGTCTTCCTCGGCAGCTTCGCGCTCGTTCCGCTGCTCGGCACCGAGTTCGTTCCGCAGGCCGACTTTTCCGAGTCGCAGGTCAACTTCCGCACGCCCGAGGGCAGCTCGCTCGAAGCGACCGTCGCCAAGGCCCGCCAGGTCGAGGCGGCGCTGCGCGAGTTCCCCGAGGTCCTGTACACGTACACGACGATCAACACCGGCGCCGTGCAGGCGAAGAACGCGGCGACCGTCTACGTGAAGCTCAAGCCGCGCGCCGAGCGCAGCCGCAACCAGGCGCAGCTCACGCAGCCGATGCGCGAGCGGCTCGCGCGAATCGCGGGCATCGAGGTCACGCATATCGGCGTGATGAACCCGGTCGCGCAGCAGAAGATCCTCGTCGTCTCGCTGCAGGGGCCGGACCTGAAGCAACTCGAGCGCTACAACGACGAAGCGCGGCAGCGGCTCGCGCAGATCCCGGGCCTCGTCGACCTCGACTCGAGCCTGCGGCCGGCGCGGCCGACCGTCGACCTCGTGATCGACCGCGATCTGGCGGGCGACCTCGGCGTCGGCGTCGAGCGCATCGGCGCCGCGTTGCGCCCGCTGCTCGCCGGCGACGAAACGACGACCTGGCGCGGCCCCGACGACGAGAACTACAACGTGATGGTGCGGCTGCCGCCCGGGCAGCGCGCGACCAACGCGGATCTCGAACGGCTGACGATCACGAGCAATCAGTTGAACACCGACGGCAGCCCGAAGGTCGTCCCGCTGCGGCAGGTCGTCGACCTCGTGCCGACGTTCGGCGCATCGCAGATCAACCGCCGCGATTTGACGCGCGAAGTCGAGCTGACCGCCAACGTCTACGGCCGTTCGGCCGGCGACGTGAGCCGCGACATCCAGCGCGCGCTGTCGCAGATCGACTGGAAGCCCGGCTACCGCTTCGTGATGGGCGGATCGACCAAGGACATGGCCGAGAGCTTCGGCTACGCGGTCTCGGCGCTCGCCATGGCGATCGCGTTCATCTACATGATCCTCGCATCGCAGTTCCGCAGCTTCCTGCAGCCGATCGCGATCATGAGTTCGCTTCCGCTGACGCTGATCGGCGTGTTTGCCGCGCTGCTCGTGTTCCGCTCGACGCTGAACATCTTTTCGATCATCGGTTTCATCATGCTGATGGGCCTGGTGACGAAGAACGCGATCCTGCTGGTGGACTTCGCAAACCAGGCGCGCGCTGGCTTCGAAGGCAATCCCCCGCTCGCGCGCAACGAGGCGCTGCTCGAGGCGGCGCGGGTCCGGCTGCGGCCGATCCTGATGACCACGCTGGCGATGATCTTCGGCATGATCCCGCTCGCGCTGGGCCTGACCGAAGGCAGCGAGCAACGCGCGCCGATGGGCCAGGCCGTCATCGGCGGAATCATCACATCGAGTCTGCTGACGCTGGTCGTCGTTCCGGTGATCTACAGCTATCTGGACGACTTCGCGCACTGGGCCAAGCGCCGGCGCGCGGGCGGCGCGGCCGTTCCCGCTCGGGCACCCGCGGCGAAGCGCGACGACTGACGCGACGGAACGCAGGAATCCGGGAACGAAACGAGGCGTTCGCCGCAGGGCCGGTTGTTAGAATCCGCGCCGGTTCGCCCGAGCACACCAAGAACACTCCGCCATGCATGCCGTCACCGCCGTCGCCCGCGACTCGTTCGATGTCGAGCGCGCGCGCTACAACATGGTCGAGCAGCAGATCCGGACCTGGGAAGTGCTCGACCAGTCGGTGCTCGACCTGCTGTTCGTCGTCAAGCGCGAGGAGTTCGTTCCGCCCGCGTACCGCCGGCTCGCGTTCGCCGACCTCGAGATCCCGCTGCGGATCGAAGTCGACGGCACCGTCTACGACAGCGGCGAGTCGATGTTCGCGCCGAAGGTCGAGGCGCGCATCCTGCAAGAGCTCGGCATCCGCCCGCACGAGCACGTGCTCGAGATCGGCACCGGATCGGGTTACATGGCCGCGCTCGCCGCGCACAAGGCGCTGCACGTCCTGTCGGTCGAGATCGACGAGCGGCTCAAGCGTTTCGGCGAGGCCAATTTGACGCGCGCCGGCGTGCGCAACGTGCGCGTCGAGCTGGGCGACGGCGCGCGCGGCTGGGCGGCACGCGCGCCGCACGACGTGATCATCGTGTCCGGCGGGTTGCCCGCGCTTCCGCCCGGGCTGCCCGGACAGTTGAAGATCGGCGGCCGGCTCTTCGCGATCGTCGGCGAACCGCCCGTGATGGAAGCGCAAATCGTGACACGGGTCACCGACGCGGGCTACGACACGCTGAAACTATTCGAGACCAACGTCAAGCACCTGCGCAACGCGTGGCGACCGTCGACGTTCCGGTTCTGATGAAAAGTGTGACCGCGCCCGAACTGGCACGGTGGCTGCAGGACGAAACGCGTCCGAAGCCGCTGCTGCTCGACGTGCGCGAGCCGTGGGAGTTCCAGATCTGCCGGATCGAGGGCTCCCAGTTGATCCCGATGCGCGCGCTCGCCGTTCGCTTCGGGGAACTGGACCGCGATCGGCCGATCGTCTGCATCTGCCATCACGGTGGACGCAGCGCGCACGTGACACGGTTCCTGATGCACCAGGGCTTTACGGACGTGTACAACCTGACCGGCGGCGTCGACGCATGGGCGCGCCAGGTCGATCCGGCGATGCCGACGTACTAGACCCTTTCGGGCGGAGAAAAGCGTCATGCACAAGACAAGCAACAAGGTCCTCGCGGCGGCGGTCGCCGCGTCGCTGATGCTCGCCGCAGGCGGCGCGGCCGCGCAGAAGAACGATCTTCTTTCCATCTACCGCGACGCGCTCGCCAACGATCCCGTCTACGCCTCCGCGCGTTTCGCCAACCAGGCGGCGCGCGAGCGCGAGCCGCAGGCGCGTTCGGCGCTGCTGCCGAACGTCGGCGCCGCCGTCGGCTACAGCCAGATCTGGCAGGACTCGTCCACACCGAACGTGTCGAACTCGTTCAACTCGTGGGGGCCGTCGCTGCAACTGACGATGCCGATCTACCGGCCGCAGAACTGGGACGCGCTGTCGCAGGCGAAGCTCGCCGTGCAGTCGAGCGAGGCGCAGCTCGCGCAGGCGCGGCAGGACCTGATCCTGCGCGTCACGCAGGCGTACTTCGACGTGCTCGCCGCGCAGGACGCGCTCACCGCCATCGAAGCGAGCAAGAAGGCCACGGCAGAGCAGCTCGCGCAGGCCAAGCGCGAGTTCGAGGTCGGCACCAAGACGATCGTCGACACGCACGAGGCGCAGGCGCGTTTCGACCAGATCGCCGCGCAGGAGCAGGTCGCCCGCGGCGATCTCATCGTCAAGCGCAACGCGCTGCGCGCGATCATCGGCCGCGACGCCGGCGACAGCCTGCTGCCGCTGCGCGACGCGCCGCAGCTCACCGCGCCGCAGCCCGCCGACGTCGAAGCCTGGGCCAAGCGCGCCGAGGACTCGAGCTACGGTGTGGCGATCGCGCGCGCGGCCGCCGAGATCGCGCAGCTCGAGACGACGCGCAGCCGGCACGGCCACTATCCGACGCTCGACCTCGCCGCTTCGGTCAGCCAGTCGCGCACGAGCGGCAGCCTCACTTCGGACACGTCCAACACGTTCCGCGACTCGCGCATCGGCGTTCAACTGAACATCCCGATCTACAGCGGCGGCCTGATCCAGAGCCGCGTTCGCGAAGCGCTCGCCAACGAGGAGCGCGCGCGCCAGGACCTCGAGTCCGCCCGCCGCAACGCCGCGCAGGGTGCGCGTCAGGCGTTCACCGGCGTCGACTTCGGCCTCGCGCAGGTGCGTGCGCTGGAATCCGCCGAAGTGTCGGCCAAGAGCCAGCTCGATTCGACGCGGCTCGGTTACCAGGTCGGCGTGCGGATCAACCTCGACGTGCTAAACGCGACGACACAGCTCTTCAACACCCAGCGCGACCTCAAGAAGGCGCGCTACGACTTCCTCGTCAACGGACTGCGGCTGAAGTCCGCCGTCGGTGCGCTCGACGACAAGGATCTCGAAGCGATCAACGCGCTGCTGGCGCGCTGAGCAGTCCCTCGACGATCGCAGCGGCCCGCGCGGTCGCGCCGCGGTGCGCCTGCGCGAAGCGCAGCGCGGCGGCGCGCATCGATTCGAGCCGCGCCGAATCGGATGTCACTTCGGCCATCGCGCGCAGCGCCGCTTCGGCGCCGTCGACCTGGATCGCCGCGCCGGCATCGAGCGCGTCGCGCGTCGCTTGCTCGAAGTTGAACATGTGCGGGCCGACGACGACCGGGCAGCCGCACGCGCACGCCTCGATCAGGTTCTGCCCGCCGAGCGGCTTCAAGCTGCCCCCGATCAGCGCGACGTCCGCCGCCGCGTAGTACATCGCCATCTCGCCCATCGAATCGCCGAGCAACGCGTCGGCGTCGATCCGCTCCGGCCAAGCCCCCCCGAACGCGGAACGCCGCGCCACCCGCAGCCCGTTCGCCGCGAGCAACTGCGCCACCTCGTCGAACCGCTGCGGATGTCGCGGCACGAACAGCAAAATGGGGTCAGACACCAATTTTCGAAAAATGGTGTCTGACCCCAATTTCTTGATGGCGTCGATCAGGAGCGGCTCTTCGCCTTCGCGGGTGCTGGCGAAGAGCCAGACGGGGCGGTTGCCGAGGCGCTCGCGCAGCGCGCGGCCGCGTTGGAGCAGATCTTCGGAGGGAGCGAGGTCGAACTTCAGATTGCCGATCACGTCGATCGGCCCGGCGTAGAGCCGCGCGATGCGATCGCGATCGGCCGCGGTCTGTGCGGCGATCCGCGCGAAGCAGGCGACGGCCGCGCGCACGAGCGCAGGCCAGCGCAGCGCCTTGCCGAGCGACTTCGCCGACAGCCGCGCGTTGACGAGCAGCATCGGAACGCCTGCGTCGCGCGCGGCGAAGAGCAGATTCGGCCAGACCTCCGTTTCGAGCACGATCCCGATGCGCGGTCGCGCGTCGCGCAGAAAGCGCCGCACCGCGAACGGAAGGTCGTACGGCAGATAGCGCTGCACGACGCGCTCCGGCAATGCGCGGGCGATGCCCTCGCCGACCGCGCGTCCGGTCGGCGTCATGTGCGTCAGCACGAAGCGCAGCTCGGGATGCGCGTTGGCGAGCGACTCGATCAGCGGCTGCGCAGCGCGCGTCTCGCCGACCGACACCGCGTGCACCCACACGATCGGCGAATCGCCCCCGATGCGCGGACCGCGGCCGAGGAAGCGCTCGCCCCAGTGCGCCAGATATTCGCGCTGGCGCAGGCTGCGCCACAGCAGGTACGCGGCGACAAAGGGCAGTCCGGCGAACCACGCCGCGGAGTAGAGCCAGCGCGCGGCACGCTCGCTCATCGCGCAGCGCTTGCCGCGAGCACGCGTTCGATCGCGGCGATGACCGCGTCGGCGCTCGGCGCGAGCCCCACGCCGCCGAGGCTTTCGCACGGCGCATCCCCGGTGATCCCGACCAGCGCCGGGTCGTAATCGCAGTAGATGCCGACGGTCGGCGCGCCGACCGCCGCGGCCAGATGCGACAGGCCGGTATCGAGCCCGACGACGACACGCGCGCCCGCAAGCGCCGCGGCGATCGCATCGAGCGGCGCGCGCGGCGCCACTTCCGCGTCGCGCATGCCCGCCGCGCGCGCGCAGGTGCGAACCCCCTCCTCGTCCGATCCCCAGAACAGCAGCGAACGCAGCCCGCGCGCCGCGAGCCAGGCTTCGACGGCCGCCCAGCGCTCGTCGGGCCAGAGCTTGGTCGCGCGGCTCGCGTTGGTCAGCAGCACCGCGTAGTCGCGCCCGTCGACGAGCGCGCGCAGCTCGCCCTCGAGCGCGGGCGGTCGCAGGCCGAAGCGCGGCGGTCCTTCCGCCGTGTAGCCGAGCGCCGCGGCGCCGATCCGTCGGTTGCGCTCGATCGCGTGAAGTGCTCGCGGCACGCGGATCCGCTGCGCGTACAGGCACGCCGCCAGCGGCTCGCGCGCCGACGCCGCGTCGGGTCCTGCGACCGGCCCGCGTGCGCGGCGCGCAAGCCACGCGCTCTTGATCAGTCCCTGACAGTCGACGATGCGGTCATAGCGCTGCGCGCGCAACGCGGCCTCCGCCGTTCGCCACTCGCGCCAGGTCGCGGGCGAAGCCGGGCGTTTGCGCCAGCGGCGCAGCGCGACGGCGATCACGCGCGTGACCGACGGATGCAGCCGCGGAATCGCCGCGAAAGCTTCCTCGACGACCCAGTCGATCGTCGCGCCGGGATACGCGCGTGCGATATCGGACGCCATCGGCAGCGCGTGCACCACGTCGCCCATCGACGAGGTCTTGACGATCAGCACGCGCGGCGCGGTTGGCATGCGAACGCGAGCGCTACCGCTTGCGCGCGTCGCGGGCGGCGTCCTGGATCTTTTCGCCGGTCTTTTCGATCGCCTGGCCGGTCTTCTCGACCGCCTTGCCGACCGCGTCGCCGGTCTTCTGTGCAGCGCTCTCGACCACTTCGCCGGCGGCCTTTGCGCGCCGCTCGATCGCCTCGCCGGCCTGCTCGAGCTTTTCGCCGGCCGCGCGTACGGCTTCGTCGATGCCGCGCCCGACCTTTTCGGCGGGCCCCTCGGGCTTGCCGCAGGCCGACAGCGCAAGCGCAGCGCACACAGCGGCGACCCAGCCCGTTGGTTTCAGCCTCGGTTTCATCGGCTCCCCCCGGCGAACGAAGGTCGGTCAGAATGGCAGCTTCGCGTCCGGCTTGACCGCCAGCAACGCGCGGCGGAAATCGGACTGGATCCGTTCGAGCCCGCGGGCATCGTCGGCCTCGAAGCGCAGGACGACCACCGGTGTGGTGTTCGACGGCCGCGCGAGCCCGAAGCCGTCGGGATACTCGACGCGCACGCCGTCGATGGTGATGATCTCGGTGGCGCCCTCGAAGCGCGCTTCGCGCTTCAGGCGCTCGACCAGCGTGAAGTTCTCGCCTTCGGCGGTCTTCACGTGCAGCTCGGGCGTCGACACCGCATCGGGCAGCGCGTTGAGCGTGCCGCTCGGGTCGGCCGTGCGCGACAGCAGCTCGAGCAGCCGCGCGCCCGCGTACAGCCCGTCGTCGAAGCCGTACCAGCGGTGCTTGAAGAAGATGTGCCCGCTCATCTCGCCGGCGAGCGGCGCGCCGGTTTCGGCGAGCTTGGCCTTGATCAGCGAGTGCCCGGTCCGCCACATCGTCGGCCGCCCGCCGTGCGCGCGGATCACCTGCGCGAGCTTGCGCGAGCACTTGACGTCGAAGATCACTTCGGCGCCGGGCACTTCGGCGAGAACGCCCTGCGCGAACAGCATCATCTGCCGATCGGGCCAGATGATGCGGCCGTCCTTGGTGACGACGCCGAGCCGGTCGCCGTCGCCGTCGAATGCGAGGCCGAGCTCGGCATCGGTCTCGCGCAGGCAGCGGATCAGGTCCTGCAGGTTTTCGGGGTGCGCGGGGTCGGGATGATGATTCGGGAACGTGCCGTCGACTTCGCAGAACAGTTCGATCACGTCGCAGCCGAGCGCGCGGAAGAGCCTCGGCGCGAACGCGCCGGCCACACCGTTGCCGCAGTCGATCGCGATCTTCATCTTGCGGGCGAGCTTGACGTCGCCGGCGATGCGCTCGATGTACGCACCGGTCACGTCGGCGCTGCGAAGCGCGCCGGACTCGCTCGCGCGGACGAGATCCCCGGCGACGATCCGCTCGCGCAGCTTTTGCAACCCTTCGCCGTACAGCGCGGCACCCGCGAGCACCAGCTTCAGTCCGTTGTACTCGGGCGGGTTGTGGCTGCCTGTGATCGACACGCCCGAGCCGGTGCCCAGATGAAACGTGGAGAAGTACAGCATCGGCGTGGTGACCATGCCGATATCCACGACCGCGATGCCGGCGCTGCGGATGCCGTCGGTCAGCGCATCGCGCAGACGCGGGCCGGAAAGCCGCCCGTCGCGGCCGACCGCGATCTCGCGCTGGCCGCGGGCCGCCGCCTCCGATCCCAGCGCTGCGCCGATCGCTCGCACCGCTTCGGCGGTCAGCGTGCGATCGACGATGCCGCGGATGTCGTAGGCCTTGAAGATCGATGCGTCGATCGGCGGATGCATGGCGTCGCGGCGTCGTGTTGACCGGCGGGCATTCTACGCACCGCGTCCGTCGGACACCTGCGCCGTCGGCGCGAGGCGCGCTGCGGCGTCGGCGATAATCCGCTCGTTCGGCTGCCCCGCGATTCCGAAACATGCGGACACAGCGCGAAAGGCGCTTTCCCCCCTCTCCCCGACGAGCGGGGAGAGCGAGTTAGCGATCGACTCGACGCAACGCCACCCCGACGAACGCACACCTATCCTCATGCTCGCGGTCATCCTCTCCGGCGGTTCGGGTACGCGGCTTTGGCCCGTGTCGCGCGAAGCGCTGCCCAAGCCGTTCATGCGCATCGGCGACGGCCCGTCGCTGCTGCAGCGGACGGTCGCGCGCGCGACGCGCGCGGGCGCCGAGCGCTGCGTGATCGTGACGAACAAGGAGTACAGCTTCCGCACGTCCGAAGAGGTCGAGACGATGCGCGCGGGCGCGCCGGCTTCGCTGCAGCTTCTGCTCGAACCGATCGGCCGCAACACCGCGCCGGCGATCGGCGCGGCCGCGCTGTGGGCGGAGGCCAACGGCCTGCGCGACGAGCCGATGCTCGTGCTGCCGGCGGACCACCTGATCCAAGACGAAGCGCGCTTCGCGCAGGCCGCCGCGCGCGCGGCCGAGCTGGCGCGCGCGGGCCGGATCGTGCTGTTCGGCATCCGGCCGACGATGCCGGAGACCGGCTTCGGTTACATCGAGTGCGATGCGCCGCCCGCGGGCGACGAACCCGCGGCGGTCAGGCGCTTCGTCGAGAAACCCGACGCGGCGACCGCGGCCGCCTATCTGGCCGCCGGCAACTATCTGTGGAACAGCGGCATGTTCTGCTTCACGCCGGCGACAATCCTCGCCGCGCTCGGCGAGCACGCGCCCGCCGTGCTCGCCGCCGCGCGCAAGGCCGTGAGCCAGGCCACGCTCGAAGCCAAATCGGCGCAGCGGCTCGAACTCGACAAGGTTTCGTTCGCGCAGTCGCCCGACATCTCGATCGACTACGCGGTGATGGAGAAGGCCGACGGCGTCGTCGTTCTCGCGGGCGACTTCGGCTGGAGCGACATCGGCTCGTGGAAGGCGGTCGCGCAGGAGTTCGACGCCGACGCGCAGGGCAACACCACGAGCGGCGACGTGCTGCTCGCCGACTGCCGCAACACGCACGTGCAAAGCGAGGACCGGCTCGTCGCGGCGGTGGGGCTGAACGACGTCGTGGTCGTCGACACCGCCGATGCGCTGCTCGTCTGCGACCGCAACGCCACGCAACGCGTGAAGGAGGTCGTCGCGGAACTCAAGCGCCGCGGTCACGAGGCGCACAAGCTGCATCGGACGGTCGCGCGCCCCTGGGGCACGTACACGACGCTGCAGGAAGGGCCGCGCTTCAAGATCAAGCGCATCGAAGTCAAACCGGGCGCGTCGCTGTCGCTGCAGATGCACCACCATCGCAGCGAGCACTGGGTCGTCGTCAGCGGCACCGCGAAGGTCGCGATCGACGGGCGCGACGCGCTGGTCGCGCCGAACGAATCGACCTACGTTCCGGTCGGCGCCAAGCACCGCCTCGAGAACCCCGGCAAGGTGCCGCTGGTGATGATCGAGGTGCAGTGCGGCGACTATGTCGGCGAGGACGACATCGTCCGATTCGACGACAAGTACGGCCGCACGCCCGGGTGACGCGCTTGGTTTCGCGCACCGAACTCCCGCAATGGCGCGCGCTCGCCGCGCATCGCGCAGCGCTCGACGCGTTTCACATCGGCGATGCGCTTTCGGCCGACCCGACGCGCGCGCAACGCTGGACGCTCGAAGCGGCGGGGCTCGGCTTCGACCTGTCGCGCCACCGTGCCACCGATGAAACGCGCGCGCTGCTCACCGAGCTGGCGCGCGCGTGCGAAGTCGAGCGCTGGCGCGAACGGCTCTTCGCCGGCGAGCCGATCAACACCACCGAAAACCGCGCCGCCTGGCACACCTCGCTGCGAAACCCCAAAAAATGGGCTCAGACACCAATCTCGAAAATGGTGTCTGACCCCGATTTTCTGGAGTTCGCGGAGGCGCTGCGGGCGGGAAGCGTGCGCGGCGCAGCCGGCGAAGCGATCGACCGCGTGGTGTGTCTGGGCATCGGCGGATCGGATCTGGGGCCACGGTTGGTCACGTATGCGCTGGGAGAACAGACGAGCGGGCCGGCGGTGCGCTTCGTCGCGAACATCGATCCGGTTGAGCTCGACGAGGCGCTCGTCGGCGCGCGACCGCAAGCGACGTTGATCGTCGTGATCTCCAAGAGCTTCACCACGCTCGAGACGCTCGAGAACGCGCGCGCCGCGATCGACTGGATGCGCGAACGCGCGCCGACGCTGGATATCTCGAAGCATCTCGCTGCGGTCACCGCGCAGCCCGAGCGCGCGAAGCAGTTCGGCGTGCCGAGCGAGCGCGTCTTCAGCTTTCCGGAGTGGGTGGGCGGCCGCTATTCGGTGTGGTCGGCGTGCGGGCTGCCGATCGCGATCGCGCACGGCCGCGCAGCGTTCGAGCAGTTGCTGGCGGGCGCTGCGGCCGCAGACACGCACTTCGTCGAGACCCCGCTCGCACGCAACGTGCCGGTGCAGCTCGCGCTGCTGGGCCTGTGGTATGTGAACTTCTGGCGCGTCGACACGCGCGCGGTGATGCCGTACGCGCAGCGGCTTCGCCATCTGCCCGCGTACCTGCAGCAGCTCGAGATGGAGAGCAACGGCAAGCGCGTCGATCGCGACGGCGCGCCGCTCGACTACGACACCGCGCCGATCGTCTGGGGCGAGGTCGGAACGACCGCGCAGCACAGCGTGTTCCAGCTTCTGCACCAAGGCACGCAGTGGTCGCCGGTGGACTTCGTCACGTGCGCGGCGTTCGCCGACTCGCACGACGAGCGCGAGCGGCTGCTCTATCAGAACGCGCTCGCGCAGGCCGATGCGCTGGCGCACGGCGACCGCGTGCTGGAACCGGCGCAACGCCCGACCGCCTCGTACGCGCAGGCGTCGGGCAACCGGCCGAGCACTTTCGTCACGCTGCCACGCATCGACGCGTTCTCGCTCGGCGCGCTGCTCGCGACGTACGAACACCGCACCTTCGTGCAGGGCGTGGTGTGGAACATCAACAGCTTCGACCAGTGGGGCGTGGAAATCGGCAAGCGCCTGCTGTCGCAGCGTCTGCGCAAGCGATGAAAGGAGAATCGCGGTGACGACTAATCGGGTCCGCAAGGCGGTGTTTCCGGTGGCGGGGCTGGGCACGCGCTTCCTTCCCGCCACCAAAGCGATGCCGAAGGAGATGCTGCCGATCGTCGACCGGCCGCTGATCCAGTACGCGGTCGAGGAAGCCGCCGCCGCCGGCATCGAGCAGATGATCTTCGTCACCGGCCGCGGCAAGCGCGCGATCGAGGACCACTTCGATCGCGCGCCCGAGCTGGAGCAACTGCTGGACGCGCAGCGCAAGCACGAACTGCTCGAGCTGCTGATGTCGGCCACCCCGCCCGGCGTGAGCTTCGTCTATGTGCGCCAGCCGGAACCGCTCGGACTCGGCCACGCGGTGCTGTGCGCCGAGCACGTCGTGGGCGACGAACCGTTCGCAGTCATCCTCGCCGACGATCTGATCGACGCGAATCCCGGCGTCACCGCGCAACTCATCGAGAGCTACCGGCGCACCGGCGCGTCGGTGCTCGCCGTCGAGGACGTTCCGCGCGAGGACACGCGCAAGTACGGCATCGTCGCCGCCGAGCCGATGAACAAGCTGGAGGAGCGCGTCACGCGCATCGTCGAGAAACCGCGGCCGGAAGAGGCCCCCTCGACGCTGGCGGTGGTCGGCCGCTACGTGCTGCGGCCCGAGGTCTTCACCGAGCTGGCAACGACCCCGCGCGGCAGCGGCGGCGAAATCCAGCTCACCGACGCGATCGCCCGCCGTGTGGCGCGCGGCGAAGTGATCGCGCGGCGGTTCGAGGGGAAGCGCTACGACTGCGGGTCGAAGCAGGGGTTCCTGCAGGCGAATATCGCGTACGGGAGGAAGAGCGGGTTGATCGAGTGACGCGATTTCCAATCAGGCCGACCAGCGCGCAAGTAGCACGGCATCCTCGGGCGCGCCGTCCAGAAGGAAGTGCCGTCTGCGGACCGCCTCGACGACGAAGCCGGCTTTCTCGAACGCGCGCCGACTGCCGACATTGCCGGCATAGCAGCCGGCAGTGACCTTGAGCAGTCCGAGCGAATCGAACGCATAGCGTGCCGCGAGTTCGATCGCACCGGCGGCAATGCCCCGTCCCCATACGTTGCGATCGCCGATCAGCAGGCCGATCTCCCCGCGCCGATGGTGCCGGTCGATGGGCCCGAGCTTGATATTGCCGACATGCCGCCCGCAGGGTACGTAACGGATGCCGAAGAGGATCGAGTCGTCGCTGTCGAGGACCGATTGAACGAAACGCCGCGTGCTCTCCGGCGTGTGGCGCACGAAACGCGACTCCAGATAGCGGTTGACCGCCGGGTCGTTCAGCCAGGCGACGTACTCGTCGGTGACATCGTCCGGCTCGAGCCCAAACAGCGCAACATCGCCGAGCGTCAATTGGACGTCTGCCGCCGGTCGCATCAGGTCTTGACCCGGATCGGCACACCCGCGTTGCGCACGTGCGCGCGGGTCTGCATCGGGTTCTGGTCGCGGAAGCAGAAGAATGTGCCCGCAGCCACCGCCTCGGCGTGCCCATCGAGAAAGCCCTCGACAAAGTGGCGCGCTAGGCCGCAGCCACCCGAGGCGATCACCGGTACTGACACGCGGTCTGCAACGGCGCGGATCGTCGGCAGATCGAGCCCTTCGCCGCTGCCGTCGCGCGCGATGTCGGTCAACAGGATTTCGCCTGCGCCGAGCGCCGCGGCGCGAACCGCCCACTCGATGGGATCGAGCGGCGTTGCCGTCCGTCCACCGTCGACGAATACACGCGATCCCTGTGCATCGTGCCGATAGTCGATGCTGACGACGACGCACTGCGCGCCGAAGATCGCCGCCGCGCGCTCGATCAGCGACGGATCGGCAATGGCCGCGCTGTTGACGCACACCTTGTCGGCGCCGTTGGCTAGCAGCAGTTCGAAATCGTCGGTGGTCCGCACACCGCCGCCGGCCGCGATCGGCATGAAGGTTTCGGACGCCGCTCGCCGCAGCACATCGAGTAGCGGTGCCTGCGGTTCGATAGGCGACGAATCGATGTTCAGGAAGATCAGTTCGTCGGCGAACTGCGCCTCGTAGATCTTCGCCTGCGAAACCGGGTCGCCGACCTCGATCACCTGCTCGTAGCCGCGCGTGGTCACCAGCACCATGCGCTCAACGGTGCCCAGCCGCCGCCTCTTCAGCAGCAGCTTCGGAATCAGGCGCTTCTTGACCACGGTATCACGTCGAGGCGAGAAACCCGGCGAGGAAGCGCAGACCGGCGTCCTGACTCTTTTCCGGGTGAAACTGAGCGGCAACGATGTTGTCGCGCCGCACCGCCGCCGCGAACGTCACGCCATGCGTGCACTCCGCCGCAATGTTCCTTGGGTCGGCGCAAAAGAAGCCGTACGTATGGTCGAAGTAGAAGTCTTCGCTCTCGCCGGCGACGAACCCGGCCGTGGCGGCGACAAAGCGCACCGTGTTCCAGCCGACATGCGGCAGCCGCACGCCCCGCTCGGCGGCTGGAAGCCGCTGCACGCGCCCGTGAATCCAACCCAGTCCCGCGTGCTCTCCGAGCTCTTCGCTGGCGTCGGCAAGCAACTGCATGCCGACGCAGATTCCCAGCAACGGCCGCGCGTCGTTCAATGCCCAGCGCGTGACAGCCGGCAGCAGTCCGCTGTCGCGCAGGTTTTGCGCGCAATGGCCGAAGGCACCGACGCCGGGCAAAACGAGATGCGTCAGGCCATCGAAGTCGGCTTCGCGCGTGACGATGACGACCTCGCAACCCAGGTGATCGAAGGCGTTGGCGATCGAGCGTAGGTTGCCCGCGCGGTAATCGACGATGCCGACCGCCCGGCGCGGGCTAGCAGCCATCAGGCCGCTTCCTTCCTGCGCGCGCGCCAGCGCTTGAGTATCTCGTCGGCATCGACACGCGGCATCGGCCCCTCACGGCTCCATACCGCGTAGTCATGCAGCGTCTTGCCGGGCTGCGTCCTGGCGGGGTCGTGGCGGTACGGCGAGACCTGGTGACTCATCGCGATTTCGAGGAACTCGTCCTCGGTCAGTCCGACGAACTCCAGGAACAGGTCCAGGCTCGGCGGCCGCCTGCCTTCGTAGCCGTGTATCAGCGCCTGGCCCTGCTCTTTGGTCATGCGGCCATTGCGCACATCCAGCGCGACCAGATGCGACGGCCGCGAGTAGCCGCGCTTGATGTATTTGATGTAGTCGCGCACGCCCTGCATGTAGCACTCGATCTTCTCGTAGCGATACTGCGGCGGGACGTTTTCGACGTCGTCACCCTGCCAGCCGAGTTCACGCTGGATGATTTCGGCCTGCTTTTTCACGTCCCAGGGGATGAAAGAACCCAAGCAGACCGATCGATAGTTCAGCTTCCGCAGCTCGCGCAGTGGCGGATACGAATACGGCTTCAGGTCGCGCATGTCGACGGTGCCGCCAAGCCGAACGTACATATCCTCCGCGCTGATGCCGAGGTTCACGTAGCGGTTGAAACGCTTCTCGTCGACCTCCTCAGGCTGGTCGTAGCTGAAGTACGCGGTGTACTCGGCAGACGGCTCACCCCAAAAGATCAACGGAATCTTCTTCTCGATCGCGATCCACATTGGGTACGAGAAGATCCCCGTGTGGCAATGCCAACAGAAATCGCCCTTTTCGAGAAACGCCTGCAGCATCAGCTTCTGCACGACCTTCCAGTTGGGTGTGAAGCTCAGGAAGTCCACGCCGAGGCGCCGCAGCGTGCGCTTGACGTTTTCCTCCAGGTTGGGACGCAAGAAGCCATGGTCGAAGCGCACAACCAGCGGCTTGATGCCGTATTCCTTGACGAGGTAGTACAGCGTCCACGTGCTGTCTTTGCCGCCGGAGAACGGCACCAGGCAATCGTAGTCGCCCTTGCCGCGGTATTCCTCGATCAGCGCATCGAGCGCGCGCTTGTTCGCGGCCCAGTCGATCGACTCCTGCTTGAACTCATGCTGGCGGCAGATATTGCAGACTCCCTCGCTGTCGAACGAAATCGTCTCGTGCGTTTCCGGCAGTCCGCACTTGGCACAGCGTCTCATTTTTCACCTCATTTCGGGGATGCAGCAGCGCCCCCGTTGGTCGAAAGAAGTTTAGCCAGTTCGGGACTGCAGCCGCGCCACGGAGAAACGGGCCATGAATACAGGACTCGCTTCGAGCTCCGCACGCCAGAACTCGCTGGGCGGAACCCGAATGCGCTTGTACCCCTGGCCGAAAAGCGCGCTCGTGTATTCGAGTTGCAGAATCAGGCGATGACCTCGGACCAGCGGCTTGCCTTTGTGGAACCCCGAAGTGTCCACCGCGATCAGCGTGCCTCGCGGCGCTGTGATTTCGATCTCGCTGCCAGCTCCATGCATTCGAAGCACATCTTCATCACTGTGACGACCGTCTCGCCACAGCGCTGACGGCCGCTCGCGGTGGCTCGCACGGATGTAGCAGTGCGGCCCCGTATCGGAGGTGACATCGGTCAAGTAGAAAAACAACTTCAGAAACTGCGGCCTGTCCATGTCGAAGTGATACAACTGCGCAACCTCCGAGCTAGCCACGCTCGAGTGCGCCGTGCTCCACCACATGGCTACGAGATCGTTGATCGGCTCGCACCCTAGATAGCGGCGCGCAAAGTCCCGTAGCGACTTGTCTGCGAGCAGGTCCTGTACGACCGGGTGCTCGACCAGCCGCTCCTCGGGTAGGTCGTACTTGATCGCGCGAGGATGTTCGGGGTCGAAGATATCGAAGGCAGGCCCATTAGGCGGCGCCGGAATCAGGCGCGCAGGCGTTGTTCGAGCGAACTCGGTCAGGCTCGCGATCTGGGCGTCCGTCAAGCGTCGCCCCAGCACGACGAACCCGTCTCGTCGCAATGCGTCCACAGCCGCATCGCGATCGGCGTCGGTGAAGGTCGACAGAAGTCCGGTAACGGGCGGCGAAACTGGTGCGGGCGGCGCGGCAAGCAGCCGAACCAGCCACCGGTTGGACCGTCCACGCGTGATGCAGTACAAGCGGCGCATCGCCCAATAGGCGAGCCACGGCGTCCGCCCGGTCGAGCGGAACACCACCAGTCCCGCCCACAACGCTGGCCAAAGGATGAACCACGCGAAAGGTCTGCTGTACGTGAGCTCTCGCACCAACGCTTTCATCCGTTTCCCTTAAAGTCGAGCGTGAGCGAAACACACTTCGAAGCCGCGCCGGATCGGGGATCCGGCCTTGCGTAATCTTATGCCCAATCCCAGCCAGATCCGCCGCAGCAAGGGGCTCCTGCGTCACACGCTCGACCAGTTGCTGCTGGTCGACCTGATTCGGTTCGCCGTCGTCGCCGCTCGCTACCTGTGGTTCGTCGGCGTTCGGCGCCGGTTGTCGATCTATGACGTGAAAACGGGCGCATACACCCCGGTCGCCCGAAATACGATCTCGCATAACCTCAAGGGCCTGCGCGACCTCGCGGTAAACCGCTCGCACTTGCTCGCGCGGCCGCTGTCGGTCCTCGAGACTTTGCCGGTCGACGCCCGAATCCTGTCGATCGGCCCGCGCAGCGAGGGCGAACTGTTCAACCTGGCCGCGCACGGTTTCGTCCTGAAGAACATCACAGGAATCGACCTGATTTCGTATTCCCCCCGCGTGCAGCTCGGCGACATGCACGCGATGCGGTTCGGCGATGATGCGTTCGACGCAGTGATCCTCGGCTGGGTGCTCGCTTATAGCGAGGATCCCGCCCGCGCCGCGCGCGAGGTCGTGCGAGTCACACGGCCCGGCGGCGTCATTGCCGTGGGCGTCGAGCACAGTCCACAGTCCCAGGAGGACATCATTCGCGAACTCGGCTATTTGCCCGGCGCTTCCAAGCGCATCGCTTCCTGCGAGGAAATTCTCGGATTC
>Ga0101944_10004341_pt1 | contig 17761 bp, 8 predicted proteins | sample DewCreD2012metaG_FD_75245 | JGI IMG/M metagenome (GOLD analysis project Ga0101944, IMG submission 75245) | Hot spring sediment bacterial and archeal communities from British Columbia, Canada, to study Microbial Dark Matter (Phase II) - Dewar... ... | reverse complement strand
AAATCCTGCTGCGGCTCGGTTTCGGCAGCAAGCGACCGGCGGCGTAACACAACTCCGAGCCTGGCCAGCTGCGCCAGGCTCGGGGCCTGCTCGGAGAAAAAGCTCTCCGGGTTTCTGACGGTGGACGACCAGAACCGTCAGCACCTGACCATCCAGCACGCCTCGAGTGCGGCGGGCAGAGAAAACAGCACTGCGACACGCGGTGAACGCTCCGAGGTGGACGCAGTCACTGCTTGGGCGGCGGCAGCTCGAAGCTCACAGCGCCGGTTTCGTCCAGGAATTTGATCTTCGCATCGCCTTCGGCGGTCACGACAATCTGCAGTCGCGGACGACCCCGCGCATCGGCCAGGGAAAGCTGCACGGATTTGTCCGGACGCTTACCGGCGAACAGCCGCACGGCACCCAGTTCACCTGCTGCGGCCAGCTTCTGGACCAGAGCATCGCGTTCCGGGCCTTCCGGCAGGGCATAGACCGGGCCGGCAATCTCCCACACGGGCCGATCCGAGCGATCCCAGACAATCAAGCCCGCACTGCGCTGCCCGTTGCGTTCGCTGTAGGTGACGCCGACGGTCTGGTCCTGGTTGTACTGGTCGAACAGGAGGCTGGCGCTGGCCGCGTAGCCGCCGTCGGGCAACGTGGTGCTGTCGAAGGTCAGCCCGCCGTTTTCATCTCCTTTGCCGTTGTAGAAAATCATGCCCGGGGCGCGGCCCTGCCGCGGGAAGACGTGCCCGCCGACCACCGGCGGCGGGATGCGGTCGCGGTTGGCGAGCACGAGCACCAGTTGGCCGTTTTTGTCCACGATGTTCAGGCGCTCCACATCCAATTCAGCGAATCGAGTGCGCTGCGGGGCGGCTTCCTGACGGGCAAAGCCGGCTAGCAGCAACACCGCCAGCGCCAGACTGCTCAGCGCCGCGTACCATTTCAGCCAGCGCACATCCCGTTCCAGTCTAGAAGTCATCTCTGCTCCTTTCCATACACCCGGTAGCGAGCACAGCGCGCTCAGTAATGCCAGCGCGCCGGGTTTTCACCGGCCGGTGCGTTACGGCGGATGTATTCGGCAATCTCTCGCACCATCTCAGCCCACGTCCAGGCGTGCCAGGAGTGGCCCTTCATCGGACGTCCATAGACGAACCGGCCCGCTACGTGGGGATTGTTTGTCTGCTTCAGAAATTCCTCAAAGCGATAGACGCCCAGGTTCAGATAGAAATCGTCCATATCGCCGGCGAAGAAATGGAGTTTGCCCTGCAGTTTTGGTCCCAGTGTGGCCCAGTGGCGCCGGGCATATTCGAGCAGGTCATAGCCGTGCTCGCGCATGTAGTAGGCGACTTCACGGTCAATTTTGCCCGTCAGCGGATCCCACAGCCGTCGCGGATAACCATCTGGACCGACCGGGCCATAGACAGCTTCCCAGCCCTGCAACTGATAGCCCGAGCGTCCGCGGCTGCCGAGCACGGCTTCGAACTGGCTCAACTGCCGCAGCGTCCAGACCACCTGGCCTTCCGTGGTGCGTCGCATCGGACGCTCCGCCGTGCTGAACGGACCGGTGCGCACGGTGAAGGCGTTTTCGTCTTCGTAAATGTTCACCAACAGATAGCGCGTGAAATCGATCGGGTCGGGCTGCAGCACCCAGGCGCCGCCGAAAAAATCCGGATGCTGCAGTTGCAAGGCCAGCGCCTGCCAGCCGCCGGTCGAAGCCCCTTCCAGAATGCGGGCATACGGCTGGCGGATCATGCGGAACCGCTGCTCCAGGTAAGGGATGACCTCGTGCACGAGCGCATCGCCGTAGGGCCCGTTGTTGGCCGAGTTCACCGAATAGGAATCCGGGAAAAAGGGAGTCTGCTGTTCGAAGCTGACGGCAATCACCCGCGGAAATCCGTCGGAAATCCACGACTGATAAAAGGTGTAACCCGGCTCCAGGCCCGTGAGCGGATGGACGGCCGGCTGGCTGGCGGCACTGGCCGGATCGGGATTGAAGCCGAAGGGGACAGGATGAATCAGCGTGTAGATCGTGGGGTAGTAGACGTCCGGGTGCTGGTCGTAGTCGCGGGGCAGCAGCACGGTGGCGTGGATGTAGATGGGATGTCCCCAAAACTCGGTCAGCCGCCGGCTCTGGATGCGCACGCGCTTCACCCAGGGCGTGTCGGCAGGCTGCTCGCGCGGTGGAATGCGACGGCGCACCTCGATGCGCACCACGCCGCCTGCGTCCAGCCGGACACGCTGGACATCGCTGTACAGATTGCCGGCGGCAACGTTGAACGATTCGCGCCGGCCATCGTTCAGATGCACCCAGAGCGTGTGGCCGTCGGCCCGGCGGACTTTCGTGTAGAGGTGAATCAGGGCCTGGGCGAAATATTCTCCCGGAGGCAAATCGGCCAGGCTGCGCAGCGGGCTGCCGAGCGTGGTGGCATCGATCACGGCGGCCTGGCCGGGCGCGAGCTGCTCGACATCCATGCCGAAGATGGCCGGTCCGGAAGGACTGATGCGCAGCCGCGGCTCCGGCTGTTCGCGTTCGGCCAGAATCAAAAACACGCGGCCGGTGATCGGACCCGGGTGCAGGTCTGCCGAATAGACGATTTCGAACCGCGGGACTTCACCGGCCGGGACTGTCCCGGCACCGGCGAACAAAACAGCGAGCAAAAAGATCGAAAGCAGCGCACGGCGCATCGGGGCTGCGCTCCGGCCAGCTGTGGTCACGGACGACCACCGGTGCGGGTATTGGCCCGCCCAACGTCACCGGACAGCCGCGGCGAGGATTCGGCCACAACGACCGGCAACAGGATGTGTGAGGCGTGCTGCGCCGAGCGGAAGATTCGCTGCGTAGCCGGCTGGAAATCCGTTTCCCGGGCGAGGAAGATATTCGGCACGAACGTCTGCGGGTTGCGGTCAATCACCGGGAACCAGGTGCTCTGCACCTGCACCATGATCCGGTGTCCTTTGCGGAAGACGTGATCCACGCCGGGATATTCGATGCGGTAGTGCTGAATCGCATTCGGGGGAATCGGCTCCGGACGCTCGAAGCTGTTCCGGTAGCGTCCGCGGAAGACTTCGGCGGCGATCATCAACTGATAGCCACCCATTTGCGGGTCTGGAGTGTAGCGATCCGGATAGACGTCAATCAGTTTGAAGATCCAGTCGCTGTCGGTGCCCGTTGTCGAGGCGAACAGATGGGCGACGATTTTTCCCGAAACCACCAGGTCTTCCTCCAGCGGCTCGCTGACCCAGTCGAGCACATCCGGCCGTCGGTGCACGAAGCGCTGGTCCTGCACGAGCCAGGTGCTCCAGCCGGTGCGGAGCTGAATCGGGCGCGGCCGGTAGGGCACCGGATTGGCCGGGTCTGAGACGTAGCTGTCGAATGCCTCGGCATCGGAGCCGCGCGGGGGAGCGAAGCTGAGCGCGCGTCCCTCGCGGAGATACAACCGTCGTTCGGTGACACCCGCGCGGGGCGGCCAGGCCGCATGTCGCACCCATTCGTTGCGCCCGGTGCGGAACGTCAGTGCTTCCGGCAGGTCGGGGCGGCCTCGCCCTTTCAAGTAGTAAGCCAGAAAGGGCGCGCGGACGTTGCGCTGGTAATACTCGCCGGTGGCGCTGCCGAAGTCGAGCGGGCCGAGCCGCCGTCCTTCGCCCGACCACCCGCCGTGATTCCACGGCCCGACCACGAGAAAATTCATGTTCCGCGAGTCGTGCTGTTCCAGCAGCTCATAAATTTTCAGCGGGCCGTAGAAATCTTCCTGGTCCCACCAGCCGGCCACGTTCAGCGTGGGCACGGTGACGCGCTTCAGCCAGGGGGCCAGTGCCTGCCGCTGCCAGAAGGCGTCGTAATCGGGATGCTGGACGAAATCGTTCCACGTGGGCAGGCGGCCCTGCACGAGCTTTTCGTTCACGTTCGACAACGGGCCCAGCTCAAGATACCACTCGTAGGTGTCATAGCGATGGATGACGTCCGCAACATCGGCCATCTCCCTGCCGGATTCCATGCGATAGGCGTATTCGAAGCCATAGCTCAGGCGAAAGGCTCCGTTGTGATGGAAATCGTCGCCAATCCACATATCGGCCGGCGAGCCCTGCGGCACGGCGGCACGCAGCGCCGGATGCGGTTCGAGCATGCCCATGATCGTCAGCCAGCCGCCGTAGCTGGTGCCGGCCAGGCCGACCCGGCCGTTGTGATCGGGCACATGTTCGAGCAGCCAGGCGATGGTGTCGTAGGTATCGGTGCCCTCGTCGATCATTTCTCCTTTGGCCGGATCGCGGGGCTGGCGAAGCATGACGAACTCGCCTTCTGAACGGAACCGGCCGCGGATATCCTGGAAGACGAAAATGTAACCATCCGCAACCAGATCCGGCAGTGCCCGAGCCAGATAGGCAGTGTTGATTCCGCCGATGCCGTAGGGCGTGCGAAGCAGCAGGATCGGCAATGGCTCAGCGATCTCGCGCGGTGCGTAAATCACCGTGTAGAGCCGCACACCGTCCCGCATCGGGATCATGGCTTCGGTGCGCGTGAAAGCTGACTCGGCCGGCTCCTGTGCGGCCGAGGGCACCATCCCTCCGGGGCCGAGCGCCAGCCAAAGCAGCCCGGTTGCGACCAGAGCCGCATACACCAGCAGCCGCCCGGCCTGCCTTCGCATCGAGCCATGCATACGTGCAGCTCGAATTGATTTCATCAGTTCCCTCCCGGACGCGAGACGCGATCAATCGGTGCTGGCCGCGGCACGCGCGGCGGCGGATTTTGTTCGAGCAGCTTCAGTGCTTCCTGCACGGCGCGCTCCAGTTGCGGGTCACGACCGCGGACGAAGTCGGCTGTCGTGTTTTCCACTTCGATGTCCGGCGCGACGCCGATGTTTTCCACGTCCCACTGTCCCTGCAGGTTGTAAAACGCCAGATTGGGCGCGGTGATCCCGCCGCCATCAATCGTCGGCGGAAACCCGAGCGTGCCGACCAATGCACCCCAGGTGCGCGTGCCCACCAGCGGGCCGAGTTTGCGCAGCCGGAAGTAATAAGGAAGCGCATCGCCGCCGGAGCCGGCCGATTCGTTGATGATCATCACTTTGGGTCCGTAGAGCCCGGCCATCGGGGAAGTGGAGGGCTGGCCATCCCGGGTGGCGAAGTAGCCGAGCAGCTTGCGGTCGAGTTCGTTGACGATGTAGTCGGCTACCATGCCGCCCTGATTGTAGCGTTCGTCGATGATGGCGCCCTGCTTGTGCTGCTGGGCAAAGTAGTAGCGGTTGAAGTACTGATAGCCGGGCGTACCCGTATTCGGCAGCCAGACGTAGGCCAGGCGGCCGCCGGAGAGCTCGTCTACCTTGCGGCGGTTTGCTTCGACCCAGGCGCGGGTGCGCAGGTTCTGGTCGCTGGCCACCGGAATCACGGTGACCAGCCGGGAGCCTTCCAGCGAAGGAGTTTTGCTGACGCGGAGCAGGGTCTGCCGGCCCGCGGTACCTTCAAACAAGCTGTAGAGGTTGGTCGGCGGGACGAGCGGCCGGCCGTTGACTTCGAGCAGGTAGTCGCCTTCGGCCACGTCGATGCCCGGAGCGCTAAGCGGTGCCTGCAAATCGGGATTCCAGTTTTCGCCGGCGTAGATTCGCTTGATGCGGTAGCGACCGTTTTCGATGGCGAAGTCGGCACCGAGCAGCCCGACCGAAACCGGTTCGCCGCCCGGCAGATCGCCCTCCCCCGTCAAATAGGAGTGGCCCACGGCCAGCTCGCCGCCCACCGTCGCAATCAGGTACGACAGGTCGGCGCGGTGACCGACGTGCTGCAGCAGCGGCAGATACTTCTGGTAGACCGCCTCCCAGTTGGCGCCGTGCATCTGCGGGTCGTAGAAGAAATCGCGCTGGATGCGCCAGGTTTCCCGAAAGATCTGTGCCCATTCGGCGCGCGGGTCGACGCGCATTTGCAGCTTGCTCAGATCGAGCAGACCGTCGCCCACCTTGCCCGGCCGGTCGGTCGCCACCACGCCCCAGCGGGTGCCGCCGGCGTGATAGAGCAGCTTCTTGCGGTCGCCCGACAAAGTGTAAAAGCGAATGCCTTCGAGAAACGGTGCCGCCGAACGCTCGCGCAGCGTGTACCGGTGCAATCGCAGCGGAGCCGGCCCGGCCGATTCCCCTGCAGCGACCATCCGCAGCGGCTCGACGTAGAAAATCGTTCCACTGGCGCCGGTGCGCAGCATGCTGTAGTCGCCGGCAGGGACATTCAGCGCCAGGATGCGCTGGCTGAGGTTTTCGAAGTCCACCTGGACCCGCGGCTCGGCTTTTTCGGCAGGTTTTTCCGCAGCAGCTTCATCGCCCGTCTCCGGCAGCAGGGGCGAGGGTTCGCCGGCGCGGAGCACGACCAGATAGATGGCCCGGCGCACGGGCCGGTCGAGCGAACTCATCTCCAACCAGCCGCCGCGCGGCCCGTAGTTCGTGCTGGCCAGAAAGTAGAGGTACTTGCCGCTGGCATCGAAAGCGGGCCAAACGGCGTCCGACATGCCGTCGGTGATCTGGTGCTTCTGCCCGGTTGCCAGCGAGTAGAGGAAAATGGCCCGCAGGTGATTCTCCAGACTCTTCGAGTAGGCGATCCACTGCGAATCGGGCGACCAGGCGGCGTCGGGCTCGCGGGCCGGGTCGTGATAGGTGTCCGTATCCACCAGCGTCAGCTTGCCGCTGGCCACCTCCACGAGCCAGATGCGCAGGTGATTGTCATGGAACAGAATCTGTTTTCCGTCGGGCGACCAGGCCGGCGAGGAAAAGAACGACTTTTCCGGCAGAGCCAGCACCCGCGGCTGCGCGGTGCCACGCTGATCGCCGATATAGAGCTGATATTCCCCGCTCGCATCGGAAAACCAGGCCAGCTGCGTGCCGTCGGGCGACCAGACCGGAGAACGGTCATGCGCTCCGGAACTCTGCGTCAGGTTGCGGACGTCTCCCTTTTCGACGGGAACGGTGAAAATTTCACCGCGGGCTTCGAACGCGGCGCGGACACCGGTGGGCGAAAGCGCAGCATTGCGAATCATGCTGGCCACCGACTTGAACTGCGGCCGCGCCCAGGGCAGATCGCCGGAGACGCGGATGCTGAGTCGTTGGGTGCGGCCGCTGCGCACGTCGAACAGGTGCACGTAGCCGGCCTGCTCGTAGACAATCGCACCGGGGCCCGCCGAGGCCCACTGAATATCGAAGTCTTCGTGGCGGGTGAGCTGGGTGAGCCGGCGCGTGTTCAGGTCGTAGGCGAACAGGTTCACCGTGAAGTTCCGGTCGGAAAGAAAGTAGATCGTGTTGCCGATCCACATCGGGTGCGTGTCGTTGCTGTTGGTCCACGGCAGCTTCTGCTCGGAGAAATCTCCCAGATGCAGGATGCGCACCGGATGCGTGCGTCCGCCGCGATAATGCCGCCACTGGCTGGCCTGGTTTTGTGCCCAGGCGGGAATGAACGCGGTGGGAATCTCTTCGTAGGCAATCCGGCGCCCGTCCGGAGAAAACGAACCGGTGTAGGCGCGGGGCATGGGCAGCGGTTCGGGAAAGCCGCCTTCGGCGCTGATGGTCCACAGGCGGAAGTGGGCGTGCGGTGCGGTTTCGCGGTCCGAAGCGAACAGGATGCGACGGCCATCCGGAGTCCAACCGCGCACCGCATCGAGCGCAGGATGATACGTCAACCGGCGCGGATTGCCGCCGGCTGCCGGAATGACGTAGACGTCCGTGTTGCCGGCGACCGTGGCCGTGAATGCAATCTGCGTTCCATCGGGCGAGAAAACCGGATCCAGTTCCAGTTCGGGCGTGGCCGTCAGTCGGCGCGCATCACCGCCCTGGCGCGAGACGATCCACAAATCTCCCGCATATGCAAAAACCACCTGATCCCGGCTCACGCTCGGGCGACGCAGCAGGCGGGCTTCCTCGGCCGCAGCCGCTCCGCAGAACGTCCAGCCGAGCAGAAACATTGCCATCCATCGCAGATAACGCATGGTTCCCCCATCGTTCGCAGGCATGGAAATTCGGATCAGTATCGCAGGTTCAGGCTCAACAAATTTGTGGCGAGCAGGACCCAACCCCAGGCCACGCCGGCCAGCGCGAGCACGACGGCGGAGAGGCGTCCCACCCAGCCGCGGGCACGGCCCGTCCAGCAGAGGTAGCTGTCATAGAAAATGGCGAGCAGCCCGAGTGCGCCGAGCCAACCGCACAGTTGCAGTGCGCGCAACCATGGATCCAGGTCGGCGTTGAAGATGCCCAGGTCCGATTCCGCCGATTCGAACAGCACCACGAAGCCGAGCACGAACAACAACACCAGGCTGCAGGCGATTCGCGCGAGCAGCCGCACGCGCCGTTCCTGCGGACTCAACTCCAGACGGCGCCCATAGTGCCGGCGCAGCCAAGCTGCGAGCGGCCACAGCAGGAGCGTCAAGGCGAAGACGCCGATGGCAAAACCGAACAGCACCTGCAACAGCAGCCCGCCCTGATACCAGGGCACACGCTGGAAGACAAAAACAGGAATCATCGAAACGGCCGCTTCCAGCCGACCCTGCGCATCGCGACGAAAGGCAATCACCTCCTGGCCGTCGGCTTCCCGGAAGCGCATCGGGGCAATCCACTGCCAGTGCTTGCTCCGGCCGGTCAGGGCTTCCAACCCGCTCACCTCGATCGCATCCGGGCCGCGCGCGGCGATGCGCGTACCGCTGAGCATGGCCAGCGCGCGCAGAAACGAAGTGTGATTGCGTCGGCTGCTGATGTAGAAGCCGGTCACCGCACGCACGTCTTCGGCCGCCTGTGGCGAGGGCGCAGCTTCCGCCGGCCGGTAGGGGAAGTAGCGATCCAGAAAGCTGCGCCAGATGGCCGCACGCAAACTACCGGTGCCGCTGCCCGCGCTGTTCTGAGAAAAGAAAAACCCGAGACCCGCTTCCGGGATCAGATGCAGGTCGCTGTGAAAGAGCACGGTGTCGCCGCCGTGGCCGATGATGCGCAGTCCGTTGCGTGATTCTTCGTAGAAGCCGAAAGCCATGCCATTGACGTCGTCGTGCGGGCCCCACTGGCGGGCGTGCATGATGCGCACTGTTTCCGGACGGAGGATGCGCGCCTGGCCGTACTGTCCCTGCTGCAGATGGGCGAGCATGAAACGGGCCAGGTCCAGGCCCGACGCCGAAAGCGCTCCGGCCGGTGCCGCAGGAATCAGCTCAAAAGGCCGCGCTGGTCGCGACGCGACCGTGTAGCCCTGGGACATGTGCGCGGCCAGCGAAGCCGGCAACGGCTGCTCGAACGTGGCATACTCCATGCCGAGCGGCCGAAAGATGTGCTCGGCCACATAAGCCGCGAACGGCTGACCGGAAACCCGCTCCACGATGTAGCCGGCCAGGGCAGTGGCATAGTTCGAATACGCAACGGTGACGCCGGGCGGATAGATCCGTTGCGGCAGCTGTCCCACCAGATATTCCCGCAGCGAGAGCAGCTTGGCCGGATCGGTGGCGAACAGGTTTTTCAGCACATCTTCAAAGCCCGGCGTGTGAGTCAGAATGTGCCGCAGGGTGATCGGCTGCGGGTAAGCGGGCGGGATGGCAAAATCGAGGTATTCGTTGACATCGCGATCGAGATCGAGCCGTCCCTGTTCCACCAACTGCATGACGGCAGTCCAGGTGAACAGCTTCGAAATGGAGCCGGGCCGGAACAACGTCGTCTGCGGCGAGACGGGAATTTTCCGGGCGACATCGGCATAGCCGTACCCTTTGGCGAACAGCACCCGGCCCTGGTAGACGATCACCACCACCACGCCGGCAATTTCCCGCTGCTCGAGCTGCAGCGGGATCATTCCGTCGAAGAACGCTTCCACGTCAGCAGCGGTGAGAGCCGGCGCGGCCACCGCTGCAGGTTGTGCCGGTGGCGAGGTCTGCGGGCCAGCACTGGTCCCCACTCCCACGACCACGAGCAGGACCAGCACCCGGCCAAGAACTGTTCCGCAGGAGCTGAGCAGCCCTCCCCTTCCCGATCCGAGAGCAGAATTCACAGAACTCTCCTCGCGCAGATGAACACGAGCGGTGGCCGCCGACAGCTCCGCCGGGGTCAGCATCCGTACGGCCCTGGACGGGTGCGACGCCGACCGCCTGATATGCTGGACCCGGCCGAACCTGCGGCCACCGCTCGTCTTCCCTCAGAACCGGATGCGCGAGCCGAATTGAATCCAGCGCGCGCCGTTGGTCCGGTTCGGCGGTGTGAACTGACTGCTGAACACACCGAACGCAGCCGGGTTGTTCAGGCTCAGCGACGGCGTATCCAGGTTGACGTGGTTGAAGAAATTGAAGAAGTCAAAGGAAAACTCGTACGCGAATCTTTCGGTGATCTGTGTTTCCTTTCCGATCCGCAGGTCCAGATTCCAGAAACCGGGCCCGCGGAAGTGATTCGCGCGACCGGTGCGGCCATCCACGCTGAGCAGAATCCGGCGGAACGAATTGAAGGCGCTTTCCGGGTCAGCGAACAGATTCAATCCGGAGCCCCCCGTGGCCGGATTGCCAATCGTGCCTACGCCGCCTGATCCGGCAACGCCGCGAAAGACACCGGTGTTTAGCGTGGAGACGTCCACCAGCGGAATCGCAGCGTTCGTCAGGCCAGCGAGCGAACCACCGAACACACCGGCATTGTCATCCACCGAATAAGGAAGGCTGGTGAACGCCCGAAAGATTCCCGAGAGATACCAGCCACCGATCAGCTTGTTCAACCAGCCCTGACCGGAGGAGACCCAACGGCCCGGGCCGAACGGCAGCTCGTAGTTGAAAATGCCGTTGAAGATATGCCGCCGGTCGGAAAGCGCCGGTCCGTAGTCGATATTCGGGTCGAAGCCGGTCGTAATCAACGAGAGGTTGTTTTGCACATTGCCGACCTGGTCGAGCGATTTCGACAGTGTGTAGTTCACATCGAACTGCAGCCCGTGCCAGGGCCGGTTCCGCAGAGTAACGAAGCCGGCGTGATAGTTCGAGATTCCGCCATGCGTGGCCATCAGAATGGCGAGCATCTGCAGATTGTTGTAGGGCGGCAGGCCCAGCACGAGCTGCCGGATGACGTTCAATTGCAGAAACAGCGTGCTCACGTTGTTCGTCTGGAACAGGCTTGCGAAGCTGCCGGCGAGAAACGCGGTGCCCAGTCCGGGAAGCTGATTTTCAAACCACGGCTGGGGAGTGAGACTGCCGGGACAGGTGAACGAGCCGAATGTTTTGCCCGCGTCGCCGCGCAGCACGCAGGCCACGTTGTCGTAGGCCTGCGCGAAGGTCTGGCCGCTGGCCGGGTCCACGAAGAAGTACGGCGAAGCATCCAGGTCCACACCCATGGGCAGGTCGCGTCCCAACCGGCCGATGTAGCCGACCTCCAGCAGAAGATTGGCGGGAAGCTCCCGCTGAATCGTCAGGTCCACCAGATAGTTCCGCCCGGTCTTCCGTTCGGGGTCGGTGGCAAAGGTGATGCTGCCGGAAAGTACCGAAGGGATGATCGGCGAACTGGCGGGCGGGAACGCCGGCAGGGGAATCGTGCCGTCGTGACCGATCCGGAACGACGACAGCGCACGGTTCGAAGAGCCCGCGCCCGGATTGCAGCCCGGCCCGGGCGTACCCGAAGCGTTGCACAGCGGGGTCGGCAACTGCAGCACCTGGCCGAAGCCGATGCCAAAGGCGGGCGGCAGAATCACCGTCACCGTGTTGACGCGGTCATAGACAATGCCAAAACCCACACGCACCGCTGTGCGCCGGTCACCGAACCAGCGGTTCAACAACCCGTTGCGGAACGACGGGTTCCAGGCCAGCGCGACGCGGGGGCCGACGTTGGAATAGTCCGTGTCGAAGATATGCTCGCGGTTCGAGTTCGCGATGGGCAGCACGGCCAGTTGCGGGTTGAACACCTGCCCGTTCAGCGCGGCCTGCCGCTTGGCGCCCAGGTAGCCGCGGTAGGTCAGCACTTCGCCGGTGGTGTTGTCGATCAGCAGGGCCATGCGATTCAGGGCTTCTTTCGGCGGGGTCAACCAGCTATAGGTGAGACCGTAGGTGAGAGTCACGGTGGAGCTCATTCGCCAGGTGTCCTGGAAATGGAACTGGAAGTAGTACATGTTCGTATCGGTGATCAGATCGGTGCCGAACGGGAGCGGGTTCAGGCTGCCATCGCGGGCGCCGACAATGTTCACGTTGTCCACCAGGCCCAGCGTTGCCGCATACAGGTCGTCCCAGCGGGCGACATCCTGCGAACGCAAACAGTTCGTCGTGATACTGCCGCTGCAGGTGGGCGGGCGATTGGCGGCCGGAATACTCAGGAAGGTGCCCGAACTCAGGTCGGCCACCGGCCCGGTCAAGAAGGTCACCTGGTCGTTGTGAGTAAACAGGAAAGGCAGGGCGCGCACTTCCCCGCCGAAGCTCACCGTGTGCGAACCCTTGATCCAGGTCATCGTGTCCGTGAACTGGATGTTCCGGTCGCGGATGATCTGCGTGCGCGCCGACTGGGCGCTGACGCTGATCGGCTCATCCAGTACGCCCAGGTCCAGACCCACGCCGCCGGCGGAACTGTTCGTTCCGGGCAGGCCGAGCAGACTGGCGACGGTGAACGGGTTGGTGCCGATCAGATCCAGCTTGTTCTGCACCCAGCCGAACCGGAAACTGTTCAGCAGGGTCGGGGTGAATTGATAGTCAAGACCGGCGATCACGCTGGCCCCGCGGTTGTTCAGCGCGCGCAGCGGCACCACCGCCTGCGGGTCGCGAATATCCAGCTGGCTGGTGCCCCCGAGCGGAGAGAGGCTCCGCTGGTAGGAATAGCGGCCCATGAACTGCAGCCTTTCCGTAAAATTGTGATCCAGACGGAAAGTAATGGCATCGGCGGTGAGCGGGGTGGACACATTGCCCCGGAAGCCGATCGTGTTCAGTCCGTCTCCGAGGGTCGGATCGTTGCCCGCCGGCATCAGCGCAAACATCTGCTGGATGGTCGGGCTGATGCCTAAACCTCGCGGGTCGCAGGGCTGGCCGCCGGCGGGACCACACGCCGTGGACGTGGCCAGCGGATAGGCCACGTTGTTGCCCGCGGCGTCGCGGAAGGTCAGAATGCCGTTGCGCAGCGTGCTCGTGGGAACCAGCCGCGTGAAGGGCGTGCTCTGCGGGAAGCGACGAACTTCGTAGTTGCTGAAGAAGAACGTCCGGTCGGGCCAGAACGGTCCACTGACGCTCACGCCGGCGCGATTGTCCTTCAGCTCCCCTTTGGGGATCGGTTGGTGGCCGGGAGTGCTCGGGTCGCCGTCGACGCGATTGTTCGTCCAGGTGTTCGCGTTCAGGTTGTCGTTCTGGTGGTACCAGTAGCCGACCCCATGCAGCTCATTCGAGCCGCGCGGACTGACCAGGGTGATCTGTCCGCCGGCGGAGCGACCGAAGTTCGCATTGGGGTTGGCGACGGTGACGCGAAATTCGCTGACCGCATCCACGCCGACCGGAGTCTGCGTGAAATTGATGCCCTGGCCGCCAGTCAAGTTGTCGCTGATGTCGATGCCATCCAGGATGAGCGTGTTCTGATCGCTGCGCGCTCCGGAAACTGTTCCTCCGGTGCCGAATCCGCCGGGAGTCGCGGTGGGCTGCAGCGAGAGCAGTTCGGTCGTGTTGCGCTGGAGGGTCGGCAGGTTGCGGATGAACACCTGATCCAGTACGTTGCCCACCTGAGCATCGGTGGTCTGCAGCTCGACGCCGACACTGGCTTCGACCTGTACGGTTTCCGCCAGCTCACCCACCTCGAGCGTGAGGTTCACGGTGTAGCTTTTGTTCACCTCGACCGTCAGACGCGGCACCGTGGCCGTGCGGAAGCCCTGAGCGCTGACCGTCAGCGTGTAGGTACCCGGCGGTACGTTGGCAAACACATACAGACCTTCCTGATTGGTCGTCAGGGTGCGCACCTGGTTGGTGGCCAGGTCCTGCAGCTTGACTTCCGCGCCGAGGATCACCGCGCCCTGCGCATCCGTCACGGTTCCCTGCACCAGACCGGTCGCGGCCGTCTGGGCATCGGCGGACCGAACCCCGACGAGCAGGAACAGACCCAGCAAGGCCACGACGAACCCGCCGCGTACAGTACGCGGCATCTGAACCATTCGCAGTGCTGTGTATGTGTTCATGATTACCCTCCGGACGAGTGGTGACCGTCGAGCTGCCCATCCAGCGGAAACCAGCGGGTGCTCGTCTGCAATTCGTCTTGTTTCTGTTTCAGCAAAGCCAGGGTGCGTTGGGGTCGGATGTGGGCGCAGGCTACGGCGAGCGCGTTGATGGCCGCAACCGGCGCTACATAGGAACCGTTGAACGTGGGGTTCGTAATCGGGGCAATCCAGAAGGTGTCGCAGTAGCGAGCAATCGGCGTGCGCTCACTGTCGGTGATGCCGAACGTGGGAACGCCCCGCTCGCGAGCACGAAGGACGGCATTGACGGTCTCGCGCAGGCAACGGCCGAAGCTGATGGCGACGACCAGGTCTTCCGGACCCAGCAGATTGATCTTCTGCTGGACATTGCCCGTCGAGCCGACCGGGGCTTCGGCGTCGTAGCCCAGCGTGACCAGCAAATAGGCGAGCAGATAGGCCAGCGCCGCAGCCAGGTCCACGCCGATCACCACGGTGCGCCGCGCGCGCTCGATCCGCCGGGCCAGCGCGACGACCGCCTTGGTGTCCAGAGAAGTGCGCAGCACCTCCAGATTGCGGTGGTCCATCTCCAGACTGTGCTCCACGTGCGCCGCCACGGGTCGCTGTTCGCGGGCGGCCGCGCGCATCACGGTGTACGGCGTAATGTTCAAGATGAAATGGGAGCGCAGATCGGAAGCAAAGTCGCTGTACCGCTGATAGCCAAGCGCCTGGATGGTACGTACGATCGTGGCGGCGTCCACTCCGAACCGTTCCGCCAGTTTGCGCGACGTCAGAAAACAGGTGTCCTCGGCGTTGGAAAGGATGTTGCGCAACAGGCGGCGACGCTTGGCGCTCAGCCGCGACTCGGTGGCGCGCAGACGCTCTTCCAGTGGAGTGCGCCAGGCCCGGCCATCCGGCGCGGATCTGCTGCGCACTCGCGCCGGAAGCGGCCCGCCGCGGCGGCGACGACCGGCAGAAAGTTGGGTGCCCATAGCCGGCGAAGCGCGACTTTGCGTTCGCGTGCCGTGCCTGATACAACAGTTGTTGCACAATGTCAAGAAAAAACAGCATCTGTTGCATCTGCCGGTGCCTCCCAATCGCGCCCCGCTCAGAAACTCCGCACCATACGAAAAGCATGCTGCCGACACTCCGATTCGTTCGCCGGACGGGGACGACCGAAAGGCCCACTGCAACCTTTGCAGTGCACTGGCTTCGGCCGACCTGACGGGCATGCCGCAACGGAGCGAATCGAGGAGTTTTCACAGCTTCTCAAACTCGGCTGGAGAATTCCCTCGGCGGATCTCGCAACGAGACTGGTGCGCGGAGGAAAATCAGCAGTTCGCCGATTCAGCGGGTCGACGCACGGAGTTGTGCACCATGCCCAGTGCAGGGCAATGCGGAGTCCTGCTCCACAAGACCTCTGCGCAAGCAGAACCTGTGTCATCGGGATGCCCTCGGTGTAACAACGAGTAGTGTGGCAAAGTGTGGGCTGGTCGGGGCGGTGGGGATCGAATTGCTATACGAATCTTTAAGTCCCTTTTATCCTGTTGCCTTTCCTACCCCCATTTCGTTTCCGCGGCATGTCTCCCGACGGGATTTTGTGACCAAGATGTGACCAGCGACGGGCACGCACGCAAAGCAGCATGGCTCGGGTTTAATTAAAAACTGGCAGCTCCTGTCAGCCCGCGCGGCACCGCCCCGCCACGTGCAGGTGGCGAGATTTGCGGAGGGGCCCACCACCGTCGACAACCGCACAGCTCGCACAGCCACGTGCAGGTGCAGGGTTGGCGGAGGGTCACTACCACTCAGCAGCCCCGCAGCATCGCCCATCAACCTGCAAATTGCGGAGTTGCTCGAGGGGCAATGCCACCGGCGCGAGCGGGCTCAGCGGCCAGATGCCAGAAAGCGCTTTGGTTGCGAGATTACGCGAAGGGCAATGTCATTTCACCGCTATGGTTGTGTATGGTTCCTCCGAGTTGGGGAATTGCGCGAGAGGCATGCCGCCACTTGGCAGCGGCGCACCACGACTCCTCAACCTGCCCGCGAGGCCTGTCACCCATCCTCCCGCGCCAGCGCTACTCCTCCACCCGCTGCACGCCACCTCGCTTCTGCTGTGCCAGCACTACTTGACGACCTGTCTGCGCGTCCCCCTTCTCTGCCGCGCAGCACCGCTCGGCGGCCTGCCAGCGCGCACCCCAGGCTGCCCGCGCCACGCTTCGGGTACTCCTGCAGCGCACCGCTTATCGAGCAGCAACCGGCAAGCAGGCATCGAAAAGGGAAAACCGGAAGGCCCGGTCCGAGGCCCTGCGACTCTGGTTCAGTGCTCACCACGACCGGGAACAGAACGGCGGCGCAGGCTGCCGTCGCGAGGGCCCGCAGGAGCGGACGGGGCACCAGACCTCGGCGCGGCAAATTCGTAAATCCGCAGCTTGTTCGAGGAGGCCAGTAAGGCCAGGAATATCTTCCCGTCGTCGTACCACAAGGCCATTTCATAGTGCACGTACTCGAAAATACGGAGTTGACTGAAAGATAGCTGGAAAAGGGGTTTCAGGGTTTTCGTTTCAAAGACAAAAAACTTGCGAACTATGGTTGCTCCGGCGAAAAGCTCGCTCTGACTTGTTCGGTCACACAAGGCAACGGCGTATATCTGGTTAGGACTGAGAGAAACCTCGCTCACCCCGCATCCCTCGAACCGCGAACTCACCAAAGGTGCGGAACCGCCCCTTCCCCACCGATAGAGATAACTGAGCTCGTTTCGGAGGGTTGGGTCGGTCCAAAGCACCAACGAACCGTCAGCCAGGAAACAGACCCCTCTAATTAGGTTGGAGTAATCCTTGCCCGTCGAAAGCTCGAGCGTCGCCTTCCCCGTGCTCGGGTCGTAGCCATAGAGCTTGTTGCCATCTACGATCCACCCTTCGCCATTGGGCCCAATTCTAAAGAAGCTACTCGGGACCGGGTTCGTGAGAATGACATCCGAAAGAACGCGGGATAGATCACGCGTGTCCAGTCGGATCAACCGCCTGTCAGAACCGTTTAGGCGGTTGGTTTTCTCGGCAGCGATCAGCAGAGACCGGCCGTCGGGGCTGATGCTGATGACTTCCGGAAATTGCCTATCGGCTCCCGCGGGCAGAGTCGTTGTCTCGGATATCTTTTGCAGCGTCGTGGCATCGAGGACCACCACGAACGCATGACCAGAATAAAACTCCGCATACACCAGCACCGAGCTATCGGGTGTGAGTAAAAGTTGGGTGTAAGCAAAGCGCATGCCCCCACCAAGCGGCAGGGACACTTCGGGAATCCGTATGTTCGTGGCCCGCAGTTGCTTGCCGCTGGCCGGATCGAACACCCGCACCCACAGGCTCGAGGATTTCTTTTTCTCCCCCTTGTCGCGGTAAGCGACGTAGAGTTCCCCTCGGGCGTCAAAGGCTACATTCATATCCGTGAGCCTTAAATCTGCACGCTTCAGAACCACAGTGTGGCGGGGCCTGGTGGATGCGGAAAGGGCCGGCCCGCTCAGCGCAATCCCGAACAGCACGGCGAGAGATAAAGGCACTCTGGTGAACATCGCTATGGCTCCCTCTCCTGCGGAACGCTGGCAATGGGAATATCCTTCGGTGGCGGAGGATCTTGCCTGCCGGTGAAAAAGTTCCAGATCGTCTTGAGGACTGAGACGGTGTGCTCGAAGAAACCGCTGACG
>Ga0101944_10004340_pt1 | contig 17766 bp, 13 predicted proteins | sample DewCreD2012metaG_FD_75245 | JGI IMG/M metagenome (GOLD analysis project Ga0101944, IMG submission 75245) | Hot spring sediment bacterial and archeal communities from British Columbia, Canada, to study Microbial Dark Matter (Phase II) - Dewar... ... | reverse complement strand
CGGACCCCCGCCATGGCCCGGGAGATCATGGCATGGGGTGTTTTTTTCAGGCTTTCCGCTCTCATGGCCTCCGCCATGCCCGGGACCTCGAAATCGATGACATCCTTCATGGCCTGAGGCGTCACGTCCCTGGGGCTCAGGCCTGTTCCGCCGGAGGTCAAAATCAAGGCCAGGCCATCCTTGTCCACCCATTCGGCCAGGATTTCAGCGATCTGCTGCCGTTCATCAGGGACAATTTTCGTTTGGACCACGGAAAAGCCTTGCTCTTGCAGGAGGCTCGCGACTGTTTTGCCGCTTTCGTCCACCCTCTTGCCCTGCGAGCCCTTGTCGCTGATGGTGAGAATACCGGCTGAAAACTCCCTTGCCATGGGCTACTCTGTTTTCTTGGCCTCGGCGATCACCTTCTCCGCCAGCTGGGCCGGGAGCTCCTCGTAATGGGAAAACTCCGATTTGAAAGTTCCCCGGCCGGCGGTCAGGGCGTTCAGATCAATCGCGTACTTGAGCACCTCGGCCATGGGAGCCTGGGCCTTGATGACCTGCATCTTGCCCTGGGTGTCCATTCCCAGAACACGGCCGCGGCGGCTGTTGAGATCCCCCATCACGTCGCCCATGCTGTCTTCAGGAACAAAGATCTCCAGTTTCATGATCGGCTCAAGGAGCGTGGGGTTTGCCTCCTGTACGCCTTTCTTGAGGCACATGCTCGCAGCGATCTTGAAGGCCATTTCCGAGGAGTCCACTTCATGGGATTTGCCGTCATAGAAACGCACCTTGAGATCCACGAGAGGATAGCCGGCCAAGACCCCGAGCTTCAAGGCTTCGTTGATTCCCTTTTCCACGGCAGGAACAAAGTTGCGGGGCACGTTCATGCCCACGAGGGCGTTTTCGAATTCATAGCCGGAGCCTCTTTCGCGGGGGGACACGTCAAAGTGCACCTCGGCAAACTGCCCCCGGCCGCCCGACTGTTTCTTGTGGCGATAGATGACTCCCTGGACCGGTTTCTTGATCGTTTCCCGGTAGGGCACTTTCACCGGCTTGAGATTGACCTCCACCCCGAATTTCCGCGCCAGCTTTTCACAGGTGGCTTCAAGGTGAATCTGCCCGGCCCCCGAAAGGATGATTTCCGAAGTGGCCTGATCCCGTTCCAGGCGTAGCGTGGGGTCCTCTTCAAGCAACCTGGCGAAGGAGGAAAAGAGCTTGTCTTCAGTGCCTTTCACCTTGGCTTCCACGGCATAGGAGATGACCGGGGGAAGAGGTTGGGTGGGCGTGTACACAATGGGATCGTTTTCCGCGCAAAGCGTTTCTCCGGTGGCTGTTTCTTTCAGCTTGGGGATGGCCACGATGTCGCCGGGCACAGCCGCCTCAATGGGTTGCTGTTTTTTCCCCTCGAGAAGCAGAAGCTGGCCGAATTTTTCCTTAGTGCCCCTGTTGGCATTGTAAACCGTGGAATCCGATTTGAGCGTTCCCGAGCAAACTCTCAAGAGGGTGAGCTTGCCGGCAAAGGGATCTGCCACGGTTTTGAAGACCAGGGCGGAAAGGGGCTCCTCCGGCAGCGGTTTTCTCAGGACCTTTTCGTCCTTGCCGGGCCGACGGCCTTCGTAGGGGGGCCTCTCGTTGGGCGCGGAAAGACCCTGCACCACGAGATTCATGAGCTGGGACACGCCGATGTTGAAGGTGGAAGACCCGCAGGTGACAGGGATCAGCAAGCCTGATTTCGTTCCCTTGACAAAGGTTTCCTCCACCTCCTGGGGGGATAAGGCCTGGCCGTCCAGGTACTTCTCCATGATCTGGTCATCGGCTTCCACGATGTTTTCGATCATTTTTTCGCGCCATTCCTCCGCCTCCTCCTTCAGGTTCGCCGGCACATCCGTTTCTTCGAACTTGCCGCTCCCGTCTTTGGCAAAGCGATAGGCCTTCATTTTGACCAGGTCCACCAAGCCTTCGAACTTGTCTTCTGCGCCGATGGGCAGGAACACCGGCGTGGCTTTCACTTCAAAGGTCTTCATGACCTCTTCCACGACCCCGTAGAAATTGCTTCTCTCCCGGTCCATTTTGCTGACATAAACGATCCTGGGCAGTTTGAGTTCGTCTGCAAAAGCCCAGACCTTCTGAGTCCCAAATTTGGTCCCGGCCGTGGCATCAATGACCACCACCACCCCGTCGGCCGCCTGGAGGCAGGCCTTGGTGTCGGAGAGGAAATTGTCGTCCCCTGGGGTGTCGATGATATTGATGATATGTTTTTTCCAGTCGCAATGGTGAATGGAAGTGCTGATGGTAATTCTTCTCTTGATTTCCTCCGGTTCGTAATCGAAATTGGAGGTTCCGTCATCCACTCTGCCGAGCCGGTTGGTTCCCTTTCCGTTAAAGAGCATGGCCTCGGCCAGAGAGGTCTTTCCGGAACCTACGTGGGCAATGAGAGCGACGTTCCTTAGGAGTTCACTTTTCCTTTCCATAGACCATTCCTTTCGGGGTTATCCCCAGCGGTTCCCCGTCGAGGCCCGGAGGAGATTTGAAGGTTTGTCTCAGGGTTACGGCTGCAAATGGAACCGGGGGCGAATTTTGTGGAAATTGATGGTTCGACCGAAAAGATAAAGCTATACCAATCACAAAACCGAAGTCAAGCGCAGAAATCGAGCAAGCACCGAGCCTTCGGGTGAAGACAGAAAAACACCATAGATCTATCACGAAAACACGATAGGAGAGGAGCTTGACGGACAACGGACCACGGACGCCTGGCAGGGAGCCGAAGCCCCGGATGCTCGGAGGAGGCTCCGATTTTTTGATTGCTAAATAAACAAGATATGATATTTTTAAACTTTTCGTAACAGTTTAGCTTTTTGAAATGGATGGCTTGGGCCACGGGGGTCTCTCTAAAAACAGAAAACGAAGAGTGTGCGGGAAAGACCCTGAAACGAAGGGGTAGCAAAGGCGGGCGGCGCGGTCTCCTCGGTACCTGTCCGCTGGGGACCCGCTGGAGAGTTCTCCGGTAGCCCTCCGCCCGCCTCACCCATGGCCCAAAGCCGGCCATTGGGGTGTGGCATCTTCGTTCTTCTGTTTTTAGAGAGACCCCCGTGGCCCTTATCTGTGATTATTTCAAAGAGCTAAACGGTTACAACTTTTCGAAAGCGATCATGATGAGACTCTCCGAGCTGATGGATTCCTACATCGAGGCTCTGAAAACACAAAAAGGGTATTCGGAGCACACGGTCAGAAGCTACCGGAGTGACCTGGGGCAGTTCCTGAGGTTCCTGAAAGACAGGGAAGGCGGTGAGAAAAACGCAGAAGAGGAACCCACCCTGGCCTCCATTGATTTTCTCCTGATCCGCGAATATTTCGGCAAGCTCTTTGGTTCGGCCAAGAGGACGACGATTGCGCGCAAGGTGTCGGCCGTGAAATCCTTTTTTGCCTTTCTGGAAAAGAGAGGGTTGATTCGCGACAATGCGGCCGCGGATATGACGGCGCCCCGGCAGGAGAAGTACATTCCCAACTATTTGCCGGTCGATGAGATGTTCCGGCTCCTGGAAAGGCCGGATCAGGGTCGTCCTCTGGGATTGAGAGATCTGGCCATCCTGGAGCTTTTGTACTCTTGCGGCTTGCGGGTGAGTGAACTGGTGGGACTGGACATCAAGAACATCGATCTGGACCAGCGGCTCGTCAAGGTCCTTGGCAAAGGGAAAAAGGAAAGAATCGTGCCGGTGGGAAAAGAGGCGGTCAAAGCCGTGCGTCACTACCTGGAGGAGACGGCCTCCCTTCGAAAAAAGGCCGGACGAGCCCAAGGGGCAGATCCCCTTTTCCTCAATGCGAGAGGCGGCCGGCTGTCCACTCGCAGCGTGGCCAACATTGTCAAGAAGTATGGGAAAGAGGGCAAGCTCATGCTCGACATCAGTCCCCATGCGCTGCGTCACACCTTTGCAACCCATCTGCTGGACGGAGGGGCTGATTTGAGGTCTGTCCAGGAACTCCTGGGGCATGCCAGCCTCTCGACGACTCAGAAGTACACCCATGTGAGCCTGGACAAGCTGATGGAGGTTTATGACAAGGCGCATCCCAGAAGTAAGTGACAAGTAACAAGTGACAAGAATACAGAAGACAGAATACAGAAGACAGAATAAAGAAGACAGAATACAGAAGACAGAATACAGAAGACAGGATACATGAGACAGGATACATGAGACAGGATACAGAAGAACGTATACAGGAGAAAAAAGAAAACACTTTCAGCGGTCGGCCGTCGGCGGTCGGCGGTCAGAGGAGAGAATGGACCACGGAAAACGGACTACACGCTTTGAACCCATGCGCAGCACGACCGTCCTGGCGGTGCGCAAAGACGGCCGGGCCGTCATGGCCGGGGACGGCCAGGTGAGCCTGGGCGAAACCATCATGAAGCACAAGGCGGTGAAGGTGCGATTCATGTACAAGGACACGGTCCTGGTGGGATTTGCCGGCGCCGCTGCGGATGCCTTTAATCTCTTTGAGCGGCTCGAAGGCAAGCTGGAGACCTACAAAGGCAACCTGACGAGGGCGGCCGTGGAGCTGGCCAAGGACTGGCGTACGGACCGGATTTTGCGAAGACTGGAGGCGCTGATCCTGGCCATGGACCTGGAGCACATGCTGATCATTTCCGGCACGGGCGATGTGATCGAGCCGGACGAATCCGTGGCCGCCATCGGTTCGGGAGGGCCCTATGCCCTGGCAGCGGCCAAGGCGTTGGCGGCTCATTCCACGCTGGATGCACCGTCCATAGCGCGAAAAGCCCTGGAGATCGCCTCTTCCATCTGCGTCTACACGAACGAACACATTGTGGTTCACGAAATCGGTGAAAAGGGATAGGGATGGAGAAAGCTCCGGAGGTCAGAGACCCGCACAGGACAGTGTTCACGCCCCGAGAAATTGTCTCGGAGCTGGACAAGTACATCATCGGCCAGAACAACGCCAAGCGCTCCGTGGCCATCGCTCTCCGGAACCGTTGGAGAAGGCAACAGGTGCCGCGGGAGCTGAGGGACGAGATCGCTCCCAAGAACATCATCATGATCGGCCCCACGGGCGTGGGGAAAACGGAGATCGCCAGGAGGCTCGCGAGACTGGCCAATTCCCCTTTTCTCAAGATCGAAGCCACGAAGTTCACCGAGGTGGGGTACGTGGGCCGGGATGTGGAGTCCATGATCCGCGACCTCACGGAGCTGGCCGTGAACATGGCCAAGAAGGACGAGCAGGAAAAGGTCAAAGCCAAAGCCAAGGAGCTGGCCGAGGACAAGCTCCTCGACATCCTTTTGCCCAAACGCAGAGAGGAGCCCCGGGAAGGGGAAGAGGGCGAAAAAGAAAAAGTGCTTGAGGTGGTCAAGTCGGACAAACCGGAAGGCGACTCCACAAGAGATAAGCTGAGGCGGTTGCTGCGAAGCGGGAAACTGGACAGCCGCTACGTGGAGCTGGAGGTGACCAACCGGGCCATGCCCATGGTGGAGATCTTTTCCAACACGGGTCTCGAGGAGATGGAAGTCAACATCAAGGAGGTTTTCGGGAATCTCTTTCCGGCCAAGAAAAAGAAAAAGAGGGTGAAGATCCCTGAAGCCCTGGACATCCTCGTGCAGGATGAGTCTCAGAAGCTGATCGACATGGATCAGGTGACTTCCGAGGCGATCCGGATGGTGGAGCAGAACGGGATCATTTTCCTGGACGAGCTGGACAAAATCGCCGGCTCCGGCGCCAAGTACGGGCCGGACGTGTCCAGGGAGGGGGTGCAGCGGGATCTCCTGCCCATCGTGGAGGGGTCGACGGTCACCACGAAGTACGGCATGGTCAAGACGGATCACATCCTGTTTATCGCTGCCGGGGCCTTCAATGTGAGCAAGCCTTCGGATCTTTTGCCCGAGCTCCAGGGGCGGTTCCCGATCCGCGTGGAGTTGGGCTCTCTCACTGAAGAGGACTTCGTGCGCATCCTCACGGAGCCCAAGAACGCCTTGATCACGCAGTACAAGGCCCTGCTGGCCACGGAAGGAGTGGACTTGGTTTTTGAGGATTCGGCGATTTTGCAGATCGCCAGAATCGCCGGCCAGGTGAATGAGCGGGCGGAGAACATCGGGGCCAGGCGGCTCCACACGGTCATGGAAAAGCTCTTGGATGAAGTGTCTTTCAGCGCTCCCGACATGGGGACCGGGAAGGTCGTGATCGACAGGGACTATGTGACGGAGAAGCTCAAAGACATCGTGGAGGACGAGAATCTGAGCCGGTATATCCTTTAGCGGTGCAAGGTGCACGGTACAAGGTGCACGGCAAAAAAGAAGAAAAAAGGAAAGCCAATGTTTGAGTTTTTTCTTAACCGTGTCCCGTGTCCCTTGCACCTTCTTCATGGTGGGAGTTTTGTGATGTCCATTGATCATCAAGAGAGAGCGAAGGTTCTGGTGGAGGCGCTGCCGTACATCCGGAGGTTTTACGACGCCACCGTCGTGGTGAAGTACGGCGGCCACGCCATGGTGGATGAGACGCTGAAGAAGAACTTCGCCCTCGACATCATCCTGATGAAGTATGTCGGTCTCAAACCGGTCGTCGTGCACGGCGGGGGCCCGCAGATCGGCAGCTACCTGAAAAAGCTCTCCATCGAGTCGGAGTTCGTGGACGGCATGCGGGTGACGGACAAGCAGACCATGGACGTGGTGGAGATGGTCCTTGTGGGAAAAGTGAACAAGGAGATCGTCACCCTGATCAACCGAAACGGAGGCCGGTCGGTGGGGCTTTCCGGCAAGGACGGACAACTCCTCACGGCCAGGAAAATGAAATACATCAAGAAGCGAGGCGATGACCAGCCCCCGGAGATCATCGATATCGGCATGGTGGGGGAAGTGACCTCCGTCAACACCGAGGTGCTGACCAGCCTCCTGGACAACCAGTTCATTCCGGTCATTGCGCCCGTGGGAGCCGGGAAAAAGGGGGAGACCTATAACATCAACGCGGACCATGTGGCCGGCCACATTGCCTCTGCACTCAAGGCCAGGAAGCTGATTCTTCTGACGGACACCCAGGGGGTCCTGGACAAGCAGGGCAAGCTGATTTCTTCCATCAAGGTGAAGCACACCCGGGATCTGATTGAAGACGGAACCATCAAGGGCGGTATGATTCCCAAGGTGAACTGCTGCGCCCAAGCCTTGAAGGGCGGCGTGAAGAAAGCCCACATCATCGACGGCCGAAAGGATCACGCGATCCTCCTGGAGATCTTCACGAAAGGCGGGGTGGGGACGGAAATCGTGCCCTGAAAAAAAAGACAGAATACAGTAGACAGGAGACAGAATACAGAAGAAACCCCTTTCCACGAAGGCACGAAAACCGGAACGCACGAAAAAGACCTGGTTTTTATAAACCCTTCGTAACAGTTTAGTTCTTTGAAATAATCACAGAAAAGGGCCATCCATTTCAAAGAGCTAAACTGTTACAACCGTTCTTATTTCGTGTCGTTATCTCTTCGCCTGTCCTGAGCTTGTCGAAGGGTGCTTTAGGGATTGGATTTTCTCTTTGTCATGTTGACTTGGTTTGACAACGGACAATGGACTACGGACGACGGACCACCAACGGATCTTCCATGACACAGATACCCTCTTCAGAAACCACTGTCGCTTTGGCCGACAAATACCTTTTTCCCACGTACAAGCGCCCTCCCTTTGTGCTGGTGAAAGGCGAGGGATGCCGGGTTTGGGACGAGAACGGCAAGGAGTACCTCGATTTTGTGGGCGGCATTGCGGTTTGCGCCCTCGGGCACAGCTCCCCCATCGTCACCAAGGCCCTGGAGGAACAGTCGAGAACGCTGGTGCACGTCTCGAACCTCTACTACACCAAACCCCAGGTGGAGCTGGCCCGGCTTCTCGTGGAGCACTCCTTTGCGGACCGTGTGTTCTTCTGCAACAGCGGGGCGGAGGCCAACGAGGCGGCGATCAAACTGGCCAGGCGCTACACGCGGGAAAAGCTCGGTCCGGGAAAACACACGATCATCTGCATGCAGGGGTCTTTCCACGGCCGCACCCTAGCCACCCTGTCCGCCACGGGCCAGACCAAGGTGCAGATCGGTTATGATCCTCTGCTGGAGGGATTCAAGTTCGTTCCCTTCAATCATCTCCCGGCCCTGAGAAACGCAGTGGACGACACGGTATGCGCGGTTCTGCTGGAGCCCATCCAGGGCGAAGGGGGCATTGTGGTGCCTAACCCGGAGTATCTCAAAGGAGTGAAAGAGATCTGCCTGGAAAAAGGGCTCCTCCTCATCTTTGACGAGATCCAGACCGGAATGGGACGCACGGGGCGCCTGTTCGCCCATGAGCACTTCGGCGTGACGCCGGACATCATGAGCCTTGCAAAAGCCCTGGGAAACGGGCTTCCCATCGGAGCCATGCTCAGCACGGAAGCGTTGAGCGGCGCCTTTGGCCCGGGAAGCCATGCCACCACCTTCGGAGGCACGCCCCTGGTGACCGCTGTTTCCAAGGCGGTTGTGAGCAGTCTCCTGAACGACGGCTGGCTGGAGCACTGCGCGCGGGTGGGGGCCTATTTCAAAGGCAGGCTCGAAGCGCTGAAGAAGCGGCATGCCTGCATCAGGGACGTGAGGGGGCTGGGTCTCATGATCGGGGTGGAGCTGGATCGGCCCGGGGCTCCTGTTCTGGAGGCGTGCCTGCAAAAGGGTTTCCTGATCAACTGCGCCCAGGAAAAGGTGCTTCGCTTTGTCCCTCCCCTGGTGGTTACGGAAAGGGAAATCGATCAACTCTTGGAGGCGCTGGACGCAGCGCTGGGCGGTGTGTAAATGAAAAAAGATCTTCTCACCATTCGCGATCTGTCCAGGGACGACCTTCTGGGTCTCCTGGACAAAGGGCTTCAGTTCAAGAAACAGGGCCGCAAGGTCAAACGGACGCTTCAGGGCTACACCCTGGGGATGCTTTTTGACAAGGCGTCCACGAGGACGCGCATCTCCTTTGAGACCGCCATGTTCCGGCTCGGTGGACAGACCCTGTTCATGCACAGGGCCGAAACCCAGCTGTCCAGGGACGAGACCGTGGGAGATACGGCTCGGGTCCTTTCCCGCTACTTGGATGCCATGGCGATCAGGACCTTTTCCCAGCAGTTCCTGGAGGGAATGGCCAGGGAGGGCGACATCCCGGTCATCAATGCCCTGACCGACCGCTATCACCCCTGCCAGGTGCTGAGCGACCTCATGACGATCCTGGAAAAAAGGGGCACCCTGGAGGACCTCAAGGTCGCCTGGGTAGGGGATGGAAATAATGTGGCCCATTCGTGGATCGATGCAGCCCATGTCCTCGGGTTTGAACTGGTCCTGGCCTGCCCGGCCGGGTATCATCCTCTCCCGGAGATTGTGAAAGGGCCGAACAAGAAGATCCGGATCGTGGGCGATCCCCAGAAGGCCGTGAAGGGAGCAGATGCCATCAACACGGATGTGTGGGCGAGCATGGGGCAGGAACATCAGCGAAAGAAGAGGATCGCGGCATTCCAGGGGTTCCAGGTGAACCAGGAGCTCCTCAAGGCGGCACGGCGCGACGTGCTGGTCATGCACTGCCTGCCGGCGCACCGGGGGGAGGAAATCACTTCGGAGGTCATGGACGGGCCGAACTCGGTGGTCTTTGACCAGGCGGAAAACAAGATGCACCTTCACATGGCGGTCCTGGAAAAATTGATTCTGAGGAAATAGTGAAGCATCGATTAGGGTTCACCACAGAGGCACAGAGGGCACTGAGAGGGAGTGTCATTTTTCGTCTATCGGGAGACGCCGATAGACGAAAATAGGCTCTCAAAAGAATTCTGCTGGAGGCGTCCTCTATGTCAGCGGACTCGGTAGCAGTGTGAACGGTAAGAAGATTTGTCTATGATGATTCAGAACAAGGACGATTACCCATCAGAGGCGCGGGGTTGTAGGTCAGAACATTTTTGTTTGTCGGTATCTCCCGACAAACAAAAACGCTTCTCTGTGACCTCTGTGCCTCTGTGGTGAACTCCTGTTTTGGACGAGCACGAGACTGAAAGCACATTCATCATTCATGGAGGAGGAGAATAAGTTGAAACGGGACATCAACAAAATCGTTTTGGCCTACTCCGGTGGGCTGGATACGTCGGTCATTCTGGCCTGGCTCATCGAAACCTACCAGTGCCCGGTGGTCTGTTTTGCCGCGGACGTGGGCCAGGGAGAGGAACTGGGAGAGGTGAGGCAAAAGGCCCTGCGCACAGGGGCTGCGGACATCGTCATCGAAGATCTCAAGGAGGAATTCGTTCGCGACTTCGTGTTCCCTGCCCTGAGGGCCAACGCGGTCTATGAATCGGGGTATCTCCTGGGGACCTCCCTGGCCAGGCCGATCATTGCCAAGAAACAGGTGGAAGTGGCGAAAAAGTTCAAGGCCGATGCGGTCAGCCACGGCGCCACCGGAAAAGGAAATGACCAGGTTCGCTTCGAGATGACCTACATGGCTCTCGCGCCGCACCTGAAGATCATCGCGCCCTGGAAGATCTGGGAGTTCAAGGGCAGGGAAGATCTGGTCAAGTATGCCAAATCCAGGAAGATCAAAATCCCTGTGACCAAAGCGAAACCTTATTCCACGGATCGCAACCTGCTCCACATCAGTTTCGAGGGGGGCATCCTCGAAGACACCTGGAACGAACCCTCCAAAGACATGTTTGTCCTGTCCGTGGCTCCGGAGGATGCGCCGGATCGTCCGACCTACATCGAGGTGGAGTTCCAGGCGGGAAACCCGGTGTCCCTCAATGGGGAGGCCCTGTCGCCGGCGGCTCTCCTGGCTAGGCTCAACACGCTGGCGGGCCGAAACGGGGTTGGAAGAGTGGACCTTGTGGAGAACCGCTACGTCGGGATGAAGTCCAGGGGGGTCTACGAGACGCCCGGCGGCACCGTCCTCAGGGTGGCCCATCAGGCCATGGAGTCCATCACCATGGACCGCGAGGTGATGCATCTCAGGGACAGCCTCGTGCCGCGCTACGCGGAAATGATCTACTACGGGTACTGGTTTGCGCCCGAGCGGAAGATGCTTCAGACGCTGATGGACGAAGCCCAGAGAAACGTCTCCGGCGTGGTGAGGCTCAAGCTCTACAAGGGCAACTGCATGGTGGTGGGACGCAAGTCGGACAAGTCCCTTTACCACCCGGGGTTTGCCACCTTTGAGGAGGACCAGGTCTACAACCAGAAGGACGCGGAGGGGTTCATCCGGCTGAGTGCGCTCAGGCTCAAGATCGCCACACTTTTAGGAAGAAAACAGTGAAATCCGAAGCACGAAATTCGAAATCCGAAACAAATTCAAAATCCCAATGTTCTAATGACCAGAACAGAAACTAATCGGAAGAGGTCTTAGGTTTGGGATATTCGAATTTAGTTCATTGGGTATTGTTTCGAGTTTCGATATTCGGATTTCGAATTTTTTCGGCAATGCAGGTAGAATCAAAAGCATCCCCCATCTGTAAGGATGAACAGACGCTATGAAGAAGAAACAGATGGCTAAGAAAACTTGGGGCGGCCGTTTCAGAACGAAGACCGATGAGGCACTGGAACGTTTCAACGCCTCCCTCCCCTTTGACCGGCGGCTCTATGCACAGGATATCGAGGGCAGCAAGGCCCACGGCCGGATGCTCGCCCGGCAGGGGATTCTTTCCAGAGCCGAGGCTTCAAAGATCCTTCGTGGCCTCGACGAGATCAGGAAAGAAATGGACAAAGGCTTTTTCGATGAAACCTGCGAAGACATTCATACCCTTGTCGAGAAAGCCCTGGTGGAGAGGGTCGGCGCCGTCGGAGAAAAACTCCACACCGGAAGAAGCCGAAACGACCAGGTGGCTCTGGACGTGCGGCTGTACGCGAGAGATGCCATCGGAAGGGTGGACGGCCTGATCCGGGAGATGCAAGGGGCGCTGGTCGGTCTGGCGGAAAAGAACAGGGAGGTCATCCTGCCGGGATACACCCATCTCCAGCGGGCCCAGCCGGTGCTCCTGTCCCATCATCTCCTGGCCTACTACGAGATGCTCAAACGGGACCGTCAGCGTTTCGGCGAAAGCCTCAAACGGGTGAATGTGTTGCCTCTCGGCAGTGCAGCGCTTGCCGGCTCGACCTTTGATCTTGACCGCAAGAGGGTGGCTGAGGAACTGGGGTTTGAAGCGATCTCTGAGAACAGCATGGATGCGGTGAGTGACCGCGATTTTGTGCTGGAGTTCCTCTTTGCCGCGTCGGTTCTGATGATGCACTTGAGCCGGCTGAGCGAGGAGCTGATCCTCTGGTCCACGAGAGAGTTCGATTTTGTCTTTCTGCCGGACGCCTTCTGCACCGGGAGCAGCATCATGCCCCAAAAGAAGAATCCGGATCTGATGGAGCTGGTGAGGGGCAAGACCGGAAGAGTGTTCGGCCACCTCCTGTCGCTCCTGACCACGATGAAGGCTCTTCCGCTCGCTTACAACAAAGACATGCAGGAAGACAAGGAGCCCCTGTTTGATTCTGTGGACACGGTGGAGCAGAGCCTGGTCGTGATGACCCGCCTGCTTCGCGAGCTCTGTTTCAACAAAAAGCGGATGAGGGAAGCCGTAGACCAGGGCTTTCTAGTGGCCACGGACCTGGCGGACTACTTGGTCCGCAAGGGGGTGACGTTTCGCCGAGCCCATGAGCTTGTGGGCAAGATGGTCCTTTATGCCCTGGATCAGGGGAAGGAGCTGAAGGAACTCACCCTCGAGGAGATGAAGGCCTTTTGGGGGGACATCGGGAAGGATGTTTATGACTGGCTCGACCCCGTCGCTTGCATCGACAGGAGAAACCTTCCCGGCGGCACAGGGAGCGCAAGCGTGAAAAGGGCGCTCGCAAAAGCCCGGAAAGAGATTGGGCTCAAATGAGAAGCCTCCAAAGAAGCTCCCCTCCCCTGGGGCATGTCCTCCGCAGTCTGCCGCGGCGGACGGAGGATGGAGGAGGGGTTGGAGCTTGCCCCGTACTTGATACGGGGGGAGGGGGGAGCCGATGGGTCGTGGCGTGCGTGGCTCTGGTTCTGCTGCTCCTGATCCCTTCATCCTGCGGGAAAAAGGGCGCCCCCTTTTTGCCGCAAAAAACCATAAACGCCAGGGTGGTGGATCTCAAAGGAACGTGGCAGGCCGGATACATTGAACTGACCGGGAACGTTCAAGACCCTTCCGGTCAGGAATGGGCGGCCACGGGATCGCGGATTCAATATGCCGTCTATCCCGCGGCAGAGCCCCCTTGCGAGGGCTGCCCCATCGAGTACCAGGGATTTTACACCTATGGAACTGAATCGGTCCGGGAAGGACGGTTTTTCTGCACAATTCCGGGAGCGCTGAAGGGCAACCTCTATTATTTTGAAGTGCAGCTTCTGGGGGCCAAGGGCGTCCTCGGCCCGCCCTCGAACCGGGCAAAGGTGGTAGTCGAGTAAAAGAAGTGTCTAAAGTTGATGGTCTCGTAAATGCTCATGACACGTTGATCTTGTCGCCCCCGCGCATGAAAATGTAGGGTCGGCCACTGTGCCGACCTGGCAGGCGAGGTCGCCTGCCCTACGCGCGGTAGAGCAAAGCGCATTTTCACGGTAAAAAGTCTCTTCTTGATGTCATTTCGAGCGAAGCGAGAAATCCAACGCGGAGCGTTGTCCCGAACAAAGAGAGGGATCTGTCCATAAATAACAGATCCTTCGCTTTGCTCAGGATGACTCGCCAAGGCGAGTCAGATTTCTCCCTACGGTCGAAATGACAGATTCACTCCGCGGGACTTTTTACGAAGCCGTCAAAGTTGAAAAGCAGAAGAAGACAGAAGACAGTAGACAGAATACAGAATACAGAATACAGAATAAAAACAGTGATAAGTGGGCATGCGGCTGCAACGGACAGGCGGGTTTGCTCGCCTTTGGTGAGTTCGTCCATGAACAAAAGGGTCTTTGGTGTTCTTGTGGACCTGATCTTTCTGTTCCCCCATTTTCAGGCAAGTGATAAAGATTAATGGTAAGGTTTTTTTACCGTGCACCTTGTACCCTACACCGTGAACCGTTTTTCTTCTGTATTCTGAATTCTGTATTCTGTTATTCTCTTCTTTATGCATCACTTCAATTACAAAAACAATGAGCTTCATTGCGAGGACGTTCCCGTGTCGCGAATCGCCATGACCGTGGGCACGCCCTTCTACCTTTACTCCCATGCGACTCTCAGGCAGCATTTCAGGGCCTTTGACGACGCGTTCGGCGATGTCCACCATCTCACGTGCTTTGCCATGAAATCCAATTCCAACCTGGCGATTCTCAGGCTTTTCGCCCTTGAAGGAGGAGGCGTGGATATTGTTTCAGGGGGGGAACTCTACCGGGCTCTGAAGGCCGGCGTGGATCCGAGAAAGATCGTCTATTCAGGAGTCGGCAAGACCAGGGAGGATATGGAGTATGCCCTTCAATCCAATATCCTCATGTTCAATGTGGAGTCCTCCCAGGAAATTGGGCTCCTCGATGATATCGCCGGCAGGCTGGGCAGGAAGGCGGCTGTTTCGATCCGGGTGAATCCGGACATCGACCCTCAAACCCATCCCTACATCTCCACAGGGCTGAGGGAAAACAAGTTCGGGATCGACATAGGCAACGCGCTGGAAGAGTATTCCCGGGTTGCGGGCATGAAGCACCTCGTCGTGTCAGGGGTGTCCTGCCACATCGGTTCCCAGCTGACCCGGTTGAGCCCTTTCGTGGAAGCGCTCAAGAAGCTCAAGGAACTGATCAGCCGATTGAAGGGGATCGGGATCAACGTGTCCTATCTGGACCTTGGGGGCGGGCTGGGCATCACCTACAATCAGGAGGAGCCCCCTCACCCCAGGGAGTATGCCAAAGCCATCAAAGAAGAACTGGCCATGAAGGATGTCACGGTGATCCTGGAACCGGGCCGTGTGATTGTGGGCAATGCCGGGATTCTGGTGACCAAAGTCCTCTACACGAAGACAACTCCCCTGAAAAGCTTTGTCATCGTGGATGCAGCGATGAACGACCTGATCAGGCCAAGCCTCTACGGGTCTTTCCACGGCATTCAACCGGTGCGGCTCGCCGATCGCGGGAAAACCAAGGCCGATGTGGTGGGACCCATTTGCGAATCCTCTGATTTTCTGGCAAAAGACCGGGAGATGCCCTGCTTTGAAGCCGGCGATCTCCTGGCGGTCATGAGTGCAGGCGCCTACGGCTTCAGCATGTCGTCCAATTACAACTCGAGGACCCGGATTGCCGAAGTGATGGGCAAAGGCGATGCCTTCTACGTCATCAGAGCAAGGGAAACCTATGAGGACCTGGTGAGAGGGGAGAAGATCCCGGAGTTTATGCATTAATACGACGACCGACCGCCGACCGCCGACGGCCGAAAATGAGAGACGACGACCGACCGCCGACCGCCGACGGCCGAGAATGAGAGACGACGACCGACCGCCGAGGTAAAAGAGCTCCGCTTGAGGAAAAAAACCGAAGAAAAGAGTTATCACGAAAACACGAAACTTGCCCGCCGTTATTTTGGCGGGGGAGGAAAACACGAAAGAAGAGGGGGGCGGCGTGCTTTCGTGATTGGTTTTGTCTTTTCGTTCATTCTTTGTTTCTGAAGAGGGAGAGGAGGCCATCATGTTTAAAGGATCGATTGTCGCTATTGTCACGCCGTTCAAAAACGGCAAGGTGGATGAGGAAGGCTATCGCAGGCTCATCGACTTTCAGATCAAGAACGGCACCAGTGCCATCGTACCTGTGGGAACCACCGGGGAGTCCGCGACGCTGGACATGGAAGAGCACAAGAGAGCCATTGAGATTGCCGTGGAAGCGGTGCGGAAGCGCGTGCCGGTGATCGCGGGTACAGGCGGGAACAGCACGAGCGAAGCCATCGAGCTGACCGAGTATGCCAAGAGAATCGGGGCGGATGCAACCCTTCAGGTGACGCCCTATTACAACAAGCCGACTCAGGAAGGACTGGTGCAGCACTTCAAGGCTATCGCAAAGGCGGTCCCCCTGCCCCAGGTGCTCTACAACATCCCGGGAAGGACGGGCGTCAACATGCTTCCTCAGACCGTGGCGCGTCTTGCAGAGATGCGAGAGATCGTAGCCATCAAGGAAGCCTCCGGCAGTCTGGGCCAGATGGCCGAGGTGGTGCAGCTGGCAGGGGACAAGATCACGCTTCTCTCCGGTGACGACAACCTGACCCTGCCGGTCCTTGCAATTGGAGGCAAGGGCGTGATTTCCGTGGTGGCCAACATCGCGCCCAAGGACAATGCGAACATGGTCAAAGCCTGGGAGGAAGGCAAGCCGGAGCGCGCCCGAAAGCTCTTCTTCAAGCTGCTGCCTTTATGCCAGTCCATGTTTATCGAAACCAATCCCATCCCGGTCAAGACCGCCTTGGCGCTCATGGGCATGATCGATGGGGAAATGAGATTGCCTCTTTGCCCTATGGCCCCGGCAAACCTGGAAAAGCTGAAGACGGCGCTCCGGAATTACGGCTTGATCAAGGGATAAGAAGAAAGAAGACAGTAGCTTAAAGGCAGAAGAAAGAATACAGGAGACAGTAGACAGAAGACAGTAGGAGGGAAGAAACAATAAGCAAAGGTCCATGGGCAATGAGAAAAGACCTGTTTCCTATCTTTTTGATTCGTTAGTTTTTGGTTTTTAATACTGATGAACTCGTAAAAAGTCCCGTTCGCCCTTCTATACATCAGGGCGAACGCTTTGAAGCGAGCGTAAGTGTCTGATTTTCCGTTCGTGGTGAGGTATCGAACCATGAACGGAAAGCGGCTTTGCGACTTTTTACGAATCCATCAATACTGTCTCCTGTATTCTGTCTTCTGATTCATGGAGGGTTTGTCATGGTGAAGGCGATTGTTGCAGGGGCAGCGGGCCGAATGGGCGGCCGGATCATCCACATGATTCGGCAGAGCGGTGATGTGCAGCTGGCCGCCGCTTTCGAGCGGCCGAATCACCCCAGCGTGGGATCCGATGCAGGACAGGCGGCCGGGATCGGGAATCTCGGCATCAAGGTAGCCGGGTCCCTCAAGGAGGTCATCGGCCTTGGGGAGGTGCTCATTGATTTTACAACCCCTGAGGCCACGGTGGAAAACCTCAAGGCAGCCTCCGCGGCGAACCTGGCCATGGTCATTGGAACCACAGGCATCAGCGGTAAGGCGCTCGAGGAGGTCAAGGGCCTTGCAGCGAACACCCGTTGCGTCATGTCGCCCAACATGAGTGTGGGTGTGAATGTCATGTTCAAGATTGCCGGGGAGATGGCTCGGATCCTGGGAAAAGAGTACGACATGGAGATCCTCGAAGTCCACCACAGGATGAAGAAAGACGCTCCGAGCGGAACAGCCATGCGACTGGCCCAGATCCTGGCAAGCGCCGCGAACCGCGACCTGGACAAGGCGGCCGTTTACCAGAGAAAGGGCATGATCGGAGAAAGGACAGCCGAGGAGATCGGAATACAAACTTGGCGGGCGGGCGACATTACCGGCGAACACACCGTTCTGTTCGGCGGGATCGGCGAACGGCTCGAAATCATCCACAGGGCTCACAACCGCGACAATTTCGCCAGGGGCGCGGTCAAAGCGGCGGCGTGGGTCGTCCGTCAATCCGCCGGGCTGTATGATATGATGGATGTTCTAGGGTTAAAATGAATGCCTAAAATGCCCAAAATGCCTAGAATGCCCAATGCAGGCCTTAGGCCGCAACCAAAGTCTGCTGGAGCCCAGGACCGGGGGGTGTGGTCTCTGGCGAGTCCGCAACCGGAAATAGACTCCTCCAGACAACCGCCCCCTTGCCTTCG
>Ga0101944_10004339_pt1 | contig 17772 bp, 15 predicted proteins | sample DewCreD2012metaG_FD_75245 | JGI IMG/M metagenome (GOLD analysis project Ga0101944, IMG submission 75245) | Hot spring sediment bacterial and archeal communities from British Columbia, Canada, to study Microbial Dark Matter (Phase II) - Dewar... ... | reverse complement strand
TGGGTACAAACACAAAAATCATCCAAATCGCCGAAATCGCCAAAGCTGTCGGCATAGAAAAAGTCGTAACCGTAGACCCCTACGACTTAGAAGCCACCATAACTGCACTTAGAGACATAACAAACTACGACGGCCCCTCAGTCCTCATATCTAAACGTCCCTGCCCACTACTAAGCGAAAAAGGACCCAAACGCCAAGTCAAAGACACCTGCAACGCATGCGGAGTCTGCACCAAAGCCTTCGGATGCCCAGCCATCACCCAAACAGGGCAACACGCCGAAATCGACGCCACTCTCTGCAATGGTTGTGGAGTCTGCGAAACAGTGTGCCCCTTTGACGCCATTGGGAGGAAAGAAAAATGAAGCTAGACGTAGTTTTTAGCGGTGTAGGCGGACAAGGCGTAGTAGTTTTAAGCGACATCTACTGTGAAGCAGCGATGCTGGAGGGCTTCGACGTGGCTAAAGCAGAGATTCATGGCATGGCTCAAAGAGGCGGCTCCATAGTTGCGTATGCACGCATCGGCGACAAAGTAGAAGCGCCACTGATAGAAACAGGCAAAGCAGACGCGATTGTTGGCTTCGAAATCCTAGAAACCGCCCGAGCATTACCGATGCTAAAAAATCAGGGCACCGTCATCGTTAACATGAAACTCATTCAACCCAGCTGCATGCCATCAGGAGTTAAACCCAAAACCAAAGACCAACTTATCTCGCTGCTCAAAGCAAAAGCCCTGGTGCACGAAGTGGATGGCATGGGCATAGCTGAGAAACTTGGCAATATGCTTGTGGTCAACACAGTGCTTCTTGGGGCACTTTCAGCGTTGCCCGAGACCCCACTCAAGGTTGAGTCGTTCCAGCAGGCAATAGCGGGCAGACTTAAAGAGAAATACATCAATGTGAACCTAAAAGCGTTCCAGCTGGGTAGAGAAAGCGTGTTAAAGAGTTAATTTTATTAACCAAACACTGAGATATAGCAAAGATACCATTAAAAGAGGATGTTAATTTGCAAAAGAAAATGTTAATTGCATTAGTAGTCGTTGTAATCATCATCGTCTCAGCAGTAGCAGCAATACAATTGATGCCCAAACCCGTATCACCCGACGCAAGAAACATCAAAATAGGCTTAGTCGCCCCCGTCTCAGGCTCCCCCATCGGACAAGACATGGAACGCGCCGCAAGAATGGCAGTTGACGAAATCAACAACGCAGGCGGCGTCTACGTCTCAGAATGGAACACCAAAGTCAACATCACCATAATAGTCGCTGACACCATTAACGACGCCCCAGGCAACGCCGTAACACCCGTCACCCGCGCCGTCGAAACCGACGGAGTAGACCTCTTAATCGGCGGATACGGCAGCGCAGGCACACTCGCCAACGAAATCGTCGCCATCGAAAACAAAGTCCCATACATCATTGCAGGTGCATCAAACGAACTCGTAACCCGCCGCGGACCCCAAGGCAACTACGGCGGTTTCGGACCATCAGGAACCTACAGTATAAGCGACGCCGAAGGAATGAGCTACATATTCCACTACTGCACCACCACCTATGACTACAGCAAAACCGTCGTCCAATTCTTCGCCCACGAAATGAAACCCCTCGTAGCAGAAAACAGAGACTTCAGATTAGCCCTACTTTACCGAAACGACGCCTTCGGAACAGGCGTAGCACAGGCAACAAAATTCTGGATAGAAAACCTCAGCTTACCCATCACTCTTGTAGCTGACAGAAGCTACGAAACCACCACAACCAACTACCAAACCGACCTAACAGCAGTTAAATCAACAAACCCAGACGCAGTCTTCGTAGTAGACAACCCCGACAAAACCCCGCTCATAATCAAACAGGGCTGGAACGACGTCGGGTTAAAGACAGTCTACATCGCGGTGGAAAACAACCAAGACCCTGCATTCTACACACTTCTAGGACAAACGGGCAACGGACAGCTACTTGAATCAAAACTTGACCCCTTCATGAGCCCCTCATACTTACCTGCGGTGCAAACGTATTCGGAGAAATTCCGACAACTCTACGGTGTTTATCCAGGCATGATGGGCGCAGACACCTACGACGCATTCTACATCGCCAAAGACGCAATAGAACGCGCAGGAACAGTAGATAAAGCAGCAGTAAGAGACGCCATAGAAAACACAGACCTCCCACAAATGCTTATCATGACGGAATCAGGCAGAATACGCTTCAGCACAGGCATAAACTACCACGAAATCAGCCCCGTAACTTTCGTCGAACAACTCTACTGGGATACCACAAGCAACACACTAAAGTCACGCATCGTTTGGTCACCGTTCTCACCTGGTGGAATCACCCTAAAACAAGCAGACTTTGTATTGCCCACTGGCTACCAACCTGGAAGCCCATAAAAAATTTTTTTAAAACCTCCTTTTCTTTTGTTTCTCGCATGTTTTAAATAGTTTACATGCTAAATTATGTCAACCGCTGCAAAGGGAGAGAGGATAACACTACATGGAAATTACGGCACCAGCAGTCATCTTAACCTTAGTTTGGGGCGTCGCAATCGGTTGCGTCTACATCCTTCTGGCAACAGGGCTGAACCTCATTTTCGGTGTCATGAAACTCGTCAACTTCGCCCATGGACAACTCCTCATGATAAGCGCCTTTCTAACATGGACCATATCGGTTGCCTCAGGAATGAACGCATACCTCGCCATCATCATTTCCATGATAGTGGTCGCCATCTTAGGCGTCGGCGTGGAACGGCTAACTTTCCGCAGAGTGCTTGGAACAGACAAACTCAACGAGATATTCGTTAGCCTCGGGTTAATCTACATCTTTGAAAACGCCGCCATGCTCATCTGGGGACCCCACTCCAAACAGATCGTCAGCCCCTTTAGCGGCATGAGCTTCGCTCTCCCCGGAATCTCCCTATCTTACGACCGCGTAGTCGCCGTCCTCGTAGTAGTCGCCACACTTGCAGCGTTTGGCTTGCTCATAAAGAAAACAAAAATCGGTTTAGCCATGCGCGCCACCAGCCAACGAAACACCACCGCCATGCTCATGGGCATAAACGTGGAAAAAATCTACATGATAACCTTCGCCATCGGCGCTGCACTAGCAGCAGTGGCAGGCGGGCTTTACGGAATAATTTTCTCATTCGATTACCAAGTGGGAGCGATGCCCACCATCATCGCTTTCGCCATCATAATCATGGGCGGGTTAGGCAGCATCAAAGGCGCCATAGTCGGCGGGTTACTCTATGGCATTGCTGAGCAGTTGGCTACGCTGTTTTTAGGCGGCATATGGGGAAGCGCCGTAGCATTTGCCCTGCTCATAGTGGTGCTTGTGATTAGACCCAACGGAATATTCGGTGAAAAAGGAGAATAAAAATGACGCTAAAACAACAACTCACCAAACTCGTCCGTTCCAAAAGCTTCCTCTTCCTCATCGCCGTCTTCGCCGTACTGGCGCTCCTACCTGTTTTAATCAGCGACAACTTTTTCCTCACAATCCTCACCCTAATCACCATTTTCTCCATCTACGCAACCAGTTGGAATTTCTTGGCAAACTCAGGTCAAGGTTCACTTGGGCACGCGCTGTTTTTAGGCATCGGCGGCTTTGCCGCAGCGCTCATAGGCAGCTCGATAGCAACAGCCACAGCCAACTTCTTGGGTTCAACACAGTTAACCGTCGGCGTCCTCTCAGTCGCCATCCAAGTCTTATCGCTACTCTTAGGCGGCTTACTCTCCGCAGGAATCGGCTTGCTAATCGGATTAGCCTGCGTTAGACTAAAAGCATGGTACCTTGCCATGGTGACATTCGGCTTCTCAGTCATCGCAGCTACACTCTCAAGCCAATTTGACGCCATAACTCAGGGTATAAACGGTTTCCCGACCACAACGCTGGTTACCAGAGGATTACCCTTCTACATACTGGCACTCACATTCGCTGTAGTCTCCATCTCCACAATGTATCTGATAACAAAATCACGAATCGGCATGGCATTCAAAGCGATCCACGGCAACGAACCAGAAGCAAAAATGATAGGCATCAACACCGCAAAATACAAACTCATCGCATTCGTAATCAGCACCTTCTTTGCAGGCATCTCGGGAGGCTTATACGCCTACTTCATCAGACTTATTGACAACTCGGTATTCTCGCCGCTAAACTCGTTTACGCCGCTTATAATGACGGTCATCGGAGGATTAGGCACAGTTGTAGGCCCAATCATAGGCGCCGTCTTTTTGGTTTCGATCCAGCAACTCTTAGCCTTACCAAGCGTAGTGGATTCGCTGCGAGTCTCTCTGGGTCCGTTCTTCCCAGAAGTCAGCAACGTCGGCGCACCCCTGAGCTTCCTAATCATCGGCATTATCCTACTTGTCATCGTCATCTTTGCTCCTAAAGGGTTAGAACCGCAACTGCGTAAACTCTACGGCTACGTTGTCAAAATGCTACAGGACAAAGAGGCAAAACCATCATGAAGGGCACAGATCACTTCGCAAAAGCCTTAGGTATAAATGAGCATGAAGTCAAAGACGGTTACGCCAAAGTATCCATGCAAATCCAGAAAAACCACACCAACTCCTTAGGATTCACACACGGCGGAGTCATCTTCTCATTGGCGGACTACGCGTTTGCTTTGGCATGCAACTACGGTGACAACGTGGCGGTTGCCGTGGAGGTGGATATTAAGTTTCTGCGCCCCACAGTCGAGGGAGACTGTTTGATTGCTGAAGCGACCCGCATTTCAGATGGCAAAACCACGGGGCTCTACCATGTTGCTGTGCGAAAAGACGATAAGTTGGTTGCTTTTTTTTCAGGTTTAGCGTTCAAAAAGTAAAATAAATACATACTCTTTGCCCTTTAGGGGAGCGGGAGGGGTTTTCTATGGGGTATAGTTTGTTTTTGCGAACAATATATTTATGTGGGACTTTTCATAGTGTTGCGGTGCTGGGGTGGCCGAATGGCTTAGGCGGTAGCCTGCAGAGCTGCTCTATATGGGTTCAATTCCCATCCCCAGCTCCAATCTTCTCTACTTCCCAAACAAAAAAATTTTCCATCTGGATACTTGATTATCCAACGTAATCTTTTGATAAGCTAAAAAACTATCACAACTGAGGAAAAAGAAGTGAGAACAGGAAAAGGTGCACTTTCGTATAAGCTCAACAAAAAAAAGAAAAAAGGTGTTTATTTTACTACAATATACGGTCGCATCATCTCGTTGTCTTCGTGATCAACGATGTGGCAATGCCAGACATAGCCCGGTCCTAGTGTTGGGTCGAATGGATAAGGTGTTCCGTCTTGTTGCGTAAATCGTATGCGTATTACGGTGACTTCGCCAGGGTTCATTTGAACGGTGTCTTTCCATCCCATCTCGTTCGGTAGAGCGCCTGTGGCTTTGCCTTGCAAGTAAGCTGTTGGTGGTAGCGCTGTGGGTGCTGACGTGAAAGGCAGCATTCCGCCAGGTTGCAGCAGTCCTGCATTGAGCGTAAGCCATGTCTTCATGTACTTAGTTGCCTGGAAGGGTTGGCGACTGACCAGTTCGAAGGATGCAAGATGCGTATGTATTGGATGAGTGTCTGCAGTCAAATTTATTATTACCCAGTCTTCGATTGTGCCTTCGGTTGGTGTTTCGGATACAGCATCATCCCAAGATTGACCATTGAGAAGCACCATTGTGGGGCCTGCGGGACCCATGACCTCTACTAATGTTAAGTATCGTGTTCTGACGGGCGCTCCTAAAGTTGGGAATGCGCCTGCTGGCAGGGTTGGATTAAGGTTGGCGGGTAGTACTGGTGCGGTTGTTCCTGGATTAGCTGAAGCGGCTGTGTTAGCTGTGACTGTGAATTGCATCACTTGCCCGGTTGTTTGTGGGTCTGCTGTTGCACCATTTGGGAATGGTGCTTTTGCAGTGTTGGTTAGAATTATTTTTGTTCCGATGGGTACGGCTGAGAAGTCTACTATTATGTCGTATCTTTCGCCTGGTGCAATGGTTAGCGATTTTGTTATTGTCGCCTGCTGGAGGTAGCCTCCTTCTGTTCCGATGACAGTGAAGGGCATCTTGTTGCTAAAGCTAAGAGTGTAGAATCGTGCGTTAGAGCCGTCTAAGACTCGGAAGCGGTATACGCCTTGTGTTACGTCTAGGTTTGGCCAGACCTTTCCGTTAACCATGATAGTATTTCCAAAGAATTCTGGCATCCAGTATGGGTGTATTGTTGGGTTGATACCGACTGTTGGGAACCAGAGTTCTCCGTTAGCGTAGAAGCTTCTGTCTTGGATGGCAAGTGGAATTTCGTTTACTCCGTATTGGAAGTGCTGGTTCATGTACTGGTCAAAATTGCTGGCTGTCGGCGTTGTTATGGGGGCGGTTGCGGCTGGCTCTCTGAGAAGGTAATATCCTGCTAGCCCTGACATTACGTTAAGGCGTGTCATGCCTAAAGCGTGGTCGTGGTACCATAGGGTTGTTGGGTTTTGAGTGTTGGGATAATAGTATACCGCTGCATTATTGACTGTGGCTGTAACTGAACTATAGGTCGGTCCATGTAAACCATTGTATGTCCACCACGAATCTGGTCCACCGTCAGAATAAGATTGCACTTCGGCACCATGAAGGTGTGGGACTAATGGTACTGGTGCTTGAGCGTTGTATCCATTAGGGTTGAGTGCGGTTACTGTTCCGTCAAATCCTGGCGGAAAAGCTGGATAGGGCGGTGGCAATCCTTGGGTCATTCCAGGCATGTTCATTGGCATGTTGTTTGGGTTTGCCCAGTGCAGTGTTGGGTCAACTGGTAGGAATTGGGGTGTGTCAATTTTGTTTACCCATGTTACTTGACTTGGTATGCCTCTAGTTGCTAGGAAAGACGCTGAAGGTGAATTCGCAAAGTAACCGATGCTGTTTCCCGTTACTGCATCATAGCAGTCGCCTGCATAGCCCCAGACAAGTGTTTTTCCATCTGAGCCAGGTGTGAGGGGGGTACCTGTGGGCAGTATTTGTTCTCTAAAATAAGTCATGTCGACTGTGTAGTCTTGTCTAATCACGTTTCCATTTATATCAGTGATGTTTGTTGGGGTGTAGGCTGGTATGTTTGCAACAAGTTGGTTGACGAATTTTGGGATTGTTTTGGGATCAAGGAGTCCAGTAGCTGCTTTTGGTGCGGCAGATACAAATAAGAAGCTAGAGGAAAGCATTATTGCAATTAAGGCTATTGTGACAATTATTAGAGTTTTTTTAGTCAACAAAATTTAGTTATGTCTCCTTTACATTTTTTTAAAGCATAAGCAGGTAAGGGGATACTGTTGGTATTATAGATGAGTGACTGCTACTCTACAGTCACAATCCTGCGGTAGATTGCAGTTTAGGATGTTGCGAGTACATTTTCTTAGGTAATAAGCATCTGTATCTTTTAGAATTTTGAATTAGAGGAAGTCCATCTGGTCTTACTTAAGCGAATCGAGAATAATACGCAAAAACAGCCCACGGTGTTTGGCACCTGAAACCTTTATCAAGAAAGGGATGGTCGGGTTATTCTTAATTGTATGTAAGTACAAAGCCAACCCCTTCAAAGTTAGATTAAGCGTAGTTTTAATAACCAGTTGAGCTAATGGGTGACCGGTAATCTGTATGCAGAAGACCTCTTTGAAGTCTAAGCGTGGTAGGAAATCGTACTTCAACTTAAGAGTCCATCCCCAGTTCCAAATAACACAATTCTGTTATCCACCATTTTAGTCAAGAAATCGATCGACTTTATCCACTCATAGGTTGCTTTTCCACAATTTTGGAATCAGATTTTTCGTTTTAGACATTGGTTGACTTAGGTACCTGTTTTTTGCTTGTCGCTTCCAAAACCAAAGTAGCAAGATGATAATCGGAATTCTTCCATAGATGCTAAGCGACATAAGCCATGAGTAGACTGGGATGGTTACTGATCCAAGGTTCAGATCGAATATGTGTGTACCGCTGGGTATGAGCCAAAGTTGGTAGTACCGAGTTAGGTCTGTTTGGTACCCCATAAGGCTTCGAACCAACCCATAGAAAACGTCGTTCATCAGCGAAGCTAAAAGCCCCAACCCAACGGTTAACTGCCAGTTTTTCGGGAAGGTAATCGTTAAAATTATGAACGGAAAAAAGTACATTACTGTAAGCCACATGTGGTAGCCGCTGTAGAAGCCTCCGGGAATAATGTTGTCAATGTAGTTTACGAACACTAAGCCGTATAGGGAGCTTAAAATAATGTAGAAACTAAACTTTTTGTTGAATGCCTTTAAGGCTCTTTGTTTCTCAGCGTTTTTAGTTTCCTCGTCCTCATAGTCCGTGACCCATTTTTTTATCGCTACTTGAGTGGGTCGGCCTGTCTTACTGAACCGTAATTTTTTTAATCTTTTGAAAAACCGCACGTTTTTTCTACCCAAACCTGCCTTCCGATAGTTTCGGAAAGATGCGTTCTTTGATAGGAACTCAAATGGCGAACAAGCAGGGTTCTATGTTACGATGCTGCCTATTTTTCTGGCTGCTTCTCCGAGCTTTATCAAGATTAAGCCTAGAGGAACCTGCTGCTTTGTCAAAGCCACCAGCAAAACTTTGGGTCCAGCGCCTATGGTGATTAGTTTAGAATTTGCAGCTTCAACGATTATGCGGATAGCGGTTCCGCCGTTCACTTCAGTTATCGCTGTTTCAGCGGCTCCAGCCATGCTTGCGCTCATGGCGGCAAATGTTTCAGCATCTACGTCACTGGACGTGTCTGAGGCGACGAGTAAGCCGTCTCTTGTAACGACAGCGGAGGATTCGATTCCCCCAACACCTTTGAGTTCCTTCAAGATGTCGTCTATAAGATTCTTAGTCGTCACGGTACTTAGCTCCGTTTAAAATTTTTTCAATCAGAATATCTAATGCGCCTGTGATGCTTGCTTTATCGCTCCCAACCGTGCCGATTACTTCAACATCAGAGGGAACATTCATTTTTGCTTTGATTTCACCTACAGACAGGGCATTAGGCAAATCTTGTTTGTTCGCTGCCACGACGTATGGCAAGCCATGGACTTTGGCTTTTAACATCATTTCTTTGGCTCTGGGAAATTCTTCCGGCTTGGTGCTGTCAATTACCAGTATAGCACCCAATGCTTCGCCTCCAAGCAGTTCTAGTATGGGATCAAACCTTGGTTGACCAATCGTTCCGAACAAATCTAAATTGAACCCCTTATAGTCTACATGGCCAAAATCTAACGCTACAGTTGTTCCAAAGCGCTGTACGCTAACAGCGCGATTTGAAAGTGTATGCACGATGGTTGTTTTTCCAGCGTGAAAGGGTCCTGTGACTAAGATTTTTGGTATGTAGCCTTTTATTTCTCCAGTCACCGATTTTTTTATGGGAATTATTTTTTCTTTCACAGGAACCCCCTCTTTTTTGCTCACAGTGATAGCTTGGTTGCCGACAATTCTTTGTAACGCCATAAGGTCTATGATGGTGGGGTAGAGGCTGCTTACAGTTTGTGATATCGTGTTTTCATAGTTCCACTCGGTATAAAGAAAGCATAAGATTGCATTGTAGGCGGTTGCGATTTTTTGCCAATTATTAACTTCACTTAAAACTGCATCGCCGAATTCGTCAATTGAGGTGTTTAGGGAGTCGTAAATCAAGAATACTTTACCTTTTTTGCAGCATTCATAGAGTGCTTTGGTGATAACGCTGAATACTGCATTCGGGTCGTAAATGTTGTCGATGGCATATGCTTCTTCGCTTTTAAGTCCGAACAGCGCAGAGTAGCCGTCGATGAAAAATAGGCGGTTTTGCTGTTTATACTCCGCCAAACTCGTTCCTAAAGCTACTGACTCATCGATAACTGAAGCGGCTGATTTATTGCTGACAAAGTATAAGCCTATGTCGCCTTTTTTTAACTGGTTCAATAGGAGTTGTATAGCGACTGGGAATGGGTCAAACAGCGGATTTGTTCTGATTAAAACTGAGGAGCCACTTGGTATGCCTCCTTCGAGAAGTTGGTCAATAATTCTTATGCCCGTTTGCGTTTTTTCACTTGACAGATATGAGTCTATCAAGAAGATCCCCCCAGACTAATGTTTTGTGTTTGAATCGGTTGTTTGACGTTTTCTGTTGTCGGCAATGAAAAATTCATTGATATGCTTGGGTGGCCGTAGAAGCCTTCGCAGCGAAGAGTGTTTGCTTCCAATACTATTGCGCCGTTCGAGAAACTTTTCAGTTGGTTAAGTGTCAACAAGTCATGTGCACCTTCTTCAACAAGTAGGAAACCTAAGACGTTTTGTCTTCTGAGCTGCCCTAAAAAAATGTGGAGAAAACGCATCACTGTCTGAAGGCTACTGTATAGTAGTAGCGTAGACAGCGAATCAAACAGTACCCTCACAGCTGTATTCTTCAAGTAAAAGCTGGAACACCACTCATTCACTGCCACGGCAAGTTTTGTGTAATCGATTATACTTGGAACACGTTTTATCGACGATGTATCCGAAGACTTTGCTCCTATCATTCTTGAATAACAATCGACGAATTTTACTTTGCCTTCCTGCTCAAGAGCGGAGGTTAATCCACACGTAAGCCATTGTTCCCTTATTTCTTCAGCAGTACTTGTGGCTGAGATGTAAATGGCTGCTTCATTATTATGTAAACCTGCACTAAGCATGGTCATGCCGAGTTCTTTCTTTGATGACCACGGATCGCCCATAACCAGCAAGTTTGATGGTCTGGCAAAACCGCCGTTTAGGGCAACATCCAACGCGTGTATTCCTGAAGGAAAAGTTTCTGCAGACATTCTACACAACGTCCTTATTTGGATTCGCTCTATTACGCATGGGCTGCCACATCCCTGATTTCGCGAACTATTTCGGTTAGTTTCTTTGCGGTATGTATGGTTCCGATTATTTGCCCATCCCGGTCTCTTAATGGGCTTAGTGTGGCCAAAGTGGTGAAAGCTGTTCCATCCTTTGATATCTGTTTAAGTCGGCCCCTGAAAATTCCATCAGCATCGGTTTTACTGCCTATTTGCCTAAGTTGATCTGGATCATAGAACCGAACTATTGGTTCACCGGTGAAATTCTTGGCGTCATCGTTGAGACCGTGCATTGTTAGCCAGCTCTTGTTTAGAAAAAGAGTGTTTCCTTGATTGTCTGAAACTGCTATGCCATCAACCTCTTGTTCTACAACACTGCTTAAGAGCCGTATCTGTTCTTCAGCTTGTTTGATATCAGTTATATCCACGGCAAGTTCTACTGCAGCAATTACTTCGCCCTCGGCATTTTTTATGGGTGCAGCGGTTATTTTCAGCCAGAACTTTTTACCCTTTGCGTCGGTTATCTGAATTTCGTGGGAGGCTTCGCTTGCATTCTCTTCAAAAACTTTTTTTATGCTACTATCAGGGCTCATGCTTCTACTTTGGTAATCGTGCAACGCTTGGTAGCTTAACTGCCCTTCGACTAGTCCAAAAAGGCTTTTTATGAATTCGTTAGCCCAGACAATATGGTAGTCTCTGTCTACCATCACAAATCCGGCGTTGATGCTTCTTGTAACGGCATTGAGCATATCTCTTTCTTGCCGGAGCTTTTGCTGCATCATTTTGCGTTCAGAGATATCGTGAATTATCGCCACTAAATTTACAGGGTTTCCCGACTGATCTTTGATGACTGAACCGGAAGACTCGATAGCAATTTCTTTTCCATTTTTAATTATTATGTTAAATTCCATACTTTTTACCGGGATTCCGGTTTCCAGTACCTTGGCTAATGTTTCTTGAGCTTTCTGTTGATCTTTTGGAGCAATGAGTTGGAAAAGATTTTTTCCTAGAGCATCTTCTTTTGAGTTAAATCCGATCAGGGAAGCTGCTGCTTGGTTGCAGTCTATGATATTTGCTGACAAATCTGTTATTGCTATGCCGTCTGGACTTGAGGCAAATATCGCTTCTAATTGTTTTGATTGCGGGATGATTTGGCTTTCATTTTCCGGTTTTTCACTTTTTTAATTCCATAATCTATGGCAGACAAATAGGTCACTTTCGGTTAAAAAATTAACACTTATTTTATGATAAATGGAAGATATAAACATAACCGTTTATACAAGTTTGAAATTGACAAGCAACCTAAAGCCCACGGTTTTACATTAGATAAAACAAGATGGTTAATTGCTTTGGTAGACGGTTGCCTTTTCCGTTAGCCTAAAATTAGGTAACTGCTCTCCTAAGAAAAAGCCAAATTTCTTTAACAAAAACAAGTCGAGTTATCAACACCCAGCCCCCAACGGATTTTGTCAAACTATCGCTTTTCTGCAGGTTCCAAGAGCTTAAATTTTCCGTTTTCTAGGTGGTGGAAATACGGGTGGTTTTTTCGGATGGAGGGCCAATGGCCGCTGAAGGGGTGGTTTGGAGCCATCGCAGTAACGTAGCTTTTTATGCTTATCTCTGGCACCGCAGGGTTTGCTTTATGCACTTCCTTGACTATGTCAGAAACAGTGAAAACTTCAGATTCTATTCGGTTAGCTGCCTCAGCAACCCATTGCCAAATAGGTTTTCCATACTTCAAACCCGACACCGATATGTATAAGCCGATTACAGTAAATAAATGCTCATAATCTTTTGACTAGAGCGTCAAAGGTGTTTTTACCCAAATTCTTGACCAAATCGACCTTTTTTATCTCCGAGACATCAGTGACGCCGTTGACGTTTGTGATGTAGGTGTGTGCTGCTTCTTTGCCGTAGAGGCAGTGGATGTCAAACATCATCCCGACGACGTAGAGTTCCTGTTTTTGTACCTTAGTCTTTAGTGTTGGGTCGCATAGGATTCTCTGTATTTGGTAATCAACGTTTGCTTGAGCATACAACGCGAATTTAATATCCTCAGCTACCTGTGACATATCGATTTCTCGATCAGCTATCTTGATGGGGTTAACAAGCCCGATTATTTCCCGCTGAATAGCCTCGTCTTCCCAGTGATAATCGGAAAGCGACGCCTTAATTGCGCCACAACCAGTGTGCCCCAAAACGATCAGCAGAGGTGTCTTTAGGTGAATAATGGGGTATTTGATTGAGCCTTCAGAGTTGCTGAACTGGTTACCGATGTTTTTGACTACGAATATTTCGTTGAGGCCATCCATACCAAACAGTGTCTGGGGAACACGTGAATCGCAGCAGGATAGTAGAGTAACGTGTGGGGTTTGTTTAGTTTTGAGTTTTTCGAATTTGCAACAGCACTTCTCGGCGTACTTTGTGTTGCCTTCGATTAGTTGCTTTAAGGTTTGTTGTGGGTATGAAGTTAGTTTTTCGGTTTGTTTTTGGTCGACTTCTTTAGGCATTCTTAATCGCTGGGTAGATATCTAAGAAGGAGGATATTAAGGGTAATTGTTTTAGCGTACAACCCTTACACCGAGCAGCATTCTAAGCAAATAGAAGATACACTACGAATTAGAAGTAAGATGAACGGTTTATGTTAAAAAGGGTATGAAAAAAGAAAAAATTATTGATTTTCTGCCAAGTAAACAGTCACGTTGCCGTCTCTGTCCTTGGTTACCCGCGTCTTGATTCTGCGTGGAGGCTTCTCGATTCCTCTTTCCCAGATTTTCTCATTCACTTCTTGGGTTACGACAAGTTGAGGCATTTCTTCTGCTTCTTCTTCGTCAGAAACCTTCACGTCCATTTTCATGTGTTTAGCCACAAATATTTTGACTAATTGCATAGCGCGTGGAGCACGTTTTTTGGGTGGGCGAATCAAGGCTTTCTGGAGAGGAATAGTGTAGAATCTTTCTTCGACAATTTCGTCTTCTTTCTTTTTGCGTTTTGGTTTTGCTTCTTCCTCTACTGCTTCTGCTTCTTTGGGGGTCTCTTCTTTTGCTTCGACTGCTTGTTCTTCTTGCGGTTGCGCCTCTATCGCTTCTGCGAGTTCCTCAGTTAATTCCTCTTCGGCTTCTTGTGGTGCTTGTTCTAGTTTAGTTTCTTCTGTCATCTTGCATTATTCCTCTATGCCTTTATTTTGCGGGTTCGCCAGTTACGTCGCTGTTTAGGGTTAACTCTGACTTTGCCGTCGGTTCGGGCGATTACCCATGTTGGAACTGACTGTGATTCTTTGCCAGCTTTGGCTAATCTGAGTTTCTTCGCGGTTGGTTTTACTCGTGCCATTTTTTATATCCTTCTAATTGTTGTCTCTCGCTTCCTTGACTGAAGCTGAATTAGGATCGACTTGAGCTGCAAGTCTGAGAGGGGAATCGGCAGCTTGCCTGTTTGCGCCATCTCGATGAGTTGCAACTCGATTTGCTCGGCGAACTCTTTCTTTACCATCTTCAAGTTGTTTAGTCTTTGACGAGCTTCAGGTGCCAGGATTTTTGCAAGCAGCGCCTGTTTCTGCTGTTCTATTTGTTGCTCTGCTTGAGCTTGTCTCTGCTCGTCGCTTAAGCGACTTTGCATCGAGAGAAGTTTTCTTTTACGGATCTGCTCAAGCTCATCATCTGACATGGTTTCCTATTCGCCTTGATACTTCTTGAGCTCAGGGACAGATTTGTACAGTTCTTTGGCGAGGTCTCCAGCGACTTCCTGCATCATTTTACGGCCTTTTGGAGTCATGATTCTCCCTCGCGGGCGGGTGATTTGAATGAATCCTGCAGATTCAAGTTGCTGAAGGACTTTACGTATACAGCTGCCGCCTGCTTTGGTAGCATGGTTCTTTTTGACGCCGTTGTTTTTGCGTCCGCCGTAGTCACTGCGGAGGTTTTCTAGACCGATTGGACCATGAATGTAGACTTTGCGTAGAACGGATGCGCTGCGTACGTACCACCAGTTTGGGTTCTGGGGTTGCTTCTCGACGTGAGTGCCTGTTTTGGCGAAGGTGGCCCATGCTGGAGGCTGGACTTCGTCAACGTTTTCCCTAAGGTATTTTGCTAATCGGTCGATGAATTTTGATGCTGGAACGTCATGAGGAATCGTCAAAGATGTTCTATCCTGTTAGTTTTTCCTTGCAGTAAAACAATGAAGCCTAATATAAATATGTCTCTAAGCTCAAAAGCAAACTTTGCTCATAGAGAGCTTAAGGCACTATTTCTTTACTCTAACATTGGGCATCTATAAAGCCCTTTGGGGCGAACGCATGTTGATCATTTAACATCTTGACAAGGAACATACCTGTGTAGCTGCCAGGGACTTTTGCCACTTGTTCTGGTGTACCTTCTGCGAGAAGTTGTCCGCCTGCAGCCCCGCCTTCTGGCCCCAAGTCGATGAGGTAGTCACAGCTTTTAATGACGTCCAAGTTGTGCTCGATGATGTAGACGGTGTTGCCGTTATCCACGAGGCGGTTTAGGACTTTGATGAGGCGTTTAGTATCATCGAAATGCAAACCTGTTGTGGGTTCATCCAGCATGTAGACTACGTGGCCTGATTTGTGTTTGCTGAGTTCACGGGTGATTTTTATGCGTTGACTTTCGCCGCCGCTAAGCTGAGTGCTGCTCTGCCCCAACTTGATGTAGCCCAAACCGACGTCGAGCAAAGTTTGCAGTTTGCGATGCACCCGAGGCGTGTTCTCGAAGAATTTTGCGGCTTCTTCCACGGTCATGTCGAGGACTTCGGCGATGTTTTTCCCTTTATAGAGCACGTCGAGAGTTTCTTTGTTGTAGCGTTTGCCTTTGCATTCACTGCATTGTACGTAAACATCTGGAAGAAAGTTCATTTCGATGCGGATGACTCCGTCGCCTTGGCAGTTTTCGCATCTGCCGCCTTTCACGTTGAAGCTGAAGCGACCTTCTTTGTAGCCGCGGGCTTTGGCTTCTTTAGTTGAGGCGAAGATTTTGCGAATTTCGTCGAAGAGTTTGGTGTAGGTGGCAGGGTTGCTGCGAGGGGTGCGTCCGATGGGGTCTTGGTCGATTACGATGACGTTACGAACCACGTCTGGAACTTGAAGCGCCTCATGTTTGCCGACCTTATCGACCTGCTCTCCGAACATCTGCTTAAGAGCAGGAATGACTGTAAGGTTCATAAGCGTGCTTTTACCTGAACCTGAAACACCTGTAACGCCACACAGAACACCCAGCGGCAGCTTTAGACTAAGGTTTTTGAGGTTGTTCTCGCATGCACCTTTAATTGAGATGAAGCTGGTGGGTTCTCGGCGTTTGGTGGGTACTTCGATTTTGAGTTCGCCTGATAGGTACTTGCCTGTTAAACTGCGTGGATTAGCCATCACTTCTGCCGGTGACCCTTCTGCAACTACGTGACCGCCGTGGACTCCTGCCCCCGGTCCCATGTCCACGATGTAGTCGGCGTGGCGCATCGTGTCTTCATCGTGTTCTACCACGATTAAGGTGTTGCCGAGGTCGCGGAGTCGCGCGAGAGTGGCGATGAGTTTGGCGTTGTCCCGCTGATGCAATCCGATGCTGGGTTCGTCAAGGATGTAGAGGACGCCCATGAGGTTGCTGCCGATTTGCGTGGCAAGGCGGATACGTTGAGCTTCGCCTCCTGAAAGCGTCTTTGCGGCACGTGAAAGTGAGAGGTAACCTAACCCCACATTTTTGAGAAAACCGAGACGTTCGTTGATTTCTTTCAGTACTTGTTTGGCTATGGAAAGGTCTTTCTGGTTTAGTTTAGTTGGCAGGTCACGGAAGAACTCTACTGCTTCTTCGATGGAGAGATCGGTGACGTCAATGATGCTCTTATCCAGAATTTTAACTGCAAGCACCAACGGCTGAAGTTTTTTGCCATGACATGCATTGCAAGGTCGTGCAGTCATGAATTTCTCTATGTCTTCTTTGCGCCATTCGCTCTCGGTTTGGCGGTAGAGACGCATAGTTTGAGGAATGACACCTTCCCAACCGTCACGCATCCACATACTCGCGCCGTTTGACCAGTTACCGCTTATCGGTTCGCGGTCACCGTAAAGCAGAACTTTGAGCTGTTGCTCCGTGAAGTCCTTGATGGGGGTAAAAACGTCGAAACCGTGCTTTTTACCAACCATCGCCAACTGCTGTACACGCCAGCTTAGATCCATTTTGCCATAGACAGCGAGTGCACCATCCATTATTGAGAGGTTGCGGTTGGGGATAACTTTATCTGCAGTGACTTCGGTGATTTCGCCCAGACCGTGGCAAACTGGGCAAGCCCCCCATGGAGAGTTGAAGCTGAACATACGAGGCTCCAACGCTTCGAACATGATTTCTGGGTGGTTGGGGCATGCGCCGAAGGTGCTGTACATGGTTGCGCCTTCAAAGCTTTCCAGCTCTTTCTTTTTGGCAGCGTCTTGTTGGGCTGCATCGATAACAATCATAGTGCCCTTGCCCGTTTTAAGCGCGCTCTCCACAGCTTCGGCGATGCGGGAACGCTCCTCGTCGTCGATGGTTACTGTATCTATGACGGCTTCTATCCAGTGCTTCTCGTAACGCACCAGTTTGACTTCTTCTTTGACTGTGTCGGTTTCGTAGATTTTTTGATCCACGCGGATTTTGGTGTAGCCCTCTTTTTTGAGGTCATCGAACACCTGCTCGTGTGTGCCTTTCATGCCGCGGATGATTGGGGCAAGAAAGACTAACGTTTTACCTTTTTCTGCCATGATAAGGCTGGTGATGTTTTCTGGACTCTGAGGGTGTATGCTACTGCCGCATTTGGGGCAGTGGTGGGTGCCGATGCGTGCGAAAAGCAAGCGGAGGTAGTCGTAGATTTCGGTGACTGTGCCGACTGTGCTGCGGGGGTTTTTGCTGGTGCTCTTCTGCTCGATACTGATGGCGGGTGATAATCCCTCAATCGAGTCGACGTCGGGTTTATCCATCAAACCCAAGAATTGTCGCGCGTAAGCGGAGAGGCTTTCCACG
>Ga0101944_10004338_pt1 | contig 17777 bp, 14 predicted proteins | sample DewCreD2012metaG_FD_75245 | JGI IMG/M metagenome (GOLD analysis project Ga0101944, IMG submission 75245) | Hot spring sediment bacterial and archeal communities from British Columbia, Canada, to study Microbial Dark Matter (Phase II) - Dewar... ... | reverse complement strand
CTTCTCGGCCCAGGCCGCGCCCGGAAGCAGCACATCGACGCTGGCCGAAAGACTCGTCGGCAGGATGTCCTGAAGGACGCGGAAGCCCTTCTTCATGGCGGCCGGCAGATCCTTGGAAACCCAGTTGCTCAGGTATCCGCCGACGATCCAGCCACCCTTGACGGCCTTGACCTCCGGCCGCTCGGCCTTGGTGAACTCCTCGAACGTGGCCGCCGGGCCGCCCAGCATCTGCATGACACGGCGGATGCCGTTGGCATTGGGAACTTTTTCGGCCTTGATGACGAAGGTCTGCTGGCCGGTGATCGAGTTCCTGAAGATTTCGTCTTCGCCGGTGGATGGAACCGGCCCCAGGACCAGAAGGGCCTGGGGATCCAGGCCGCGGATGTACCGGCCCAGCAGCCAGGCCTCCTCGCAGGCCATCATGGGGGAGAGTACGGCAAAAAGCGATCCGGCCGCTCCCTTGGCATCGGCCATGACCTGCCTGAGCCCCGCGTCGGCCGACTCAATCGCCCTTGTCCAGGTGGTATCGACCTGCGCGCCGTACTGCGACCGGAGCGGCGTGCGCAATCGGGCCGGATCATGCACGACCTTGTAGGAATGGCGCGTGTCGTCGCTGATCCACCACTGGTTCACATCCGGGTTGTAGCGCGGCTTGATGCGGTAGATGACGCCATCGTTGTATTCCAGGTTGATGTTCTCGCCGCCGGAATCGACCGGGCTGATGGAGGGAGCCTGCTTGAGCAGCCACACGCGCTGCTTGAACAGGAAATCCTTGTCGAGCAACGCACCCACCGGGCACAGGTCCACGACATTCAGGGAGAGCTTGTTGTCCAGCGGCCGGCCGGGAAAGATGTCGATCTCTTCCTTGTGCCCCCGGCCATCGACGTAAAGTTCGCTGGTCCCGGAGATTTCGCGCGTGAAGCGAACGCACCGGCTGCACATGATGCACCGGTCGTTGTAGAGAAGAACGTTCTTGCCGACATCCTTTTTCGGCTTCTTGTGCTTATCCTCCTCGAAGCGCGACTCCGAACGGCCGTACTGGTAGGAGTAATCCTGAAGCCCGCATTCTCCGGCCTGGTCGCAGACGGGGCAATCGAGCGGGTGGTTGATCAACAGGAATTCCATCACCGCCTTCTGGTTGGCGATGACCTTCGAACTCTGGGTGTGGACGACCATGCCGTCGCGGACAGGGGTCTGGCAGGAGGGAACGAGCTTGGGAATCCCCTCGATCTCCACGAGGCAGATACGGCACGAGGCGACGACCGACAGGCCGGGATGATAACAGTAGTGTGGCAGCATGATTCCGGCATCGATGCACGCCTGGAGCACCATCTGCTTGTCCTTGCACTCGATAACCTTGCCGTCAACCGTGATCCTGGGCATAAGTGGGGCATCTTATACTCGAACATGCCGAATTTCACGATGAGCAACGGGACGCGAAGGGTGTTGGCGTTGATCTGCGGTATGCTGATGGCCTTCAGCTCGCTGGGGGCGGCGGAGCTGGTTTGCACGCAGGAGGAACTGGCAGTTCTGCCCGATCGAACCATCGGGGGGCAGGTGAGCGTCAGCCCGAACGGGAAGCGAGTCGCTTACGTGGCCCGCAAGGCAAACCGCGTCGCGGCGGTGATCGACGGTCGGGAAGGCAGGCCCTACGACTGGATCATCGACGGGAACATCCAGTTCTCGGCCGACAGTCGGCACACCGCGTACCGCGCTCGTCGGGGCGGAGTGGCGCTGGTCGTCTTCGACGACACGGAAGGTCCCGAATTCGCCTCGGTTGACGAACCGGTTCTTTCGACCACCGGGGGACACATCGCCTACGCCGCGCAGCGCGGCGGGAGATTCTACGCCGTGATCGACGGCCGGGAGACCGGGCCATATGACTCGGCATCCGTCGCGGCGATCTCGCCCCAAGGACGCGCGGCGGTGCTGATCCGCTCGCCGGATGCCCAGCGGGCGATCATCGGGACGCACGAAGGGCGCTTGTACCGGCAGGTCCGGCACCTGGTCTTCAGCCCCGATGGGCGTCGTCACGCCTATCAGGCCCTGACCGCCGCCGGCTGGATGATGGTCATCGACGGCATTGAGCAGAAGTGCTACCCGACCATCGGGCCGATCGCGTTCAGCACCGATGGGTCCCGCTATGCCCATTCGGCCGCGGACGAGAAGCGACACCTGCTGATCGTGGATGGCATCGAGCAACCGCTGGCCGGGGGAAAGCTCCACTCGGGGGTGTGCTTTAGCCCGGATTCCAGGCATCTGGCCTATGTGCTGGAGAAAGAACATGGTTCGTTCCGGCTGGTGATTGACGGCGTTGAAGGCCGGAGCTTCGACGCCATCGGCACGATTCGCTTCACGCCCGACTCGCGGCAGGTCGCCTTCATCGCCAGGAGCGGCGGCCGGCACTTGGCGATCCTCGGCGACCGGCAGTTCGGGCCGTATCCGCTGATCGATCCCGACAGCCTTGCCGTCTCGCCCGATTCGCGGCATGTGGCGTTTGTCGTCCGGCGGGAGGAGGGAGCGTGTATCGTCATCGACGGCGCCGAGGGCAGGCTCTACGACCAGATCCTCTGCCGCGACGGCCTGGCCTTTTACGCCGATGGCGCTGTCAGCGCCATCGCCATGAACCAGCGCCGGCCGGATCAAAAGCGGGAGAAATCGGTCCTTCCCGAGGTGGAACGCAGGCTGCTTGCCATCACCGCGCGGCTGGCGGAATAGCGCCAAACCGCCCCGAAGCGTCTATGCCCGGGCCTTGGCCTGGCAGGCCAGCAGATACTCCCTGGCCTTGCCCAGCGCCGCCGACATCGCGTCGGGCTCGGGTTCGTGGTGCATGAAGGGATTCACGCAGCCGCGATAGTTGATTCTCGCCAGGGCCGCAAGCCACGGGGTGAAATCCGCGGGCCCGTGGCCGGGAAGCTGCTTCACATCGGCGGCGTTCTGCCAGGCGTAGAAGAAGAGCAATTGCGGCCCGCAGGCGGCAATCGCATCCTCCACCGGCTGCTTCAGCGACTGGATGTGATAGGGCGCCAAGGCAATGCCGCAGCGCGGATGCCTGTTGAGATCCACAAACGCCTTGATCGAGTCAATGGAATCGAGCAGCGCCTGGCCATGGTTCTCGATGGCCAGATGGGAGTTGTGCTTCTCGCACAGTTCCAGTTCGGGCTTGAGCGATTCGAGGAACGCCTTCATCCGCGCGGACAGGTCATTTGGGGCGCAGGGACCGGTGCTGCCGCGAACGGCGACGCCGCCGCCGGACTTGCCCAGCAGTTCGGCGTAGCGCGGGTATCCGCCGGCATAGACGGAGAAGGCAAAGAGCCTGAGGTTGTGCTTCACGAGCAGTTCCTTCAGGCCATCCGGCCCAAGGCGTTGCCGCACATCATCCAGGTGAGGGCAGCCGGCGTGGGCGGACCAGATGTCGATGGCCTCAAAACCGAGCGCGGCGATGCGTTGGCAGGCCTGCTCGATGGGCAAACGCGAGTAGTGGATCGAGGACGTGGAGAGTCGCATGGTCCACGTCGGAGAAGCGGCGAACATCGGCGCCTGCCCGGCCAACGCAAACGCGCCCGTCGCAGCGGCGGTATAAAGGAATTGACGGCGGTTCATGGGAGGCCTCCGGTGTCTTGTGAACTGGCCTGCGGCGCGGACAATGCCACCTGCACCATCTTACTGCGAATCGCTTGACACAAGGAGAGAGCATGAACACGACCACCCGGCGCGACTTCCTCAAGGCCACCGGCGGCGCCGTTGCCGCCACGGCGCTGACCAGCGCCATGTACGCCCCGGCGTATGCGGCCGAGAACAACACGATCAAGATCGCCCTGGTCGGCTGCGGCGGTCGGGGCACGGGCGCGGCGGTCAACGCCCTGAGCACCTCCGGCCCGACCCAGCTTCACGCCATGGCCGACGTGTTTCCCAACCGCCTCCAGTCAAGCCTCAAGAGCCTCAAGGACCAGTTCGGGGCCAAGGTGGATGTGCCCGAAGACCGTCAGTTCATCGGTTTCGACGCGTTCAAGAAGGCGATCGACAGCCTTGGCGGCAATGACGTTGTGCTCCTGACCACGCCGCCGGCCTTCCGCCCGATGCACCTGGAGTACGCCGTCCGGCAGGGTCGGAACGTGTTCATGGAAAAGAGCTTTGCCGTCGATCCGCAGGGGGTGCGCCGCGTGCTGGCGGCCGGGACGCTCGCCGAGCAGAAGAACCTGAAGATCGCCGGAGGACTCATGTCGCGCCACAGCCCGTCGATCGAGGCCTGCGTCAGGCAGATCCACGACGGGATCATCGGCGACGTGATCACCTGCTGGAGTTATCGCATGCACGGCCCGGTGGGCCTGGGCGCCAAACAGCCCGGCGAGAAGGAAGTGCCCTACCAGATCCGCAACTACAGCAACTTCACCTGGGTCAACGGCAGTTTCCTGCTGGACTGGCTGATCCACAATCTTGACGTGGCCTGCTGGGCGAAGAACGCCTGGCCGGTGTCGGCGCAGGGCCAGGGAGGCCGGCAGGTCAGGACGATGCCGGATCAGCTCTTTGACCATTACGCGGTGGAGTATCACTTCGCCGACGGCGCCCGCATGCACGCCCAAGGCCGGCATATGGACCAGTGCTACGGATTCTGGGGCGTGGTCGTCCACGGGAGCAAGGGATGCGCCGTGCTGGGCGAAGGCATCTCCAGCCCCAGGATCTACAAGGGCTGGCAACCGACCAAGGAAAACCAGATCTGGCAGCACAAGGGACCGGACGGCCTGTCCTACCAGATCGAGCACGACCAGCTCTTCCAGGCCATCCGCGAGAACAGGAAGCACAACGAGACTGAGCGGTGTGCCTACGCGGCCATGGTGGGCATTCTGGGCCGCATGGCCTGCGAGTCGGGGCAGATGATCAGGTGGGACGAGGCCCTGGCCTCCAATGTCGAGCTGGCCCCGGGACTGGAGAACCTGAGCTTCGACGGCCCGGCGCCGGTGATGCCTGATGAGAAGGGCAATTACCCGGTGGCGATGCCGGGCAAGACGAAGGTGATGTGAGCATTGACGCCCGGCGGCGGCCGCGAGGCGCGCGGCCTGGGAATGATCGTCCGGCACCCGGCGGGCTTGTTGATTTCACAGGGCAGGAGGAACCATGCGTGGCGCATCTACCGAGTCGCGTCGAGGTTTTCTGAGGCACACCGGCTGTGCGGCAGCCGTCACGGCGCTGACCAGCGCCATGTATGCCCCGGCGTATGCGGCCGAGAACAACACGATCAAGATCGCCCTGGTCGGCTGCGGCGGTCGGGGCACAGGCGCGGCGGTCAACGCCCTGAGCACCTCCGGCCCGACCCAGCTTCACGCCATGGCCGACGTGTTTCCCAGCCGTCTCCAGGCAAGCCTCAAGAGCCTCAAGGACCGCTTCGGCGCGAAAGCCGACGTTCCGGAAGATCGCCAGTTCATCGGGTTTGATGCCTTCAAGAAGGCGATCGACTCGATGGACAGGCAGAGCGTGGTGCTGCTGGCCACGCCGGCGGCGTTCCGGCCGATTCATCTGGAATACGCGGTGAAAGCCGGTCGGCACGTGTTCATGGAGAAGAGCTTCGCCGTGGAGATACCCGGCGCCCGGCGGGTGCTGGCGGCGGGGAAACTGGCGGACGAAAAAGGGTTGAAGATCGCCACGGGGCTGATGTGGCGGCACGACCCGGCGCGGCAGGCCGCGATCAAGCGCATTCATGACGGCGCGATCGGCGAGTTGTACCTGCTGCGGACCTACCGCATGCACGGCGCGGTGGGCTACGGGCCCAGGCAGCCCGGCGAGAGCGAAGTGGCCTTCCAGATTCGCAACTACAACAGTTTCACCTGGCTGAACGCCAGTTTCTTCGTGGACTGGCTGATCCACAACATCGATGTCTGCTGCTGGACCAAGAACGACTGGCCCGTCACGGCACAGGGACACGGCGGCCGCTCGGCGCGAACGATCAAGGACCAGATGTTCGACCACTACGTCGTGGAATACACCTTTCCCGACGGGGCCAGGCTCTTCGCCCAGGGCCGGCACATTGACCAGACCTACTCGGTCTTCTCCGATTTCGCCCACGGCACCAAGGGCTCGGCCGTCGTGATGACCAACCTGTCGGAGGCCAACCCGCGTTTCTACAGGGGCCACGTCCAGACACCGGAAAACCAGGTGTGGAAATACGACGGTCCGACGCCCGATCCGTACCAGGTCGAGCACGACCTGCTGTTTGAGGCCATCCGGCAGAACAAGCCCTACAACGAGACCGAGCGCGGGGTGCGCGCCCTGGTGACCTCCATCATGGGGCGCATGGCCGCCGAGAGCGGGCAGTTGATCAGCCACGACGAGGCGATCAAGTCGAACCTGGAACTGGCGCCGGGGCTGGAAAACCTGACCATGGACGGGCCGGCGCCGGTGATGCCGGACGCCGACGGCAACTACCCGATTCCGGTTCCCGGCAAGACCAGGGTTCTCTGACCGCTCAATGCGCGGGGCGCGGCAACGTGAATCGCCGCGCCCCGCGAGGGTTCGCCTTCCTGCCAACGCCGTGGCGGCGGATTACTCCAGTTTCGTCACGCCCGGCACCGGCACCGGCGGCGTCGGCATGGGACCCAGCGCCAGGGTCTTGGGGAAGGTGTCCAGTTTCGAGGCGTTCATCATCCAGTCCCAGCCGACCTCGCGGCCGGTATACGCCGCCATGCGGCCCATGATCGCGATCGCCGTCGAGATCGCCACCTGCCTGCCCTCGTTGATGGGCTTGCCGTCGCGGATGCTGTTGATCAGGTTCGTGTGTTCCTGCACGTACGGGTTGGGGTTCTCCCCCTCGTATTTCCAGTTGACCTTGCCCGAAATGGCCCCGGGCCAGGCCTTGCCCTCGGTCCCGTGGAACTTCTCGGAAACGCGGTTGGCCGTCCCCTTCATTTGCCGGCTCATGCTCAGGCACAGGGCCCCTTCCGGAAATTCATAGGAAACGCTGAAGTTGTCATAGATATGTCCGAACTCCGGCCCGGTGCGCACCGCCCGGCTGCCGTTGGCCATGCACTTGACCGGCGGCGTTCCGAAGGCCCAGTGGGCGATGTCGATGTTGTGGACGTGCTGCTCGACAATGTGGTCGCCGCTCAGCCACAGGAAGTAGTTCCAGTTGCGAAGCTGCCACTCCATGTCCGACCACTCGGGCTTGCGCTGCGGCGGCGTGTAATAGTCGTAATCCCCCTGCCAGTAGACCTCCGCCGCCACGAGCCTGCCGATTGCCCCGTCCCGGATCCGCTTCATCGTCTCGATGTAGTGGAACTGGTGCCGCCGCTGCGTGCCGGCCACGATCGCCAGGCCCTTCTTCTCGGCCTCCTGCGCGCTGGCGATCACCGACCGCACCCCCACCGGGTCCACCGCCACGGGCTTCTCCATGAACACGTGCTTGCCCGCCTTCACCGCCGCCGCCAGGTGCAGCGGCCGGAAACCCGGCGGCACGCACATCAGGATCACGTCAATGTTCGAGTCCAGCATCTTCTGGTAAGCGTCGAAACCCGCGAAGCAGGTGTCCGGTGTCGCCTTGTACTTGTCCCCCAGCGCCCCCTTCAACTCGCCCTGCGCCTGGTTGAGATTGTCCTGGAATACGTCGCCCAGAGCCGTCAGTTCCAGATTCGCGGCCGAGCGGATGCAGTCCTGTGCCGCGCCGCGGCCGCGGCGCCCGCATCCCAGCAGCCCCACCCGGATCGTTTCCGACGTACCCGCGGCGTGAACCGCCGGAATCACGACGCTTGCCAGCGCAGCCCCGGCCGACGCCGCCATCACTTGCCGACGCGAAATGCCCTGATGACCGGATGTCTCGTGTGCCATGGTCTTCCGACTCCTGCACCCTTTTCGGATGCGCTATAAATGACGCGAAATACCCTCGATTGACCTCATCGAATATCCCCGCGACAACCCCCGAACGCAAGCCGCCTGCCGGTATTTCGCCGTTGTGGCGTTGGTGACAGGCTCGTCGCCGGGTGGAGGAGCGCGCGAAGACGCCCGTGCGACATGGTTCTTGGCCCGCATTGGGCGGAACTCGCCCCATTCCCCGACTTCCGGCGGTCCAGAGCTTGTCCGATTCCCCGGCGCGGCGTATGGTTCACTGGCCGACAGCCGGCTGCCGGCGTCCAGTTCTCTTCTGCAAGGAACCCGTTATGAAGCCCCTGACTGTCACGTGCTCCGTCGTGCTGACCGCCCTGCTGCTGGCCGGTTGCCAGTCCGCCGCCCCGCGGCAGCGCACCGGTTTGGTCGCCATGCGCGGCAATCCCCTGACCCTGCTGGGCAGGCCCGTCAACGTCGGCGATCCGGCCCCCTCGTTCACCGCCGTCGCCAACGACCTGTCCACCTTCGATTTCGCCAGGCGCCCGGAAGGGGTTTACATCCTCGCCTCCGTTCCCTCCATCGACACCCCCGTATGCAGCGCGGAAACCCGCCGCTTCAACGAAGAGGCCGGAAAACTCGGCCCCGCCATCAAGGTGCTCACCGTCAGCATGGACCTGCCCTTCGCCCAGAAACGCTGGTGCGGCGCCGAGGGCATCACCGCCGTCCAGACCCTCTCGGACTTCCGCGACCGCGAATTCGGCCAGACCTACGGCCTGCGGATTAAGGAAAACGGCCTGCTGGCTCGCGCCGTGCTGGTCGTGGATCGGCAGGGGAAGATCGTCTATCAGCAGATCGTCCCCGAACTGACGCAGGAGCCGGACTACGCCGCCGCCCTGGCCGCGGCCAGGAAAGCCGCCGGAGCCTGATCGAATGGCCCGGGTACTCGAATACTCAAGGCCCGAAAGAGCGACCGGGCAATGGCGTGCCGCCGTCGAAACCGCTGCGCTGGCCTGGCCGGCCGCGGTCTTGCTCGTGCATCTGGCGACCCCCATGGCGGCTCGCCTGGCCCTGGGACACTGGCCGCGACCGCATCTGGATGACCCGTTTGATATTCACTGGGCTGTCTCAATCCTGTGCAACCTGACCATCCTGCTGCATATCGTCTGGCCCATCGGGCTGTTCGGGGGGCTGTTCCTGTGGGTGTCGGCGCTGGCATCGCTGAAGCATCCGTCGTCCCGTCCGGCGTGGCGGCTTTTGTTCCCCGCGGCGTGGCCGTCCGCCTGGGGGTTGCTCTGGTTCCTATGGCTGACTGATCCGGGACAATGGCTCATCTGGCTGGCCGACTGAAAAGCCCGCCGCGGCGGCTTCCAGTCGCCTCCGGACGCTGGGTGAGCCTACCATTTCCAGGCGGGCTGCCCTGGAGATTTTTATGCGCGCAGGTCTGATTGCGGTTTCCGGATTGATTCTTGCCGCTGTTGTGCTGGCCGCCACCAGCGACCGCTCACCTGCGAAGAAGTCCGGACTTCCCAACCCGAGGACTGACATGAATCAGCAGGACAGGCAGAGCGCCGTCTTCGCCGCCGGGTGCTTCTGGTGCGTGGAGGCGGTCTTCCAGGAACTCGACGGTGTGCTCGAAGTTGAATCAGGCTATGCCGGCGATTCGGCCCAGACCGCAAACTACAAGAAGGTATGCGAAGGGACGACCAACCACGCCGAGGCCGTCCGCATCGTCTTTGACCCGACCCGCATCTCGTATGGCCAGTTGCTGAAGGTCTTCTTCGCCACCCATGATCCCACCCAACTCAACCGCCAGGGACCGGATGCGGGCCGGCAGTACCGTTCGGCCATCTTCTATGCCGGCGACGAACAGAAACGTGTGGCCGAGGCCTACATCCGCCAACTCGAGGAGGAGAAGGCCTTCCCTCGCAAGATCGTCACCACGCTCGAACCCCTCAAGGCCTTTTACCCGGCCGAGGATTACCACCAGGACTTTGCGCAGCGAAACCCCAACCACCCTTATATAACGCACTGGGCCATTCCCAAGGTCGCCAAGGTCCGCAAGGAGTTTGTCGAGCCGGCCAGGAAATCCGCCGCCTCCGCTCCCGCAACCAAGCCGACCGAGCCGTGAATCGCCGTCGCAATAAGGACGTTATACCGCCCTCTCCTGCTTGCACTTCCTCATCGAACCACACGGGAAAGAAAGAACCCCCGTGGTCGCAATGCCCGGGGGTTCTGGTGAAGATTTACCTACGACCTTGATGCACTACGCCGGCCGACGGCGCAGACCCTTGGCAAGTCCAAGAACACCAAACAGAGCAACGCCGGTCCAGGCAGCGGCCGGCAGAGGAATAACGGCCGTCTCGAAGTTGTAAGTCGTCCCGTTGTAGGTCACCATGTCGGCAAAGGCATGGTACGCGGAAGTCGCTCCGCTGCCTGCACCGACCGAGATGCCCATCACGAAGGCTTCAGGCGAATAGAAGCTGGATGCGGCCCAGTCCGATACCTTCATCAGACCGAGAGCGCCACCGATCAAGGTCACGCCAGCGCCACCAGCCTGCCACCTCCAGAACTTGTCGGTATCGCTTGACGTGTACCACACTCCCTTGGTCGTCGCTCCGTATGTTCCGTTATATGCGCCTTCCCAGATCAATTCTGAACGCTGACCCAGCGTTGGATCCCAGATGTGCAGCCGAAGCGCGGGGGTGTAATCCGGGTGGTAGGGATTGGTGCTTCCGACGGCGATGCTCCAATCGAAGTGGAAGCTGGTCACGTCATCGAGCAGGCCCAGACTGGGCACGTTGCCATAGTAATAGATGCTTCCAAGGACGAAGCGGGTTCTATCGCCGAAAAGCTCGACCGATCCCGTGGTCAGGTGCGGGGCGGTCGAGGTAATGGCACTCGATCCCCCCAATGTGTTCTCGGCCGGTGGATTGTACCACCCGGCCGGGCTGGAGGGAGTCACAGTCACCGTAGCCCCTTTGGCGCCGGCCACGGCCAGCGAAATGACGATAACAGCCGGAACAACGCACCATCGCATGTTCTTCTCCTTCAGATTTGAGTATCAGGAACCTTTTGGACTTCTGCCCACGCAAAAGTACCCTCTTCGGGCAGTATTGCGCCAAATCGCCCGGTCGGCAACTGCCCGGTTCGTATTATCGGAATATTACCTACTATTTGCAAAACCTTATATGACAGTCATCGACACGGGTCCCTAATCTGTACCAATTCGCTGGTACTTCTATAACTAGCCGGGTGAACAAACGGTTGCGGCAGGCCATCGCCAGCAAGGGGGTTGTCGACAGGCAATTCGCCGGCGCTGGCGTTGGCACTGCAGCCTTATTTGCCCGCGTTCAGGCCGATCTGAACGTCGCCGTCGCTGGCATTGGCGATCTTCACCCCGCCCCGGAAGCGATTGCCGGTGATGATGGCCGCCTCCACGGCCCGGTCCAACTGGATCTGTTCCTTGCCCGCGTCCATGAAATCGCAGGCATTCACCGTCAATCCGCCCGACCGGGCGTGAATCGCCGGATTGCCGCCGCCCTTCTGATCCCAGCCGATGAAGTGACAATTGGAGAAGAACGTCTGGCCTTTGCCTTCGAGCAGGGCGTGATGCGTCGTTACGCCCTGCACCCCCCAGAACCCGCAGGCCGTGAACTTCACCGGGCCGGTGTTGGTCGGCTTGACGTCGATTCCCGCCATGAACTGCCCGTTCACGAACGACACCCCCGCGTGCGACTGAACCTCGTCCACCAGCACCGCGCAGGGGCCGATGTCCGAACCGCAGTTGGTCAGCACCGCGTTGCCCGGGCCGTCCTTGAAGGCGCGAAAGTGAAAGCCCACCTTGTAGCTGATGCAGAAGCAGTTGGTCATGTACTGCCAGTCCGTCCGCCCGATGGTGAAGGCGACCCCGTTCTCCTCAGTCCACTTCATGAGCTTCTGATCAATCTGCCAGAACGGCCAGAAGTGGACGTTGCTGACCCGCCCCACGTCAAAGCACTTGTCGATCAGCAGACCCCTGTACAGGGCCTGGGCATACAACCCGTCGATCAGGTGCCGGCCGCAGGGATGGGTTCCAAAATCCACGGCCGCGTAGGGATTGACCATCAGCACGTCGCGGATCGTGCAGTTGTCGCCCTGGCCGCGGACGGTCCAGGGATAGGGCCTGGGGAGATCCTTGACCTGGTTGGGATAGAAGACCGTCAGGCCCTTGAGCGTGGCGTTTGCCAGCAGGGTGAGAAACGGTGTGCCTTCCATGCCGCCGGCGTCATCGACCGCCAGGAGCGTGGAGCCCAGGTTCTGGGTGCGAGCGGTGGGAGCCTGGAAAACGCCCATGAGGGTCACGTGGGGCCGCACGACCAGATGGGACTTGATCAGATAGTTGCCGCGAGGGACAAAGACGATCCCGCCTCCGGACTTGCCGGCCGCGTCGATGGCCGACTGGAACGCGGCCGTGTCATCGCTGGTCGCATCTCCCCTGGCGCCGAAGTCCAGGACGTTGAACTGCCGGGGCGGCGGCTGGCTGGGGTCCGCGCCGTTGTCGGCAATCAGCAGGGGGGCCGGGGAATTGGACGAGCAGGCGGCCAGAAACACCAGCAGCAGGGGGGCGATCGTCGTCTTCATGCCAGGTACTGTCGCAGGAAGGAGGGAACAGTCAATGACCGGCCTGCCGGTCATTCATCCAGCCGGACCCCCACGCGCCCGTAGAACCGCACCGCGTTGTCATGATACAGCTTCTGGAGACACTCATCCGGCAGCGCCAGGCCGCGCATCACCGGCTGGCCGTCTTCCGGCAGGTCCGGGTCATGGATCGGGCAGGGGCCGATCCGCGCCGTCTCCCACAGCTTTCGATGGCACCAGTAGCGGCTGGCCAGGAAGTCGAAGTTCCGGTCGTCGCCGCTGACCTGGTCGGTTCCGAAAAGAATGCGATCCTGGTTGCGGATGAAGAACTCGCGGGCCTCGTTGCGCCGGGCGGAGATCTCGCGCACCATCCAGCGCGTGGCGCTGCAATCCAGGTGCAGGTCGGGAAACCTGTCCAGCAGGCGCTGGAGACGCGGCAGGTTCTCCGGGTTGCCGCCCATGTGAGCCCCGAGCCACGGCACGCCCGGGTATTCCTCCAGCACGTTCTCCCACATGCGGTAGTGCTCGTCGCGCGTGCCGTACCTGGCCGTGTCGGCGTACTTGCCCCGGTACCAGGTCTCCGGGTCGCCCACGTGCGTCATGATCGCCATCTTCCGGGCCGTCGCCTCCCGCAGCAGCGGCCGAAACAACTCCCCGTCCAGCCGCCACCCCCGGTCGCCGATGGCCGGCGGCGCAAACCAGAACTTCACCACTCGGCTGCCCAGGTTGTAGAAAGCCTCAATTCGGCGCAGCCACCGATCAATAAACCCCGCCCCCCACTCGCCCCACCTGGGGATGGCGATGAACGACAGCCTGCCGGGCCAGTCGCGCGCCAGTCCCACGGCTTCCTCCAGCGGCGTCATCGTCACAAACCGGTCGATCCCGAAGTGCCGGGCCGCCTCAAACCAGACCCGCCCGTGCCGGGCCGCATGGATGTGGACATGCACGTCGATGACCGGGCCCTTGACCTTCGGCCGCGGCATCGGCGCGCGGTAGTCGATGCCGAGCGTGTTGTGATCGGGCGGCCTGAGCGTCGAAACCGGTTCGGTCTGGGCGGACATACCCCAGATGATAGGGGACCGTCATGCCGGGGCAAAAGAACGCGGGCTCCGGTTTTCCGCCGGAACCCGCTGAATGCCGCCGATGGATGTTTCGCTACACGCTGAATTCGCCGGAGGCCACGATCGGCGGGATCGTCTGCCCCGAAATCGTCGGCACCGTCACCGGGTCGAACGGATCGGGCGAGATGATGTCGCGGAAGTCGATCTTGTCGCCGTCGAGCTGGACGGTGAAGAACTTGCCCTTGATCTTGCCGCTGCTGTTGATCGTCCCGACGAACTTCATCCAGCCGGTGTAGGTCGTGCCCTGCCCGCCGGTCGCCCCACGCACGTTGATCTGGAACTTGGCCACACCCTGGACCGTGTTCCCGTCGCGGTGGAGGATCACCGGCGAGCCGGGCGTCCGCGCCTCCCAGGGGTTATCGGTCTGGAACGTGCCGGGCGTCCCGACACCCTGCTCGTTGAGCCCGTAGATCGTCACCGTGGTGATCGAGTTGCCGCCGGTCGGATAGGTCTGGCTCACGTACACCGGCATGCTGATCGTGTGATAGCCACGATAGCGGCCCACGGCGCGGATCATGATGTCGCTGCGCAAGGGCGCCCCGGTGCTGTCCGTCGTTATCATCGTGAACCGTCCGCGGAGCTTGGCGGTGTTGGACACATACGGAGCGGGCTTGGTCTCCGCAAGCGCCGGAATCAGCGTCCGGCAGTTGGGCGAACCCCACCCGGTCGCATAATCCCAACCCGGCCCCACGGGGCTGGGCAGATTCGTCGATTCCGCGGCCCAGTCCGTGATATCGTTGAAATAGGTATCCCGCCCGCGGGCGCCCAGGGCGTAGATGCGCTCCAGGGCCGTGTTGCCCAGTTTGGGCTTCTTGTTGATCGCCCGCTGCTCGTTGACCAGCGCGAACACGCCGGCGACCTGCGGACACCCGATGCTCGTCCCGCCGTAGGCAAACCAGCCCGAGGCGCCCGCGTCGCCGAACGAGTTGAACACCGCCTGTCCGCCAAAGCCCGGCCGCGGATCGGCCACCCAGGCCAGGTCCGGCGTGCCGCGCATGAACAGTCCCGTCACAGGGTCGGGCACATTCGACGCGCCGCGATTCGCCTGCCAGCTCGGTCGGCGGAACACGCCGCTGATGCCGCCGCCGCCCAGCAGCGGCCAATACGCCTCGCCACCCTCGACGGAATCGTCCTGATCCGGATCGGTCCACGCGGTGGGTTCGCCGCTGTCATCCCCGCCGTTGCCGCCGCCGTTGTTGCCGCCGGTGTCCGGCTCGTTGCCCGCCAGCCGGTTGCCGAATTCATCGAGGAACAGCTTCGTCCCGCCCACCGCCACCACGTTGGGGCTGGTGGACGGATATGACGGCGTGCCAAAGTCGCCCGACGCGGCCACGAAGGTGATGTTCTTGTTCTTGGCGCTGCTGAAGACCCCTTCCAGCGCCTGCACGTACTGCGGCTCCACCGCCGCCGTCGTGCCCCACGACATCGAGACCACCCCGCCCTTGTGATACTTGTTCAGGTACCACGCCGCCTTGCTCACCGCCTCAAACATGTCGCCGGGGAGAATCGAGTCGGCCTCCACGAGAATGATGTTGGCCTTGGGGGCGATCGCGTGAACCCACTGGGTGTCGATCAGCGCCTCGCCGACGAACGCGGGATCCGTCACCGGCCGGCGACCCGACGCGTAGACGATCTTGAACGTCTTGTAATTCGGCAGCGGGAGCCCGAACTCCTTGGAGAACTTGGTCAGGTCCGCCCGCGCCGTGGGGTGATGGCCCGGGATCACGATCGCCACGGCCTGCCCGGCACCCATGTTCTTGTACGCGTGGTTCGACAGATCCCCCAGGCCGTACGCCCGGCGAATCAGGTTCGGATCATACGTCGGGTAGTCGGTGTTGCCCGTGTAGGTGGCGATGGGGAAGGCGGCCTGGAAGTGCTCGTTCTTGCGGTTGTTGCCGGGACCCCCGGAGAGAATGTCCTTGTCCTTGTCATCGACCGAGACATGCCCGCTGAGCCAGTCATCGCCCGCGCCGCCGTTGAGCCGGTCGTTGCCCCGACCGCCCAGCAGGGTGTCGTTGCCGTCGCCGCCGTCGAGGAAGTCGTTGCCCGCGTGCCCGGACAACACATCATCGCCGGCGTCGCCATGGATCCGGTCGTTGCCCGATCCGCCCGCCAGGGTGTCGTTGCCGTCCCCGCCGGAGATGCGCAGCTTGCTGAACAGGCGCCGGCCGACCTCCGCCACCTCCACCCGGTCGTCGCCGCCCAGGCAATTGATGCGGACCTGGGCCACGCGGTCGGCCGAAAAGTTGGTCCATTGACCGTTGACGGAGATGCGGACGCGTCCCTCGGCCTCGGCGGGACGAATCAGGATCACGTCCGGGCCTTCGGTTCCCTCGACATGCAGCACCCCGGCGCCAAGATGCACCGACCCCGACAAAAGCGTTCGCCGCTCAAGGGTTTCAACCACGGGCTTGATCGCGCGCTGCAGTTGCTTGTCTTGCGGAAGGGAACCAGGTGCCGGCATCATGATGTCTCCTAACGTCGTGCATCAAAGGTGTGAATCGCCGCGTTGTGCCAGTCAAATCGGCAGTATAAGGAAAGACTACACGGGTGGCAACTCGTTTCAGGCCCGGATCGAATTCCGCACGGTCCGTGGCAGTCTCGTCGCTGGGTGGAAAACCCCGCACCGATGTTGAATTTCCGCGCCGCGTCGTCGCCCTCAGGAAACCTGGGCATGAACGGGACGCCCGTGCCACGTGATCCGCCCCCCGATCCCGGACCGCCGACCGCAGAAAATTCCATGCACCCCATCCCGCAAATCCTTGCAAAGGCCGGCCAAAGGCGCGCCATGACCAGCGTCCGCCCGGCGAAAAAAACGCAGTTTTGAATGCCCGGGGGTGTTCGCCGGCGTGACGCGCAAGTGGACAACCTGTATACTGCAACCGTCTGGCAGCCCGCTGTTTCTCTGTTTTGACCGGGGCTCGTATCGCACCAAGGAGTTGACATGCCGGCGCAACGTCCGAATCGCAAGCATCCAGCCTGTGTCTGCGAAAACCTCGAGGGCCGAACGCTTCTGAGCGTCGATGTGGACGACATGGAGATCGTCATCACCGGCACCGCCACCGACGACGTGATCCGAATCTCCCTGGATTCCACCGACAGCAACACGATCATCATCGACGACAACGGCGTGCGCAGTTCCTACCAGATCAAGGGCCTGTCGTTCACCCTGCGCGCCATCCGCATACAGGCCGACGCCGGCAACGACGCGATCTTCTTCGACGAGAGCAACGGCAAGATCACCCTGGGCGCCTTTGTCTTCGGCGGCGATGGCGACGACACCATCATCACCGGGTCGGGCAACGACTTCATCAACGGCGAGGCCGGCAACGACTCGATCACCGGCGGCGGCGGCGGCATCGCCGCTGACCAGCAGCGATTCGATGCCGGTCATCACCTCGGCGGCGCGGTCTTCGCAGGCGCGCGCCTCGGCCTCGGCCTCGGCGCCCAGCGCCGGATCCGCCGCCATCGCCCGCGCCTCGGCGGCGTCCTGGCGCAGGCGGCGCCAGGCGCGGTACGGCTCCATCAGCCGCCACAGCCGCGCGTGCTGCCGCGCCAACGCCGGGTACTCGGCGGAACCGGCGGCGTGCGCCAGCCGCGCATCCAGCTGCTGGAAGCGGGCGTCGAGTTCGGCGAGGCGGTCGGGGATGGACATGGCGGGCACCGGAAACGCACGAACCCGCCGGGAAATCCCGACGGGTCCGCGCGACAGCGAAGAAGAACGCTACGATTTCTTCTTGAGCATGCCGGTGAGGCTCTGCTTGCCGCCGTACTTGGTGCCGAAGCGCTCGACGCGACCGGCGGTATCCATGATGCGCTGCGTACCGGTGTAGAACGGATGGCTGGCGCTCGACACGTCGACCTTGACCAGGGGGTATTCGGTGCCATCGATGGTCACCGTCTCCTTGGTCTTGACCGCCGAGAGGATCTTGAACCGGGCACCGGCGCGGGAATCCTGGAACACGACTTCGCGCACGGCCGGATGGATGTCGTCCTTCATGTCTGTCTCCTGCTCTGCTGCTGCCGTGCTTTACTTCTTCTTCTCGGACTTGCCGGCCTTGGCCGGCTTCTCGGCCTTGGCGGGCTTCTCGCCCTCGGCCGGCTTGTCCTTGCCCTTGCCGCCCTTGGCCGGCTTCTCGGGCTTGGCCTCGGCGGCCGGCGCGGCGGCGGCCGCCGCCCCTTCCGCCGGAGCGGCGCCCTCGGCCGCAGCGGCCTTGGGCTTGACCT
>Ga0101944_10004337_pt1 | contig 17787 bp, 15 predicted proteins | sample DewCreD2012metaG_FD_75245 | JGI IMG/M metagenome (GOLD analysis project Ga0101944, IMG submission 75245) | Hot spring sediment bacterial and archeal communities from British Columbia, Canada, to study Microbial Dark Matter (Phase II) - Dewar... ... | reverse complement strand
CGGCCTCTCACGGCCACTCAACTGTTCGGGCTTTTTGGGATGGACACGGCGGTCTTACTGCGAGACGGTCTCGAGGACCTAATGACAAGTGACCTGCCGTGTCCTTTTTATTATCATACTAGTGACATAAACCAGCCGTGTCACTCCGACTAAAGCAACATAAACAAAAAATTTAATGTCACTCCGAACGAAGTGAGGAGTCTCCTACAACGCCCGCAAATTCGCCCCAGCCGGAGATTGCCGCGTTGAGCAAATGCTCCCGCGCCTCCCGCTGAGGGGTGAATTTCGCTGTTCTCCGGGTTTTGCTCTTACCCCGAACCCACAAAAATAACCATCCGTGAAAAATGTAAAGAAAAGGTTAAGAAATTTGAAAGGTACTTGACTTTTGACTCCATTTGTCCTACAATAGGGCGAAATTTCCCCAAATTGGAAAAATTAAACCCCAAATGATTTCGTTCTTCTCCCTCTTCATTCTTATCGCGATTTTGGTTCTCGTTATTGTACTCGAGAACCCATTACCCGTTTGGGCGGTAAGCGTGAGCGAAGGAGAGTCCGGAAAAAGATAAACTCAACCGAACGCAGCACTAGAAAAAAAAACCGCCCAATCGGGCGGTTTTTTTTACCCCATCCATCGCCAGAGGAAAGACCATGCGATCCGACCGAATCAAAACAGCTCTCGAATTTGCTCCCCACCGTGCTTTACTCAAAGCCACCGGCGTCACCGATGCCGATATGGGCAAGCCCTTCATCGCCATCGTCAATTCGTATGTGGATATTGTCCCCGGCCATGTTCACTTGCAGGAATTTGGCAAAAAGGTCAAAGAAGCCGTCCGCGCGGCGGGTGGTGTGCCGTTCGAGTTCAACACCATTGCTGTGGATGACGGCATTGCCATGGGGCATGAGGGAATGAAATTTTCGCTGCCCTCGCGTGAGCTAATCGCCGACTCTATCGAAACCATGATCTCCGCCCACCCCTTTGATGGCATGGTTTGCATCCCCAACTGCGACAAAATCGTTCCGGGCATGCTGATGGCCGCCGTGCGCGTCAACATCCCGGCAATTTTCATCTCCGGCGGGCCGATGGCTGCCGGCCGTACCCCGGACGGCGAGGTGATTGACCTGATCTCGGTCTTCGAGGGGGTCGGCGCGGTGCAGGCCGGGCGGATGAGCCGCAGCCGCCTGAAAGTGCTGGAGGACTACGCCTGCCCCTCGTGCGGCTCTTGCTCCGGCATGTTCACCGCCAACAGCATGAACTGCCTGATGGAAGCACTGGGCATTGCCCTGCCCTACAACGGCTCGGCCCTCGCCAACACCCCGGAGCGGGAGGAACTGGCGCAACGGGCCGCGGCCCTGATTCTGGAACTGGTCGAGCGCGACCTGCGCCCGCGCGACATCATCACCGCCGAGGCAATGGACGATGCCTTTGCGCTGGATATGGCGATGGGCGGGTCAACCAACACCATCCTGCACGCGCTGGCCATCTGCAACGAAGCCGGCATCCCCTATTCCATGGAGCGCATCAATCAGGTATCGGCACGCGTGCGCCACCTGTGCAAGGTCAGCCCGGCCGGCAAGTGGCACATGGAGGATGTTCACCGCGCAGGCGGCATACCCGCCATTCTAAACGAGATTCACCGCGCCACCGGCTTGCTGCACCTTGACCGTCCGACCGTCAGCGGCAAGACGATGGGCGAAAATTTGCTGGGCGCCCAAATCCGCGATGAAGAAGTTATCCGCCGCTGGGAAAATGCCCACTCCACCGACGGCGGGCTGGCAATTCTGTTCGGCAACCTTGCCCCGCGCGGTTCGGTGGTCAAAACCGGCGGCGTTACCGCGGACATGCGCCGTTTCAGCGGCCCGGCACGCATTTACGAATCGCAGGAAGACGCGCTGCGCGGCATTCTGGCAAAAGAGGTACAGCCCGGCGATGTCGTCGTGATCCGCTACGAAGGCCCCAAAGGCGGCCCGGGCATGCAGGAAATGCTCAGTCCCACCAGCGCCATCATGGGCATGGGACTGGGCGACAAGGTAGCCCTGATCACCGATGGACGCTTTTCCGGCGGGACGCGCGGGGCGTGCATTGGACATATCTCACCGGAGGCAGCCGCCGGCGGCCCGATTGCCGCCCTGCAGCCCGGCGATGTAATCGAAATCAACCTCGACGAGCGCACGCTGAATGTGCGACTGAGCGACGAGGAGATTGCCCGGCGGCTGGCGGAACTGCCGCCCTTCCAGCCGCGCACCACCAGCCGCTGGCTGCGCCGCTATCAGCAGTTTGTTACCAGCGCCGACACGGGGGCGGTGCTGATGTGTTGAGAAGGATATCTCATTCATTCAATTACTTGAGCCATCATTTTCATCATTCGCCAAAGAAGGAGGAAGCAATGAAATTAACCGGTGCACAAATTGTTTGGGAAGTGCTGAAACGAGAGGGGGTGGAGGTGGTTTTTGGCTATCCGGGCGGCGCCAACTTGCCCATTTACGATGCCATGCTGGATTATCCGGTGCACCATGTCCTGGTGCGCCATGAGCAGGGCGCTGCTCACATGGCCGATGCTTATGCCCGCGTCAGCGGAAAGGTGGGGGTGGCCATGGCAACCTCCGGCCCCGGCGCAACCAACCTGACCACCGGCATCGCTACGGCGATGATGGATTCCTCGCCGACCGTCTTTATCACCGGACAGGTGGTCAGCCGCTTTATCGGTTTCGATGCCTTTCAGGAAACAGATGTCACCGGCATTACCCTGCCGATTACCAAACACAATTATCTGGTCACCCGCGTGGAAGATGTCGGCCCGGCGCTACGGGAAGCCTTTTACATCGCCCGCAGCGGACGCCCCGGCCCAGTGCTGGTGGATATTGCCAAAGATGCCCAGCAGAACAGCACCGAATGGCAGTACGACCCGGCCCCGCTCAAACTGCGCGGTTACCGCCCCCAGCGTCATCCGCTCGGCAGGCAGGTGGAACAGGCGCTTGAGCTGATTGCCCAGGCGCGCAAACCCCTCATTCTCGCCGGGCAGGGTGTACTGCTTTCCAACGCCATGCGCGAATTGCAGGAGTTTGCCGAACGGGCGCAGATTCCGGTGGCAATGACCCTGCTCGGCATCGGCGGTTTCCCGGCAAACCACCCGCTCAACCTCGGCATGATGGGCATGCACGGTGAGGCATGGGTCAACCACGCCATTCAGGAAGCCGACCTGCTGCTGGCGTTTGGGATGCGCTTCGATGACCGCGTGACCGGCAACCTGAAGACTTACGCCCCGCACGCCCGCAAAATCCACATTGATATTGACCCGGCCGAAATCAACAAGAATGTGCGGGTGGATGTCGGCATTGTCGGCGACCTGCGCGAAACGCTGCAAACCCTGCTGGAGCAGCTGCCCGCCCTGGATCACGCTGCCTGGCTGGAATACATCAACGAGATGAAAGGCGAAAGCGCGGTGCGCGATATTCAATACCTGCCGCCGGACGGTCATCTGTATGCCGCGCACGTGATTCACGACCTGTGGCGCTTTACCGGCGGCGACGCCATCATCACCACCGATGTGGGTCAGCACCAGATGTGGGCGGCTCAGTACTACCGCGTGGAAAAACCGTTCCAGTGGATTACCTCCGGCGGGTTGGGCACGATGGGCTTTGGCTTGCCGGCAGCGATTGGCGCAAAGTTCGCCCGCCCGGATGCGGAAGTGTGGGCAATCGTCGGCGACGGCGGTTTTCAGATGACCGCTGCCGAACTTTCGACGGCCACACAAGAGGGCATCAAGGTCAATGTGGCGGTGATCAACAACGGTTATCTGGGCATGGTGCGCCAGTGGCAGGAATTCTTCTACGAACGGCGCTATGCGGCCACCCCCATGCGCAGCCCCGATTTCGTCAAACTGGCCGAAGCCCACGGCTTGACCGGTTTGCGGGTGGAACGGCGCGAAGATGTGCTGCCAGCCCTCGAAGCCGCGCGCGACGCTGAAGGCACGGTAGTGGTTGACTTCCGCGTTGAGCAGGAAGACAGCGTCTATCCGATGGTGCCGGCCGGTGCCGACCTGCACAACATGATCCGCCGTCCGGTGCGCACGGCAATTGTCGAAACCGGGCAGGACGAACTGTGAAAGCAAAGGAGAGGAGCATGGCGCACACACTGGTGGTTTTGGTGGAAGACAAACCCGGCGTTTTGAACCGCGTCGCCTCGCTGTTCCGCCGGCGGGCATTCAATATTGAGTCGCTGACGGTGGGGCACACCGAACAGCCCGGCCTCTCGCGCATGACCATTGTGGTCGAAGGCGATGATTTCGCCATCGAACGTTTGACGGCCTACCTGTACAAACTGGTCAACGTGGTACAGGTGGAAGACCTGACTCACACCCAGAGCGTGGTGCGCGATCTGGCGCTGATCAAGGTGCAGGCGCCGCCCGAAAGCCGCACTCAAATCATGCAGGTGGTGGATGTCTTTCGCGGGCGGGTGGTGGATGTGACCAACCAATCTCTGATTGTCGAATTAACCGGGGATGTGGAGAAAATTGACGGCTTCGTGGATGTGCTGCGTCCATTCGGCATCATCGAAATGGTGCGCACCGGCGTCGTCGCCATGGAGCGCGGCAGCACACCGCTGTACCTGCCGCTCAACGGCAACGGCCAAACGCACCCCCACCCCGAAACGATTTCCGAAAACTGAGATGTGAGGAGAAGCAGACATGGCAAGAATGAACTTTGCAGGCATTGAAGAAGAAGTGGTCACCCGTGAAGAATTCCCGCTCAGCCGGGCGCGGGAAGCATTGAAGGACGAAGTTGTCGCCGTGCTGGGTTACGGCGTGCAGGGCCCGGCGCAGGCCTTGAATCTGCGCGATAACGGGATCAAAGTGATCGTCGGGGTCAACCCGGGCGGCAAGTCGTGGGAAAAAGCCCAGCGCGACGGCTGGGTGGCCGGTGAAACGCTCTTCCCCATGGAAGAAGCAGCCGCCCGCGGCACGGTGGTGCAGTATCTGGTTTCGGATGCCGCCCAAAAACTGACCTGGGAACGCATCCGCCCGTGCCTCAAAGAAGGCGATGCCCTGTACTTCTCCCACGGGTTTGCCGTGGTGTACAAAGACCAGACCGGCGTGGTGCCGCCCCCCTATGTGGATGTGGTCATGGTCGCCCCCAAGGGGTCGGGCACCAGCGTGCGCGCCAATTTTCTGGCGGGCAGCGGCATTAATTCCAGTTTTGCCGTGGCGCAGGATTACACCGGCCGGGCGCGCGAGCGCACCCTGGCGCTGGGCATTGCGATCGGCTCCGGCTATCTGTTTGAAACCACTTTTGAACACGAGGTCTATTCCGACCTGACCGGCGAACGCGGCGTGCTGATGGGCGCGCTGGCCGGCATCATGGAAGCCCAGTACCAGACCCTGCGCGCCCACGGGCATACCCCCTCCGAAGCGTTCAATGAAACGGTCGAGGAACTGACCCAAAGCCTGATCCGGCTGGTTGCCCAAAACGGCATGGACTGGATGTACGCCAACTGCTCGGCAACCGCCCAGCGCGGCGCGCTGGACTGGCGGCACGAGTTCCGCAAGGCCACCCTGCCGGTCTTTGAACGCCTGTATCAATCGGTTGCCAGCGGGGAAGAAACCCGCCGCGTGCTGGAGGCCAACAGCCGGCCGGACTATCAGGAGAAATTGTCGGAAGAGCTGCGTCAGATGCGTGAATCGGAGATGTGGCAGGCCGGCGCCATGGTGCGCTCCCTGCGCCCCGAAAACTGGCAGAAAAACGCCTGAGGTCTTTAGCGGTTCAGGAGGAAAGCGATGAGCGATTCGTATGTCAGAATTTTCGATACCACCCTGCGGGATGGCGAGCAGTCGCCCGGCGCAACCATGACCAGCGCCGAAAAGCTGGAAGTGGCGCGCGGGCTGGCGCGTCTGGGCGTGGATGTGATTGAAGCCGGCTTTCCGGCCGCCTCGCCGGATGATCTGGAAGCCGTGCGGCGCATTGCAGTGGAGGTGGGCAATTCCACCGACGGCGGGCGGGTACCGATCATCTGCGGGCTGGCGCGCGCCACAAAAAGCGACATTGACAAGGCCTGGCAGGCCGTTCAACCGGCTGCCCGCCCGCGCATTCACACCTTTCTCGCCACTTCCGAGATTCACATGCAGTACAAACTGCGCATGACCCGCCAGCAGGTGCTGGAACGGGTTGCCGAAATGGTGGCCTATGCCCGCAGTTTATGCGAGGATGTCGAGTTCAGCCCGGAGGATGCCGGGCGCAGCGACCCGCAATTCCTCTACGAGGTGCTGGCCGTTGCTATCCGCGCCGGGGCAACCACCCTGAACATTCCGGATACGGTGGGTTATACTACCCCGGATGAATTTGGCGCGCTGATTGCCGGAATCATCCAGAACACACCCGGCATCGAAAATTGTATCGTTTCGGTCCACTGCCACAACGACCTGGGGCTGGCGACGGCCAACACGCTGGCCGGCTTGCGCGCCGGGGCGCGTCAGGCAGAGGTCACCATCAACGGCATTGGTGAACGCGCCGGCAACACCGCGCTGGAAGAAGTGGTCATGGCGCTCCACACCCGCCCACAGTACTACGGCCTGCACACCGGCATTGACACCACCCAGATCAGCCGCATCAGTAAACTGGTCAGCAACTACACCGGCATGCCGGTACAGCCCAACAAAGCCATTGTGGGGGCAAACGCCTTCGCCCACGAAGCCGGCATTCATCAGGACGGCATGCTGAAGCACTCCCTGACTTATGAGATCATGCGCCCGGAAACGGTCGGCGCGACGCAGAGCAAACTGGTGCTGGGCAAACACTCCGGGCGGCATGCCCTGCGCACCCGTCTGGCGGCGCTCGGTTACGCGCTGGATGAAGGCGAAATGGATCAGGTGTTTGAACGCTTCAAGCATCTCGCCGACCGCAAAAAGACCATCACCGATGCCGACCTGGAAGCGCTGGTTTCCGATGAACTGTACCAGCCGCGCGAATTTTACGCTCTGGACGGCTTACAGGTCGCCTGTGGGACGATGGGCATGCCCACCGCTACCGTGCGCCTGCGCGGCCCGGACGGCCAGCTGCACGTCAGCGCGGCAGTTGGCACCGGCCCGGTGGATGCCGCCTACAAAGCCATTGATGCCATTGTCAAAGCCCCCAACACGTTGCAGGAATTTGTCGTCCACGCCGTAACCGAAGGGATTGACGCGCTGGGCGAAGTGACCGTGCGCATCGAGGGCAGCGACGGGCTGCTGCAAATCAGCCCGCAGCGCGAAGCCGAAGTGCCGCGCACCTTTGGCGGTTACGGCGCCGATACCGACATCGTGGTAGCCAGTGTCAAGGCTTATCTGGCTGCGCTCAACAAACTGCTGGTCGCCAGCGGTCAATACGGTAATGTGGAACAATCGGCGGTTCAGCCGGTTGGTTGAGGAATTTTCCAAAGTCATTCATTCGCCAGAGAGGAGAACGAACCATGAACCCCATTTTCTCATCCTATTTCGATGAAAACGACCCGGCACAAGCCTTTGTGCGCCCCAACACCATCCCGTCCGGCTGGGATATGACCGATTTTCTGATGAAAAGTCACCCCCACACCCCGGCAGCCGAAATGAACGGCACCGCCTACGAACAACATCTTCGCCAATCGGGGAATGCGTATGAGCCGCCCAAAAACGTTGTTTGAAAAAATCTGGGACAGCCACGTCGTCGTTCAACCGCCGGATTCGCCCGCCGTTCTGTATATTGACCTGCACCTGGTGCACGAGGTAACCTCCCCGCAGGCGTTCAGCGGACTGCGGGCGCGCGGCCTGCGCGTGCGCCGCCCGGAACGCACGGTCGGCACACTCGATCACGGCATCCCCACCCTCACCAAACCCAACGGCAACGGCGACGGCCGCCTGGCCCTTGCCGATGAACTCAGCCGCCGCCAGATTCTGCAGATGGAGGAAAACTGCCGTGAATTTGGCATCCCGCTGATGGGGTTGGGCAGCCCCAATCAGGGCATTGTGCACGTCATCGGCCCTGAACTGGGCCTGACTCAGCCGGGCATGACGATTGTGTGCGGCGACAGCCACACCGCAACGCACGGCGCGTTTGGCGCCCTGGCCTTTGGGATTGGCACCAGCGAAGTGGAGCATGTCCTCGCCACCCAGTGCCTGCTGCAGCGCAAACCCAAAACCTGCGCCGTGCGCATTGAGGGACGCTTAAACCCCGGCGTCACCGCCAAGGATGTCATCCTCGGGCTGATTGCCCAGATCGGCGTGGCGGGCGGCACCGGTTATGTGTTTGAATACATGGGCGAAGCCGTCCGCGCCATGAGCATGGAAGAGCGCATGACCGTCTGCAACATGTCCATCGAGGCCGGAGCCCGCGCCGGCATGATCGCCCCGGACGATACCACCTTTGAATTTCTTGCCGGACGTCCCTATGCCCCGCAGGGCGAGGCGTGGGAACGCGCCGTTGCCCGCTGGCGCACCCTGCCCGGTGACGAGGGCGCCGCTTATGATCACACCATTACCCTCGATGCCGGCCGTTTGCAACCGATGGTCACCTACGGTACCAACCCCGGCATGGGCATACCCATCAGCGGGCGCATTCCTTCTCCCGACGAGGTCGGGGATTCCGCTCAACGCGCCGCGCTGGAAAAATCGCTGGCTTACATGGGGCTGCAGCCGGGCGCGCCGCTGCTCGGTCACAAACTGGATGCCGTTTTCATCGGTTCCTGCACCAACGGGCGGCTGGCAGACCTGCGCCAGGCCGCCGCTCTGCTGCGCGGGCGTAAAGTGGCGCCCGGTCTGCGCGTGCTGGTGGTGCCCGGTTCGCAGCAGGTCAAAAAACAGGCTGAAGCCGAAGGCCTGCACCGTATCTTTCTGGAAGCCGGCGCCGAATGGCGCGAACCAGGCTGTTCGATGTGCATTGCCATGAACGGCGACCAGCTCGAGCCCGGGCAGTATGCCATCAGCACCAGCAACCGCAACTTTGAAGGGCGGCAGGGCAAGGGCGGGCGCACCTTCCTGGCCAGTCCCCTCACCGCGGCTGCCTCGGCTTTGACCGGCGTCATCACCGATCCGCGTCCCTATCTTTCCTGAGGAGCCGTTGCCATGCAGCCATTTAGCCGTTTGACCTCCAAAGTGGTCGTTTTGCCCGTCAGCAATGTGGATACGGATCAGATCATCCCGGCGCGTTTTTTGAAAACCACCGACAAAAGCGGACTGGGCGCCAGCCTGTTTGCCGACTGGCGCTACCTGCCGGACGGCAGCCCCAATCCCGATTTTGTCCTCAATCAACCCCACGTGCAGGGCGCGCAGATTTTGCTGGCCGGCGATAACTTCGGCAGCGGCTCTTCGCGTGAACATGCCGCCTGGGCGCTGACCGGCTGGGGCATCCGCGCCGTGATTTCCACCACCATCGCGGATATCTTCCGCAACAACGCCCTCAAAAACGGCTTGCTGCCGGTGGTAGTGCCGCCGGAGGTACACGCCCGCCTGATGGACATCTTCAGCCGCGATCCCCACCTGACCCTGACGATTGATCTGCCCGAACAGAGCGTCATCCTGCCGGACGGCACTTCGGCGCCGTTCCCGATTGACCCGTTCAGCAAAACCTGCCTGCTGAACGGTGTGGACGAATTGGGCTATCTGCTCGGTTTGGAGGCTGAAATTGCCCGTTATGAAGCGCAGCGCCAATTTTAGTGGTTCCACAGGAGTGTGAGAATATGAAAATCGAAATCTACGATACCACCCTGCGCGATGGTACCCAGCGTACCGACATCTCGCTTTCACTGAATGACAAACTGGCGATTGCCCGGCGGCTGGATGAACTCGGTGTGGCCTTCATCGAGGGCGGCTGGCCGGGTTCAAACCCCAAGGACGCCGAATTTTTTGCCCGCGCCGCCGGGATGGAGTGGAAACACGCCGTGATTGCCGCCTTCGGGGCGACCTGCGCGGTCAACAAAACCCCCGCCGAGGATGAAAACATCCGCGCCCTGCTGGACTCGAAAGCGCCGGTCTGCACGGTGGTGGGCAAGTCCTCGCTGCTGCATGTGCATGAGGTGCTGCGCACCACCCCGCAAAACAACCTGCGCATCATCGAAGATTCGCTGGCTTACCTGACCGCTCAGGGCCGGCGGGTGATTTACGATGCCGAGCACTTTTTCGACGGCTACAAAGAAGATGCCGAATACGCCCTGCAAACCCTCGCGGCTGCCCTGCGCGGCGGAGCGGAAACCGTGGTGCTGTGCGATACCAACGGCGGCAGCCTGCCGTGGGAGGTCGGCGAGATCGTCCGCGCCGTGCGGACGCGCTTCCCGCACGCCAGACTGGGCATTCACACCCACAATGACGGCGAGTGCGCGGTTGCCAATTCACTCGCCGCCGTGCGCGAAGGCTGTGTGCAGGTGCAGGGCACCATCAACGGCTACGGCGAACGCTGCGGCAATGCCAACCTGTGCTCGATCATCCCCGACCTTGAATTGAAGATGGGCTATACCTGCCTGCCGGCCGGTCATCTGGCGCAGCTGACCGACCTTTCCCACTATGTGGCAGAAGTTGCCAACCTGGCGCCCGATGAACATCTGGCGTATGTGGGGCGGGATGCCTTTGCCCACAAGGGCGGCATTCATGTGGCCGCCATGCGCCGCACGCCGCGCTCCTACCAGCACATTGACCCGGCGCTGGTCGGCAACCGCTCGCAGGTGGTGGTTTCGGAACTTTCCGGACGGGGCAACCTGATCAGCAAGGCGGAGGAAAACGGCATTCAGCTGGATGATCAGATCAACCTCCATCAGGCACTGCGCCAGGTGAAAGCCCTGGAAGCCAAAGGCTTCTCCTTCGAGGCCGCCGACGCTTCGGTCATGCTCATGCTGCTGCGTCAGAAGGCCGATTATCAGCCGCCGTTTGAACTGGTGGATTTTACCGCCGCGGTGGAACACCGCGCCGGGCGCGGCATGATTGCCGAAGCCACCGTCAAGGTACGGGTCGGCGGGGAGGTGATTCACACGGCAGCGGAGGGCAACGGGCCGGTTGCCGCACTGGATGCCGCCCTGCGCAAGGCGCTGCTGCCCTATTACCCGCAAATTGCCCGCTTTCACCTTTCGGATTACAAGGTGCGCATTCTGGACGGCAACAACGGCACCAGCGCCACCACCCGCGTGCTGATCGAAACCCGCAACGGCCACCGCGCCTGGGGAACGGTGGGCGCCAGCACCAACATCATCGAGGCCTCCTGGCTGGCGCTGACCGATGCCATCGAGTACGGCGTTCTGGTGGTCGAAGCCCAACCCCAGCCCGAAGCAGCTCATTGAAAGGAAAAGTCACCTTATGCCGTTTCACATCGTTGTTTTACCCGGCGACGGGATTGGACCCGAAGTCACCCAGGCCGCCCGCCAGGTGCTGGATGCCGCCGCCGCCCATTACGGACTGGCGCTGAAGTACAGTGAACGCCTGATCGGCGGCTGTGCCATTGATCAACTGGGCACGGCGCTGGACGATGCCACCCTAGCGGAATGTCAGCAGGCCGATGCGGTGCTGCTGGGCGCGGTCGGCGGACCCAAATGGGACGACCCAACCGCGCCGGTGCGCCCCGAACAGGGCCTGCTGGCGCTGCGCAAGGGGCTGGGTGTGTTTGCCAACCTGCGGCCGGTGCGGGTCTATCCGGCGCTGATAGACGCCTCGCCGCTGCGTCCCGAAAAACTGCGCGGCGTGGACTTGCTGGTGGTGCGCGAGTTGACCGGCGGGCTGTATTTTGGTCAGCCCAAGCGCCGTCTGGAGGAAAACGGCCGTCACGGCGCGGTGGATTCGCTGGTTTACTGGGATTACGAAATTGAGCGGGTGGTGGAGCTGGCCTTTCAGCTGGCCGCCGCGCGGCGCGGACGGCTGGCCTCGGTGGATAAAGCCAACGTGCTGGAAACCTCGCGCCTGTGGCGGCAGATCGTCCAGCAGGTTGCTCAACGCTACCCGCAGGTGCAGGTGGAGCATGTGCTGGTGGATACGGCCGCCATGCGGCTGGTTGCCAGTCCGGCCGCCTTTGATGTCATCGTCACCGAAAACATGTTCGGCGATATTTTGACGGATGAAGCCGCCGTGCTGGCCGGCTCGATGGGCCTGCTGCCTTCCGCCTCGCTGGGCGCAGCCGGCGGCGGCCTGTACGAGCCGATTCACGGTTCGGCGCCGGATATTGCCGGTCAGGGGATTGCCAACCCGCTCGGGGCAATCCTCAGCGCGGCGCTGCTGCTGCGCTACGGGTTGAAACAGGAATCAGCGGCGCGTGCGGTGGAACAGGCGGTGGAACGCGCCCTGCAGGAGGGCTGCCGCACCCGCGATTTGGGCGGCAGCCTCTCCACCCAGGCGATGACCGAGGCCGTTTTGGAACGGCTTTCATTTGAACATCCATCTTAATTTTTCATCAAAGGAGTATTCATCATGACCGAAAACGAGGGCTATACATGGCTGGACGGGCAACTGGTTAAAAATGAGCAGGCGATGGTGCCGTTTATGACCTCCGCCCTGCATTACGGGCTGGGCGTGTTTGAGGGCATCCGCTGTTACGCCACACCGCGCGGCCCGGCGATTTTCCGCCTGCGCGAGCACATTCAGCGCCTGTTTGAATCGGCAAAGATTCTCGGCTTTCAGTCGCTGCCCTACAGCGAGGAGCAGGTCGTCGAGGCCTGCAAGGAGGTAGTGCGCGCCAACGGGTTCGATTCCTGCTACATCCGCCCGTTGATTTTCTTCGACAGTCAGGTCAAAAACCTCAATTTGGATGTCGGCTGGGCGCGGGTCGGGATTGCGGCGTGGTACTGGGGGGCGTATCTCGGCGAGGAAGCGCTGGAGAAAGGCGCGCGCATGAACATCTCCTCGTTCACCCGCCTGCACCCCAACATTATGATGACCAAAGCCAAAATCACCGGTAATTACGCCAACAGCGTGCTGGCCAAGACCGAATCGGCGCGGCTGGGCTTTGACGAAGCCATCATGCTCGACCCGCAGGGCTATGTGGCCGAATGCACCGGCGAAAACCTGTTCATCGTGCGGCGGGGGATAATTTACACGCCCGGCACCTGGGCAGTGCTGGAAGGCATCACCCGCGACGCCATCATCACCCTGGCGCGCGATATGGGCTGTGAAGTGCAGGAAGCCCAGATCAGCCGCGATCACCTGTATATTGCCGATGAGTGCTTTGTGAGCGGCACGGCGGCGGAAATCATCCCGGTGACCGAAATTGACCACCGCGTCATCGGCAATGGGCGGCGCGGCCCGCTCACCTACCGGTTAATGCAGGCCTTCCATAATGTGGTGCGCGGTGAGGATGAGCGTTACCAGCACTGGCTGGAGCCGGTTAACGCATGAGCGCGGTACGGGTTGCCTTTCAGGGTGAACCCGGCGCCTACTCGGAAGCGGCCATCTTTGACCGGTTGGGTAACGAAGCGGTCAGCCTGCCGTGCGAAAGCTTTGAGCAGGTGTTTGAGGCGGTGCAAAGCGGGCAGGCGGCGCTGGGTTTCATCCCCATCGAAAATTCGCTGGCAGGCAGCATTCACCGCAATTACGACCTGCTGCTGCAGCACGACCTGCATGTGGTTGGCGAGCATCACCTGCGCATTGCCCACTGCCTGATCGCCCTGCCCGGCGTGCGGTTGGAGGAGGTGCAGCGGGTGATCAGCCACCCGCAGGCGCTGGCGCAGTGCAACCAGAACCTGCGCCGGCTGGGGCTGAAGAGCGAGCCGGTTCACGATACCGCCGGGGCGGTGCAGCTGGTGCGCCAGCGCGGCGAGCGCAGTGTGGCGGCAATTGCCTCGCGCCGCGCCGCCGAACTGTACGGCATGCAGGTGCTGGTAGAGGGGCTGGAGGACAACCCGCTTAACTTCACCCGTTTTCTACTGATTGCCTGCCAGCCGGTGCAGCCCGGCGCGGACGCCAAGACCTCGATTGTCTTCAGCCTCAAAAATCAGCCGGGCGCGCTGTTCAAGGCGCTGAGCGTGTTTGCCCTGCGCGAAATTGACCTGACCAAGATCGAATCGCGCCCGCTGGTGGGCAAGCCGTGGGAGTATTTTTTCTACATTGACCTGGCCGGTTCCACGGCGGAAGAACGGGTGCAGAACGCCCTGCGCAATCTGGGCGAGTATGCCACCTTTCTGCGCGTGCTGGGCTCCTACCCGCGCCAGCGCGGCTGAGGGGCGCAAAACCCACCAGCCCTCAGCGTCCCGGCGATCCATCTCTTTATTAACTTTTATAGAACGATGTCACTCCTTGCGCAGCAAGAGCAACATAATTGAATGTCACTCCGAACAAAGTGAAACTCATCCATGCTGACGGGAATCACCCCCTCCTGCGCCTCCGCCAATATCGCTTTCGCGATATTGGGGGAGGTGGGTGGGGGTCATACATAAGATTGCCGCGCCCGCTGCGCTCGCCCAAAAGGACAAAGACCTCTCCTCGCGCAGCGACACCAACCCAACTTAATGTCACTCCGAACGAAGTGAGGAGTCTCCCTCCAGGGCGGGAGACTGCCGCGCTCGCTGCGCTCGCTCGCAGTGACGTAAACCAATCATGTCACTCCGAACGAAGTGACACTCATCCATGCTGACGGGAATCACCCCCTCCTGCGCCTCCCCCAATATCGCGAAAGCGATATTGGGGGAGGTGGGTGGGGGTCATACATAAGATTGCCGCGCCCGCTCAAACGACGCCGCGAGGGGATCAACCTTGCCGCCTTCTATCCTTTGCGCCAATTGCCAGCTCGCGCAGTGGACATTCGGCGCAGGTCATTTCCTGCTCCTTTTCTCGTTTCTCTTTCTCCCGCTCCTTTTTCCATAAACCGCCGAAGCGGTAGCCTTCCAGAAGCGCGGCCGCCACCAGCAGGGCGATGACACCCTGCGCCTCGGGACGGTCAATATCATCCACTCTAACAACAATCGAAACCGCGCTCAATGCAATAAAAAGTACAAAAATCCACAAAAACGAGTTCATTTCACTCCCTCCTGGATAAATGGGTGATGAACGGGATGTGCTGCGCCTCTCCACCAAACTGCGGGAACGGGTTGAGAAGAGGCGGAGAAGGAACGCCCCGGCGGGCATGGATGATCCTGACGGTCTGTCAAGAGGGCAGCCACCTGCTGTCCACGATAAGAACATCCCACTGACCGTTTATGTAAACCAGCAGTTCATTATCGGCAAGCATGGAAGGTAAGATTGCTCCAAATTTCACAAAGTGACATAAAAAACTGTCTTCCTCAAAGGGGGCAAAGAAGAAGGTGTTGTACCTGTCTGTGTCAAAGAAAGTCATCTCCAGCGGGGAAACCACACCCAGCAGGACAAAATTGTTGCATCTCATCAGAATTGAAGCATGCAACCCACCCACAACCCTGTTAAATAGCCTGTTGTTATGCACAACTACAAGGTCGTCCATGACAAGGATATAGGGGATGGTGATACGGTCGTCCGTGTCAGTGGGACTGGTCGGAAAATACCTGCTTCGGGGTGTTTCAGGAAGGGCAGCCTGCAATTCCTCCAGCGTTCGGCTTGCGCAGCAAAAGGCAGGCGTCTCCTGCAGCCAGGAAAACGGCGACTTTTCAAGCAGGCAGTGCAGGTGAATTTGTGCCTCGCCTTTTTTTATGTCATTCAGGAAACTTAAAAAGGCGTTTGCCCGGTAATGACTGCCGACAAACACCATGTTCCCCGTTCTGCGGATGCGCTCGGTATCAAAGTGTAGCGGGACACCGCTGTACTTGAAATTTCCCAGCAGAGTTTTCATCTTCAAATTCCCTTTTCCAGGCAGATTCTGATTGCATGACAACCTTTCCTGTTCGTTCCTAACGCCGGATATTGAACATCAGGGCGGGGTCATCCATTCCGGCTGCCGCCCGCGCCTTACCCCTCGTCGGAGGGGGGGTTGCCTTTCAGCCATTCGACGATCTTCTCCCAAAGGACTTTCAGGCCGTACAACGCAAACCCGATCAAAAGGACAAATAGAGCCAGCAAAATTTCCACAAATCACCTCCGATATAGATTACTGCTTGCCGGCATAAGGCAAAAGGTTTTGCCCCCTCACCGGCGTGGATGAATTTAGCAACAATTCGGGATATACCCTTTTCGCTTCCAGTTTGAGATTTTCGGTCCCCTGCTGCGGGAAATTGCCTCGCCCGCTGCACTCGCCCAAAAGGACAGAGGTCACTCCGCGCGCAGCAACAACAACCCAATTGAATGTCACTCCGAACGAAGTGACACTCACCAGTGCTAACGGGAGTCTCCCTTCACGGCGGGAAATTGCCTCGCCTGCTACACTCGCTCGCAGTGACGTAAACCTGTCCTGTCACTCCGAACGAAGTGAGGAGTCTCCCTCTTGGGCGGAAGATTGCCGCGCCCGCTCAAAAGGACAGGCGGTGATTTATGCCTCAGCCACATTGTGCATACAATGCCGTTCAACGCAAAGGCGCGAAGACGCAGAGAAGTGAAAAGGAAATCTTTGCGTCTTGGCAATCAATCTTTTTTCACCTTGTCAAACGGTGTCATTGCGAACGCAGCAAAACTTACTGGTGTTGACGGGAATCACCCCCACCCCCCTCCCCCAAAATCGGCGCAGCGATTTTGGGGGAGGCGCAGGAGGGGGCATTTATTGATTCGGACTTAATTCGTTACGAACCTGGCATTTCATTTATTGCGTCTTAATGCCCTGACGGGCATTGATTGATTCGGACCATGACCGGGAATATCTCGCCCAATAACATGGCGAACGCGTCTTAATGCCCTTACGGGCATTTATTGATTCGGACACCTGACCGTGTTACGGTTGCACGCGTTTACGCGACCACTGTCTTAATGCCCTTACGGGCATTTATTGATTCGGACTGCCGTGCCGGGGTGGTGGCGGGATTATAAGTTGCTGACGCCTTAATGCCCTTACGGGCATTTATTGATTCGGACTGTAAGGCAGCCCGGGAAGACGGGAAAGGGGTATGGCGCCTTAATGCCCTTACGGGCATTTATTGATTCGGACTTAGGAGAAAAACATGTCAAAGAAAAATCTTTTCCTTGCGCCTTAATGCCCTTACGGGCATTTATTGATTCGGACTACCCGCTCGACCACACCCTGGCATATCGGGAGAATTCGCCTTAATGCCCTTACGGGCATTTATTGATTCGGACTTTAACGAAAAGGTCGCCGGAATGACTGTAGCACATGCGCCTTAATGCCCTTACGGGCATTTATTGATTCGGACTCCCGGCATCCATCATTTTCATCCGAAAACTCAAAACATGCCTTAATGCCCTTACGGGCATTTATTGATTCGGACGAAGAATTTTGCCGCATTGAAAATCGCTCCCAGCGGTGGCCTTAATGCCCTTACGGGCATTTATTGATTCGGACCCACCACGGCTGGCGGCTACATTGTCGCCAGGCTGGATCGGTCTTAATGCCCTTACGGGCATTTATTGATTCGGACTGGCTCGCGCCATCGAGGCCGTTCTGGAGGGTGTATAGTCTTAATGCCCTTACGGGCATTTATTGATTCGGACTTAATCACAATCATAAAGGCAAGCGGCGAAGTGATTGGTCTTAATGCCCTTACGGGCATTTATTGATTCGGACGTCCTTGCTGACAACGATACGGCAATCGTTGTGCAAGCGTCTTAATGCCCTTACGGGCATTTATTGATTCGGACTACCTCAGCGTAAATGACGCCCTTCAAATCGGGCGTATGTCTTAATGCCCTTACGGGCATTTATTGATTCGGACTGAGATGAAAATAATGTTTGAAGTGGAGATTGATGAGTCTTAATGCCCTTACGGGCATTTATTGATTCGGACCGTCTGGCTGTCCTGTACAATCA
>Ga0101944_10004336_pt1 | contig 17792 bp, 20 predicted proteins | sample DewCreD2012metaG_FD_75245 | JGI IMG/M metagenome (GOLD analysis project Ga0101944, IMG submission 75245) | Hot spring sediment bacterial and archeal communities from British Columbia, Canada, to study Microbial Dark Matter (Phase II) - Dewar... ... | reverse complement strand
TGCTTGCTCATGACAAGATCTCCTTTCTCCCCGTATTTCAGGGGTAGTTATCTTGTCTGATACTTTGACCTGTTTGTCTAGTCAAGGGGGTTCATTCCACTTTGTCAGCATTTCCAATAGAAAAAATCTATGGGTTCGCAAACCAGTTTAGACGTTCATGTGCTTTGATTGCTGCCAATATTGCCGGAGGCGGTTGAAGAAATGGCGATGCAGAGTTTGTACACGTTCTTTATATAGCTATGGCTCAGCACGTACATTGTAATACCATTTGTTGTTGGCTTATAATGTAAGGTTATCGAAAACTTCAGCGTATCGCGAAACTGAACATCGATTGACCAAAATTACTTGTAGTAAAGAATATTTATAAAAAAACTGAAGGCCGACCGCTGATAGTTGAAAGCTCATTATGCGTGAAATAATTTGCCGTCCCGTTAAAAATAGAGAAGAATTGCTGGAGAGTTTTGCACTTCGCAAGGAAATTTTTGTCAACGAACAAAAGTTGTTTAAAAAAAATGACCGTGATAAATATGACCGCTGTGCAATTCACATTGTGGCCCTCTATAACAATAAAGTTGTTGGCACGGTACGTGTTCATAAAGCGAATGATAATATATGGTTTGGCAGCAGATTGGCGGTGTTAAAACAGTATCGTGGAAGAGTTGGAATGCTTCTTATACGGAAAGCTGTGGAAATTGTCAAAGAGAATGGCGCTGAAAAGTTTATGGCGCGGATCCAAAAGAAAAATGTTCCATTATTTAAACGTTTGAAATGGACACCGCGAGGGGAGTGTTTTACTTATCATGGCGAACCACATCAACTCATGGAGGCAAAACTAAACTGAAGCTATGAGCCGTCAACAGTCAGTCAAAGCATTATACTTAAGGCTGAGGGCTGAAAGCTGGTGGCCATTAAGCTTCTGGGGAAGAATGCGATGCTTACTGATATTATCAATGATATTAAAAACTATCCCGGACTGACACGCAAGAGAAACATTTACCGTGCTACTTCTTTGCTTGCGCCGGTTGCTGACTTTGGCTTAACCATAGCAGATTTTGGTGAAGATGCCGCAGTTATTCAATATAAGGATGAATATCTATTGCTGGCTGCAGAGGGCATCTGGTCTGGTCTGATAGAAGCAAACCCTTACGCAGCCGGCAAGGCATCGGTCATGCCGAGCGTTAACGATATTTACGCAATGGGCGGACGGCCGCTGGCAATGGTCAATGTTGTTGGCATTAATGATTCAAGATATTATGACGAGATCATGCGGGGAATCCAAAAAGGCTGTGAAAAATTTCGGGTTCCCATGGTTGGGGGACATCTGCATCCGGATACACGCGAGGTTTCTCTTTCTGTTGCCATACTGGGCGTTGCTAAAAAGCTACTGTTTAGCAATAACGCACGGGAAGGGCAGGATCTTATATTCGCCGTAGATCTTGAAGGCAAGGGATATCAGTGCAAGCCGGTCATAAGCTGGGATACCAATTCGGGGAAAAATTCACAGCAGGTGCTTGATCGTCTTGAGATATTGCCGCAGCTTGCAGAAATGTCTTTGTGTGAAACCGCAAAAGACGTAAGCAATGGCGGCCTGTTAGGGACAATTGCGCTATTACTGGAAACATCACGCAAGGGCGCCTTTGTAGATATTGACAGAATTCCCAAACCACAGGACTTTCCTATCATTGACTGGCTTAAGGCATTTTTAAGTTACGGCTTCATACTCTGCGCTGATAAAGGGAAAACACAATCAATAATCAATAGGTTTGCAGACACGAAAATTGTTGCAACTGTTATTGGGGAGGTAACTGCGTCACAGCAGATGATTATTGCCTGTGCAGGCAAAGAAGGAATCTTATTTGATTTTGAAAATGAAGCGATAACCGGCATAACGTCAGGAATTGATGTTCCGGGATTCAGCTTTGGATAAGATAACATATGCAGGAGCAGCTTTTGCCGCAGACTTTGGAAAAGAGGCGAACAGATATTCAGCGGTAATATTTTTCTATTTTTTCTATTGCCTGCCGAGAGTTAATCAAAACTAAAGAGTTTCTTGGCATTATCGGTGGTTACTGATGCCACTGTTTCCAAGGGAACTTTTTTAATCTCCGTTATTTTTTCCGCAACATAGCGCACATATGCCGGTTCATTACGCTTGCCTCGAAACGGAACAGGGGCAAGAAATGGTGAATCGGTCTCGATGAGGATGCTTTCTAAGGGTATTTTTTTTACAACTTCTTGTAGAATTGCAGTATTCTTGAACGTAATAGTTCCGGGGATCGAGATAAAAAATCCCATATCAACACAGCTGGCAGCCATTTTATAGTCGCCGGAAAAGCAGTGAATAACCCCGCCGGTTTCCCATACCCGTTCTTCCCTTAAAATCTGCAGCGTTTCTTCATGAGCATCGCGGTCGTGAATAATTACAGGGAGCTTTAATTCGCGTGCGAGAGCAAGTTGGTCATGAAAGCACTTGATCTGGTCATTCCGTGGAGACCAGTTTTTAAAAAAATCCAATCCCATCTCGCCAAGAGCAACTACCTGTTTGTGCCGGGAATGCTCTTTTATAAAGTCAAGAAAGTTGTTATTACTTTTTTTAGCATTGTGCGGATGCAGACCAAGGGCAACAAAAATAAAAGAATAGGCAGCGGCGAGTTCCAGCGCCTGTTCACATTCCTTTTTGTCAATGCCAACGGTTATTATTTTTTCAATCCCCTGATCTAATGCCCGCATAATCATTGCATCACGATCATGATCATAGTCGGGCATCTCAAGGTGAGTGTGGGAATCGATGTACATAGCTAAAAGGGTGAAGGCGAAAAGGATAAAAGGCAAAACCTCAACAAAGGTTAAAAGGTTCGTCGTATTTCTACTGATAATAAGCAGAGCGCTTCCAACCTTCCAAATTTTCAAATTATTGTTTCTCAACCATGCTTTTAACCTTTTGACCTTTTTCTCTTTTTACTTATTCACTTGTTATGATTTTCACCCACACCTTTCTATGGCGTGGGCCATCAAATTCGCAGAAGAAAATCGACTGCCAGGTGCCGAGCTGAAGACGGCCATCTTCGATTATAACTGCTTGAGAACAACCGACAATTGTGGTTTTGATATGCGCAGCTGAATTGCCTTCCACGTGCCGATAATTATCCTGCTGCGGAATAATTTTACTCAGTTCGCAGATAATGTCATGGATGACTGCAGGGTCAGCATTTTCATTTATGGTAACAGCAGCAGTCGTGTGGGGAACAAACACTATACAGATTCCCTGTTGAAGTTTGCTTTGGCGCACAAGGTCCTGAATCTGTCGGGTAATATCAATCATTTGAATTTTGCTGCTAGTCTTTATTGTTAGTTCTTTCATTGCTTAGCCCAATAAGGAGGAGGATTGTTAAAAAAACAACCGCTGTCCCGATTATAACCGTGGACATAGAGGCTCCACTTTTCCCATAATTCTAATTAGCTCTGCGCGGGGAAGTATTTGCCACGGCAATTATTTGTTATGGTTCTAAAAAAGTCTGCGCTTTCTATGAACTTTGAGATTAAGAAATTATGCGGAAAGCTTTTTGTCAGGATATTGGTGGGCAATCTTATCAAGTATGCCGTTAATAAACGCGCTTGATTTTTCAGTGCCATATTTTTTGGCCAGTTCGATAGCTTCGTCAATTGAAACTTTAATCGGTATATCGGGGCAATACAGAATTTCAAATATTGCAGCACGCAGTATACTGCGGTCAACGGGAGGCATGCGCCGTAATGACCAGTGATTGGAGGTTTTACTGATTAGTGCGTCAATCTCTTTACGATGGCGAAAAACGCCTTTTAAAATATGGGAAGAAAATTCTTTGAGGTCTGGTGACGGATCGTATGCGTCCCAGTATGTGGAAACCGCGTCGTCAATATCAGTTTCATTAATTTCGAGCTGGTAGAGAATCTGAATGGCAATTTCTCTTGATTTTCTTCTCGTTCCCACCAAACGCTCCTCAAACAGAACTAACGCATCTCAGCGATCAAATTTACCATTTCGATGGCTGACATTGCAGCATCCCAACCTTTATTACCCGCTTTACTTCCTGCGCGTTCAATTGCCTGTTCAATATTATCAGTAGTCAGGACGCCAAATGTTACCGGCACTTCGGTTTCAAGATTTACCATGGCTATCCCCTTGGAAACTTCTGCAGCCACATATTCAAAATGTGGTGTTGACCCGCGGATGACTGCCCCCAGACAGATTACGGCATCATACGTGCCGGACTTTGCCAGCTTTTTAGCGATGAGCGGTATTTCAAATGCGCCGGGAACTTTGATGATTGCAATGTTCTTATCTTCGGCCCCATGGCGCTGCAGCGCATCCAGAGCACCTTCAAGAAGTTTACGCACGATAAAATCGTTGAAACGGCTGACAATTAATGCAAATTTATAATCCTTTGCGATTAATTTTCCTTCATATGTTTTTATCATACGATCTCCTTTTTAGTGTAAAAGTTCCGGGCTTTGAGGATACGAGAGTGCACGTGCAATGTAACATCCACACGGGAATCCGTGATCCCCTGAATTCTCAGTCACTTTCTTAATCAAAATCCAGTATATGTCCCATTTTCCTCTTTTTCGTTTGTAGATATTTTAAATTATGTTTTTTTGGTTTCGGCTGAATGGGGACGCGCTCGGTAATTTTAAGTCCATACGCCTCAAGGCCTATTATTTTTCTGGGGTTGTTTGTCAAAAGCCGCATTTTTTTCACGCCAAGATCGCGCAGAATTTGGGCGCCAATTCCATAGTCGCGCAGATCCTCCTGAAACCCAAGATCAAGATTTGCTTCAACCGTATCTTTACCCTGATCTTGAAGGGCATACGCGCGCATTTTGTTAAAAAAACCTATCCCCCGGCCTTCCTGGCGCATATAAACAATAATTCCCTTGCCCTCCTGCTCAATGATTGACATTGCCGCATGCAGTTGTTCGCCACAATCGCAACGTAATGATCCTAAGGCATCGCCGGTTAAACATTCAGAATGGACCCGCACCAGAACCTCGTCATCTTCATCCCACTCTCCTTTGCACAACGCGATATGGTGTTTATTATCAACAAGATTTTCATAAATTATGGTTCTGAACTCGCCGCCATATTCGGTGGGAAGGACTGTTTCTACAGCACGTTTCACCAGAGACTCCATATTAAGGCGGTAGCGGATTATATCGGCGACGGTTACGATCAGGAAATCATGTTCGCGAGCAAACTTTTCCAGGTCGGGCATGCGCGCCATAGTTCCATCCTCATTCATAATTTCGCAAATTACACCGGCCGGCTTCAGACCGGCAAGCCGGGCAAGATCAACCGATCCCTCCGTCTGGCCGGTGCGTTGCAGGACGCCGCCTGATTTTGCCTGGAGCGGGAATACATGGCCGGGGCGTGCCAGGTCTTCTGGTTTAGTGCCGTCAGCAATCGCAGTGAGAATGGTAACTGCACGGTCAGCAGCCGAAATGCCGGTAGTAGTGCCTTTTTTTGCATCAATTGAAACTGTAAAGGCAGTTTGAAACGATGATGTGTTATCGCGCACCATTAGTGGCAGATCAAGTTCTCGTGCCTTTTCTTCAGTCAGGGATAAACAGATAAGCCCACGGGCGTATTTTGCCATAAAATTAATGGCCTCGGGAGTAACTTTTTCAGCAGCCATGGCAAGATCGCCTTCGTTTTCACGATCTTCATCATCGCAAAGAATTACCATTTTGCCTTTTTTAATTTCTTCAATAGCTTTTTTGACGCGTGTTATCTGCATAAAATGTATAGTCCTTTTTTAAAAAAATCAGACCGGCATGTTCATAATTAGGTAAAATTAAATTTATCTAAAAAATCCCGCGTGATCGTTATGGGAGATGCCGGGTTTTGAGAAAGAAATTTTGCAACATATTTCCCAATGATGTCACTTTCTATATTGACTTTATCGCCCAGCTTTTTGTATGCCAGCGTCGTATGTGATGCAGTGAACGGGACGATCATAACATTAAAGCCCGTATCAGTACACTGATTTACCGTCAGGCTTATGCCGTCTATGGCTATGGACCCCTTTTCCACCAGGTAGCGCAGAATTGGAGGAGGTGCAGAAAAATCAATTTGGGTCGCATGGGAATAAGGGACGATGGACTTTATGACGGCAATGCCGTCTATATGGCCCGTAACGATATGCCCTCCCAATCGGTCGGAAAACTTCAGTGCCCGCTCTAAATTTACTTTTGCGCCAATACGTTTTGATCCCAAGGTTGTGCGCTTCAATGTTTCCGGCGAGAGGTCAGCGCAGAATGTGTCGTCAGTGAGCGCACAAACAGTAAGACACACGCCGTCAACGGCAATGCTATCGCCCCGCGATACCCCCATCTGCACCAGTTCGCACGAAATAAAAATTTGTGCAGATTGGGGCCGGTGTTCAATTTTTGTTATTGCGCCCACATCCTCAATAATGCCGGTAAACATATCATGAGATTGTATTTAATTTAATAACTGGTGCTGTTAGCAGTTAGCAATATACCCTTCTACAAGAAGGTCATTGCCTACTTTCCTGCAATGCATATTACTCAGCCGAATTGCATCTGCAATTTTTCGCACCCCGTCACCGCCAATCATGCCGCGAGCATGCCGGCCGCCGATTATTTTAGGAGCGAAGAAAAAAAGCACTTTGTCTACAATGCCATAGTGCAACGCCGCAGCTCCCAGTTCTGCGCCACCTTCTATAACCACAGAGGATATTCCGCGCTCTGCAAGGAGTTTCATTAAGTGTTTCAAATTTACGTGTCCATTCTGTGCTGGGGCAATAATTACCTCAGCTCCTCGTTGTGTTATTTTTGTTATTTTGTTTTTTGGCGCACGTTGTGTTGTGGCAATAACTGTTTTAACCTCAGACGCCGTTTTCAATAGACGGCACGATAAGGGAATTCTGAGCCTCGAATCAATAATAAACCGTTGAGGATTTCTTTTATGCGATGTTTTATAATAACGATTGGTGAGCAACGGGTTATCGGCAATTACCGTGCCGATTCCTACCATCAAGGCGTCTGCTTCATATCGCAGCCGATGCACACACCGTCGCGCAGCTTCACCGCTAATCCATTGGGAATCCCCTGTCACGGTTGCTATTTTGCCATCAAGGGTTGCCGCTAATTTAAGCGCCACAAATGGTACTTTGCACGTTATATATTTTATGAAGGCCTCATTAAGCACGCGGCATTTATCGGCAAGTATGCCGGTCTCAACTTCAATGCCGGCTTTTTGCAAAGCCAGTAATCCCTTGCCGCCGACCAATGGATTCGGGTCTTGGATGCCGATAAACGCTCTCTTAATGCCACGCTTTATCAAAACATCCGTACAGGGCGGCGTTTTTCCAAAATGACAGCACGGCTCAAGATTTACATACAGATCGGCTCCCAGCGCGTTTTCACCGGCTTCTTGTAGAGCAGAGACCTCTGCATGAGGACCGCCGTAACGACCGTGATATCCGCGGCCAACAATCTCATTATCCTTTACTATTACCGCGCCTACCAAAGGATTTGGGCTGACCATCCCCGCACCTTTGCGCGCCAAGCGGATGGCTTCTGCCATAAATCGGTTCTTTTGCGCATGAGTTGGCTGGGCATGGCTTTTCATCGTTTGCTGCTGAGCAAAGTTTTTACCTCAGCCATAAATTCGCTGATGTCCTTGAATGACCGATATACGGATGCAAAACGCACATATGCAACTTCATCAAGATCATGCAGTTCCTGCATCACGCGCTCGCCAATTTCTGACGCCTTGATCTCTTTTTGTCCGCGCTCCTGAAGCTCTCGTTCTATCTTATCCACTGCCGCATCAATTGCTTCGGTGCTGACCGGCCGCTTTCGGCAGGCTATGCGCATTCCCTTTAATATTTTGTCTCTGTCAAAGGGCTCGCGTCGCCCGTCTTTCTTGATGATTGAAGGAAGTGTTTCTTCTATTTTTTCGTGCGTGGTAAACCGTTTTTTACAGGAAGCACACTCTCTTCTTCTTCGTATTGAGTCGCCATCTTTGCTGCTGCGTGAATCAATTACCTTATCTTCTATTTCTCCGCAAAACGGGCATTTCATTGTTTCCCCCTTAAAAAACCGGCATTGTCAATTATTAACTACGCGGTCTTTATGATGCGTATTTTCGCCCAGAAAAACAACCAAAACGCACTATTAAATGGCAAAAAACCACCGAACACCAACTCAGTGACCGTAACAGTTTTTTTTAAAATGATTTATTTTAGCTCTATTTTAATAACTTATTTGAATTTTGTCAATGTAAGGTCAGCGTCTTTCAATAACTGGTGCGTCAGCGTATCAGGGTAGCCCTGCTCATAGACGATCTCTTTGATACCTGCGTTGATGAGCATTTTAAGGCAGATACTGCAGGGCAGGGTGGTGCAGAACAAGATACCGCCATTAATGCTAATGCCATGAAAGGCAGCCTGAATAATGACATTTTGTTCGGCATGGAGACCTCGGCACAGCTCATGCCGCTCTCCAGAGGGGATATTTTGCTGGTCGCGGATGCAGCCAACATCCTCGCAGTGGGGAAGACCGGTGGGAACACCGTTATAGCCGGTTGCCAGAATCCTTTTATCCTTTACCACTATCGCTCCGACGTGGCGTCGGATACAGGGTGATCTGCGCGCAACCAGTCGGGTTATGTCCATGAAATAATCAGACCATTCGGGACGGTTAATTTTATGTGACATGCCCTCTGTGTGGGGAATTAAAAAAGCAAGGAGAAAGTATAAGTAAGCTGTTAAAACGTGTTTTTAAAATTTTCAAGCTCTATAGCGCGTATTTGGTCAAGGCGTCGTTGGTGTCTCCCCCCTTCAAAGGGTGTTTCAAACCACACCCTCAGTATGTGTTCTATGGTTTCCTCGTCTATATCTTGCCCTAATACCAAAACGTTAGCATCGTTATGTTGACGGCTTTTGCGTGCATTCTCAACCGACGAGCACAACGCAGCGCGAACTCCGAAAAATTTATTGGCGACAATGGACATGCCGATTCCGGAACCGCAAATCAATATACCCCGTGAACAGGTATGTGTGGAGACGGCGCGCGCAACATTTTTTGCAATAAGCGGATAGTCAGCGGCATCATCGGTAAATACGCCCATGTCATCTGTCTCTATTCCCATTGTGTCAAGAATTACAGAGATATGTTTTTTTAGTGCTAAACCGCGATGATCTGAACCAAGCGCCGTTTTATTCCCCATGGGGGCTATTCCTCATAGGCTTTAAAAATGAGGGTTGCATTAGTTCCGCCAAAACCGAATGAATTGCTCATTGCTATTCGAACGTTTTGTTTTCGCGCAACATTGGGGACATAATCAAGATCGCATTCAGGGTCAGGCTCATCATAATTGATGGTTGGCGGAATGATGCCGTGAGTAATAGTGAGTATGCTAAAAATAGCCTCAGCTCCGCCTGCAGCGCCAAGCATGTGGCCGGTCATTGATTTCGTAGAACTAACCGGAAGCTTTTTTACGTGCTCCCCGAAGACGGTTTTCATGGCAATGGTTTCAGACAGGTCGTTCATAGGAGTAGATGTGCCATGAGCGTTGACATAGTCAACGTCCTCAGGCTTTATCTCGGCATCATCAAGCGCAATTTGCATACAACGTGCAGCCCCCTCACCGTTAGGGGACGGCGCGGTGATATGATAGGCATCGGCGTTACATCCAAACCCGATAATTTCAGCAAAGATTGGCGCACCGCGCCGAAGCGCACATTCCAGACTTTCCAGCACTAAAATGCCAGCACCCTCAGCCATAACAAATCCGTCGCGGTTCTTTTCAAATGGACGGCTGGCTTTTTCAGGTTCATCATTTCTGGTTGAAAGCGCCTTGAGCGCGCAAAAACCGGCAACCGCAAGCGGCGTAATTGTTGACTCAACACCGCCGGCTATCATAGCGTCAGCATCCCCACGTTGAATAATGCGAAACGCTTCGCCAATAGAATGATTGCCGGTAGCACAGGCTGTTACCACGCTGCTGTTAGGGCCCCGACAACCAAAATAGATAGAAATCTGGCCTGGTGCTAAATTTACAATAAGCATGGGGACAAAAAACGGGGATATTTTTTTGGGACCGCTTTGCAAAAGCATGGTGTGATATTTTTCAATTGTCTGCAGGCCTCCCAATCCCGATCCGACCAGCACTCCAACCCGGTCAGCATTACTTTCATTGATAATAAGACCGGATTGTTTAATAGCCATACTTCCTGCCGCTAGAGCATACTGGATAAAAATATCCATTTTTTTCAGATCTTTTTTGTCCACATACTCTTCAGGATTAAAATTTTTTACCTCGCCTGCTATTTTTGCCGGATACTCGGTGGTATCAAACCGCGTGATAGGGCCAATACCTGACTTGCCCTGACAAAGAGCCTGCCAGTTTTCGTCTATACCGATACCGAGAGGCGACACTATGCCCATACCGGTTATAACAACTCTTTTTTTCAATGCTGCTGTGCTCCGTTTAAAATTGCTGGAAATTTTGCTCTAAACTACCAGAAAAATTGTGGGTATGCCCCTTATTTTTTCATATGGGCTTTAATGTAGTCTATTGCATCCTGCACAGTCTGTATTTTCTCTGCCGCTTCATCGGGAATTTCCTGCCCGAACTTTTCCTCAAAAACCATTATTAGTTCAACCAGATCCAGAGAATCGGCGCCCAGATCGTCAACAAAAGAAGCCTCGGGAACGACTTCTTCTTCGCTCACAGAGAGCTGTTCAACAATAATTTCCTTTACCATTTGTTCAATCGATTTCTCTTCAGCCATGATCTATAACCTCCTGTTTAAGATTGAATGTTAGTAGCTTTCATTCATGATATTCGTCTCTAATCCAAGTATAAAATCGCCCATTTTGGTCGTCCGTGCGCTGTGCGATGCTTACATATAAAGCCCACCATTGATATGTATTACTTGGCCGGTAATGTACTCTGCATATTTGCTTGCCAGGAAACAAACCATAAATGCGACATCATGTGGAGTGCCGAGGCGTTTTGCTGGAATTTGCGCGATGAGCATATCGCGTTCTTTCTGAGGAATCGCGTCGGTCATTGCGGTTTCAATAAATCCCGGCGCCACGGCATTTACCGTGATTCCGTACTCTGCATATTCGCGAGCAACCGCCTTGGTGAACCCCATAACACCGGCTTTGGAAGCTGAATAATTTGACTGGCCCGCATTGCCCATAGAACCGGTAACGGATGATATATTAATAATGCGTCCGCTTTTTTGGCGGAACATATAACGAATTGCCGTTTTAGTACAATTAAATGTGCCTTTTAAATTTACACTTATCACATCATCCCACTGTTCTTCTTTCATGCGCAACAGCACCGTATCACGGGTAATACCGGCATTATTGACCAGTATATCTATTTTGCCAAATCGCTCTATAACCGTTTTCATCAGATCTTCGCATTCCGGCAACCGCGCGACATTTACTTGCTTTGCATGTGCAGAACGGCCCAAGGCCTCAACCTGATGAGCAGCCTCAGTTGCCAAATCGCCGTTAACATCAGCAATTACTATGTCCGCGCCACGTTCAGCCAGCGCAAGCGCAATGGTTCGGCCAATTCCCTGTCCCGCACCAGTAACCACTGCTATTTTTCCCTCCACGTTCACGCCATCACTCCTCAGACAAAAGTTACAATATCATACTTTTTTGGTTAATTCTTTAATTTGTTCTGTTTTTTCTACGCTTTGGATTGCGCTGTGACGGTTGATACGTTTCATTAATCCGGCAAGCACTTTCCCCGGACCAAGTTCGAGAAACTCGTCAATGCCCGACGCTATCATTTTTTCCATAGACTCCTGCCAGCGCACGGGATGATCAACCTGTTGTATCAGTAATTCTTTGATCCGGTCGCGTGACGCATAGTAATCAGCTTCAACATTGGAAATAACCGGAATCCTAATGTCATTGACCTGGACAGGTTCAAGCACCCTTGCCAGTTTTTCCGCTGCCCCTTTCATAAGGGAACAGTGAAATGGCGCACTTACAGCAAGCATTATGGCATCGCGCGCGCCCATTTCTTTCGCCCGCTGTGCTGCCCGGGCAACGGCTTCAGTATGACCAGAAATAACAATTTGTCCAGGACAATTATAGTTGGCAGGTGCAAGCACCTGTCCATCAGCGCACTCGTGGCAGAGTTGTTCAACCTGCGCCCGCTCAAGACCAAGAACCGCTGCCATTGCCCCTATGCCGACGGGCACCGCTTCCTGCATAAATTTTCCCCGATAGCGGACTGTGGTTACGGCGTCAGGAAAAGAAAGGGCACCGGCTGCAACGAGCGCTGCATATTCCCCCAGGCTGTGTCCGGCAAGCACGGCTGGTGTAATACCGGTTTCAGTGCCCACTACCCGCAAAACCGCGATGCTAACGGTCAATATCGCCGGCTGCGTATTTTCTGTCAATTTAAGGTCAGATTCTGGGCCATCAAAACAAAGCCTGGAGAGGCGAAACTTAAGTGCTTCGTCAGCCTCTTCAAACGTATCACGCGCAATTTTAAAATTGTCGCACACGTTCTTTCCCATGCCGACATACTGCGAGCCCTGTCCTGGAAAAAGAAATGCCCTTTCAGCCATATGATTTATTCGATCCTGCCAGCAGCGCCTTCTTTTATGAGAAATTGACCGATAACATTTCTTTGAATCTGATTCGTGCCTTCATAAATCTGAAGGATTTTAGCATCCCGCATCATTTTTTCAACAGGATAGTCCCGCATGTATCCATAGCCGCCGAATATCTGCACAACATCAACGGTGACTTTCATGCAAACATCCGAGGCAAATAATTTCGCCATGGAAGCAAATTTGGCAATATCCTTAGCTCCAGAGTCGGCGTAGCGCGCTGCCGCGTATGTGAGGGCGCGAGCGGCTTCAATTTCTGTTGCCATATCTGCAAGCATATGTTGCACTGCCTGATGGCCGATAATTGGCTTGCCGAATGTTTTTCGTTCGCGCGCATAAGCGATCGCTTCATTAAGCGCTCCCTGCGCAAGCCCAACCGCCTGGGCAGCAATTCCTGGCCGGGTTTGATCAAATGTTTTCATGGCAACTATAAATCCCATGCCCTCTTTGGCCAGCAAATTGTTTTTATGCACTTTGCAATCGTCAAAAATGAGTTCCCGGGTTGCAGAAGCGCGGATTCCAAGCTTTTTTTCTTTTTTGCCGAATTCAAAACCGGGCGTCCCTTTTTCAACGATGAATGCGCTGGCCCCTCGGGCACCGCGTTCTTTGTCGGTCTTAGCGATAATTGAATAAATTTCCGCTTCACCCCCGTTGGTGATCCATTGCTTGGTACCGTTTAAAATATAATAATCTCCGTCGCGACGTGCCGTAGTGCGAATAGCGCTGGCATCACTTCCTGCCTCTGGCTCGGTAATGCCGAATGCCGCAAGTTTTTTGCCCGAGGCAATCTGTGGTAAATATTTCTGTTTCTGCTCTTCATTGCCGAACAACAGGATGGGATAGCAGCCCAATCCGCTTGCCGCAAATGTAACAGAAACGCCAATGCAAACTTTGCTCAATTCCTCTACCGCAAGACAATTATCCAGATTCCCGCCGCCCAAGCCGCCGTATTTTTCCGGAATATAAATGCCGAACAGCCCGGCATCCGCAAGAACCTTCATTATGCCCCAGGGAAATTCCTCCTTTTCATCAAGTTCCGCCCTCACCGGCAGTATTTTTTCTTTTGCTATTTCCCGGCACAAATCAATTATATGACGCTGCATTTCTGTGAAGTTATAATCCAACATATGTTAATACCGACCTTTCTATTTTTTTTATTACCAGCGCACCAGTGCTGAGCCCCATGTGAAACCTGCACCAAAGGCATTCATCAGCAGCAAATCGTTTTTATGAATTTTATTCTGGCGATTTGCTTCATCAAGCGCTATGGGAACAGATGCGGAAGATGTATTACCATATTTTTCAATATTTACAAAAACTTTTTCCTCCGGCAAGTCCAGCCGTTTGGCAATTGCCTGGATAATGCGCATATTAGCTTGATGGGCAATCAGCAGGTCAATATCTTTGCCGGCAAGATTGTTTTGGGCTAATATCTTTACGACGCAGTCCTCCAGGGATTTTACTGCTGTTTTAAATACCTTGTTGCCGTCCATTTTCAGGTAGTGATACCGTTTTTTAATGGTCTCAGCAGACGCCGGATGTGCAGATCCCCCGCCGGGCATATAGAGCAGTTTACCGTAAGACCCGTCAGCATAAAGCAGTGTTGACAAAATACCATGGTTTCCCTGCTCCTTTGAAACAACCACAGCACCAGCACCGTCTCCGAAAAGAACACAGGTTGTACGATCAGTATAGTCTGTAATTTTTGATAATGTTTCAGCGCCAACCACTAAAACTTTACTGCAATTTCCAGCGCGGATTAAACTGTCGGCGATAGATAACGCATATAAAAAACCGGTGCAACCGGCGGACACATCAAATGCCGATGCGCGGTATGCTTTAAGCTTATCCTGTAACAAACAGGCGACTGATGGTGTCGGCATGTCAGGAGTTACCGTGCCCACGATAATCATGTCAAGTTCAGAGGCAGAAATGCCTGCCATATCCAGCGCATTGAGCGATGCATGATACGCAAGCACCGACGTTGCCTCTCCATCCTCTGCAATATGACGTTCTCTGATTCCGGTTCTGGTAATAATCCATTCATCAGAGGTGTCAATAAGCTTTTCAAAATCACGGTTGGTCAGGACCTTGGTGGGGGTGTATGACCCTGTGCCGACAATTCTTGCTTTAAACATGAGGCAATACGTTTATCTCAGATTATAAAAACAAAAAAATCTTACCTCGCCAGTTAGATCAGCCTGAATGAGAGGTTACGGGGCACACGGTATGTCCTAATCTCGTTTAACCGTAATAACTTCCCTGTCTTTGTAAAAACCGCAGTGCGGGCAGACATAATGAGGCAGCTTAGGTTCTTTACATTTTGGACAGACCGTAAGAGCCGGCGGAATAAGTGTATCATGAGTTCTTCTTTTTCTGCTTCTTGATTTAGAATGTTTTTTTGGGGGTAAAGCCATAATTGTGTACCTGCTATTACATGCGGTTAACGTTGAACAGCTATGCTTATCATCATCAGACAATGATATTGACGTTTAGAAAGCTGCGCGGTTTATTAAGCTATTTTTTTAGTTTCTTTAAAATTGCAAATGGCGAATCCTTTGTCTGCTGTTTTACTGAACAGGTGCATTGTTTTTCATTTAAATTAGTTCCGCAGACCGGGCAAAGCCCGCGACACCCTTCATGGCAATGAGGGTTTAGCGGTAGGGAAAGGTAAATCTGTTCCCTTATAAGGGACGCCACATCAAGAGAGTCACCATGGTAATACCCGATTTCCATATCTTCCTGATGTAATTCAAGTTCTCGCCCTGCGCTGGCTGTTGATTGAGGCCATAAAACATATCGAAAATCAACCTTCAGCGGTTGTATATATTCAGATAGACAGCTTACACACTCAACTTTTATTTCAAGCTGTAAATTGCCTTCAAAGATAACTTTTTCGCCAAACAACGAAAAGGAGAGATTCAGCGATAGGGGCGTGCGGGGCTTATATATGGCGCTATCTTTATGTAAAATTTCCTCGACTGTTGGAATATCCCATTCGTTTTGTATCCGCAACCCGTTGGGGGGAATATTCTCTATTTTGACAATGAACTGTGGTCTCATGAAAATTTAAAAAAGACTTAAATGTATAATAAATTATAGAGCAGTTTGTCAAATAAAAAAATAGCTTATTCATGGCGGACCAAGTTATTTATGAATACTATATATAGATAATTCTGCCTATGATTGCAACTATATTTTGTTAAAAAAGCCATTTTCCCAAAAGGTGCTCACAATTTATTGCACTTCTGCTCAGAGAAAATTACAGGCAGCACCGGTGTTCCATTAATGTTTAGTTTTTAAAACGGTTTTCTTATGAATTTTTTTAACGCAGTTTTAGGGTGCCGTTGATACATTTTTAAGATTTGTTTTTAAGAACGGCGAGTCTCATACCGTTTAAGATTACCAGCAGTGATGTTCCTGTGTCTGCAACAACAGCCATCCATAAATTTGCAGTCCCGGCAAAAACGGCCATAATAAATATGATTTTAACCAGAATAGAAAAGTAAATATTTGTTTTAATAATTGTCAGTGTTTTTCGCGCAAGGTGGATTAGAAAAGGCAACTTGAGAAGATCATCCGACATCAGGGCAATATCTGCGGTTTCAAGGGCAGTATCAGTGCCAGCAACGCCCATTGCAATGCCAACAGTAGAGGCGGCAAGAGCAGGTGCGTCGTTTATTCCATCTCCAACCATTGCGGTTTTGCCGTAACGCGTCATTATTTTATTAATAATTTCAAGCTTTTGTTCCGGAAGCATGCCTGCAAAATATTCAGTTACGCCTAGTTGCCGAGCCATGGCGGCTACTACCTGCTCATTATCGCCGCTCAGTAGGCTTATGTATTTGATTCCGCAAGATTTTAATTCATTAACGCATACTGCTGCTTCGTCTCGCAATGTGTCAGCAACCCCAACAATACCTTGAATATTTCCCCGTTGCACCAGTATGGCTGTTTTGCCTTCGGCTTCAAGCTGTTGCAGATGATTTTTAAATGCGTCTACGGGAATACCCTGCTCAATGAAGAAAGCAAGATTTCCAATATAGCCCCAGTCACCGTTGATACGTGCCTTGATGCCCTTTCCCGGATATGATACAAACTCAAGTGGCTCACAATATTTTATTCGTTCAGATACCGCTTTTTTTATTACCGCTTTACTCAAGGGGTGTTCGGAGACCAACTCAAGACTTGCGGCTGCACTGAGAATATCTGTTGATGAGGAACCGTTAATTGGGATTACATCGGTGACCGCAAGCCGTGATTTAGTGATAGTTCCCGTTTTATCAAATGCCATTGCATGGATTCTTCCCATCTCTTCCAGATATGCGCCGCCCTTTATCAGTATTCCGTTTCGTGATGCGCAGAAGATTGCGGAGACAATTGAAACAGGTGTGGAAATCACCAGCGCACAGGGGCATGAAATTACCAGAAGCATCAACCCGCGATAGAACCATTCTATAAAAGGCAGCGAAAAAATTAACGGAGGTAGAACCGTAATTAATAGTGAACATAAAATTACGGTCGGCGTATAAACTTTTGAAAATTTTTCTACCAATTGCTGTGAGGGAGCCTTCTGAGCCTGGGCTTCTTCAACCAGGTGAATAATACGGGAAAGAGTGGAATCTTCAGCTCGTTTTTGTGCTTTTATTTCCAATAACCCTGAACCGTTTATTGAGCCGCCCAGGACCATTGTTCCTGGATATTTTGCAACTGGAACTGATTCTCCAGTAATCGGGGATTCATTGACCGATGAATCCCCGATTATAACAATCCCATCAACGGGGATTTTCTCGCCCGGTTTTACTACCACGACATCATTAATCTGCAGCGCCGAAATAGGAACTTTTTTAAGAGTTCCAGAGGCCTTAAGGTGGGCCTCTTGAGGGGCAAGATCCATTAAAGAGCGAATTGCATTGCGTGTTTTATCAAGTGTATATGACTGCAGGAGGTTGCCGAGTGAAAAGAGGAATGAAACTATTGCACCCTCCTCAATTTCGCCAATCGCTATAGCACCCATAACTGCGATCGTCATTAGCACATTCATGTCAGTGGATTTTGCCAGAATGGTGTAAAACGCACTGCGTGCGGCATAATATCCACCGGAAAATATCGCAATGAGATAACATACATT
>Ga0101944_10004335_pt1 | contig 17799 bp, 14 predicted proteins | sample DewCreD2012metaG_FD_75245 | JGI IMG/M metagenome (GOLD analysis project Ga0101944, IMG submission 75245) | Hot spring sediment bacterial and archeal communities from British Columbia, Canada, to study Microbial Dark Matter (Phase II) - Dewar... ... | reverse complement strand
CCTCCCGCAGGGCCAAGCCGGGCGGCGGCAACTCGTCCCAGCGCAGGTAAAAAGTTGCCGGGTTTTCCTGGAACTGCGCCGCCTGCTCGTCCAGTCTTTTCCAGAAGCTCTCGGCGGCTGAGGCGAGCTGCTCGGGTTCGTCATACACCAGAAGCGCGGCAGGCGAAAAATCCGCCAGCGAACAGCAACGCAGGCGTTCGGGCGGCGCCGCGCCTCGCGGCTCTTCCACGAGCGGCAGGATCGTGCAGCTTTGAAGCTTCGCTACCGAGCGTTGCGATTCGACGTCGAAGCGGCGCATGTCTTCGATCGTGTCGCCGAAGAACTCCACGCGCACCGGGCGCTCGGCGTCCGCCGGAAACACGTCCAAAATGCCCCCCCGCACCGAGTACTCGCCCACCATTTCCACGGGCTCACGCTTTTGGTAACCGATGCTTTCGATGTGCGCCAGCAGATCATCGAGCGGCAGTTCTTCTCCCGCGCGCAGAGTGACGGCGAGGCGGCGGTAAAACTCGGGCTTTTCGAGCCTGAGCAGCACCGAAGCCACGGCGGTCAGCGTGACCGGCGCGCCGTCGCCAGCCAGCCGCCACAGTCCGGTGGCGCGTTGCGCGCTGATCTCCGAGTGGGGCGGCAACCCTTCAAAACGCAGCACGTCAAGCGCCGGGATCAACTGCGCCGGAGCGCCGCTCCTCCCGCCGGCCAGGATTTCGAAAAACGTTTGAATCGTCTCAAACAGCGCCTCCGCGCGCCGCGAATCGGCTGTCACCACGATCAGCGGGCGTTCCAGCGTACGCCACAGAAGCGCCAGATAAAGCGCCTTCGCGGTTTCGTTCAGACCCGAAACGGACGCCCGGCCGGAGGCGAGCGCGCGCACCACGGCCTGGAATTCGGGCCGCCGCCCGAGCGAAAGAAACAGCTCCTGAATGGCCGGATGTGTCACACCGGGGGTTTCAGACAGCATTTTCCCACGTTTGGCGCGTCCGCCACGAGGCGGCTGTTACGATGGAACCAATGGCCGGCGAACCGCGGCGCATCCTCGTGCGCGCCACCAACTGGGTGGGCGACGCCGTCATGTCCCTGCCCGCGCTCCTCGCCTTGAGGCGCAGATTCCCGCAAGCTTTCATCGCCGTCGCCGCCCGTCCTTGGGTTCTCGACCTGTACCGGCTGGAGCCGGCGGTGGACGAACTTGTTTGTTACGGCGCCCCGAAGGGGTTTCGCGGACTCTCCGCCCAGTGGCGCTTCGCCCGCGGCTTGTCGCGCCGCGGATTCGACTGCGCCGTTCTCTTTCCGAACGCTTTCGAGGCGGCTTGGATTGCTTGGGCGGCGCGGATTCCCCGCCGCATCGGGTATGCCCGCGACGGCAGGGGATTCTTGCTGACCGAGGCCATTACGGCGCCCGAAGCCGGCGAGATCCCATCCCACGAGCGCTACTATTATCTCGAACTACTGCGGCGAGCCGGCTTGATCGATGTGCTGCCTCAAGTGGACTCCATACGGCTCGGAAGGGCAGACGAAGCGCGCCAGGCAGGGCTGCGCAAATTCCGTGAGCTAGGCGCATCCGGACCAGTGATCGGCGTCAGCCCCGGGGCGGCATTCGGAAGCGCGAAGCGGTGGTTGCCCGAGAGGTTCGCCCAAGCCGCGGCTTCGATAGCCGGGCATCTTGGCGCTTCCGTCGCGGTCTTCGGCGCGCCGGCAGAGGCGGAGCTTTGCGAAACCGTCGCGCAGCTCGCCCGTGAGCTGGGCGCGCACGCGTTGAATCTCGGCGGCGCCACCGGCTTGGCGGGATTCATCGAACTCGCCGCAGCCTGCGATATCTTTCTCACCAACGACTCCGGCGCCATGCACATCGCCTCGGCGCTTAACGTGCCGACTGTCGCTGTTTTCGGCGCGACCGATCCTGCTGCGACCGGTCCTGCCGGACCCGCCTGCCGGGTAGTGCGCGAACCTGTCGAATGCGCCCCTTGCCTGCTGCGCGAGTGCCCGATCGACCACCGCTGCATGACCCGCGTCACGGCGCAGCGCGTCGCGGAAGAAGCCCTCGGACTCCTTAAGGCCCTCCGCTCGTGATGAAATAGTAAAGTTGCCCAGGAAAATTCCCAATTCAGGTCCGCGCATTCTTGCTGTGCGTCTCGGAGCGATGGGGGACATCATACACGCGTTGCCTGCGGCCGCCACGCTCAAGCACAGTTTCCCGCGATCCTACCTCTGCTGGGTGGTGGAGCCGCGTTGGAAGCCGCTCCTCGAAGGCAATCCGTTCGTCGATGAGATCGTGCTGCTGGAGCGGGGCAGCTTGCGGGGGATGCTCGCCACCCGCCGGCGCCTGCGCGCGCTCCAGTTCGACGTGGCGGTCGATTTCCAAGGTTTGCTGAAATCGGCTTTGGTGGCCACCGCCGCCCGCCCGGAAAAGATCATTGGCTATCACTCTTCGGAAGTGCGCGAGAAATTCGCCGCCTTCTTTTATTCGACCAAGGTTCGCACTCAATCCCGGCACATGGTGGACCGCCACCTCGAGTTAGCGGCTGCCGCCGGGGCGACGAACATCTTGAAGGCGTTTCCCATCCCACCCGGTATGCCCGAGGGAAGGCTGCCGGACGCCCCGTTCGTCTTGGCTTCGCCCTTCGCCGGCTGGATTTCGAAACAGTGGCCGATGGAGTACTACCCACGCTTGGCGCGCCTGCTGCGCGAGCGATTAGGCATGGCGCTGGTCTTGAATGGACCGCCCGCCGCTTCCCACTTTTTGGAAGGAATCCGCGAGATCGTGCCCCACCCTTCGGGGCTGGAGGGCTTGATCGACGCCACCCGCCGCGCCGCCGCCGTGGTTGGCGTTGACAGCGGACCCATGCACCTCGCCGCAGCTCTGGGCAAGCCGGGCGTGGCGATACTCGGACCCACTGACCCGGAACGCAACGGACCTTACGGAGGTTCTTTAAAGGTTCTGCGCAGCGGACGAGCGCACACGTCCTATAAGCGGCACTCGAGCATTGACCCGAGCATGCACGACGTCACTCCCGAAGTGGTGATGCAAACCATTGAGGACGCGCTTTCCGGGCGCGGCTTGGCGGGTGGGCCGAAGTGACACGCCGCTATTACTTCCCAAAAGCTTACGCCGACGTAGTGGCGCGCCTGCGCGTGCCTTGCGGGTTCTTGCTTGTGGCGGCGTTCGCTTGGTTTTCGGCGCCCACCATGACTTCCCTCGCCGCCGGCGCCGTGGCCGCGCTGGCAGGATTGCTGCTGCGCGGTTGGGCGGCTGGCCATCTGGACAAGAATCGCGCTCTTGCCACCTCCGGACCTTACCGCTTCGTTCGAAATCCGCTCTACCTGGGCACGTTGACCGTCGCCGCGGGCTTGGCTCTCGCTTCACGGCGCCCGGCGCTCGCGGTGCTGTTCGCCGCGGTGTTCTTGCTCATATACTTGCCGGTCATCGAACAAGAGGAGCAACACCTGCGCAATCTGTTTCAGGACTTCGAGACCTATGCCGCGGCGGTCCCCATGCTGCTGCCTCGCCCCGGCTACCAAGGAGCCGGCGCGCGCTTTCGCTGGCGTCTTTACTTCAAAAACCGGGAGTACGAAGCGGCGGCGGCTCTCGCCGCAGGCTTGCTTTTCCTTTATTGGAAAGCCGCCGCGCGCTAGCGGTTTCTCTCTGCTTCAATAGGGCCACGGCGTTCCGTCCTCCCGGCGGATGGCGGGGCGAAGGCGCCGCAAGTAGGGATACTTCTTCGCCGCAGCCTCATTGACCTCGATGCCGAGTCCGGGGCGGTCTTCGATCTCTATGTGGCCGTCTTTGTAAACCGGCGCCGCGGAAAACACCTCCCGCACCGCTTCGCCCCAACCCACGGCGTATTCCTGAATGCCGAAGTTCGGCGCCGAGAGGCTCACGTGCGCATTGGCCATGTGCGAAACCGGCGAGATGTTGCCCGGACCGTGCCACGCGGTAAGAATGCCGTAAGGTTCGCACATGGTGGCGATCTTCTTGCCCGCCGTGACGCCTCCGCAATGCGCCAAATCGTGCCGCACATAGTCGATCAAGTGTTCTGTAATGAGGAACAGCCCGTCCCACTGGCCGGTGAAGACTTCGCCCATGGCGATGGGCGTGCTCGCCTGTTGGCGAATGATGCGGAAGGTATCCAAGTGCTCGGGCCGCAGGGGATCCTCGAAGTAGAACAGCCGGTAGGGCTCCAGCGCCTTGGCCAGCACAATCGCTTGCGAGGGCGTGATCCGCTCATGCACGTCGTGCAGAAGTTCGATCTCATCGCCTACCGTCTTGCGCAAGTGTTCAAACAGTTTCGGGACGGTGCGCACATACGGCGCGGGCTCCCACACTTCGTGCGGCGGCAAGCCTGCTTCATGCGCTTTGGCGGCGGCTGCGCGTTGCTTCTCGGTGGGGGGAACCGCGTAGCCGCCTTCCATGCCCGGCGCCGCGACCTGCACCTTGATCACGCGATACCCGCGCTCCATCAGGCGCCGGACGTTTTCCTCCACCTGCTTGAAGTCCCGCCCACTGGCGTTCGTGTAGGTCAGCAACCTTTCCCGCACCCGCCCGCCCAGCAATTCGTACACGGGTAAGCCCGCCACTTTGCCCTTGATGTCCCACAGCGCCATGTCGATTCCGCTCACAGCCGACATGTGCACGGAGCCGGACCGGTAGTACGGGAGGAAGAACAGCGTCTGCCACAAATCCTCGGTGCGCATCGGATTTCTTCCGATGAGCGCCGGGCGCAAGTGTTCTTCCAGAAACTTCGCCACGCCCAGTTCGCTGCCTGAGCACGTGGCGTCGCCCCAACCCACGAGTCCATCCTGATTGGTGACCACTTTTACGACCACGAAATTGCCCAGCGGTCCTTTGGAGGGATTGGTGACGATCACCTGAACGTCGGTGATTCTCAAATTGCGCGGCGAGCGGTCCTGAGCCCGCTGCTCAGCCGCGGAGACCGGCGCCACAGCCGGCGCAGCCAAAAACTGACGGCGGTTCATAGCGTCTGGGATTGTATCAACAACCGCCGGCCCACCCGGCGCCCGCACGCCGGCTGGCTTCTAAAACGGCAACCTTCACACCGAGTGACGGATCCCTTCCCGTTCTGCGGAGACGGGCGCGGATGTGTTGAAATAAGAATTACACCTTCCCAGAGGAGCATCAACTTTGGATACAGCCTTGCTCGCCCTGGAAGACGGAACGGTCTTTGAGGGCAAGGCCTTTGGTGCGCGCGTAGAGAACGCCGGCGAAGTGGTTTTCAATACGGGCATCACGGGGTATCAGGAAATCTTCACCGATCCTTCTTACGCCGGTCAAATCGTCGTCCTCACTTACCCGCAGATCGGCAACTACGGCGCTAACTCCGCCGACAGCGAATCCGGCCGCCCGTATATCGAAGGTCTGGTGGTGCGCGAATTTTCCTCCATCGCCAGCAATTGGCGCTCGGAACAGCAAGCCGACCAGTTCCTGGCCAACGCCGGCGTGCCGATCATTGCTGAAGTCGATACCCGCCGGTTGGTCCGCCACCTGCGGTCCCGCGGAGTCATGCGCGGCGCCCTCTCCACTAGCCCCACCACCGCCGGCGCGCTCGTCGCCAAAGCCCGTTCCATCCCCTCCATGGCGGGACTCGACCTCGCCACCCGCGTGTCCACCTCCGCCCGTTACGAGTGGACCCAAGGCGTCGCCGCCTCGTCGCCTTCCGAGATCCTTCATCCCGTGGAGGAAATCCGCTACCACGTTGTAGCGTATGATTTCGGCATCAAGCATAACATCCTGCGCCGCTTGCGCTACATCGGCGCGCGCGTAACGGTCGTCCCCGCCAAGACGCCCGCCGAAGACGTCCTCAGCCTCAACCCGGACGGCGTCTTTCTGTCCAACGGTCCCGGGGATCCCGAGCCCCTTCAGTTTCAGGCGGAGCAGGTTCGCAAGCTGCTCGGCCGCAAACCGGTTTTCGGCATTTGCCTGGGACACCAGGTCCTGGGCTTGGCCGTTGGCGGCAAGACATACAAACTCAAGTTCGGCCACCGCGGGGTAAACCACCCGGTCCTGAACCGCCTGACCAATCGAGTCGAAATCACATCGCACAATCACGGCTTCGCGGTGGACCCTGATTCACTCAACCCGAACGATATCGAGCTAACCCATATCAACCTCAACGATCAGACCTTGGAGGGCTTCCGCCACCGCAGCCTGCCGGCGTTCTGCGTCCAGTACCACCCGGAAGCCGCCCCGGGTCCGCACGATTCGCACTACCTCTTCCAGGACTTCGCCACGCTCATGGATGAGTTCAAGAAAGAAAAGTAAGACGGATGCCTAGACGAAACGACATCCACAAGATCCTGATCATCGGTTCCGGCCCCATCGTCATCGGCCAGGCGTGTGAGTTCGATTACTCGGGAACCCAGGCGGTCCGCGCGCTGAAGGCCGACGGCTACCAGGTCGTGCTGGTGAATTCCAACCCGGCCACCATCATGACGGATCCGGAGTTGGCCGACGCCACCTACGTGGAACCGCTCAGCCGCGCATATCTCGAGGAAGTGATCCGCAAGGAGCGTCCCGACGCGCTGCTGTCCACGGTGGGCGGCCAAACCGGACTGAACCTCTCCGTGGAGCTGGCCGAATCGGGCGTGCTCGAGCAATACGGCGTCGAGCTCATCGGCGCCAAACTGGATTCGATCAAAAAGGCCGAGGACCGTCTGCTCTTCAAAGACGCCATGCGCAAGATCGGCCTCGAAACGCCGCAGTCGCTGCTGGTGAACAATATGCAGGCCGGCCGTGAGTTCGTGGCGCGCATCGGCTTCCCCGTGATCCTGCGCCCCAGCTTCACCCTGGGCGGAAGTGGCGGCGGCATCGCTTACAACCAGGAAGACCTCGAAGAGATCTTGCAGCGCGGCCTCGACCTGTCGCCGGTCCATGAAGTACTGATCGAAGAAAGCGTGCTCGGCTGGAAGGAATACGAACTGGAGGTGATGCGAGACCTCGCCGACAATGTCATCATCGTCTGCTCGATCGAGAATTTCGACGCCATGGGCGTGCACACCGGAGATTCCATCACCGTCGCGCCCGCCCAAACGCTCACCGACCGCGAATACCAGATGATGCGCGACGGCGCCATTGCCTGCCTGCGCGAAATCGGCGTCGATACCGGCGGCTCCAACGTGCAGTTCGCCATCGACCCCAAAACCGGGCGCATGGTCATCGTCGAGATGAACCCGCGCGTGTCGCGCAGTTCGGCTCTCGCTTCCAAAGCCACCGGCTTCCCCATCGCCAAAATCGCCGCCAAACTCGCCGTCGGCTACCGCTTGGATGAGATTCGCAACGACATCACCCGCAAGACGCCCGCTTGCTTCGAGCCGACCATCGACTATGTGGTGGTCAAGATCCCGCGGTGGCAGTTCGAAAAATTCCCGGGCGCGGAGCCCGTCCTCGGCACGCAAATGAAATCGGTGGGCGAAGTCATGTCCATCGGGCGCACCTTTAAGCAGGCGCTGATGAAGGGCATCCGCAGCCTCGAAACCGGACGCAAGGCGGGTTCGGAGAAGTACGATCCGGCGATCATCCCGCAACGGCTCATCACGCCCAATCCTGAGCGGCTGGCTTACGTCTTCTATGCCATGGAACAGGGCTATTCGGAAGCCGAAATCTATGAGATGACCGCCATCGACCCTTGGTTCCTGCGGCAAATCAAGGAGCTCGTGGACTTCCGCGCCGAACTCGCCGGCGAAACGCTGGCCACGGTCGCGCCTGCCGTATTGCGCAAAGCCAAGCGCGACGGCTTCTCCGACGCCGAACTCGCCCGCTTGTGGGGCGTAGATCCCCTCGCTGTCCGGTCCAGACGCAAGCAAAACGGCATCGCCGCCGTCTTCAACCGCGTGGACACATGCGCCGCGGAGTTTGAGAGCTTCACCCCGTATCTCTACTCGAGCTTCGAGTCGGAGTGCGAAGCCGAACCTGGCGCGCGCAAGAAAGTCATGATCTTGGGCAGCGGACCCAACCGTATTGGCCAAGGCATTGAATTCGACTACTGCTGCTGCCACGCCTCATTCGCCCTGCGCGATTTCGGCGTCGAGTCGATCATGGTCAATTGCAACCCTGAGACCGTATCGACCGACTACGATACGAGCGACCGTCTCTACTTCGAGCCGCTCACGCTCGAAGAGGTGCTCAACATCTACGACACCGAAAAGCCCGACGGCGTCATCGTCCAGTTCGGCGGGCAGACGCCTCTCACCCTCGCCTTGCCCCTGAAGCGGCAGGGCGTCCCCATCATCGGCACCGCGCCGGAAAGCATCGACCTCGCCGAGGACCGCAAACTGTTCGGAAAACTGCTCGACGAGCTGGGCATTCCATCTCCCGCCAACGGAACGGCGACGACCGTCGAAGGCGCCATTGAAGTCGCCCGCCGGATCGGCTTTCCGGTGCTGGTGCGCCCGAGTTACGTCCTCGGCGGACGCGCCATGGTGGTCACCTACGACGAAGAGGGCGTGCGCCGCTATATGCAGGAGGCGGTGATCTTCTCCCAAGACCGCCCGGTATTGATCGACCGCTTTCTTGAAGACGCCACCGAGGTCGACGTGGACGCGCTGTCCGACGGCCAGGACGTTCTCATCTCCGGCATCATGGAGCACATCGAGGAAGCCGGCGTGCATTCGGGCGACAGTTCCTGCGTGCTGCCGTCGTTCTCCATCCGCCCGCGCGAACTCGAGACCATCCGCGAATACACCACCCGGCTGGCCCGCGCGCTCAACGTGGTCGGCTTGATGAACGTGCAGTACGCCATCAAGGACGGCCAGGTTTACGTGCTCGAAGTGAATCCCCGCGCTTCCCGGACCGTGCCCTACGTCAGCAAGGCCACCGGCGTGCCGCTGCCCAAAATCGCCGTTGGCCTCATGCTCGGCCGTAAGCTTAAGGATTTTGCCGACCTCACCGGCGGCGTCGTTTCCGGCGTTCTTCAGGCGCCCAAGTTCTTCGTCAAATCTCCCGTCTTTCCGTTCAACAAATTCCCCGGCGTGGATCCCGCCCTTGGCCCGGAAATGCGCTCAACCGGCGAAGTGATGGGCGTGGGCGAGAATTTCGGGGAAGCCTTCGGCAAAGCTCAGTTGAGCGCGGGAACGCCGCTTCCCGACAAAGGGGCTGTGTTCATCGCCGTCAACGACCGCGACAAGCCCGAAGCTCTGGAAGTGGCGCGCAAGTTCGCCCAAATGGGCTTCCGCATCGTCGCCACGCGGGGCACGGCTTCCATGCTCCGAGCAGCCGGCATCGAATGCAAGACGGTGTTCAAAGTCAACGAAGGACGCCCCAACGCCGTTGACCTGATCAAGGGTGGCCAGGTCCAGCTCGCTATCTACACTTCCACCGGAGGGCAGTCGTTCAGCGACGAAAAGGCGATCCGCCGCACGGCGGTGTTCTACCGGGTTCCTTGCATCACCACGATGAGCGGCGCCAAAGCCGCTGCCGAGGCGCTCGCCGCGCGCCGGCGCGATCCCATCCGCGTCTGGAGCCTCCAGGAGATTCACCACTTGGCCAGGCAGTCCACCCAGGCTTGAAGCCGGGCTCGCTCAACGCCCCGACGAGCCGAAACCTCCGGCGCCGCGCCGCGAGCCGTTGAGTTCGCTCTCGTCCCACTCCACCGGTTCATAGCGCGCAAAGACGATTTGCGCGATGCGGTCCCCTGCCTGGACTTGATACGGCGCCGCTCCGAGGTTGAGCAGGATCACCTGGACCTCGCCGCGGTAGCCCGGGTCGATCGTTCCGGGGCTGTTCGGCAAAGTGATGGCGTGCTTCAGCGCCAACCCGCTGCGCGGCCGAATCTGCGCCTCAAAGCCGGGCGGCGCCTCAATGGCGATGCCCGTCCGCACGAGCGCCGGGCGCCCCGGTTCCAGCACCGTGTTTTCCAATGCGCGCAGATCCATCCCCGCGTCTTCCTCGGGTCCATGGGCGTAAGAAGGCAGATGAGCGTCCGGGTGCAGGCGTTTGATTCTAACTCGCATGGAAACCTTCAGTCTCGCACGGTTATCATAACCTCTTATGGCCGAACCGAGCCGCCGGCGCGTCATCGCTCTCGCCCCCCTGCCCCCCGAAAAGTGCGCCTATGCGCTCGCCCGCTACAGCCGCTCGCCCGACTCCATCAGCCGGTCTCTCGAATGGGTGCGCGCCCACGATTCCCGCAAGTTTCTCGAAAGCTTTTACTTCCAATACGGGCACGCCTCCATTGCTGATTTGGGCCACCTGGTGCTGTGCTTTGAAGGCATCTCCGAACTGGCAGCCGTCGAGATCGAGGACGAGCAACTTTGGGACGGGCAGGCACGGTCATCGCGCTACCAGGATTTTTCCAAGTCCGGCTTCGTCACCCCGCCGGAGTTCGAACAAGCCGCGGCTGCCAGTTACCGCGCCGCCGGGGAGTCCCTGCTCCGCGCTTACCGCGAAGTCCACGAGCGGGTGAACGCCTACCTTCACGAGAAACTGCCCCGCCCTCCGGAGATGAAGCCCGACGCTTACGAACGGAACCTCGCCGCGCGGGCTTTTGACGTCGCCCGTTACCTGCTGTTTCTCGGGATACCCACCGGCGTCGGGCAAGTCACCAGCATCCGCACGTTGGAACGCCAGATTCGCCGTTGGAAAGCCTCTGAATTCGCCGAGTTGCGGGAACTGGGCGCCGAGGCGGCGCAGGCGTGCACGGAGCCGCCTGTTTGCTCTCTCGATCCCGCCTCGCCCGCCGAAGCCATTGCGCCCACGCTCGCCAAGTATGTGGACGCCGACGCCTATCTGCTCCAAACCCGGGAGGACCTCCAGCGGTGGGCTTCCCAGAACGTTTCCCTTGCCCCGCCCGGAGGTTCCTATCCTGCCGTCGACCTGCTCAAGCCCTCCGACGCCGCGGCGGACACGGTGGCGACGCTTCTCTACCCGGTGACGCGCCGCTCCTACCGCGAGCTCTACGAGATGGTTTTGGAGTGGAATGACGCGCGGCGGCGGGAGGTCCTGGAACTCGCCGTCCGCTCCCGCGGGCGCGCTGACGAACTGCCGCGCGCCTTCCGCAATGCCGTCTACGCCTTCGACATGGTGATGGACATCGGAGCGTACCGCGACCTCCACCGCCACCGCCGCTGCCAGCAATTTCGCCAAGCCTTCACCGGGGATTTGGGATACGAGACGCCGGAAGCCATACGCGAAGCCGGCGCCTCCGGGATGTATGAAGACGCGGTGAACTACGCTTTGCAGACTGTCCGCCAGTTGCCGCAGCCAGCCGCCCAGTACCTTCTTCCGTTCGCCGCCCGCTCGCGCTTTCTTTTCAAGATGGATTTCGCCGAAGCCGAATACGTGGCCCGTTTGCGCACCGGAGTTAAGGGACATTTCAGCTACCGCCGGATCGCATGGGAAATGAAACGGGCTATGGAACGCGTTGAGCCGCAACTGGCGCGGCTCATCGAGGCGACGCCCCCATGGGTCGAGGATCCGCTCACCCGCTGACGTCAGGCACAGCCAAGGTCTTCAGCTTGGCGGTAAACGTGGTCCGCTTCAGCCGCAGCAGAGCCGCCGCCCGCTTCTTGTTGCCCCGCGCCCGCTCGAGCGCTTGCGCGAGCAGGCTGCGTTCGATGCCCGCCACTGTGGCTTCATAGTCCAACCCTTCCTCGGGCAGCGCCAGCGGCGAGCGGAAAGAGACCGGCGGCGCCTCGCTCTTCTCCTGCGCATCAGGCAGTGGGAAATCGGACGGCGCCAGCATCTCCCGCCCACCGCTCAACGCCACCGCCATCTCCACCGCATTCTCCAACTGCCGCACGTTTCCCGGCCAATGGTAGCTCCGCAGATGATCCAGCACCGCCGGCGACACCCGCTTGCGCGGCAACCCCTCGGCGCGGCAAATTTTTTCCAAGAAGTGCTCGACGAGCAACGGAATGTCTTCCTTCCTGTCCCGCAGCGGCGGTATGGAAAGAGGGATAACGTTCAGCCGGTAATAAAGATCCTCCCGGAATTCGCGCCTGCGGACTTTCTCCGCCAGATCGGCGTTCGTCGCCGCCACCACCCGGACATCGACTTTGACGGTTTCGGAACTGCCCAGCCTCTGGAACTCACGCTCCTGCAAAACGCGCAGCAGTTTGGCTTGCAGTTCGAGCGGCAGATCCCCCACCTCGTCAAGAAACAAGGTGCTTCTGTGAGCCTGCTCAAAACGCCCTGTCCGGGCGCTCACCGCGCCCGTGAAGGCGCCTTTGACGTGGCCGAACAACTCGGCTTCCAGCAGGTGTTCCGGCAGGGCGCTGCAATTTACCGCCACCATGGGTAAAGCGGCGCGCGGACTCGCCCGGTGAATCGCCCGCGCCACCAACTCCTTTCCGGCGCCGGTCTCACCCGTGATCAGCACCGTGGAGCGGCGGGGACCAACCAAACGAATGATCTCCGTAACAGCGTCCAGCGCCGGACTGCGTCCCACCAGCCACTCGAAGCCTTGAGGGGCGGAAGGATCGGCGCTCAACGCCACCCGAGGGTGGGCAAAGGTTTCGGCCCAGGCAATGCTCATCTCGGTTCTTTCGTCGAAGAAGCTGTGGAACAGCTTCACGCATCCATCGGATTCAGGGCCGGAAACTTTAAGAAAATATTGACCTATTCCCCTTTTATACGCCTATCTATACCCCCCAGGAATAGAGGGCGCCCGCTACTGCCGCCCCGTAGCCTGTTCGATGTCCTTCTCGTCGTAATAGTCCAGCCGGTGGAGCGGCATAACCACGCCCGAAAGGAGATTCAGCACATGTCCGGCAATCCGCTGATAAAAGCGAGCCGCCAGGGCGAGCTTCACAGCCGCTCCGGGCTCCAGCGAACTGTGCGCGATCTCGCGGATCAGCCGTTCGCAGCCCTCCAGGGCTTCCCGCCCTTGCCGGATGAGGGCTACCGCCCCCTCCCGGTCGCAAGTGTTGAAAACCCGGCAAGCAACGTCAAAGTCCCTTTCGATCTGTTGCCGCAGTGCCTGCAACTCTTGGAGTAGTTCTCCCTCAGGAAGCGGCGCCGCCCCCAAATCCACCAGCGCCGCCAGGTCTTTGGCGTAGTCGCCGATCCGCTCCACGTCTTTCACCAAGCTCATCAGCACCAGGCAGTAAGGCAGATCCACGGCATTCGCGCTTACCGACAGGTGCACCACCACCTGCTTCCGGATTTTGCGCTCCAGTTTGTTCACTTCCACGTCCTGCCGCTGAATCGCGCGCCGCTTCTCCTCCTCCGCGCTTTGAGCGAAAAACACCTCTCCGCCCTTCTTCACGAGCTCAAGACTCAAGCCCAGCATCTTGGCGAAGTTCTCGCACATCGCCTGCAAAGGCTCGCCGGAACGGAACAGGTTTATAAGCTCTCTGAGCATGGCGCCTTTTTCCCCACAGGCCATCAGCGGTTCAACCAAGCCAGAATCCCGGGAAGCAGATAAAACGCCCCCACCACATACGCCAGCGCCGCCAGGCGGGATCTGGCCGCCACTTCGGCCAATCTTTTAGCAAAAAACAGCGGAATGTTACGAACTGGTTTCAATGGATAGATTAACACCGCTCCGGCGAGATTGAACAACAGATGAACCAAGGCTATGGTCACCCCCTCCTGGGCGCGAGGTCCCGAAACCGCCAGAGCGGCGATGAGCGCCGTAACCGTCGTCCCGATGTTCGCTCCGATGGTCGCCGGAAACGCCTGAGCCAGCGAGATCACCCCCGCCGCCCCCAGCGGCACCAACAGCGACGTCGCGATGGAGCTCGACTGCACCATCACCGTGACGCCCAATCCCACCAGCATGCTCACCAACGGGCTTCCGCCCAGTGCGCCCTGAACCGCCCCCTCCACCTGCCGCCGCAGCAACCTCCGCATGTTCCGCACAATCAGAACCAGCGCCGCATAGATCATCGCCGCGCTCGAGACGACGAGCAGCACGGCTTGAACCTGCCGGCTGCCGGATAGCAAAGACAGCGCCGCCTGCACCGGCTCGACGCCCGCTCGCACAGCCCTTTCTATGGGACTGTGATAAGCCCACCCGCCGGCGCCGGCGAACAGCCCGGCTACCGCCTCGGCGCTATGTTGCAGGAAGCCAAACGCCAATTCCAGCGGCAGCAGCAGCACAACTGCCAGGAAATTGAAAAAATCATGGCACGTCGCCACCGCAAAAGCCCGCCGGAACTCCTCTCGCTGCCGCATGTGGGCGAGCGAAACCATGGTGTTCGTCACCGTCGTTCCGATGTTCGCCCCCATAATCATCGGCACCGCGTTCGCGAGCGGCAGGGCGTTCTCCGGGGCAGCCACCATGCCGACGATTAACGAAGTCGTCACCGACGAACTCTGAACCAGCGACGTGCCGAGAATCCCTACGATCAATCCTAAGAACGGATTCGAAGTGGCATGGAAAAAGCTGTCGAGCAGACCGCCGCCCAGCAAGCGCAAGCCGCCCCCTAATCCGTTCACTCCCATCAGGAAGACGTACAACAAAACCAAAAGAAGGACGGCCCGCCTGGCGATTTGCCAACGGGTCTCGAGGGCATGAGGCGGCCGGGTTGCAGGTTCACCCATACAGTCTGCGGCTTGCGCGGCCGGGGACTCTTCGAACCTTCATTAACGCACAGCCCCCGCCCCGCGCGCAAAGACGTGGCGGCAACGCGGCGGCGGTCCCGACCGCCTGCGGGTCTCTACAATGGAAGGTTACCGTGAGAATTGTTCGCGAACTCAGGCCTACCTTTCGGTATTGGATGGAAACCGAGGTGCATGTCTATGCGCTTTCGGTAGCCGCCAGCGTGCTTCTTTCCTTTTTCCCCTTCCTCATTGTGATGGTGTCCATCTGCCGCTACGTCTTTCAATGGCCCGCCGCGGAACAAGCCATCTACTTCGCTCTCGCCGAAACGTTCCCCGACGAAATGGGAAAGTTCATCGTTCGCAATCTGCAAGCCACGGTGGCCTCGCGCGGGCCGTTCCAAGTCGTCTCCGTGCTGCTGCTGCTGTTTACCGCCAACGGCATCTTCGAGCCGCTCGAAGTGGCTTTGAACCGCGTGTTCCGCGTCGAGTCCAACCGCAGCTATTTCAAGAACCAACTCGTCAGTTTGGGCCTGGTGTTTCTGTGCGGCGCTCTGGTCCTCGCCTCCATCACTCTGACCGCGGTCAACCGCGGGCACATGGAGACCCTGATGGGCGCGAAAACGGCGGCCGCCACATGGATGACCGCGCTCGTGTTCAAGCTGGCCGCCGTGCCCATCACCATCATCATGCTGCTGCTCATCTACTGGCTGTTGCCCAATGGCAGGGTGGACATGAACCGCGCGGCGCCGGCGGCGGTCTTGGTAGGCGTATTGCTGGAAGCGTCCAAGTACGTGATGTGGCTGATTTGGCCGTGGCTGCGGGTGAAGCTGAGCAAGGAATATGGGCCTTTCATCAATAGCGTCACCATTCTCCTGTGGAGCTTCTTCGGCGCCATGATCGTGCTGGGCGGCGCCGAATGGGCGGCCCGCAAGGCGGAGGAAGCGGAAAGCGCGAACCTGCCGCCCATCTGACGCAACGGCCACGCTCAAGGCGCGCCGAGCCGCTCAGCGGCAGAATGCCTTTTGGAATAGCTTGATGATGGCGCTGTTGTCGGCGTGTCCCAAACCTGCCGCCTCCGCCTCTTCGAGCAACCTAAGGTGCACCTCGGAGAAAGGCAGGCGCGCCCCCACCCGCTCCCCCTCCGCGAGAATGAGCCGCACGTCTTTCAAGTGCTGGGACAACCGCGCTTCGGGCTCAAAATCTCCGCTCAACATCCGCTGCCCTTTCGTGTCCATCGCCCGGGAATACGCCGGACCCGCCTTCAGGACCTCCAGCGCGAGGCTCGGATCGATCCCGCACGCCCGCGCGAATTCCAGCCCCTCGGCTAGCGCCGCCCGGTTCAATCCCAACACCAGGTTCAGCACCAGCTTCATCGCCGCGCCCCTCGCCGGCGGTCCCACATGAAACACCGTGCGGGAGCACGCGGCCAACAGATCCGCGCAACGCCGGAAGGCCTCCTCTTTTCCGCCACAGATGAAAATGGCGTCCCCCGTGCGCACCTGCCGGCTCGACCCTCCAATTGTGGCGTCGACATAATCGACGCCCAGCCCCTCCAAACGCGCCGCGCATGCCGCGCTGTCGTGCGGGGCGCCGGTGGTGGTGTCAATTACGATCGCGCCGGGCGCCAGTTCCCGCTCGATTTCATCCAGCACCCGGGCGACAATTTCCGAAGTGGGCAGGCTGAGAATCAGCCGGCTCGCGCCCCGCGCCACCTCGGCGTTGTTCGCCAGCGGCTCGCCGCCCAGCCGCAAAAGCACGCCGCGCTGCTCCTCCCGGACGTCGTAGCCCGTGACGCGGTAACCGGACTCTACCAGGCGCTCCGCCAGCGCGGCGCCCACCAATCCAAGGCCGATAATTCCGGCATGCCGTTCCGCAGCGCTCACCGTTCCCCCCATGCCATTCCTTGCGGAGCGAGGATGGCCGTCGAACCGGATATCCGCAACACCCGCGTCAAGGTGCGCGCCGCCTCCATCACCGGACCCGCGCTGTGTTGCACGAACTCTTCGAGCGAACATGCCATCCATGGCGCCGCCGCGCTTACGGCAGCCCAAGGACGGTCGTCCGGATCGAAAATTGGCGCCGCAATCACCCGCACCCCCATCACCGTGTCCTGATCCGACAATGCGTAGCCGATCTGCCGCACTCTTTCCAATCGAGATTCGATTTCCGGAATCGTCACCGGCGTGTGCGGCGTCAGCTTCCGGCGTTCGCGCGCGTTTAAGATCTGAATCCGCTGCTCCAATGGCAGGTGAGCTAAAATGGCGTGCCCCACCGCGGTGCAGTACGCGGGAACGCGCGCTCCGATTCTCTGGGTGACGCCCAACCGTCCCAGAGGCGATTGAATCCGCTCTACATAAACCAATTCCGGACCATCCAGCACGGCGATGCTAGCGGCTTCATTGACCGGGCTCACCAAGGAACGCAGAATTGGGCGGGCGATCGCATGCAAATCCATTCGCCCGATCGTGTTGAATCCCAAGTCCAGGACTTTCCATCCCAGCCGGTACCGTTTCCCTTCCGCCGGGCGGAGGTAACCGAGCATCACCAGCGTCTTGACGATGCGATACGTCGTCCCTGAGTCCAGATCCGCGCGCGCCGCGATCTGCGATAACGTGAGCTCCGGCTCATGCGGTTCGAAAACCTCCAACACCCGGAACCCTTTCGCCAAAGACATCACCATGCTCTTGGCATCGGCGGCGTTGGCGCGCGCGTCCCGTTCTTGAGCGTCTTGCGCGCGCGCACGCTCTTCCCCAGCGCCCACGGGGTCGAAGCTCTCAGTTTCGGAATCCGAAATCATTGTCGATATTTGATGCTAACATTGCTGCCTTGTCACGTCAATCGTCAATTTTTAAGCCAATCTGTTGACCGACTGGCTGTGGCGTGATAGTCTCTATATGTAGCATGCGAAGTAAGTTTCGGATGCCGAATTTTTCAGCGAGTCTGGACCGCCTCCGAACCGCAGTGTTGCTCGCCGCTACTCTCCCTGTGCTCACCGGCGTGTCCAGCGGTCAGGTATCCTTCCGTCCATCCGAAGGCAAGATCGAAGTCTTCACTGGCGGAAAGGCGTTCGCCACGTTTTACTATAGTCCGGACTGGCACGCCCCCTTCCTGCATGCCCTGCGCGCGGCTAGCGGCGTCACGGTCACCCGCGGCTATCCCGTAGAGAACATCGACGGAGAAACGCGCGACCACGCCTTCCACCACGGCTTGTGGTTCACCCACTCCGATGTGAACGGCGTTGACTTTTGGCGCGATAAAGGCCCAAAGGAGTGCGGAAGGATCGTCGCCGTGAGCGCTCCTCGCGTTAC
>Ga0101944_10004333_pt1 | contig 17806 bp, 15 predicted proteins | sample DewCreD2012metaG_FD_75245 | JGI IMG/M metagenome (GOLD analysis project Ga0101944, IMG submission 75245) | Hot spring sediment bacterial and archeal communities from British Columbia, Canada, to study Microbial Dark Matter (Phase II) - Dewar... ... | reverse complement strand
TGGTCCAGAATGCCACGACCATGGCGACGAGCCTGGTGTTTCTGCTGGCCAGCCGGCCGCGAATCCAGAGCCACACCCCGAGCGTCGCGGCGGCGTTCAGGGTGTGGCTCTGGATTCGCGGCCGGCTGGGACGCGGCCTTTTTCAACCGGCCAGCCTGCCGCTGGCGCTGCGGTTGTTTCGCGAGGCCCGGCCCACCTGGGTGTTCAACCTCCTGTACAGCGCGCTCATCAACATGAACCTGCCGCTGTGCACCGCCCTGCTGGGCGATCGCGCCGCGGGTTATTTCCGGTCTGCCGCCATGCTCGTGGCGGCGTTGCAGGTGTTTCTGAGCTACTTCGCGCTGATCATGAATCCGCGCATCGTGCGCTGGCGGGCGGCGGGCGCGGGCCTGTTGCGGCGCCGGTTGGTGGGGCTAACCGCCGCCTTGGCGGGGGTCAGCGGCCTGTGCCTGGCCGTGACCTGGGCGTGGCGCGAGCCGGTGATCTTGCTGCTCTGGGGCCGCGAGTTCCTGCCCGCCGCGGCGGTGTTGCCGCAACTGTTGGCGGCGAAGTTCCTGGCTGTGGCCAGCGGCCTGCTGGTCTGGGGCTTGTTTGCCAACTATCGCGAGTGGCTGGCCGTGGCCTGCGTGGCGCCGTGCGTGGGCGTGGCTTTGGTGCTCAACCTCTGGCTCATCCCGCGGCACGGCATCGCCGCGGCCGCCTGGCTGAATTTCGGCGCCGAACTGCTCCTGCTGACCCTGACCTTCTGGGCCTTGAACCGGGTGGAACGCGCCCGCGCCCGCGCCGCATGAAGAATCCCTTCGCCCAATTCCTGACCGCCGCTCGCGCCTGGCTCGTGCTGCGCCGCCGCTGGCCGGGCCTGTTTACGCTGCGCGATGCCGCACTGCAATTCCATCGCGTGCTGTTGCCCGCCCGCTTCACCTACCGCGCCGCCGCCCGCGCCCTGGCCCGGCACGCGCGCCTCGAGCCGGAGGGCGAGGTCTGGCGCGTGACCCTGCCCGGTCACGGCGGGCTGGTGTTTTACTGGCCGAACGCGCCGGACCCGAACCTGTGGTTTCTCATCGAGCAGGAGCTGACGCCGCGCAACCCGCACTTCTACACCACGCCGCCGGTGCGCCTGAACGGGGAAAGCCGCGTGCTGGACGTGGGCGCGTGCGAGGGCCTGTTGGCCTTCCGCTGCCTGCGCCAAGGTCTGGCTCGCGAGGTGGTGGCCTTCGAGCCCGCGCCGGTCATGCAAGTCCTGTTGCGCCGCGGCGCCGCCGCCAACGGCGTGGCCGAGCGCCTGCGCCTCGAACCGCAGGCCGTGGGCGCACGCAGTGGCACGGTGAGGTTCGACACTGTCCCGGGCGCCGAAGCCGGGCGCATTGACGCCACTGCCGTCGGCGGTGCCGAGGTGCCGTGCACCACGCTGGACGAGTATTGCCGCGAACGCGGCCTGGCGCTGACCGCGCGGGACCTGATCAAGGTGGACGCCGAGGGCGCGGACTTGGACGTGGTGCACGGGGCCGCGGGCCTGATCCGCGACGCCGCCCCGCAACTGGCGGTGACGACTTATCATTGCGACGCTCACGCGGCGGAGATGGTGGACTGGCTGCGCCGAATACAACCCCGCTACCGGATGCGCTTGAAGGGCTTTGCCTTCTGGACGCCGCGCCCGCGGCCGTTGCTGCTCCAAGCTTCGACACTGCCCTGAAACTTGGCCCCGCCGTGCGCGTGTTGATCGTCAAGCTAAGTTCGCTGGGCGACGTGATCCACACGCTGCCCGCGCTCACCGCCTTGCGCCGCCACTGGCCGGACGCGCACCTGACCTGGCTGGTCGAGCCGGCCGCGGCCGAAATCCTGCACGGCCATCCCGCCCTGAATCGTGTGCTGGTCCTGCCCCGGCGCGCGTGGGCGGACCTGCTCCGGCGCGGGCGCTTGTTCCGCGCCGCCCGGCAGGTGCTGCAATTCCTGCGCGAACTGCGCGCCACATCCTACGACCTGATCCTGGATTTTCAGGGCTTGGCCAAGAGCGCCGTCTGGGTGGCCGCCGCGCGCGCCGCCGCCAAACTGGGCCCCGGCCCGGGCCGCCGGCGCAACGAGCTGGCGTGGCTGGCCTACGACCTCCGCGCGCCCTTGCCCGACCCGGGCGCGCACGCCGTCGAACGCAACCTGGCCCTGCTGGACGCGCTGGGCGTGCCGCGCGGCCCGGTGCGGTACGACCTGCCCGTGACGCCCGAAGCCGAGCAGACGGCGGCCGCACTGCTTGCCGGCGTGGGACTCGCGGCCGGCGCGGCCTTCGTCGCTGCCTGCCCGCAGACCCGCTGGCCCACCAAGAACTGGACTGCGACTGGTTTTGCCGCCGTAGCCGACGCGCTGGCCGGGCGTAGGCTGGCGGTGGTGTTCACCGGCGCGCCGGCGGACCGCGCAGCGTTGGAAGAAATCGCCGCTGCGATGCGCACGCCGATGCGCCGGCTGGACGGCCGCACGCCATTGCCGGTGCTGGCCGCAGTGTTTCGCCGCGCCCGCGCAGTGCTGGCCACCGACACCGGCCCGCTGCACCTGGCCGTGGCCGCGGGCACGCCGGTGGTGGCGCTGTTCGGCCCGACCGACCCGGGCTACACCGGGCCGCACGGGCCGGGGCATCTCGTGCTGCGCAGTGTCGTGCCGTGCAGCCCGTGCTTCCAGCGGACCTGCCGGACGCGCGTGGTCGAGCCGCACGCCTGCATGAGGCGCTTGGATGCCGCAGCCGTGGTGGAGGCCGTCGTACACCTGGTCGCGCGGGAAAAGCCGGAGCGTTCTGGGAATTAGCCGGTGCAGGGGAAATCCCCGGCTGGCGGGTTTGAGGACGGTGAACTCCGGACCGGCGTTCTCGGTTAAGGGCCTTCATGCGGGTGCCTCGAACCCCGAACTCAACGTCTTGAGGCCAGCCTCGTTGTCCGCCTATTTAATAGGTTCATGAATCCGCATCATGCCCAACCGCTTCGTCGCCTGAGCCTTCAGCAGCGGCGCGTGCTCGAGGGCGCCGCTTTGGGGCTAACCGACAAACAAATCGCCGAGCGTTTGGGCCTGAGCGTCCATACGGTGGACAGCCACTGGCGGCACATCCGCCGCAAGCTGGGCGCATCCAATCGAGCCGCGGCCGTTGCTGCCTGGTTGACCGGAGGAAGACCTGCGGGGGGGGGCATAGGGTGTCTGGGTTTCCAAGCCGATGGACTCACCCCTTGGGCGCCGGACGCGGGATGTCAGGTATCACGGAAAAACGTGACTTGAGGTTTTTGAGTCCCCACGGTTGTTTATTGATCAACCCGCCATGAGTAGCAAGCAAGCAATCACCCGCTCGAAGCCATCAAATACCTGCGCAGAGCATTGCGGGACGGAGCGGGTTGGCGACTGTGGCGCAGGCGCGGCCCACAGCTCGGCGGCGCGCCAGACGGCTGTGGGCTCGCCGGCGGAAGCAAAGCCGGCCTGTCGCGAGGCTTCGCGCATCAGGGATTGGTCTTGTGGACGGTGTGGGCCTTGGTCACGACGACGCTCCCAAGCACTGCCGAACCTGAGCAGTCCCCGCTGCGCACCGGGGCCAACATGCCGGAGCCGGTTGCCGACGTGGAATACATCGAAGCCTTTAAGTCTTTCCTGGCCTCACCGCTTCGGGTGCGGTACATCCGCTACCTGGAGGACCCGAGCTATTTCAGGGTTAATGGCAAACCCATTTCGTACCCGGTTGAGTTCGAGGCGGCGATTCAAGAAGACACCTTCTACGTCAAGCAATTGACCAACCTGTGGAACCCGACTTCGCCCCCCGGCCCGGCACAAGTGGAGATCGTTGGCGCCTCGCAAACGGACTTCTGGCGCTTGGAAGGACTCGACCTCATCCTGGCGGACAAAAACCCTGAAGTGAGCGGTACCAACGCTGCGCCCCGGATTCACGCGGTGGGCAGACTCCGGTTCTTGGAGAGTTTTTTAAGCCTGGGCATTGAAGGGATGGATCGCGACACGCTGGAGTGGACCGGCCAGTGGGAATTCCGAGCCAACGGCCGGCAAAACCGCAGCACGATTCTGGGCCGGTTGGTCCCGCCGGATGACGGGCGGGTCAAGGAACTGGTTTATGTGTATCAAGCCCCCCAGGTCGCGACCACCATCCGGGTCCGTTATGCCTATCTCAGAACCAACCTGCCTCCTTGGATGCCAAGCCATATTGTACGGGAAATCCCCCTCAAGAAAGGCGGCTTAGAGTACACTACGAATGAAATCTTGGAATGCAGCCTGGGAGTGGAGGATTTACCGGCGGCGGGATACACTCCGGGCCGTTTTCTTCCTCCGGGCACCGCTTGGACCAACCTCACCGTCATGGTGTTTACCAACAATGTTGGATGGCTCCACAGAGGCGGCCAAATCTATCGGACCGTGCGCCCTGCCGAGGCGTGGCGGATACACCCCTCCAAGCACAAATGGGTGCGTCTGGGATTCTTTGTGATTGTGGCAACGGTGGCGTTTTTTTGCTTCTGGTTCTACGCCCGGAACCGGCAAGCACACAAACCATCGGGCGGAATTGCTGGAACCCCGCACCACCACCTATGAAACGAACACTGCTCGTAATCCTGATCCTCACCGGATGGACAACGGCGAATGCGCTGATCTGTTACCATTCCATCGATCCCGTGTGCCCGGACACCGTATGCACAGGGTATGATCGAGATGGAAACCCAATAAGCTGCTACGCTTCCGGTGTCCAATCTTGGCGAGACGTTGGCGCCAACAGTGGCACCACCGGTCAGCGTTCTTTCTCGGCAACGGGCACCACGGTCACCTGCAGGTACACGTGTATTGCCGAGGTCAATGGACAAAGGTACGTACTCAGGTGTGTGGGAGGTACCTACTACGAGTTCGTGCCCGCTGGTGCGAACTGCAGATCAGATACTTAAACAGTCCGGGTGGATCTCTTGGCGCCCGGGGGCGGCCTGTTCCGGAAAACCCACCGGACAATGCCACACCCCGGGGCATGGCTCCCTGAATGGCCGGTTGGGAGCATCGGCAGGGCGCGCGGCAGCACTGCAGCACGAGTGCCGGGGGGAGGTGACCTTATGCGCAGCGCGCTGGGGAGCATGGACGCGCGATTGCAGGCGAGGGCTGTCGGCTTGGTAAAGCCTTTCATCAAGACCGCCGCGTTGTTCTTGATCCTTGTCGGGTGCGCAAAGCTGCTGACGGTTCCGACGGCCCGGACGGCGGGTGCCACCGAGGCGCTGACACAAATGCCCTGGGCCGTCGTTCTGGCGCTTACGGGGACGTGGGAAGTCTGGCTGGGTTTCGCGGCATGGCGGAGCCTAGCGTGGCGGCGAAGCTTGCTATTGTTGGGTTTCACCAGCTTCGTGTTCCTGCTTTACCGCGTCGCCTTGTGGCTGATGAGTGTTGATCAGCCATGCGGCGGCTTGGGCGGTCTGGCGGCGTGGATGCACCTGCCCCCCCGATCGGTTGATCTTTTCCTGATCGCCTTGCTCCTGTTTTGGCTGACCGGCAGCCTGGTTTTTCTGATTCTGGGCAGCGCGCGTGAGGCACAAGACAGACGAGCCAACCGTGAAGTCCGGTGACTCAATCCGGCATTCGCAACGCCGATTTGCCGGTGGGTGTGTTGTGATCTTTTTGATGATCGCTGGCTGCCTGCCGCTGGGCAGTGCATTGGAAATCGGCGGTGATGAGGGTTTCGAGCTGATCAAGGCGGTTCTTTGCCACCGGGGCTACGCGTTGTACGAGGATGTCTGGAACGATCAACCGCCCGCCCATACCCTGCTACAGGCAGGTCTCTTCTCTGTTACGGGACCTTCGCTGTTGGCGGCGCGTTTGCTGGCGGCGGGCTTTGGTGCCCTTTTGGTCTGGATATTTGCGCACTGGATCCGACGGCAGGCAGGGTCTGTCGCGGCGGCGGCCGGTGTTGGGATTTTGATGGCCGCCCCGATGTTCCTTACCCTGGCGGTCTCGGTAATGCTGGAAGTGCCCGCGTTTGCCCTGGGACTGCTGGCCGGCTGGTTTCTGGAACAGCGGCGTCGTTTGCTCCACCCCGGCTGGATCGTCGGGTCAGCCCTGACGCTGGCGGCGGCACTACAAGTCAAACTGACCGCGGGAATATTGATGCCCGCGTTGCTGCTCCAACTGCTCCTGTGTCCCGGAGGTAATCGGTTACCCGAGAGCCTTGTTAGCCCTGATCGTGACGCCAGAAGCCCCGACACTCAGCCCGGAACCGGTGTGTTCCGTCCCAGCCGTTTTGCAAGGCTTTGGGCGCACTGCTTGCTGGCCGTGAGCTTGTGGCTGGGAACGCTGGTGGGCATCTATGCGCTCATGGCCCGGGTCATGGGCAGCGGTGGCTATGACCAGTTGTGGGCTTCCCATCACGCCCCGGCACTGCAGGCGCGGCTGGCATCGGAGCAGGGCTACCGCTTCACGCTCGCCCGGTTGGCAGATTTCCCGGAAGGCTTGGCCGGGGCGTGTATTGGCATCGGGCTGCTGGTCTGGCGAAGGGACTGGCGCCGGCCGCTCTTCCCGCTGGTCTGGCTGGCCACCGCCCTGCTGGTTCACCTGCACCATCGCCCGTGGTGGGATTACTACATGCTGCACTTGGCCATTCCCATGGCCTGGCTTTTTGCTTTGGCGATAGATGCTGTGTCCAAATTGCGCGGTGGCTTTGTAGCCCCATCCCGGTTGGGCCGTTGGCCGGGGGCCGGTGCATTGATGGTGCAAGTGCTTCTGATTTCGTTGGCGACGGTATACGGCGGAGAACGACTTGCTCGCGAGTTCCTGGCCGTCCGCTCAACCGAGCGGGTCGCGTTCAACCCCCTCGTGCAGGCCCTGCGGCATTATGCCCCCAGCGCGCACTGGATGTTCACCCGTAACGGTATCTATGCCTTTCATGCTAGGGTGCTCCCGCCCCCTCCCCTCGCCGTGCTGCCGGCAAAACGATTCTGGTCGGGGCAACTGAGCGAAGCGGAGCTGCTTTCGCAGGTCCGGGGATGGCAGCCTGAGATGCTGCTCGTCGGCGAGGAGGAGTTCAAGGCCGGTTGGGAATCGTGGCTTGACAATCATTACATCTTGGCCACCCGGGCAAAGCATTTGGCCCTGTTTGTACACAAGCACATCGCCGACACTTTCCCGGTGCCGCCGAAACGCACCGACAGTTCCGATCTTGAAAAACGCTTGGGCTTGTGACCGGCGGGAGACTTGGCATTCCTTCTCCGGACGAAAGTTGGCGGGCAGGACTTCACCTCGTTGGAAATGCTGGTGGTTCTTGCCGGGCTCGCGCTTTTGCTAGGCCTGCTGCTTTCTGCCCTGAACCGGAGAGCCGGGCCGAGGTTCGCAAGTTCCAATGTCTTTCCAATTTGCGGCAAGTCGCGCTGGCGCTCGGACTGTACACCACGGACCACGAGCAGCGGTTCCCGTGGGACTACGACGGTTTAGCAGGACGGGAATTGATGCCCAACTGAGCCTATGGCAAGATGGCGGCCCCAGCCGTTCGCCGCGATGCGGGCTCGCTGGCGGACCCCGCACGTACCTTGTTGGCGCCGTACCTCAAGGACCCCCGTTGCACAGATACCCGCTGACCGTGACCCCGGGCGGTGCGCTCCATTCAGACGTGGGAAGTCTTGCAACTTACCACTCAGTGAGGCAGCTTCCGGGCTAACCAGGTCCGGCAAACCATCACGAAAGCCCGTGACTCAGCATAAATTACTGGCAAGCGGTAAAAGAGCATTAACGCATGATGGAGTCGTACCCATCGTTACAAGTTCCCCAGCCCGTCCCGGCGAGTCGGGGAACATCGGCCGCGCGCGGGATTGGCGGGCAGTTGCTTGTTGCTGTGCTGGTTTCCGGCTTTGCGCTGGCCGTGGATGTCTTCGCTGACCCAGCCGGGTTGGACTTGCAGGGGTGGTTCAAGGAACCGCCTCGCATCCGCGAATTGGTTGCGCGCCGGGCGCAATCCGATGGCAAGGTCAAATATCTGCTCTTGGTGGCTGATGGGTCCAATTACGTGGTTAAGATCTGTGCGTGCCTCTGGCCTTGCTGGCAGGAGTCGGGCTTTGGCAGACCATTCGGTGGAGTGTGGTCGCCCGACCGGGAGCCTGGCTACAGACCGGCGGCAGGCTTCTGGCAGCCGCCTTTGCCGTCGCGTGCGTCTGGGGATGGGGTGAAGCATTCGAAGCCGAGATGCGTCGTGTCCGAACCGTCGGTCGTTGGCAGGACAATCCGATCGTCCGTTGTGTTCGGGAACAGATCTCAATGGACCGCTCCCACCCGCTAATCATGCTGCAGTTGGTGCCGGGACCTTATGCGGTGTACTGTGGTCTCAAGCCTCTGCCGTGATATGCGGTGCTGCCCAAAAAACGATATTGGGTTGGCGAACTCGACCACGGGGAACTGGCGGCGCAAATCGAGGCACAAACCGCGCAGGTGCTGGTTGCCTCGAGGCTCGACCTGTCTCCGATGGTCCTGGCCGAGGCGATCGAAGCACACTACCGGCAGATTTGCGCGAGCGAGGAGGTGAGTGTATGGGTGCCGCGAAAAAAATGAGCACCGGGTGCGTTTCTGCGCTGACCGGATTCCGCTCAAGCCGTTATTCCGGACCGGGGAAATGGCCGCACCCGGGCGGGGCATTCACTTTGGTAGAGATGCTGGTTGTCCTCGCCGTGATCGCCCTGTTGTTGGGCCTGTTGCTACCCGCGCTGGTGCGAGGCAAGATGCAGGCCCGCAAGACCCAATGCCTTTCCAATCTGCGTCAGGTCGCGCTGGCGATCGAACTATATGCCGCGGACCACGAGCAGCGGTTCCCTTGGAACTACGACGGGCTCTCGGGACGGGAACTGATGCCCAACTGGGCCTATGGCAACATGGCCGACCCGGGGGATCGCCGCGATACGGACTCGCTCGCGGACCCCACGCGCACTTTGTTGGCGCTGCACCTCAAGGACCCCCGGTTGTTCAAATGCCCGGCTGACCGGACGGATGCGGTGCGAAGCCTGTCGCTGAACTGCCGGGTGAACCCGGTGCGGCTGAACGCCGAGCCGCGCTGGCTTTGGGGCGCGGGGACCAACCATCCAATCTTTCGGCGCACGCACGACCTGATGGCGCCAAGCCGCACGTTCACCGTCCTCGATGAGGAGGAGGCGATGATCAATGACGGGTATTTCGCGGTGGACCTGAGCAACACCGGCGACCCCTACGGCTTGGGCACGCCGGTGCCGCTGACGATCATTGACTTCCCGGCGCGGCGTCACTCCCGGGGCGCCACCGTGGCCTTTGGCGACGGGCATGTGGAATTCGTCCGTTGGCGGGACGCTCTGCTCGGCGCTCAAACTCGTTATCCGGGCCTGCGCGTTCACCCGGCCAGTCTCGACGGCCTTTGGTTGCACGAGCACGCGGTCGGGTACCGCGTTTCTCCCCCGTAATCACGGTTCGGCGGGTTTGCGGGTCACTCGCTGCGAGGCGCCCGCCCGGGCTTCCAGAAGCGAGTTTGCTCGCGCGATCTTCGAGCGCGTGGCGCCGTTCCAACGACGCTTGCTGTCTCCCGTTGCGGCTGCTACCAACCGCTTGGCGGAGATGGTCTTGATGCCCCATAACGCAACGGCCGCGTCGGCGCGCGCCCCGGTCTTTCGCGTGCACGGCCGCCGGGCCCTGTCCATAGACCTTGGTGAGGCCGTGCACGCGCTGGCGGGGGTGGACCTGGATTTGTACGCGGGCGAACTGGTGGTGTTGCTGGGGCCTTCGGGCAGCGGCAAGACCACCCTCCTCAACAACCTGGGCGGCCTGGACGTACCGACCAGCGGCGAGCTTTGGTTTCGCGACCTGGACCTGACCGCGGCGGACGAGGACACGCTCACACGTTACCGGCGCGACGCGGTGGGGTTCATTTTCCAGTTCTACAACCTCATCCCCAGCCTCACGGCGCGTGAAAACGTGGCACTTATCACCGAGATTGCCCGCGATCCGATGCCCCCGGAGGACGCGCTGCATCTGGTGGGGCTCAGTCCGCGGTTGGATCATTTCCCCGCGCAACTCTCCGGCGGCGAACAACAGCGCGTGGCCATCGCCCGCGCCATCGCCAAGCGACCGGAAGTATTGCTTTGTGACGAACCCACCGGTGCGCTGGATGTGCGAACCGGCATTGTGGTTCTTGAAGCCATCGAGCGGGTGAACCGCGAACTGGGCACACTCACGGTCGTCATCACGCACAACGCCGTCATGGCCGACATGGCAGACCGCGTGATCCACTTCTCAGACGGACGTGTCCACCGCGAGCATTGCAACTCCCGTCGCGCTCCGGCCCACAGCTTGAACTGGTGATGACCTCGCATCTCGACCGCAAGCTCCTGCGCGATCTGAGTCGCATGAAGGGACAGACGATTGCGGTCGCGCTTGTGATGGCCTGCGGCTTGGCGATGATGTTTTTCGGGGTGGGATTAAGCGCCCTTCTGGGGGCGCCTTACATCGGCAGCCGCATCGCCGGCCCGCCCTCGTGAGCCGCCGCGGCAGCCGCCGTCCGCGGCTCGCCAAGAAAGACGATACCGAACGCCTTCGCGAAACAGGCCAGCGCCAGACCGCCGATCAGCGCCAATGCGCCGGCGGCCGCCACCCCCGCCGCCGCGGCGCCGACCGGCAAACCTCCGCCGGCCGACAACGCCCGGAACGACCCCAGGTAAATCAACAGCTCGCTCACAAATCCGTTCAGCGGCGGCAAACCGCAAATGGCCGCCGCCCCGACCAGAAAACCCGCGCCCGTGGCCGGCATGCGCTTCCATAACCCGCCCAGCCGATCGAGCTCGCGCGTGCCGCAAGCGTGCAGCACCGACCCCGCGCCCAGAAACAAGAGGCTCTTGAACAACGCATGGTTGACCACGTGCAGCAACGCTCCGGCAAACCCCAGAAACGCCATGCCTCCGTTCCCATAGCTGACGCCCAGCAGCCCCAGCCCCAGGCCCAGCGCGATAATGCCGATGTTTTCCACGCTATGGTATGCCAGCAGCCGCTTCAAATCGTGCTGCGCCAGCGCAAACAACACCCCCAAGACCCCCGACACGGCGCCGATCGCCACCAGCGTGCCGCCCCACCACGGCGGCGGCGCGCCCAGCCAGGTCAGCGTCCGCAGCAATCCGTAGATGCCGGTCTTGATCATCACCCCGCTCATCACCGCGGATACGTGCGACGGCGCCGCGGGATGCGCCTCCGGCAGCCACACGTGGAGCGGCACAAAACCGGCCTTGGCGCCAAAACCGACGACGGCCAGGGCAAACGCCGCGCCCGCCGCGGCGGAACCCGCGGTCGCCAGACTGAATCCCTCAAAGTCGAGCGCATGGGCGCCCCGACCGAGCAGAATGAACAGCGCCAGCAGAAAGACCGTGCCGATGTGCATGGCTACCAGATAGGTCCAGCCCGCCCGCCGCACGCTTTCCTTCTCGCTGTCGGACAGCACCAGGAAGAACGAGGATAGCGACATGAGATCCCAGGCCAGGAGAAACAGCATGGCGTTTCGCGCCAGGATCACCAACAGCATGCTGCCCGTCAGCAGATTGTAGAAGAACCAGCTCGCGGCCGGATTCTGGCCGCCCTCGCGCGGCCGCAGATACTCGGCGCCGTAGATCGCTGCCAACGCCGTCACGATCAGGATCGGCAGCGCAAACAATGCCGACAAGGCGTCCATTTCCAGCCGCAGCGCACCGCAGGGAATGCTCCAGGGGAGATTTACGCTGGCGAGCGTCCCGCCACCGAGAGCCGCGGCCGCCGGCGGCACCCCGGCCAGGCAACCGCTGACGGCCACGGCCGGCCCGAGGCGCCGCGACCATGCCGGCCGCCGCCAGGTCGCCAGGGTCAGCAATGCGCCGCCCAGCAGCAAACACGGCGCCCACCAGATCGCGATCATCGGCCGTCCCCCTTCCGCTCCGGCGCCGGCGGCCGGCGTTGCGCCACGGCAGCGTCAATCCGCGCGGCGGCGGCCAGAATCTCTTCGCGCGAGCCCTGCCGGGCCACCGCTGCGGCAAACTCCGGCTGCCGCAAAGCGAAGGCCAGCTTCGACAGCAGCCGCAGGTGCCCGGCCATGGTGGGACTCACGATAGCGAAGATCGTGTGCACGGGTTTTCCGTCCAAAGCTCCAAATTCGATCGGCTGCTCCAGAAAGCACAGGGCCACCATCGGTCGCGGCACGTGCAGCACAATCGGGTTGCGCACATGCGGAATGGCCACGCCGTCGCCAATGCCCGTGGACCCCAGAGACTCGCGCGCCAGCATCACGCGCAAAAGGAAAGCCTTGTCCACTTCTTCAGGCAGCGGCATCACGTCAACGGTCGCCTGCAACACCGTCTCCTTGTCCCGGCCGCTCAGCCGGTAATGAATGCCGCCCGCCTTCAGCGCCTCCGCCAACTCCGGGACCGGCGCCGTCTGCGCGCCGGGATCGCAGAAAATCTCCGCCGAGACGTTGATCCGCTGCGCCGTGGCCCACTCCAGCAATTCGGCGCGGCTGAATCGGTATTGCTCGTTGATTCGAAAAGCCGGCAGCCTTCGGTCTTTGACCCAGCGGTATATGGTCTTTTCCGAAACGCCCAGCAGACCCGCGGCTTCTCTGACGTTCAAGTCCACAGCGTGTGCGACCTCTTTCCCCTGTTTTGGACAAACGTGGACATATTGCACAATCTGATCCCATTTGTCTAGATTGAGCTGGAATCCTACAACGGCCTGACGACAACTTGGCAGAGTAAGCTTGCCTTCGCTTCGAGCTGCCGCTGCCTCTCGCTCGACAGCCGACGGCCGCTTTGCTACCTTTCGGCGCCATGCTACGCACGCTGCGCATCAAGAATCTGGCGATCGTCGAAAACCTGCGCGCGGAATTCAATCCCGGTCTAAACGTCATCACCGGCGAAACCGGCGCCGGCAAGTCCGTCATCACCGGCGCTCTGAATCTGATCCTCGGCGAGCGCGCCGACAAGACTCTGATCCGCGCGGGCGAGGACACCTGCGGCGTCGAAGCGGTCTTCGAACTGGCGCGGCCCGAGGCCGTCAACCTCCTGCTGGAGGAACTCGGGCTACCAGCCTGCGAGGACCGGCGACTGATCGTCCGGCGCCTCATTTCGCAATCCGGCAGCGGCAAAGCCCTGGTCAACGACGGCCCGGCCACGCTCCAGACCCTGGCCCGTCTCGGCACCCTGCTGGTGGATATGCACGGGCCCCATGACCATCAGAGCCTGCTCGGCCGCGAATTTCAACTGGATTTGCTCGATGACTACGGGCGCCTGGCCGCGCCGCGCCGAGCCTACCAGCAGGCGTATTCGGCCCTGCTCGACCTGCAAGCGCAGCGTCGCGCGCTCGACGGCGACGACGGCCAGGTCGCCCAGCAGATCGAGATGCTGCGCTACCAGATCAAGGAGATCGAGGATGCCGCGCTGACCGACGCCGATGAAGAACAGGTGCAGCAAGAACATACCGCCGTGGCCAATGCCCAGCGCATTGTGGCGCTGGCCAACGCTTTGCAGGCCGCGCTGACCGAAGACGAAGCGTCGGCCTTCAACCGCCTCGCCTTCTGCCAGAAAGCCCTGGACGAACTGGCCGAGCTGCTGCCGGAAGCCGCCGCCTGGCGCGACGAGGCCCGTTCCGCCGCGGTCCAGATCCAGGAACTGGCCGCGGCCATCGCCGGCCGGGCCCAAAGCATCGAAGCCGATCCGGAACGCTTGCAGTGGCTCGAAGACCGCTTGGCGTTGATTCACAAGCTCAAGCGCAAGTATGGCGGCTCCATCCCCGAGATTCTCAAGGTCCTGGACGACGGCCGGCAGCGCCTGCGGGATTTGGAGACGCGCGGCGAACGCCTCGCCGCCCTGGAACGGCAGATCGCGGAAGCCGAGCAGCAGGTGCAACTCCTCGGCGCGGAACTCGGCCGCAAACGCCGCAAGGCGGCCAAGGCGCTGGACGAAGCGATCAGCGCCGAACTCGCCGGGCTCGGGTTTCCCCACGGCCGGTTCGCCGTGGAGTTGCAGGCCGCGCCGCCGGGTCCGGCCGGCCTGGACGAGATCGAGTTCGGCTTCGCGCCCAATGCCGGCGAGCCGATGCGCCCCCTGCGCGCCATCGCCTCCAGTGGCGAGATCTCCCGCGTCATGCTGGCCATCAAGTCCATCCTCGCCGAGCACGACCGCATTCCGGTTCTGGTTTTCGACGAGATCGACGCCAATGTGGGCGGAGAAATGGGCAACGCCATCGGCGCCCGCCTGGCCGCCATCGCCGCGACCCGCCAGGTGCTTTGCGTCACGCACCTCCCGCAGGTGGCTGCGCGGGGCCGCACGCATTTCGTCGTCCGCAAGGAGGTGCGCGACGGCCGCACCCGCACCTCGATTGCGCCCGTGGCGGGCGAGGCGCGCGTGGAGGAGCTTGCCCGTATGCTGGGGGGACGCAATCAGACCAGCGTCACCCTCAAACACGCGCGGGAACTGCTGGCGAAGTGTTGACCTGCACGAAACACAGGTTGGGCCCCGGAAACTCCGCGCTCAAGCCCCGGCGGGCAAACCACCAGGCCAGCGTCTCCCGGCTGAAAAAGCAGACGTGCGTTTCGTCCGCGGCATAGTGCCACGACGTAAAATCGGTCTCCGCCGTGGCCAAGCCCGTCATGATGGCCAGCCACCCGCCGGGCCGGACCAACCGCCGCAGCAGCTCCAGGTCTTTTCCCGGCTCCGCCAGATGCTCCAGGGTCTCGCAACTGACGGCAAAGTCGTACGTCCTTCCCAGTGCCGCGCGGTCGGACGCGTAATGGAGATCGTACAGGGTCATGCGGAAGCCCCGTTCCGTCAGCAGCCGCGACAACACCGGCGTCGGCCCGCTCCCGAAGTCCAAGCCCTCGGCACCCGGGGCAAGCCGCTCCGCCAGCGGCGCGATCAGCCGCCCCAGAAAGCGGCAATATCCCGCGTCGCTCGGCGAATTGCGGTGCAAGTCGTAGCGGCGCCGCGCGGCCGCGGGCGTGGGATGCTGCGCGGACGGAACGAAAACCAGCCGGCAGACTCCGCAGCGGTAGAAGGAGCGCCCGCGGTGGCGCGCCAGCAAGGCGACCGCCTCCCGCGCCCCGCACAAGGGACAGGCTGGCGGTTCCTGCGACGTTCTGGCCGCTTCCATCATGGCGCTTTCGGCTCAGCAGGCAACGGTCTTGCGTCGTTTCGGCATAGGGAACGAAGCGCTTCCGATTCCGCACCTTATCGCAGCCGCCCGCCCTGGTCAAATCGCCTCTCGGACGCGCACCCGCCGCCACGGTGACGCCCCCAAGCCGCATACGGCATGAGAACGGGATGCCGGCCTTCTGAAGCAAACTGCTCATAGACGCGCTTCGGGCGTTCGGGGCTGATGCCCAGCCCGCCAGCGCAAACGACGCGACGCAAACGGCGCCTGTCGCGGTGGGCGAACGACGCCTTGACCCTGGCCCGCTTCCGGCCTAGTCTTCCGAGCATGAGAGAGTTGCAAAGCAAGATTGTGGACCGCGCCGCGTTGCGCGCCGTTCGCGAGCGCGCCCGCGCGGAGGGCAAAGTCTTCGTCTTCACCAACGGCTGCTTCGACATCCTGCACCTGGGCCATGTGGAATACCTCGCCTTCGCCCGCCGCCAGGGCGATCTGCTGGCGGTCGGCGTCAATTCCGACCGCTCGATCCGGGAACTGAAGGGCCCCAGCCGGCCGGTCATACGCCAGGAAGACCGCGTTGCCATTCTTGCCGCCCTCGAAGCCGTGGATTACGTCGCCGTCTTCGACGAGCTGCATGTGGACAAGTTGATTGCCGAGCTGCTTCCGGACGTCTTGGTCATGGGCCAGGACCGGGCCGACTGGGTTTGAGGAGCGGAAGCGTGAACTTGAAAAGCCTGGCGGTCTTCGTCGCCGTGTTGAGCCGGCACACGCGGAGCGGGGTCATCCGGCGCGGCCCGCGGGCCCGCGGCTTCAGTAGCGGTTTTTTGGGAGATCACCCGCTACGGCTCCGCGGCGGCCGCCGACGAAGCTCGCGAGCAGAACGGCCGGCCTGCCGCGGGAATCACTTCCCGTACAGCTCCCTTGAAATCGCGAGAAATTTGGCGCACATGACTTCGACCGCTTCCGGGCTGTGACCCGCCCCTTTCGGGTCGCTGTACCAACGGGGCAGGATTCCGCCTTCCCGTCGGCCAAGAAGTTGCACCATCTTCCGGCAGTACGCCCGAATTGGCGAGATCATCGGGCGATCCTGCAAACCCCAGTCGTCGGGAAAGATATAGCCGTTGGCGCCCGCCGAGGCGTGGCGAGGGATCGCCTCTTTCCCCAGGCGGGAAAGTTGAAACGCGCAAGGAACATGACCTTGTCCCGAACCGGCTCGCGGTTGCGCACGGCGCGGACTTGGGCATTTGTCGGTATCTCTTACAATCGGCAGGTTCCTGACGGATTTTTTAACTACAAACAACATTGGTAGTAAGTTGTTTAATGACATACTTTTACAAACAATAAAAGACAGGTTAATTAACTATGGCACGTCAATTGCTAAGTCGCACGCTCAAAGAACCAGTGTGTAAGAGCGTGGGGTGACGGAGTTGGAACCGAAAGAGGCACAGATCAAAGAACGAGGCGTCAGAGTCTCGCAGAGGGCAAGGTGGGTAACCATGAAAGCGTGGAAAACGAGTGCGGCAAACTTGAACTGGGCGATGTTGCTGGCTTTGTGTTTGTGTCTGAGCCTCCCGGACCGAATTGCCGCTCTGACCATGACGTTTTCGCCGGCCGATCCGTACTTGGGAGACCTCCCTCACGCCCGCTACTACTTCTGGGGCGTCACCGGCGTGAGCCTGCCGGAAGGCGAAGAAATAGAAAGCGCCACGCTGACGTTCCGTAACATCTGGGACTGGCGCGTGGAGTACGACCAGCTTTACGTGCATCTGATCGATTCGCCCACCGATTCGGCGGTGCACGATCTGTTTCCTTCGCGCAGCGATATGGTCTGGAACCGATATCTCCGCTCGTTGGATAGTGCGCACAATGCCGTCCTCACGAAAAAAGACTACGAGAGCGGCGGCGACCGGTTTGCCGGGTTGGGTTACGCTTTTACCCCGTGGAACGACCCCGTTGGCGGACGGCCGCGAAACGCAAGCGATCCCATGGGACCGGACCTGGTCTTCACCATCCCGACGGAGTATTTCGGCTGGCTGGCAGACGGCGCCTTCGGTTTCGGCATCGATCCCGATTGCCATTACTACAATTGCGGCATCGTGCTGCAAATCGACACCTGCCCTTCCCCCTGGGAACCGCCTCCCCACGATGTTCCCGACAGCGCGTCCGCCGGATGGCTGCTGGGGTTGGCCGCAAGCGCGCTCGCCGCGTTGCGGCGGCTGATAAGCTGAACCGCGGTCCGCGCCACGCTAAGCACGGTTTGCCGCTGCGTATTCCGCCTGCCCAAAGGCCTCTCAATGCCGGCGGAAGGGGCAAAGTAGCAGCCGCCTGAAGAGCGGCCATTCGGCGCCCCAAGGCAAGCGCCGCACAGCCTTGTTTCCTCCCTCTTCGGCCCGATCTTGCGTCGTATAGTCCCGTCTCAACGGGTCACGGAACGCCCTTTCCAGTCTAAATGGCATCGGCGTCTTGAACTCCTCCGGCTAAAATCCGGGCCGTCCGATGCTTGTGACGGCGCCCGCCTCGATGTTATTGTTTCATTTCGAGTCGCTGGCAGCCTAGCGATCCGAAAGGGGCGCAATACGAACGTGGACTACGACGTTAAACTGTACGGCAGCGCGGTTCTAAAACAGCCCGCCGTGCCGGTCGCGCGCGTGGACGACGCCATCCGCCAGCTCGCCAAAGACATGCTGCGTGCCATGTCGCCGTCTTCGAC
>Ga0101944_10004332_pt1 | contig 17815 bp, 10 predicted proteins | sample DewCreD2012metaG_FD_75245 | JGI IMG/M metagenome (GOLD analysis project Ga0101944, IMG submission 75245) | Hot spring sediment bacterial and archeal communities from British Columbia, Canada, to study Microbial Dark Matter (Phase II) - Dewar... ... | reverse complement strand
CGTTTTTTTAGGTAGAAAGGATTTGTCCAGAAAAATCCGTTAATCTTAATGGTACCCATGTACTTCCCAAAAAGTATCAGCACTGCCGATTCGTTTGGGTTTACCACTATAAATCCTGGCATAATAAGGACTATTGGCAAAAAGCCTAGAGCAAACCATGGTGATTCGGTTACAACAAGTAGTCCAACGGTTGCTAACACTAGCAAAAACCATACTACCAGCATCAGGTAGCCCGATTTGGGATGAAATTCTTTTTCCATAACTGTAGTTATTAAAATGATATTAAAATGATATTGCTAAGATATGTACTTTGCAATTAAAAGTCAAGAAAAAAGGTCGAAAATTTTCGACCTTAACCGTTTAGTTTAGCAATAAGTTGATAGCATTGTTGATTTGGTGAGGGTGGCGTTACCCTTTCAAGTTCAGTCAGGCTGTCTATCAAATACCTTTGAACCTTGTTAATTTGGTTAACATCCATCCTATCGGCATCTTTGTAGCCTCCTTTGCTCTTGCAGTTTCTATCAATATGTTGTTTAAGCACTGGGTAGAGATTTACCATAGGCAAATTGTTTGATTTATTTCAGTATCTAAACGTATGTATATTATAAGGTATTGTATAAAACTAAAAAAAATTACGAAAAATGATTCAATGTCTTTTCAGTTAACAAAACAGACTCTCCTTTTGTCATTCCTAGCGTAGCAAATGATCACTTGAATAGTGTGCAGTGTTCAGTGTTCAGTGTACAGGTGTGTTTAGTGTTTAGTGTTTGGCTGGCTGTATATCAGCGCATATCAACTCATTCTGTGCTTTCTGCGTTTACTATCAACTTAATAATTGTCACAGTGTTACGCAGGGCTTACACGATGTTTCACAGTGTAAATCAGCATTATCGGCGTCATCTGTGTTCCATTATACTTCACGAATAATGAACAACATTCCCAGCCCTTTAGGGGCTTAACATTTACAAATGTTGACGCGCGTCTTCAGACGCGTGCATTAATAGCCCTGTAAGGGCGAACCACGTTAACTTTTGAATTATTCCCAGCGATGTTTCCGTTCCGGGTTAGCCATTCGTACTATTTTCGGATAAAATTTAGCAAGTACTTCCACTAAGTCCGACTGGTATTCCATTATGGTATCGATATCCTTATACGCCATGGGCGCCTCATCGAGTCCTCCCCCAATCAGCTCTACGCCCCACTTATCGAGCACAAATTTTAGATCCGATTGGGTGAACGATTGCAGGGCCTTGCTTCTCGACATACGTCGGCCTGCCCCATGCGATGCCGATGAGAGAGATGTTGCATTGCCCTTACCTTTCACAATAAATGCCGGATGAACCATTGACCCAGGGATAATGCCCAGTGAATTCGGGTGAGCAGGTGTAGCGCCCTTGCGGTGAACTATGGCTTTTCGGCCATCGGGAAGGGTTTCAGCCCAAGCAAAATTATGGTGGTTTTCAATCATTTTAAGGGGATGCTCATTGAGCTCACGGGCTACCTTTGCGTGTATCTCATGGTGATTTGCCGATGCGTAATCGCCAGCCAAATTCATGGCAAGCCAGTACTCCTGTCCCTCCTGACTGTTTAGATCGAGCCAGGCTAAATAGCGAGCCTTTCCGGGTAGTTTCACCTTTTCCATGGCAAGTTTTGAGTAGTGAAGTGCTATTTCGCTGCCAAATCCCCGCGAGCCAGAGTGGGATAGTAAGGCCAGGTAATTTCCGGGTTCAAGTCCAGGTAAGGACTTTTCCGAGGTAATTCTTAGTTCACCCCATTCCACAAAGTGGTTTCCACCACCCGATGTTCCTAGCTGGCTATAAGCAAGGTCGCGGAACTGCCTTATTACCTTTGTCGCCGACCATTCCTTTTTTTCGAAAAGCAAAGTGTCGATATGGTTTTTATTCTTGCTTCCCACACCAAAAATGGTTGTTCGGAGTAGGATTTGGCTTAACATTTCACTTTTAGTACCTAGAATTTCAGGTTTAATGGGAAAAACCGACATACACATTCGACAAGCAATATCAACTCCCACAGCATAGGGTATTACCACATTCCCAGTGGTGGCAAGCACTCCGCCAATAGGTAAGCCATACCCCTCATGAGCATCTGCCATAAGGGCACCTGCCAGGGTAATGGGTAAACTCATGGCATTCTCCATCTGCTCAATGGCTCCGGGTTCTATGCCATCGGCTCCATAAATGTTGAAGCTAAGCGGTTTGTGTAAAGAAAAATCACCATAAACATTATTGCCTTTGAGATCATCCGTGAAAATATCATTCTTAGGTTGAAGGTACCGGGTAAGCGTTTTAAAACGATTGTCGGTAGCAATGCTTTCAGGAGTTTCAACGGCATCAGTGATGTATTGTAACAGTTCGCCCTTGGTAACCCGCTGGCTGCGAAGAATGATGTTGGCTTCACGGCAAATAGCAGCAATATCGAAATTCCCTTTCGTTTGCAGGAAGTGAAGGTCTTTGGGTTTTAGCTTGCTCTTGCCCATTTTAGTAGTTTTCAGTGTTCCGTGTGCAGTGTTCAGAGGGAATTCAAGGATAAAGAGTAAAGGATAAAGGATAAAAAGACGGCTTTTGTCCCTCTTTAGCTACCAACCAAGAATCTCCAACTATCAACTCCTCTTACCATGCCATTTCGAACTCAAGGTTTAGGTTTTTCTCCTTCACCATTTTCCTTAGGTTGATAAGCGCATAGCGCATACGCCCCAGGGCTGTATTAATGCTAACGTTGGTAATTTCAGCTATCTCCTTAAAACTTAGGTCGCCGTAAAACCGGAGCATTACCACCTCGCGTTGGTCATCGGGTAGGAAGTCGATAAGTGCTCGTACTTCGTACAGCACGCGTTCATACACCAAGCGTTGTTCAACCGTGGCTTCGGCAAAACGCGGTGTGCTAAAAATATCCATAGGGAAATCGTTGTGGGATACCACGCGGTACTGCTTGTTTTGCCGGAACTGGTCAATGACCAAATTATGCGCTATTCGCATCAGCCACGACCCAAAACGGTTTGTCTCAGAGTACTTGCCCTCCTTAACCGATTTTATGGCTTTTATAAAGGTCTCCTGAAGGATATCCTCAGCTAGCTGCGGTTTTCGTACCATTAGCAGTATATAGGTATATACCTTTCGTTCGTACCTTTTATATAATATTTCCAGGGCTGAGTTGTTGCCCGCAATGTAATCCGACAGAAGCTCACAGTCGGAACGACTAGTAGTATTCACGGCTACCTCCCTAAATTTGGTTAGCGTGTAGAGCTTCTATCGATAGGCAAATGGTTTTAAGGTTATTCACAAATGCAATTATACAAAATCTAGAAATCCAATGCAAATTTCTTTTAAACTTATACTGGGTTTAGGCGGAAAAAGTTACACGGGAGGTGAAAAGAGAGTGAAGGTAGAAGTAAATAGTAAAAGGGAGGTTGGTGAACAGTTAAAAGTTAAAAGTTAAAAGTGAACAGTTTAAGGAGGTGTATTAACCCCCTTTAAACTGGACTAATTTCCAAAGGGTTTTAACCCTGGGTATAGAGGTATACCAAATATTTGGCGATGCACGCAGTGCATAGTTCAAAGAGCATTTAGTAACAACCGTTGCATCGCAACCGAAAAGCATTTCAAAGAGCAACAGTGAGATGTTTTAGCAAAACTTCGACATGCTCAGCATGCTCAGAGACTAAAAGGAGATTTATGCGTTTTGTAATCCCCAGCGTGGGGAGATATATCAATTAAAGGTTAAAGGAGAACGAGTAGATAGTGATGCTTCGGCTGAGCTCTGCATGATATTAGAAAACTACATTAGGGTTATCTAACCCAATCCATGTAGTGTAAAAAGGATAGAAAATCAATACAATTCCCTACATGGGTTAAAACATCAAGTTTTTTAACACTTGTTTTGTTAATAAATTGCATTAGTAACGGTTGCTTTTTTAAAAAGTGTTACATATATTAGCGGCGGAAATAATAAATTTCACTAACCATTATTGTAAACCTAAAACTTGATCTATGAAAAAACTAAGCGTTTTTCTTGCAAGTTTGCTACTGGCCGGAATAACCCTGGTTCAGGCGCAAACGGTAAGGATTACCGGAACGGTTACCAGTTCCGAGGATGGAATGCCCATGCCGGGTGTTTCAGTGTTCGTAAAAGGTACTACAATTGGTATTACCACCAATGCTGATGGTAAGTACGAATTAAATGTACCTGCTACTGCCCAAACTTTAACCTTCAGTTTTGTGGGCTACAAAGCATTAGACGTACCAATTGCCGGCCGCTCGGTAATTGACGTAGCAATGGAAACCGAAGCGGTTCAAATGGGTGAGGTAGTTGTTACCGCTCTGGGTATCACACGCCAGAAAAAAGCCTTGGGTTATACTGTTCAGGATGTAAAGGGTGATGACCTTGTTAAAGCTAACAACCCTAACGTTATGACGGCACTATCCGGTAAGGTTGCTGGTGTTGAAATTCGCCAGTCTTCGGGTATGCCTGGTGCACCTTCAACAATCCTTATCCGTGGTGCACGTTCGTTCAGTGGCAATAACCAGCCATTGTATGTGGTTGACGGTATGCCTATTGCTTCCAACGCTGACTATGGGCAGAACGTAACCGGTTCTGCTTACTCAAACCGTGCACTTGACATTGACCCCAACGAAATTGAGTCAATTAACGTACTTAAAGGTCAGGCTGCTGCTGCACTTTATGGTACACGTGCATCTAACGGTGTTATCGTTATCACCACCAAGAAAGGTAAAGGTGCAGAACTTGGCAAACCAGTTGTTACTGTTACCTCAAATGTAACCATGGACGTGGTTGCTCGCCTTCCGGAAGTAAACCAGACATTTGCTCAAGGTTACTATTGGGGAGCAGTAAATAATGAAAGCGACTTAGCATTTATTCCTGCTTTCAGTTACTCATGGGGACCTAGAATTTCGGAACTACCCAACAATCCATATTATGGCGGCGTTTATGCTGGAAATATTTATGACCCAGCTAACCATAGCGGTGAATTCTTTGACCCCTACAAAGGGAAATGGGTTACTCCAAAGGCATACAATAACGCTAAGGAGTTTTACTCAAACAATGGTTATACCTATAACAATAGCATTAACATCTCGAATGCTACCAAGTTTGGAAATTACTCGGTAGGTTTGGGCGCAACCAACCAGAATGGTATTATTGCCAATACCGGTATGGACCGATACAATGCCAAGATGGCTGGAGATTTTAAACTAGCCGAAAAATGGGATGTTGGTTTCAGCGGAAACTATGTTGATAGCAAAATCCGTAAAGTTCCTTCAGGTAACTCAAGTTGGTTATTTACTGTTTACGGGGCTCCTGCATCATTCGATTTGATGGGCACCCCATATCATCAGGAAGGTCCTTTTGGAAAATATCGCCAAATCAGTTACCGCCGTGGTGCAGTAGGCGAAAACCCACGCTGGGCAATTGAAAATAATATCTTCCAGGAACAAATCAAGCGTTTCTTTGGTAATGCATACATTCAGTTCAAGCCATTCAGTTGGAGCACCATTAAGTATCAACTCGGTATTGATACCTATACTAATGATAACTTAGACCTCTACCAAATGGGTAGTACTGGTACAGGCCAAGTTCTGCCTGCACGTACTCAATACCCCTTTCCGGGAAAAGTTGGTGATCCTTATACTTACATTGCACCAACAGGTGGGTCAATCAGTCAGTATGGTGTAACCCGCAGGAATATCAACTCCTTGCTCACCATGAGTTTCGATCATAAATTTACTGAGGAGCTGAATGCTAACCTATTGTTAGGTAACGAGGTTCAAGATAACCAGAGTGAGTCTTACACTATGACTGGTACTGATTTTACATTGCCCGGCTGGAACAATATGAGCAATACCAAAACTCAAACAGCCGATTATGGAATTGGACATGACCGCACAGTTGGTTTCTTTGGTAACCTTTCAGTGGATTATCTCAACATGTTGTTCTTCAATGCTACTGGCCGCTACGACATAGTTTCAACTATGCCTCGCGGAAACCGCAGTTTCTTCTACCCCTCTGCTTCGTTAAGTTTCCTATTCACTGAACTGGAGCCTCTTAAGAATAACAGCATACTCTCTTTTGGTAAACTTCGTGCATCATACGCTGAAGTGGGTCAACCCGGACGTTATGTTGAGCCAACCTATGGTGCAGGTGGAGCTAGTTCAGGATTCTTAACCGATGGCTTATCTTATCCTTTAGGGGGTATAACTGGCTATGTTCCTTCAAGTACCATTTATGACCCGAACTTAAAACCTCAGAATACACAAAGCTATGAATTTGGTGTTGAGTTGAAATTCTTTAAGAACAGGTTGGGTATCGATTACAACTACTTTGATCAAACTGCTCGTAACCAGATATTTACTGTACCCCTTGCCGGATCAACCGGTTACAGTGGGGCTGTAATGAATGCAGGAAAGATGACATCAAAGGGTCATGAAATAGTACTTAATGCCACACCCGTTCAGATGAAAAACTTTGAATGGAACCTGCAGGCTAACTTTACAAAGATTGTTAACAAGTGCGTTGAGTTAGCTCCAGGTGTTGAGGATATCTTCCTTGGTGGATACGTTACTCCAAACATACGTGCATCGGCTGGCGACACCTATCCTGCCATTTACGGTGAGCGCTTCTTACGCGACGATCAAGGCAGAATCTTAGTGGACGATGATCCTGCAAGTTTTACTTACGGTATGCCTATAGTTGGTGAATTTGGTAAGATAGGTGAGGTTTCACCTGACTTTATTGTAGGTTTCAATACTAGTTTCACAATTTTCAAGAACTTTACCCTTAGTGCACAGATTGACTGGAAGCAGGGTGGTCAAATGTACTCTGGTTCAAACCGCTTAATGGATCTCTACGGTTCATCAAAGAAGACTGAAGAGTGGCGTCTCGACCCCGACGGTTTCATTTGGCCTGGTTATAAGAGCAATGGTACTCCCAATGATATAGTTCGTGGTGGTCCAAACGATGTATGGGCATACCCTGATTTATTTAATGATGTATTAGGAGGCTTAAGCGAATACCATATATATGAGAGCTCGTTTGTGAAGTTACGTGAGTTTGCTTTGGGAATCACTTTACCTAACAAGTGGGTTAACCCTCTACTCATTAAGCGTGCTACCGTTAGCCTAGTAGCCCGTAATATTTTGCTCTGGACAACCCTTCCCAATTTCGATCCCGAAACATCACAGGGTCAGGGTAACCAGCAGGGTGGTTTCGACTACATGTCGCTACCTCAAACCACCTCATACGGTTTCACTCTTAACTTAACCTTTTAATTATTATAAATATTGAGTGATATGAAATTAAATAAGCTATTCATACTGGCGGCATTCACACCATTCCTCTTCAGCTGTAGTGAGGATGTGATGGATGAAATCAACAAGGAAAAAAACGAAACCACCGAGATGTCGGCCGACTACATCATCACCGATTGTGGTCTAAAGACAGCTTTTGAAACTGCAGGTACCGATATTGCATGGTATTCATCGGTTTACATTGAACACAGTGCAGGAACTTGGGGTCAGCACGTTGAAGCGGATAAACGCACTGGACAAACCTCCAACTCATTAATGAATAATAGTTGGAATAACCTTTATGATGTACTCAAAAATCTGAAGTTTGTACTTGATAAAACTGATCCTATCAAGGGAACTGAACCCAATAACCGCTGGGCAAGGGGTATAGCTTATGTTCTTACTGCATACAACCTGGCTGTGGCAACCGATATGTGGGGTGAGGTTCCCTGGACTGAGGCTTTACAGGGTACAGTTATCATGCAACCTAAGTACGATAAGCAAAGCGACATCTACCCCAAAATTTTTGCAATGCTCGACAGCGCAATTGCAAACCTAAATCTTGCAACTACTGGTCTTCCCTCAGTTGACTACATTTACGGAGGCACATTTGCAAACAACAAAGCATCGTGGATTCGTGCTGCCAACTCCCTAAAGGCTCGATACTGGATGCGCCTAACGAATCGTAATACCAATGCTGCTGCCAATGCTTTAGCAGCAATAAATGCTGGTGCTTTTACAAGCGCAACACAGCAAATGCAGTTCGATAAATACGAGAATCAAGCAAAAGGTGAAAATCCATGGTTCCAGTTTTTGAATGACCGTACACACCTTTCAGTAGGTCAAAACCTTTACAACCTTATGAACCTGCGCAACGACCCACGTATTGCTGTTTACTTCTCGTTGGTTGGAGGTGTTGTTGTTCCTGCACCCAATGGTACAGCGCAGCAAACTCAGGGTGGTATATACTCACAATCATTGTTAACTATTAATGGTCGTACAGCTCCCACCCCATTAATGACTTACCATGAACTCCTGTTTATTAAAGCTGAGGCTGAATTCAGAACATCAGCTGCAACATGGCAGGCAACGTTACAGGATGCTATTCGTGCAGCTTTTGCAAGCAAGGGTTTGAATCAAACCACTGCTGATAATTACTTCACAAACGAAGTAACGCCTCGCTTAACCTCTGGAAATGAGCTTAATGAGATTTTAACTCAAAAGTACATTGCCCTATATGAGCATGAGGCAATTGAGGCTTACAACGATTATCGTCGTACTGGCATTCCTACAATGACTAACCCAAACAATGCAACCGTAGGCTTTGTTAACCGCTTTCCATGGGCTTTAAGCGAAATTAGCTCAAATAGAAACACACCTGAAACTCCTCTGAACTATGTTTTCACAACTAAGGTTTGGTGGGCAGGTGGTACTGAACTCGTTCCTTAATTATAAAATTTTTAGTTTAATACAAAGGCAGTTGGTTATACCAACTGCCTTTTTTTTGGCGTGTTAAATAAATTTAAAATAAATCCTTGCATATTGACTATAAAATTTATAGATTAGCCCCGTTGAAAATTTACTAACCTCTATTGTAAACCTAAAACTTGTTCTATGAAAAAACTAAGCGTTTTTCTTGCAGGTTTGCTGCTTGCCGGCTTAACCATTGTGCAGGCACAAACGGTAAGGATTACCGGAACGGTTACCAGTTCCGAGGATGGAATGCCCATGCCGGGTGTTTCAGTTGTTGTAAAGGGTACAACCATTGGTGCTACCACCAATGTTGATGGTAAGTATGAGCTTACTGTACCCGCTAATGCTCAAACCCTCACCTTCAGCTTTGTGGGGTTCAAAACCCAGGAAGTTGCCATTGCCGGCCGCTCAGTTGTTGACGTGGTAATGCAGTCCGAAGCTGTTGAGATGCAGGAAGTAGTTGTTACCAGTGCTTATGGTATTAAGCGGGCACCTAAGAGTACTGCCTCGTTCGCCCAGGTTGTAGGCGGTGAAAAAATCAACGAGGTTAGACAAACCGACGTTAACAATGCCATTGCAGGTAAGGTATCTGGTATTCAGGTACGTAGCCAATCTGCAGCAGCATTGAACCGTTCAGGTAGCATTCGTTTACGTGGTGATGGAGGTTTCTCAACTGGATCAGGTATCCTTTATGTTGTTGATGGAACCATTTTGCCTAACTCCAGCGACATTAATATGGACGATGTTGAGACCGTAACGGTTCTGTCAGGTCCTAGTGCTTCAGCCATTCTTGGTTCGCAGGGTGCTAATGGGGCAATTATTATTACAACTAAAAAGGCCTCGGTTGATACCAAAAAAGGTATTGGCATTGATGTTATTACTGGTGTTCAGGCTTCCAAGGTTTACATTCTGCCTCGTTATCAGAATGCCTATGCTGGTGGGTCTTCACCTGACTTGATTCGTTATTCTTGGTCACCCAATCACCCAGTTGAATGGCAAGCATTAGATGGAAAGTATTACCATGATTACTCCGACGATGCAAGTTGGGGACCCAGAATGATTGGCCAAGAATACATCCCTTGGTATGCATGGTACCCTGGAACCAAGTATTCCTATAAAACCGCAAAACTGGTTCCTCAACCATCAAATGCTAGAGATTTCTTTGAAACAGGTATGACCACAAATACCAGTGTTGCCTTTACTCAAGCTACCGACAAGATTAACGTTAGAGCAGTTGTAGGCAGAATCGACACCAAGGGTTTGATTTATAATACCTCACTCCAAAAGACCACCTTCGCTGTTAAAACTGAGTATAAGCTTACCGATAAGTTTAAAATTGGAGCAAACGTTAATTTCTATACCACCTTCACTAAGGGTGAATTTGACGATGACTATAGCAACCAGAGTACCGGTTCATTTAACCAATGGTTCCATCGAGATCTTGATATGAAATTAATGAAAGAATTAAAAGACTTAAAGGCTCCCGGTGGTATTTGGGCTAGTTGGAACCACAATAACCCAACATCGTACGATCCTGCCGATCCACGAGGTTTTTACGCAGGCAACTACTGGTATAATTTCTTCAAATACTTTGAGTTAGTAGAAATTCCTGAAAGAAACGATAGATTATTTGGTGATGTATTCCTTAACTATGAAATTATTAAGGGATTGAATGCCAAGGTAACATACCGCAGACAGCAACTTAATTGGTGGCAAGAACAAAAGTACAGCTCCGACTTGTTAGAAAGTGGTACTCAGACACAGGGTAATTCACCTCAATGCAAGGGTTACTATTACACAGGAACTGCATACTCTATCAGAGAAAACTATGAAACTCTCTTGTCCTACGAAAAGAAGTTTAATGATATAAAGTTAAACGCAAACCTTGGTACAGACTTCTTTAACTACCTATACAAGTCGAATGGTGCTGAAACAGTTAATGGTTTCTCTGTTCCTAACCTTTATGCAATAAATAACTCCAAGGATAATCCAAATGTGTTTAATACACGTTTACAAGAGAAATATCGTGCTGCATTCTTAAGTGGTACTCTTGGGTATAAAGACTTCCTTTTTGCTGAGTTCACTTACCGTAGTGACTGGTTCTCAACATTACCTCCTGAAAACAATCGTATAAATTCAAAATCATTTGGAGCTTCATTTGTATTCAGCGACATACTTAAATTCGATTTCCTTGAGTTTGGTAAAATCCGTGCTGCTTGGGGAGAAATTCCTCAATCCATTGGAATTTTTGCATATCCAGGCATGGCGTATTCGGTTGAGCAGAACAAATGGGGTCCAAATTTCTTGATGACCACTCCCGATACCCAGGTTGACCCTAATATTCATGGAGCTGTAAAGAGCCAAAAGGAATTGGGATTGGAAATGCGCTTTATGAAAAACTTGTTTGGCTTTGGTGTAACTTATTGGGATGGAACCGAAAAGGATATTCCTTACACCATTACCGTAAGTCCTTACAGTGGATATAGCAGCAGATTAGTTAACACTGGCGAGATTACCAAGAAAGGTATTGATTTTGTATTGAACGTTCGACCTGTTTCTTCGGAAAATTATCGTTGGGAAATTAATGCAACATTAGGTTACTTGCTCGATAACAAGATCGTTAAGATTGCTGAGGGTATCGACAAGTTCACCGTTCAGAGTATTTGGGGTCGAAACAATGTACCTTATTTAGTTCATGCTAAAGGAGAACAGTGGGGACAACTCTATGGCGGCGCTATCAAGAGAATCAATGGCAAGCCAGTTGTTGATCCTGCTACAGGATACTATGTTTCAGAGTTGAAGTACTTTGGCAACGTTCTTCCCAAAGTCACCGGAGGTATCCAAAACTCAATCCGTATCATGAAGGATATTAATGTTAGTTTCAATATCGACTATCAATTTGGCGGTAAATTCTTCTCACTTTCAGATATGTGGGGTACATATTCTGGCTTGACTGAAAAAACTGCTGGTTTGAACGATAAAGGAAACCCAATACGTGACCCGGTTGCTGATGGTGGTGGTGTTCATGTAACTGGTGTAGCTCCAGATGGTACAACACCTGTTGATATGTATGTTGAAGCTCAGCAGTACTTCCATGGTACTTATGATAAGGCAGGTTACTATGATGATTATGTTAAGGACTTGACTTTTATAAAACTTCGTGAAGTAAGTGTTGGCTATAACATTCCTGTTAAAAAATTGGGTCTTGCTAATTATGTAACTAGTGCTAATATTTCATTTGTTGCAGTTAACCCATGGTTAATCTATGCTAAGAGCAAAGATCTTGATCCATCTGAAGTTAGTTATACTAGCGGTGAACGTGGTCAATTACCTGGCGTACGTTCATTTGGGTTCAACCTCAAGTTATCATTTTAGTTAATAAATTATAAATAATGAATATGAAAAGAGGAATTATAATATCTGTATTAGCATTAGCAACCCTGGTTACCAGCTGTAGTTGGTTCGAGGATTTTGATGACACTAATGTTAATCCTGGGGTTACTAATAAACCAATCCCCTCGGCTTTGCTAACTAAAAGTGAGCTGTGGATTGGCAACTTGGCCGGGTACGGGCGTGACTACTATGTAACGCATGGAACTATTCAAGCTTTATACTGTCAGTATTTTGCCGAAACTCAGTACCCTGAAGCGTCTCTTTATGCCCTTCCTAAAATTTCTTCTTCTGCCTACTATAGCCGTATATTAATGGACCTTCAGAATATAATTAACCTAAACACCGATGATGCTACTAAGGTTGAGGCTAACAAGTACGGAGAAAATGTTAACCAAATAGCTATTGCAAAAATTTTGCAAAGCTATGTATTCTGGTTTATTACCGACACTTGGGGTGATGTTCCATATGCTACTGCCCTTAAGGGTGACCTTAATGTTGAGTTTGAAACCCAAGAATCAATTTACAAGGGTATCATTCAAACATTAACTGATGCTGCTAGTTCGCTCCAAACCAGTGGATCTCCGATTCTGGGAGACGTGATTTATAATGGAGATGTTACCAAATGGAAAAAATTAGCAAACTCCATTCGTGTATTAATGGCACTTAGACTTTCGAAACGTTATCCAGGTGCAACAGAGTATGCTGCCACTGAACTCAAAGCAGCTCTTAACAGTGGTGTTATTGAAAGCAACTCAGATAACTTTATGATACCATATCCTGGTGGTAGTTTTAAATGCAATTACTGGTTAATGTATGACGGTCGTAAGGATTATGGCGAAAGTGCCACTATGGTTTCGTTGCTGAATGGAATATCCGATCCACGTCAATCTGTTTTTGGATCATCTAACGTTGGTGTACCTTACGGAAGGACAAGAGATTACATAACCAACTGGACAACATCTAACCCAAACTGGGCATACGTTTTAAATCCTGCTTACAGGGCAGAGAACAGTCCTGTATTCATAGTAACAGCTGCCCATGTTTGGTTGGCTCGTGCTGAAGCTGCTCAGTTAGGTTGGACAGCCGAGGTTGTAAATACCTGCTACGAAAATGGAATAACTGCCTCTTTTAACCAGTGGGGTTTAGGTAATCCTTCTCCTGGATACTTGGCAGGGGTAGCATTACCTGGCGATAATACTGGAAACTTACAAAATATTTGGAGGCAGCAGTATATTGCTTTTTATCCTAATGGGCATCATGGTTGGGCTAACTGGAGGCGTACGGGTTATCCCCTTCTTACCCCCGCACCTGATGCTACCAATGGTGGAGTTATTCCACGCCGCTTTATGTATGGTGATACGGAGTATAGTTTGAATAAATCTGCTGTTGAGACTGCTGTTGCTCGTATTTCCGGTGGCGATACCGAAAAGTCGAGAGTATGGTGGGATGTTCAATAATTAAAATTCAATTAAAACTATGAGAAGAATGAATATTTTTAAATACGTATTGCTTCTCCCTGCAGCGTTAGTTTTTGCTAGCTCTTGTGTTGACGACAACACAGGAACATTGGGAGATGTAGGCAAAACCACAGTTAAATTAAATCCCGATCAGTTTAAAGTGGTTGCTGTAAATGCTATTTCCAATGAGCAAACCCTACCTTTAATCGAAATTTACAAAGAGGCTAATGGTAGTACCGATCTTAATAAAGCTTCATCTGTTACTTTAAAAGTTGACATAAACGTGCTTAATGCATACAATGATGAACTTTTAGCACAGTGGGTTGATGAAGGTGGCGATCCTGCAGATTTTGTTCCCTTTGAATACCCCACTGGTTTAATTACTATATCACCTACACCTAGTACTACCGATAGTACAATTGTGTTGAACATGGCAGCAGGTGAATTTGCCAAAAATGTTATGATTACTATTCCTGATGCATTGCAATTCGATTTTCTAAAGAAGTATGCTATACCAATTAAACTGGTAAGTGTCTCTGGTGCAGGAGAAAAATCGCAAGCTGTTGAGGATTGGGTTGTTGTTCAAGTTATGGTAAAGAACAAATGGGATGGTAAGTATGAAGTTACTGAACTATCACCTATGGTTGATATTATTAATGCTACCCTAACAGGCTATTACCCATTTAAGTATTTATTGGTAACTTCAGGAACAAATACCTGTGATGCATACTGGGATATGTTAGGCGCACCAGGCCATCCAATTTCAGCGAGCGGTTCTTTAAGTTATTATGGTTCATTTGGTTTAACCGTTGAATTTGCCGTTGATGGTACTATCACCAAACTTACTAACTGGTATGGTACTCCAACGAATACCCGTAGACCTGAACTTGATCCTTCAGGAGTGAATAAGTGGGATCCTGCTACCGGAAACATCGAGATTAAGTATTGGATGTTACAGCCATCACTAGTACAGGATCCTCCTCACATTCGAACCTACTTCCACGAGAAGTGGACCTATAAGGGTGACAGGTAGTAATTACTCGATCTCTTTACATTAAAGCCGTCCCCTTGGGGGCGGCTTTTTTTATTTTTTCCTAAAAAAAAAATCATTTGACTCGTATTCCTATTTACCATAAATTAGCTTTGTGAATTAATTAACTAAACCTAAACCAAACTATTAATTCGTTTTTTATGAGGAAACTGTGTGCCTTTCTCACAGCTTTTTTGTTTATAGGTTCTTTGAATGTATTAGCCCAACAAACTGTGAGAATTACGGGGACAGTAACTTCGGCTGATGGGGCTTGGCCTTTACAAGGGGTTACTGTGGTTGTTGTTGGTAGTACTATTGGAGCAGTTACCAACATGGAAGGGCGGTACGAGATAACAGTACCTTCAATTGCCAAAAAACTTCGGTTCAGCTACATCGGGTACAAAACGGTTGAGATAGATATTTCCGGTCGAACCGTTATTGATGTTGAGTTACAGGAGGAGGCCATTGAGGTAAAAGAGGTTACCGTAACCGCGCTGGGTATAATGCGTGCCGAGAAAGCAACGGGTTATGCCATTCAAAGTGTCAAGGGTGAAGATCTAGCCCGCACGCCTGAACTGAACATCGTTAACTCATTGCAGGGTCGCATTTCAGGGGCAATTATTACCAATACCTCTGGGGCTGTTGGGGCATCTACACGTATTGTGCTGCGTGGGGTTAACTCCCTTAGCACCGATAACCAGCCTCTGTTTGTAGTCGATGGGGTTGTGCTTAATAACTCTAACTTTGGCGGTACCTATACCGAGGGGGTAAACCGTGGTAGTGGCATTGCTGATATTAACCCTAATGATATTGAAAGTGTAACCGTGCTGAAAGGCCCAAATGCTGCAGCACTTTATGGTTCCCGGGCAGCTAACGGGGTTATTATTATTAAAACTCGCTCGGCCGATACCGACAAGCGTTTTGGGGTTAGCTTTAACTCAACCACTACCTTCGAAACGCCTCTTCGTCTTCCCGATTTCCAGAATGTTTATGGACAGGGAACTAATGGGCAATTTGAGTTTTACGACGGAAAAGGAGGGGGTATTAACGATAATGTTGATGAGAGCTGGGGGCCTAAGCTCGATATTGGGTTAATGATTCCACAGTGGAATTCTCCTGTTGTTGGTGGCGTTCGTCAGCCAACACCCTGGGTGTCGCACCCAAACAATGTGAAGAACTTTTTTGAGTTGGGCAAAACCTTCTCCAATAATATTGCCATCGAGAGCGCAGCCGATGATTATGCAGTTCGCTTTTCCTACACTAACTCCATGCAAACAGGCATGATTCCCAACACTGATCAGGAAAAGAATAGCGTTAACCTGAACGCAACAGCATCGCCCTATAAATTTTTGGCTTTTACTGCAAATGCAACCTACATTAATACCTACAGTAAAAACCTGCCGGCCTACGGTTACAGCGGACAGAATGTGATGCAGCAATTCATGTGGTTTGGCCGTCAGGTTGATGTGGCCGATTTGAAACAGTACAAGTATCCCGATGGAAGCAAGCGTAATTGGAACTACAGCTACCATAATAATCCATACTTTACCCTTTATGAGAACCTTAACGGTATTGATAGGGACAGACTACTTGGTCAGGCAACTTCAACCATAAAGTTTACTGACTGGTTAAGCCTAAAAACAGGGATAGGTGTTGATTACTACACTAACTATAACAACGCACGCTCAGCATATGGTGATATTGAGAGTCCTTACGGTTTTTTGAGCGAAGCAAAGCGAACTTTTCGTGAGGTAAATACTGACTTTATGTTCATGATTAACAAGTCGTTTACTAAGAAACTTGCTTTTTCGCTCAACTTTGGGGGCAGCAGGATGGACCAGTTCACTCAGTCGCTAAGTGCCTACATAACAGAACTCAGCGTACCCGATGTTTACACATTTGAAAATGCCAGGGTGCCCGTAGTAACCATGAACTATATCACCAAGAAAAGGATAAACAGCCTTTACTTCAACGGACAATTTACTTGGAAGAATGCTCTTTTCTTCGATTTTACAGGTCGTAACGACTGGTCGAGTACATTGCCTTCGGTCAATAATTCCTACTTCTACCCATCGGTAAACGTATCGGCCGTGCTGACCGACTTGTTCGATATTCAGTCGAGGAAGTTAAGCTTTGCCAAACTTCGTGCCGGTTGGGCACAGGTTGGTGCCGATACTGACCCCTACCAATTACAGCCGGTGTACAGGTTTAACGACGGATGGAATGCGGGCACTAAGCTGGCTCAGATTTATATTCCTAACGATTTACCCAACCCCGATCTAAAGCCCCAACGAACCAATTCATTCGAAATTGGCGCCGACCTTCGATTTTTTATGAATCGACTGGCTTTTGACCTAACCTATTATACCCAGAGCACTTATGATCAGATTATTCGCATGCCCATAAGCGCAACCACTGGTTATACTTCGACAATAGTTAATGCTGGCCAAATTGATAACAGGGGAGTTGAACTTTCAGTGAGTGGAATTCCTGTTAAAACCCGTTCGGGTTTTGAGTGGAACATAGGCTTAAACTTTTCGCGAAATGCGAATAGGGTAAGGAAACTTGCCGAGGGGCTCGACCAGTATGTTCTTGGAGGTTACTGGAGTCTTGATGTACTGGCAATACCCGGTGAGCCTTTTGGCGTGCTTTATGGGTACGATTTTATGAGGAATGAAGAAGGCAAGATACTTCATATCGATGGATTACCCCTACAAGGTGATATCAAGAAGTTAGGTAACTATACCCCCGATTGGGTAGCTGGTGTAACAAACTCAATTCGTTTTAAAAATCTAACCTTCAGTGTTTTGGTTGATGCACGTTGGGGTGGAGAAATTTACTCCATGACCAATACATGGGGCAGATATGCCGGTGTGCTCAAGGAAACCCTAAAAGGTCGTGAAGGCGGTATTGTGGGAGAAGGGGTAATGCCCGATGGTCAGGGTCGTTGGATTGAGAATGATGTTGTAGTATCGGCAGAGGAGTATAATAAAGCTGCTTACAATAATAACATTGCTTACTCCAGCATTTTTGATGCAAGTTTTATTAAGCTTAGGGAGGTTCAAGTAGGCTACACCATACCCAAATTAGGTAAAAGCTCAATACGGAATATTTCCATTTCGCTAGTGGGTCGCAACTTAGCC
>Ga0101944_10004331_pt1 | contig 17816 bp, 9 predicted proteins | sample DewCreD2012metaG_FD_75245 | JGI IMG/M metagenome (GOLD analysis project Ga0101944, IMG submission 75245) | Hot spring sediment bacterial and archeal communities from British Columbia, Canada, to study Microbial Dark Matter (Phase II) - Dewar... ... | reverse complement strand
TGGCGCCGAGCACGAGGTCGTAGTCGCCCAGCCACTTGAAGTCCTCGAAGGTGTTGGTGTGGCGACTGACGCCGAAGATTTCGGTCAGCACGCGCTTCCTGCCCAGCTGCCGGGCGGCTGAGGAGACCTGTTTGACGGTGAACAGGTGGTTGTGCGCCACGCGACAGAGGTGGTCGATGCCGGGCGCCTGTTGATAGCGATAGTGCGCCATAATCCCGCCGTAGTGGCAGACAATCTGCCCGTGGAAGGTATCCTCGGCGTTGTAGTGCCCGGTGTGTTCCAGTCCGTGTTGTTCGCACCATTCGTAGATGGGCTTGCTGTACGCCTCCAGAAATTGGCGCAGGATGGTGCGGTGCATCAGCAGACGGATTTTGCGCGCCTCCGCGCCGTCGAAGAACATATAGGGCAGGTCTCGCCAGAAGTCGCGCCCCGTCCATTCGCGATAGCGTTCTGGCAGTCCCTCGTACCACGCGAAGCCGTTGGAGGCGGAGGGCACCTGCGGCTCGTCGGTGAAGATACCGGGGATGCGCTTGCCGAACTCTTCGCCCAGCTCGCCGTAGTAGCGCTCGTGGGTGAGGCGGATGAACTCGCGCATGGCTTCGGGGTGCAGCAGGTTGGCGTAGGACTCGCCGCCCCACCAGCCGGTTTTGGGCTGATAGGTACGCACGAGGAGCAGCCTCTCGTACTGGCGCGCCGATTCTAGCCTGTCCAGCGGCACCTGCTCGGCTTCCAGCAGGGTCAGGCGGTCGCGCTTCTTAATGGCGTAGCAGGCGCGCAGTGCCTGGTCTTCGTGCAGGGTGGGTTCCGGCTCGCCGGGCGCGACGAGAATGGCGTTGAGCGTCTGTTCGCGCTCGTCGTGCCCGCCGCTGGTGAAGCCGCTGCCGCGGCGGCGGCCCACGGCGTCGATCTCGTCGAGAAAGATGATGCAGGGGCTGTTGTCCTTGGCCTGCTTGAACAGGTCTCGGACGCGGCTGGCGCCCACGCCCACGAACATCTCCACGAAGTCGGAGCCGCTGATGCTGAAGAAGGGGACCTCGGCCTCGCCGGCGATGGCCTTGGCCAGCAGGGTCTTGCCGGTTCCCGGCGGACCGACCAGCAGCACGCCCTTGGGGATGCGGCCGCCGAGCTTCTGGAACTTCTTGGGATTGCGCAGGAAGTCGACCAGCTCCTCGACCTCCTCCTTGGCCTCGTCGATGCCGGCGACGTCCTTGAAGGTCTTGGTCGCCTTGCCCTTGCTGACCAGGGTGGCGCGGCTCTTGCCGAACGACAGCACGCCGCCGCCCTGGCCCATGCGGCGGAAGACCAGCAGCCAGAGGATGGCGACGATCACCGCGAAGAAGACGATCTGCGGCAGCAGGCCGGTCCAGACGCTCTGCTCGGTGTCGCCGTCCTCGGTGATGATGTGGCCCTTGGAGCGGGCGACCTCGATGGCGGTGTTGAGGTTCTCGTCGTCCTTGCCCTCGGGCTTCTGGCCGAAGGGGTACTTGACCCGGTACCGGACCTCCTGCTTCTTGCCGTCCTTGGTCTCGGTCATCGTCGCGATGAGGTGGGTGCGCCCCTTCTCGATCTTGGTCACCCGGCCGTCACGGATGTCGTCGACGATCTCGGACCAGGGCTTGCTGTGCGTACCCTCGGCGTTGGCCTGGATGAGGATGATCAGCAGCACGCCGATGCAGACGAGCACCAGCGGCAGCAGGCTGCGCGGGCGTGGCCCCCCGGGGGCGGGATTCTTGGGCGGTTCGCTGGGCATGCGGGCCATCCTTCCGGCGCGGACATGGTGGCCGCAGGCCGGGGGGGCGCAAGGCGGGCTGCGCGCGGGTCAGGGGGCCGCTGTTCCGCTTCCGGGATCAGCGCCGTGGACGATGCCGCCGACGGCGACCGCTGGTGCGCGGCCGGTCCTCGGTTTCAGGATCATCGGTGTCGCCGGGCTGCTCATCGTCGGCCAGTTCTTCGGTGGGCACCACGTCCGAGGCGGCGAAGGCCCGTTCACGGTCGGCGTGCAGCTCGGTGGGCAGGCGGTCGGGCATGGCGATGCGGTCGGCACCGCCGGGCAGGCCCAGGTCGCGACGCACGGCGTTGATCTCGATGTCGAAGGCGGCCAGGCGATCGCGCCAGGAGCGGAAGCGCGCCAGGGCCTGGCTGTCGAGGTCGGACTGGACGAGGGTCACCGGCTCGCCCGAGCACAGGCGCTGCAGGGCGCCGGGGGGCAGGCCGAAGCCGCCCAGGCCTTCGAGGCCGGCGCGGCCGGCGGCGCGCAGCAGCAGGTCGCGTTCGGCCTCCAATTCATCGAGCCGTTGCCGCTTCTCGCCCTTGAGGGCGCGACCCATGCGGGCCAGCAGGCGGGGCTTGCTGCGCCGGGGGTCTTCAGGCTGGTCGAGGATGACGGCGTCGCGCGACGAGGTGATGCGGCGGCTGCTACGGGTGGGGTCGGCGGTGGGGGCGATGGTCGGCGGCTGCGGGGGGAAGGGCGGTTCGCCGGCCTCGTAGGCGGCGGTCTCGGCGTCGTCGGCCTCGCTGATCGCCGGAATGGCGTCCTGATCTCTCGCGTAGCTGCCCGACCCCGGCGGCGGGATGCTGGCCTGGAAGACCATCGCCGCGACCTGGATGCGGTCGCCGTCGGCGAGCACCGCCCGGCCGCGCTCTTCGCCGTTGACCTGGGCCGGCAGCGAGGACTCGTTGGCGAAGACCCAGGCGCCGCCCTCGTTGCGGAAGACCAGATGTCCGGCGCTGCCGGCCCCGCGCCGCATCTCGATGCGGGTGAGGCGGCCCTCGGTGAGCACCAGGCGTCGGCCCAGGCAGGGGCCGGCGATGCCGATCAGGGCGGGACGGTCGTCGGACGGTGGCGGCAACGGTGGTTCCTGGGGTCTGCGGTCGGCCGGGGGGCGCAGGATAGCGGCACAGGCAGGGCCCTCCAGCCCCAAGCCGGCCGGGCCGGACACGAGGCGCCGGGCTCGGGCGCGACCCTGACGGACCAGCCGCCATCGAAGCCTTCCCTGCTTCGGGTCGCCGGCACAGTCTCGCCCATGCCCGAACTGCCCGAGGTCGAGACGGTGCGTGCGCGCCCGATACCTGAAATGCTTGCGTGGGAAGAGGACGAGTTCGAAGACGAAACCGATGACGACAAACCCAGCGGGCGTAAGAAAGCCAAGAAAAAGGCCAAGCAGCGCGGTCGCATCCTCGAATTCGACGAGGACCTGGGGTCTGTGATCGCTCGCCGTACGCGCAAGCCGAGTCGGCAGCGCAACGACTTTGACTATGATGAGTAGGGGCGCAGGGATGCTGCACCCGGGACCTATCCAGCCCTGGGCACGGCACGCCAGGGCCGGGAGGGCGAACGTCAAGAGCATATGCGGCACAAACACGTACCACTGAGAACCTGCATCGCCTGCCGCCAGGTTCAGCCCAAGCGGGCGATGACGCGCATCGTCAAGCCTCCAGCCGGAGGCCTGATCGTAGACGAGAAGGGCAAAGCCGCAGGGCGAGGGGCCTACTTGTGCCGCTGTCGCCGCTGCTGGAACCTTGGATTGCGCGAGGGCTGCCTGGAGCGTGCGCTTCGGACAACCCTGACTGAAGCAGAACGGGAGGCTCTGCGAGTCTATAGTCAGAGCCTCCCGGACGAACAGCCGGAGCCAAGGCCAGACACGTGACCGAACACGAGCAGGTGTTGGCAAGAAACCGGCTTCCCGCCCGCATGCGGGAAAGGAGCAGACGTTGCCTTGCAGGCAAGGCAAAGGACCTGACGGTGCACGGGCAGGATCTCTCAAGCAAACTGAATAGCTCAGCGTGGGACGCACCCGCGAGGAGCCAACGGGAGGCAAGGATGAGCGTGCTCTGAGCGCATCCCCTGTCGCACAATGACAGCGGCGAACGCCCGGCCGCCACGCCGGTAGCCCTGCTCAGCCCAAGCATTCGCTAGCCTTCTTCTGCTGTGGTACCTCTCCCGGTGCCTCCTCGCTTCCGTGCCTCCCCCCGAGCCGACAGCCAGATCACCAACCCTGGCAGACTGTATGGTCTATCCTGATTCCGGTAACGGCGATGCCACCACTCCTGCGCCTGTTGCCAAGAATGGTGCTCCGGCCGGTGTCAGATAGGCCGTACTGCCAGCGAGCCCTGGCAGGTGCCGAGCGCCATGCCGGCCTGGGTCAGCGAAGCGTCCTCCCTGACCTGCTTGGCCAGACCCAGGTCGGCAAGCTTGGCTTGCCCGGTCGACGAGAGCAAGATGTTGTCGGGTTTGATGTCGCGGTGGACGATGCCTTCCTTGGCCGCGGCCTGCAGCGCGCGCGCCATGTCCATCGCGATCCGCAGCACGCGTTCTTCGGGCAGGGCGCCTTGCTGCTTCAGCACGGTCAGCAACGAGGGGCCATCGACCAGTTCCATCGCGAAATACCACAACCCGGTCGCCGGGTCCTGCCCGACGTCGATGCCTTGGACGATGTTGGGATGGTTCAGCTTCGCCGAAGCGCGCGCTTCGCGCTGGAAACGTTCGATGAACTTGGCGTCCTTGGCGACGGACGGGGGCAGGATCTTCAGCGCGACGATGCGGTCAAGCGATTTCTGGCGGGCGCGGAAGACCGATCCCATGCCGCCTTGACCGATCTTGCCCAGCAGCTCGAACCCGCCGACTTCCCTGATGCCCTGCACGCTTTCCTGCCTGGGTCGTTCGGCCATCGCTGGCTTGCCCCGTGGCCCTGGCGCACATCCGCCGCGCCGGAATTTGTCCGTATCATGCCACATCGGCTGCGGCGGTGCAAAGCGGGAAGCGGGCCTCCGATCGCCGGGGTCGTCGTCGTGCTCGGCGGTTCGGGTGTATACACTACCTGGATTTCCCATCGCGCCATTTCACGGGGAGGGGCAGGGGATGGAGTACAACCGTCGTCGGCTGTTCGTGGCCAGCTGCCTGTCGCTGGTCACCAACGCCGTGGCCTTCTCGGTCTGCACGGACATCATGGGCGATTTCGAGCGGGTCTTCCACTTGTCCAAGGCCGAGGTCGGGGCCGCCGTCGGCTGGGGAGCGATCGGCGGATGCCTGGTCCAGTTTGTGGGCGGTGCCCTCCTGGATTATGTCGGCATCGGCCGGATGTTCTGGCTGGCCTTCGCCGCGCACATGACGGGGTTGAGTCTCGTCATCGGCGCGCAGGGCTTCTGGAGCCTAACGGCAGGCTGGTTTGTCCTTTCGATCGCCGGAAACGTGGTCGAGGCGACCATCAATCCGCTGGCCGCGACGATGTACCCGGAGAGGAAGATTTCCATCATGAACGTGCTGCACGCCTGGTGGCCGGGCGGACTGATCGTGGGCGGATTGCTGGCGTTCCTCTTTTCGCACGCGCTGGACGCATGCGGCGCCTCCGCCGCGGTGAAGGCGCACAGTTGGCAGATCAAGATGGGCTTCGCGTACGTACCGACGCTGATTTATGCGGCGCTGATCTTCGGCCAGAAGTTCCCGCAGACGGAGCGCGTCCAGGCGGGCGTGCCGGCCTCGCAGATGGTGCGCGAGGCCTTGCGGCCGCTGTTCCTGGTGCTGGTCTTCTGCATGTTCCTGACCGCATCGACGGAACTGGCGCCGAATCGATGGGTGGGGGTTTTCATCCAGGACATCGTCGGCATCCGCGGCATTCTCTTCCTGGTCTACACCTCCGGGCTGATGTTCGTGCTGCGCCTCTTTGCGGACCGGGTGACCCGCACGCTTTCCCCGATGGGCATTCTGATCGCTTCCTCGGTCGTCTCGGCGCTGGGTTTGCTGGCGCTGAGCCATACGTCCAGCATGGCGGGCGTATTCGTCGCCGCGACCGTTTTCGGCATCGGCGTGACCTACTACTGGCCGACGATGCTGGGGGTGACGGCCGAGCGTTTTCCGAAGGGCGGCGCGTTCTTGCTGGGCATCATCGGCGCGTCGGGCGGGCTCTTCATCTCGTACGTCACGATCCCGGGCATGGGCATGCTGCACGACCACTACACGCTCCACGCGCTGCCGGCCGAGGTCCACGCGGAAGTGGTGGACAAGGCGAAAAACCTGATCGACGACCAGAAGGTCGAGGCCGGCGGCGAACGCGTGAAGGCGGCGGTCAACGAAGCGCGGTGCAACGCGGCGAAAATCACGTTCCGCTGGGTGGCCGTGTTGCCGGCGGCGCTGATCCTGATTTTCGGCCTGATTGCGGCATGGGGCGGTGGAGGCCGGAAAGAAGAAGATGGAGGCGTCCGGGCGGAGGATGGATGCGGGCGGCGGGAAGGGTCGTCGGCGTAAGCGGTATTTGCGACATTTATATCGGTGACCAACCGTGAATAGCGGTGTATTTCCATTAGTGGGAAGTCATCCCACTGGCAGAAAGTATGGCGGTGCAGGGAATGCGATGAGCCCCAAAGCGAAGCCTGACGCGATCATCCCGAACCTGGAGCGCGGACTGCTGATCCTCGAGTTCCTTGCGCAGCATCCGGAAGGGCAGGGCATCAGCGATATCGCCGCGGCCCTCGGCTATCCGCTCAACAGCGTCTTCCGCGCCACCAACACGATGCTCAAGCACGGCTACGTCGAGCGGAATGGGCAGAACAAGAAGTTCACGCTCAGCCGCAAGCTCTTCTCGCTGGTCTACGGCGGCGCGGCCGAGAGGAACCTCATGGAAAACGCGCTGGAGCCGATGCGCGAGTTGCGCGACGAGCTTCGCGAGACGGTGGTGGTCAGCATTGTCGATCGGGGCGAGGGCCTGATCCTCGAGCAGGTGCCTGGCCTGCACCAGTTCCGCTTTGTCGTCGAACCGGGTGCGCGGCAGGTGCTCCACACCTCGGCTTCCTGCAAAGCGATCCTGGCCTTCCTGCCGGCCGGCGAACGCAGGCGGATTCTGGATGGGGTGCAGTTCGCGAGGTTCACCGAACGGACCATCGTCACGCGGGCGGAGTTCGAGGCGGAGTTGGAGCGGGTTCGGGCGTCGGGTTACGCCATCGACCGAGGCGAGGGGCTGGACGGTGTGCACTGCGTTGCCGCGCCGGTGCGCAATCCGCAGGGCCGTGCGGTCGCCGCCATCACGGTCACGGGGCCGTCCACCCGGATGCCGGAGCAGGACTTTGCCAGGCTGGGGCCGCGGGTCAAGAGCTGTGCCGATCGGATCTCGGCGCGCTTGGGCTTCGGGTTGAACAGTTCCCGGGGGCCGACGAGCGTCGAAACGGAGTGCACGGAGGCGTGGAGATGAACGGGGTGACGAAGGTACTCTGGACATTGGCAGCGATCGTCGCCTGGCCGGCGTCGTGCGTGCCGGCCGAAGGCGACGACTGGATTTCCGAGCTGCTCAAGGTTCGCGCCGAGGTCTGCACGGCCGGCGAGGCGGACCGTGCGGCGACCAGCGAGGTCCTCAAGGGCGATTCGAACGCCCAGCGCATCGAGATGGACGTGAAGGGTCTGGAGGAAATCTGGCTGGCCGCCGAAGGCGTCCCGGACTACACCGCCGCCCGCTCGGCGTGGTGCGAGGCGGAACTGGTCAAAATGGACGGTTCCGTTACGCGGCTGGCCGATCTGAAACCGTTCCATGCCCAGGTGGGCTGGGGCGAGGTCCTGAAGGGCAAGGACTGGACCGGAGGTCCGCTCAAGGTCAACGGCAGGCCGTTCGCCCACGGCGTCTTCGCGCACGCCGACAGCCTGCTCGGCTACCGACTCGGCCGGCAGTACGTGACGTTCCGGGCGTGGGTCGGGATCAGCAACGGCGGCGGCGGCGCCCGGTTCACGGTCCGTTCGACGCCCGGTGCAGGCGGGCGGATTCGGCAGGCGGCCGCGAAGCTGGCGCAGCGTTTTCCGGCGCAGCAGGCGCTCTCCGGAGAACTCTTGGAAGCCTGGGCCCGTACGACGCCCGATCCGACCGGCACGCAGACCTTCGTCTCGGCGTACGTCTCCAGGACGGCGCCCCGTCTTCGGCCGCGCATCGCGGAGCTGAAAACGAAGAACGCCGGGGAAGAGGATTGGCTCCGTCTGGCCGGCGAAGCGGCGCAGAGAGCCGGTGCGGTCAAGCGGTTGACGCTGCAGATCGAGCTGCTCGACCCGGCGGCGGTGAAGCGAGCCATCGAGGACCTGGCCACGACGTTCCCGGACACGTATCCCGGGGCCGCGTTCCGCGAGCGGTTCGCGGCGCTGAACCCGGACGTCAAGGCGATCCGTGAGGGGCTGAAGGCCGGCGACGAGGCCGCGACGGCGGCCGCGGAGGCATGGACGGCGCTCTGCAGGGATGCGTTGCTGGCCAACCCGCTGATCGACTTCGATCGCCTGCTGGTGATCCGTCGCGCCGCGAACGCTCTCGGCCTGCCGCACAACTGGCAGAGCAACTGCGTGCTGCCGCGGACCGGATACAAGAACGAGATCCTGGCGCTCTCGCCGGTCTCGCCCTCCGGATCGCTGACCACCGTCTACAAGCCGGCCGACGACACCTTTGTCGGAGACGTGAAACTGCACTTCGACGGCGACCGGATCCTTTTCTCCAAGTCCGATCCGCGCAAGCCTTGGCAGGTCTACGAACTGAAGCTGGGCGAGACGGAACCGAAGCGGCTGACGCCCGACATGGGCGGCGACATCAACAATTACGATGCCTGTTACCTGCCGAACGGGGATCTGCTCTTCACCTCGACGGCGCCGATGGTCGCCGTGCCGTGCGTCAACGGCAGCACGCATGTGGCCAATCTCTTCCGGATGTCGGCCGATGGAACGCAGGTCCGCCAGCTCTGCTTCGACCAGGAGCACAACTGGTGTCCGACGCTGCTCGGTTCGGGCCGGGTGCTGTATCAGCGCTGGGAGTACGCCGACCTGCCGCATTCGAATTCCCGGCTGCTCTTCCACATGAATCCGGACGGCACCTCGCAGATGGAGTTCTACGGGAGCAACTCGTACTGGCCCAACAGCCTCTTCTATGCGCGCCCCATACCCGGCAAGCCGACGCAGTTCGTGGGCATCGTCACGGGGCATCACGGCGTGCCGCGCATGGGCGAACTGGTGCTCTTCGATACCGCACGGGGCCGTTTCGAGGCCGAGGGGGCCGTGCAGCGCATCCCCGGTTACGGCAAAAAGGTCGAGCGCGTGGTGGCCGATCAACTGGTCAATGCCTCGTGGCCCAAGTTCCTGCATCCGTGCCCGCTGGGCGGCGAGGACGGGAAGGGATCGGGGAAGTACTTCCTGGCGGCCTGCCAGCCGACCCCGCAGTCGTCCTGGGGCATCTACCTGGTCGATATCTTCGACAATCTGCTCCTCCTGAAGGAAGAACCCGGCTTCGCGTTCCTGGAACCCGTGCCGCTGAAGAAGACGCCCGCGCCGCCGGTCATCCCCGATCGCGTGGACCTGACGCGCAAGGATGCGAACGTGTACCTGGCCGACATCTACATCGGTCCCGGACTGAAGGGCATACCCAAGGGCGAGGTGAAGGCCTTGCGCGTCTTCACCTACGTTTACGGATACCGCGATCTGGGCGGCCTCTACGGCACCATCGGCATGGACGGTCCGTGGGACATGCGCCGGGTGCTGGGCGTGGTGCCGGTGGAAAGCGACGGCTCGGCCTTCTTCCGCATCCCGGCCAACACGCCGGTCTCGATCCAGCCACTGGACCGGGAAGGCAAGGCGCTGCAGGTGATGCGAAGCTGGTTTGTCGGCATGCCCGGCGAAACGATTTCGTGCGTCGGGTGCCACGAGCCGCAGAACAGCGCGCCGCCCGTGCGCCGCACCATCGCCTCGCAGAAGGCGCCGACCGACCTGGCCGAATGGTACGGGAAGACGCGCGGCTTTTCCTTTGCCCGCGAGGTGCAGCCGGTCCTGGATGCCCGCTGCGTCTCCTGTCACAACGGAACGACGAAGTACCAGGGCAGGGAACTGATGAGCCTGCGGGGCGACCAGCCCCTGCAGGGCTGGAAGTCCTCGATGTCCGGGCATCAGAATGCCAACCTGGGAGGCAAGTTCACGGTCGGCTACGCGAACCTGCAGCGCTTCGTGCGCACGCCGGGCATCGAAAGCGACATGCATCTGCTGGTGCCGATGGATTTTCACGCGGACAGCACGGAACTGATCCAGAAACTCCGCAAGGGGCACCATGACGTGAAGCTGAGCGCCGAGGAATGGGACCGCCTCGTGACGTGGATCGACCTGAACGCGCCGTTCCATGGCGACTGGGCCACGATCGCCGGGAACAACGCCGTGATCCGGGAGAAACGCCGCGCGGAAATGCGCAAGGCCTATGCGGGGGTCGACGACTACCACATCGATCCGGCCTTCGATCGCCCGCCGGCGGCGAATTTCCGCTCCGAAGTCCCCGCGCCGAAAGCGACGGCGAACCTGGCGGTCTCGCCGCCGTCGTTTTCCCGGCGCGAGCCGAAGACGCTGGACCTGGGGGGCGGCGTCACGATGACGTTCGTCTACGTGCCGGCCGGCGAGTTCGTCATGGGCTGCGAAACGTCCGAACCCGACGAGCGGCCCGTGGCGAAGGTAACCATCCCCCAGGGGTTCTGGATGGCCGAGACCGAAACGACCAACCGCCAGTATGCCTGTTTCGATCCGAAGCACGACAGCCGCCGCGAAGACAAACAGGGCTACCAGTTCGGCGTGGAAGGCTATCCGCTCTTCCTGCCCGAACAGCCCGTCGTCCGCATTTCGTGGCGGCAGGCGCAGGCGTTTGCGGAGTGGCTTTCGGACAGGACGGGCCACAAGGCGCAACTGCCGACGGAAGCGCAGTGGGAGTATGCCTGTCGTGCAGGAACCTCCACGCCGTTCAGCTTCGGCGATCCGAACACGGACTTCTCGAAGTTCGCGAACCTGGGCGACCGGAAGCTGAAGGAACTGGCCAGCGATCCGTACACGCCCGACCGGCCGATACCGAATCCGCCGGTCTTCGACGACTGGGTGCCGAAGGACGAGCGGTTCGACGACGGGATGCTGGTGACCGGCCCGGTGAAGCGTTACCAGCCGAACGCATGGGGGCTCTACGACATGCACGGCAATGCGGCCGAGTGGACGCTGAGCGAGTACCGCCCCTATCCGTACGCGGACGGAGACGGCCGCAACGCGACATCCAGCGACGCGCCGCGCGTGGCTCGCGGCGGCTCGTGGCGCGACCGTCCGCAGCGTTGCACGTCGGCGTACCGGTACGCCTACCGGCCGTATCAGCCGGTCTTCAATGTGGGCTTCCGGGTGATTCTGGCGGAGCCGTAGCGGTTGGGCGCGGGCTTCCTGATGGGCCCTGCCTCGTTCGATGCGAAGCTACTTCGCGGACCGCGTCGCTTGCCTCGTTTGGGCCTGAAAGGCTTCCCAGATTCCCGGTTGCGTGTAAACGGCGAAGTTCACGGCGGGGCGCAGGCCGAAGAAGCCGGCCAGGACGTAACCTTCCGGCGACGGGATGCGGTCGCCGGATTCGGGGTCGTCCAGGCAGGCGAAAACTGCGGGTTTCATCCGGCGCCAGTTTTCCGGAACGCGATCCGTGAAACCGCTGCGTTTGAGATGGCGGAGGTAATAGGGCAGGGGCCAGTAGTCGTTGCCGGGCGCGACGACCAGGACCGGTGCGTCGATGTGCAGCGGCGAGAGCATCGCCAGTTCCTCGATCCGGCGGGCCATGCGAATGGCATCCGCGTTGGTGTGCGCATAGACGTAGGGGTTGCGCCGATGCGCGACCAGGGTGGGGTCGAAGTTCGTGCGGCAGGCCTGCAGGCCAAGGTGTCCCCACCCGGCCAGCAACGCGACGCACGCCAGCCCCGCCAGGAGGCCGGCCAGCGCCTTGGGCCGCAGGCGCAGGAGCCCGGCCACGATCGACGCGGCGCCCACACCGCCCAGCAGCAGGAAGCCCAGATGGAAGCCCAGCACGCACCACGGCGTCTTGTAGGGGATGACCGAATAGACCGTGGCCAGCAGCGCCGTGTACAGCGTCAGGAAACGAACCCAGCCCGCATGGGCGCCGGCCGGGTTCCAGCGCGTCAGCGCCGTGCAGGCGCCCACGCAGGCCAAGGCGAGGACGAACGCCTCCGTAAAGAGGAACTTCCAGAGAAACTGCCCCGGATCCAGGTTCATGTTGTAGGCTAGCAGCTTCAGAAAATAGTACCAGGGCTGGATGTGCGGATTCTCGCCGGTGGCCCGCCGGCCCCACGCGATGTAGGTCTCCACGGAGTCCCACACGCCACGGAGGTTCGTGAAGAAGGACGAGAAAAGCAGCACGCCGACGGTCGCGAAGACCGCCAGGGCGCACGCCGCATGGCGGCGGAGTGCGGGGCCCTGCGCAGGCAGCCGAACAACGGGCTGTCGTATGCCCTCTTCCCCCTGCGGGAGAGGGTTGGGAGAGGGGGCGTTCCGCGCGCTGTCGGGGGTGGCGCCGGCTTTTCCGAAAACGCGGTTCCAGAGGACCATCGCGGCCAGCGCGCCGAAAGCCGCCGCCACATTGAAGACCCAGGTTTCCTTGGTGGTGTACATCATCGCCAGGCCCAGTCCGGTCAGGGCGGCCCAGCGATGGGAAGGCGCCTGGAAATAGCGCCAGGCCGCGCCCAACGTCAGCAGATTGCCGAAAATCAGCGGCGTTTCGGCGATGTAGTAGCGGTTGTAGAAGACCATGGAAGGCGAGACGGCCAGCAAGGCGGCGGCGCAGAGCATCCCCGGTGCCCCGAGGGCGTCCTTCAGCATCCACAACAGGAGGATCAGCAGTCCCCCCAGGATGGCCGGGACGATGCGGAACGTCCGCTCCGTGCAGGCTTCGTACGTTCCGCCGGAAAGCCACATGGAGGGCAACGCGAGGAAGTGGAGCGAGGGACCGTGAAACTCGTGCGGGTTGTAGACGTACCGCCCGGTCTTCAGCAGGGTTCCTGACTTGTCCGCCTGCACGGCCTCGTCGGTGTGCATCGGCCGCAGATCGAGCTTGGGCAACCGCAAAGCCAGGGCGCCGACGAAAAGGAACATCAGCAGGATGGCGGTGGCCCAGGTTCGGTTCATCTTACTTGGCCGGTCGCCCCCAGACCTCGATCTCGGCGAAACGGTTCATCGCGTCGATCGTGCTCCCCTTGGAATACACCCGGCCGCCGTGCGCGGCGGCGGGTTTCCCGTTGCGCCGCCCCTCCGCAACGGCGCGGGAACGCCGCGTCATAGAAAAACGGAGGACCCTTTGCAGGAGTCCTCCGCTTGTCGAACGGCAGAAAAACGGCCTACTTGGCCTCGCGGCCCCAGACTTCCACTTCGGTGAAGCGGTTCATCTCGTCCGCCGTGCTGCCCTTGCTGTAGATGCGGACATAGCGGCCGACGACCGGCTTGCCGTCCTTCTTGGTGTCGACGAGTTTGCCTTCGTTGGTTTCGTAGAATTCGAAGTCGTTGCCGACGCCCATGCCGGCGGTGTTGTCGAAGTCGTTGTTGAAGACGGTTTGGACGCCGGTGATGAAATCGGCATCCTCGGCGACTTGGACGATGACGTCGCGGTAGATGCGGGGATCGCCGTGGTAGAACCAGAAGACGATGGCGAAGATTTCGCACTTGGCTCCGAGGTCCACCTGGGCCCACTGCAGGCCGGGTCCGAATTCGACATAACTGCCGCTGGCGCCTTCCTTGTCGCCGTCCGTGATCTGCTTGATCTCGCCGATGATCGGCTCTTTGTCGCTGGCCGTGACCGGCTTTTCGAAGGCGAGGTTCTTGACGCCTTTGGGGGCCTTGAAGGGTTCACGAGGTCCCTTGGCGGGCTTGTCGAGTTTCACGCCGGCCGGAGGCGCCTTGGGCGTGCCGATGAAGACGGGCTTGGGCAGTTCGAGCGGAATGGCTTCTTCCTCTTCGGCGGCCAAGGGCGGGCAGAAAGCGGCCAACAGGAAAAGAGCGGGGATGAGACTGCGGATCACGGTGTTCCTCCTTACTCGTTCGTGGCGACGCGGGCGGGATCGCCGGGCCAGCGCGTCTTCGGTTTCTCCTCCGGCGTCACTTCTGAGACGCTCGAAAGCTGCTTCCTATTCTAGGCTACCGCTGGAAAACTTTCCAGACGCGGTTTGGCAGCGGCACAGACTTCTTCAAAACGCGCAAAAGCGTTCCTCCTGCTGCGAAACCCCCGCGCGACATGCCCAAGTTGCCTGGCCATGCGCCAACCTCGACAGCCCGTGGCCTCGCGTACTTGCCGGCCGGAGAGCCTGACGCACTTTCGTTTCGCGCCAAACTCAAGGATCAGTACACCGCTATGGCGCGCCGGACGCCCAAAACATGCGCTGTTTATGCCGTGCAGAGATTGCACATATGGTGTAGTATAGAAGCTCAGATTTCAACGAGTTCAAAAGGCCAAGGCTGCGTCCTGTAGGCGCTGTTTTGTCCTGTTTTTCGGCCCGACGAGGAATCAAGGAGGGGCTCCTGTGCAGAAAGAAGTCAATCCCAGACGTTTGTTGTGGGCCGGATTCTGGGCGATCTTCGCCGCAGGATTCGGGTTCGCTGTCCGCGGCGGCATTTTTGCCAACTGGGCGGCGGAATTCGGATTCACAGGCGCTCAGTTGGGTGCGATCGGCGGCGCAGGTTTTACCGGTTTCTGTTTCGGGATCATCGTCGCGGGTGTTCTGGTCGACAAGCTTGGCTACGGGCTCCTGGTGCTGGCTGCATTCGTGCTGCACACCGTCTCCGCTTTCGTCACCTTCGGCGCTACCGAAGGGCAGGCGCAAGAGACCGCTTATCAGTTTCTCTTCTGGGGCATGTTCATGTTCGCGTTGGCCAACGGCGTGCTGGAAGGCGTTGCCAATCCGCTGGTCGCCACCCTGTTCCCCGAGAATCGCACGCATTACCTGAACATCCTGCACGCCAGTTGGCCTGCAGGTCTGGTGGCGGGCGGGATGGTGGGCTGGTATCTCGGCGGACCGGCCGGCCAAGCGATCTGCTCCTGGAAGGTTCAACTGGGTTTGTACCTCGTTCCGACGCTCTTCTACGGTATCCTTTTCTTCGGGCAGCACATGCCCAGGTCCGAGGCCTCGCAGAAGGGGCTCAGTTTCGGCGAGATGTTCAAGGAGATCGGCATCCTGGGCGGGTTGGTCGTCTGTTTCCTCCTGGCCCTCTTTTTCAGCAGCACGTTGTCTCCGATACTGACTCCGAAGGATGCGACGCCCGAGCAGGCGGTCGCCGCAGCGTCCCAGGCATCCTATATCGGCTACGGAATCGCAGGCGTTCTGCTGATCATCGTAGGCGTGATCACGAAGTTCTCCATCGGGGCATGGCTGCTCTTCGCTCTTTTCGTGGCGCATGCGTTGGTGGGTGCCGTCGAACTGGGCACGGACGGATGGATTCAGAATATCACGGGCAACATCCTCACGCCCGCGCAGGGCAAGATCCTCTTTGTCTGGACATCCTTCGTGATGTTTGCCCTGCGTTTCTGCGCGCACTGGATCGAGAAGACGTTCAAGTTGTCCCCGCCGGCGCTGCTCCTGGTGTGCGCCGTGGTGGCCGCCATCGGGCTTAACCTGGTCAGCGGGATTTCGACCTTTGTCGGCGCGATGGCGGCGCTCGCCATCTACGCGGCGGGCAAGGCCTTCTTCTGGCCCACCATGCTGGCTGTTGCCGGAGACCGTTTCCCCCGCACCGGTGCGATCGCCATGAGTTTCATGGGCGGCATCGGCATGATGTCGGCCGGGCTGATCGGCTCCGCGGGCCTTGGCTATGCCAAGGATCGCTTTGCCAGCGAAGAACTCCAGAAGACCCACCCGCAAGTGCTGGCCGATTACAAGGCGGAAAAGGCGTCGAAATTCCTCTTTTTCTCCGAGGTCCCCGGTATCGACGGAAAGAAACTGGAAGCCGCCATGCAGGCCAAGCCGGAAGACCGAACGCCCGACCAGAAAGCGGTGGTGGAGGCCAGCATCAAGGGCGACCGCAAGACCTTGGTTGCTGACTCTTTCATTCCCGCCACCATGGCCGTGATCTATCTGCTCCTGGTGCTCTATTTCAAGGCCATCGGCGGGTATAAGGCGCTTACCATCGAGGGCGGCGACGGAAAAGACGAGCAGCCCGGCGCAGCCAAAGACAGCGCGAAGGAATCCAACGAGTAGGTTCACCCTCCCGTCCGGTTTTCTTGGCGATTCGGGGCGGGCCGTGCGGCCCGCCCTTTTCTTTGTCCGCATCCAATAACTTCGACCGTTCATCGCTGCCGCTCGTCGTTGGCGCCCTGGGCGTCTTGGCGGTCAAAGCCGTTGCCGTTCGCGCAACTCGACGAGTTGGGCTGCGGTTCAGCGGCTTGGCGCGGTCCAGGTGTAGCCTTTCTCCGCGTCCGGGAACGCCAATCGGTCGAATCGCCGCTCCACGGTCTTGCCCAGCAACTGGCGGTCGCAGAAGTCCATCAGGACGTGGAAGTCGTCCACGCCCTGCGCATGCCCGCCTTCCCTGAAGTGGATCCCGATGCGGTCCGGCACGCCGAGGAACGCGAAGACTTCCTTCGCGGCGGTGTGCGTCTGCTGCGTGCCCAGCGGGTTGGCCCAGAGGTCGCCCAGCGCCTCGGTACTGAGCAGCGCGCGCGGCGCGACCAGCGCCTTCAATTCGTGCTGATCGAACGGCAACCGGTCGATGCGGTCGATGAAGCGCGAGAAGTCCTTCTGGAACCAGTGGGGAAAGTTCTTCAGGATGGCCTTGAGGTCCTCGCTCTTGGGCGCTTGTAACCGATAGCAGCCGGCGCCGCCGCAGCCCGAGTTGTTGGGGGCGGTGACGGCGAAACGTTCGTCGAGGGCACCGGCCAGCAGGGCTGCCTTCCCGCCGCGCGAATGGCCGGTGGCGATCAGCTTGTCCTTGGCGACCGCATCGAGGGTCAGGAGGTAATCGGCGACGCGGTGAAAGCCCCAGGCCCAGGCGGCCAAGGCGCCGAAGTCGTGGTCGGGGTAGACCCGGTAGGCGCCGGTGCGGTCCTTCGCGTCGTCGGCCACGATGTTGACGCGGGCGAAATGCGCCAGGATATAACCGCGTTTGGCCACGGCCTCGATCAACTCCGGCTGGGTCGGACCCCAGCCCAGGTCGCCGCGGACGATGGCCGGGAAGGGCCCGGCACCGGGCGGGATGACCAGGTCCATATGAAACAGGATGCCTTGTTGCGGGCCCATGGTCAGGACGAGCTGCCTGACCGTCGCGCCGCTGGCCTTGTCCTTGTCCCTGTCCCGGGCCCTTGCCCGGCGGCGCCTGTGCTCCAGCCTGCTGGCCCGCCCCTTGCTGGCTTTGTCGCGCCTGCCCGGTGCGTTGTGCTGCCAGCGACGGCGCGACCAGCGCGGCCATCGCCACCACAGCCACGATTTGGAGAAGCTTCTTCATTTACAACTTATCCTTTGCCGGCGCCGGCGTTTCATTGCCGCTAGGCGTGGCCAGCGTGGAGAGCGCCTCGAAATCGGCCAGCATGTCGTAGTCCTCTATATCCTGCTGCAGGATGGCTTGGGCGGTCGCCTCGTTCTCTTCAGGCGCCTCCACCAGTGGAGTGGCTACCCACACCGCGAGCAAAGCGATCAACGCGGTGGCCAGTGCCAGCCGCGGCCACGGCCGCAGCCAGCCGAGCGGTGCCGAGCCTTCCCGCCCAGACCGTGCGCACGCGCTCGCGCGGCACGCGGCGGCGCAAATGCGGATCGCGTGCGCCGGCGAGACGCGCCTTGGTCCAGTCGATGCCGAACCGGTTGTAGCAGGAGGCGTCGCGGCAGCCGGTGAGCAGCACGCCGTCGGCCAGATCCTTGCTCAGCACGTAGTCGATGAAGGCCGGTGGCAGCTGACCGGTGCAGGCGAGCGGCACCGCACCCCGGACGCCGTCGAGCGGCGTGCCGTGGCGACAGCCGAACACGAGGATGCGCGGCGCATCCCGTGGCAGCTCCCGGCCCACTCGGTCGACCTCCTCGCGTAGGCCGGCGATCGTCAGCTCGGGCAG
>Ga0101944_10004329_pt1 | contig 17827 bp, 14 predicted proteins | sample DewCreD2012metaG_FD_75245 | JGI IMG/M metagenome (GOLD analysis project Ga0101944, IMG submission 75245) | Hot spring sediment bacterial and archeal communities from British Columbia, Canada, to study Microbial Dark Matter (Phase II) - Dewar... ... | reverse complement strand
TGCGTCTTGGCAATGCAGACCGGGAAGTGGCCATAGCCCATCTTCTCGAACGACTCGAGCTGGTCGCGCACGCTCTTGTCGGCCGATATGTCCCTAGCGCGATAAATCTCGCGGGCGATGGTGCGGATCTTTTCATACAGCGGCATGTCGTCGGGATAGAGCAGCTTGAGCTTGCTCTTGCCGCTCTCCACCACATTGACCACCGCGCGCGCCACGTCGGCCGCGCCCTTGCCGCCCTCGGCCCAGTGATCGGCCATCAGCGCCTCCACGCCGAGCTTTTTGCAGCTCTCCTTCACCAGCGCGATTTCCGCATCGGTGTCGGCGGAGAAGCGGTTGATGGAGACGATGGGCACGATGCCGAATTTCTGCACGTTTTCCACATGCCGCTGCAGATTGGCCATTCCCGCCTCGAGCGCCTTCAGATTCTCGGTCTTGAGGTCCTCTTTCTTGACACCGCCGTGCATCTTCAGCGCGCGGATGGTGGCCACGATCACGGCCGCGTCGGGGCGCAGGCCGGCCTTGCGGCACTTGATGTCGAAGAATTTCTCGCCGCCGAGATCGGCGCCGAAACCGGCCTCCGTCACCACGTAATCGCACAATTTGAGCGCGGTGGCGGTGGCGAGCACCGAGTTGCAACCGTGGGCGATGTTGGCGAACGGCCCGCCATGGATGAACGCCGGGGTTCCCTCCAGGGTCTGCACCAGGTTGGGCGCGAGCGCATCCTTCAAAAGCGCCGTCATCGGACCGTGCGCTTTGAGATCGCCGGCGCGAATCGGTTTGCGATCCCGCGTATAGGCGACGACGATGCTGGACAGGCGCTTTTTCAGATCGTCGAGATCGCGGGCAAGGCAGAAAATCGCCATCACCTCCGACGCCACCGTGATGTCGAAGCCGTCTTCGCGCGGGAAGCCGTTCGCCACCCCGCCGAGCGAGGAAACGATGGAGCGCAGGGCGCGGTCGTTCATGTCGATCACGCGCCGCCACGCCACGCGCCGGCTGTCAATGCCGAGCGCGTTGCCCCAATAGATGTGATTGTCGAGCAGCGCGGCGAGCAGATTGTGCGCCGTGCCGATGGCGTGGAAATCGCCGGTGAAGTGCAGGTTGATGTCCTCCATCGGCACCACCTGCGCATAACCGCCGCCAGCCGCGCCGCCTTTGACGCCGAAGCAGGGCCCGAGCGAGGGCTCGCGCAGGCACAGCATGGCTTTCTTGCCGATGTGGTTGAGCGCGTCGGTGAGTCCAACCGTGGTCGTGGTCTTGCCCTCGCCCGCCGGCGTCGGGGTGATGGCCGTGACCAGGATCAACTTGCCGTTGGGGCGGTTTTGCAGCGTTTTGATGTAGTCGAGAGAGACCTTGGCCTTGTAGTGTCCGTAAGGCAGCAGATGCTCGGGGGGAATACCGAGCCGCTCCTGCGCCAGCGGCACAATCGGCCGCATTTTCGCGGCCTGCGCGATTTCGATGTCGGATTTGGGATGCGTATGCTGAGAGGAAGCCGCCGACGCGCGGGCGGCGGAAACGGAGGGAGAATTCATACAAACCTCGCACCTGTCGCAAGCTTGACCGCAGACGCGAACTCGCCGCCGCCGACCTTCGGGCCGTCGGCCTGAACCCGCGTGATCTTGAATCGTCCGTCGGCGCACACCACCGTGAAACCATCGGCGGCCACATCGACAACCTCGCCCATCTTGCCGCCGATGCCTTTGGGATCCTTGGCCGGAAGCGGCCGGGCGTCGAAAATCTTGACGGTCTTCCCGTCCAGCGTGGTCCAGGCCCCGGGCGACGGATTGCAGCCGCGGATCAACCGGTCGATCAACAGCCACGGTTTGCCCCAGTCGATGCGGGCGTTCTCCGGTCCGCAGCGGCCCTCATAGGTCGCCTTTGACTCATCCTGCTTGATGCGCGGCGCCTTGCCCGCCTTCACCAGGTCCACCGCCTCCACCATGGCCTCGACCCCCATGGGGAACAGGCGGTCGAAATAGACCGAACCCACCGTATCGGTGTCGCTGATCGGCGTCTTCTTCTGCAGCAGGATGTCGCCGGTATCGAGACCGTTGTCGGGCCAGAAGATCGAAAGGCCCGTCTCCTTCTCGCCCTTGATGATGGGCCAGTTGATCGCGCTCGGGCCGCGATAGGCGGGAAGTAGCGAGGGGTGGTACTGAATCGAGCCCCTGGTGGGGATGTTGAGAAATTCCTCCGGCACGAACAGGGTGACGAACGCCATCACCTGCAGATCCGGCTTGAGGGCCCGGAACTGCTCCCATACCTCCGGTTTGCGATACGACTCCGGCTGATAGACCGGAAGCTTTGCCGCCAGCGCCGCCTCTTTGAGCGGATCCGGTTTCTGACCCGGTTTCTCCGGCGCCACATAAACCGCGATCACATTCTCGCCGCGTTTGAGCAGCGCCTCCAGCACGGCCTTACCGAAAGCTTGCTGGCCGTGAACCACAATACGCATTGCGTCACCTCTCCCCACACTCTGCCTGCTCCCTCTCCCGCTCGGAGGGAAGGGCCGGGGAGGGACACGCTGCATGGCCGGTCTTGCAGCCCGCCGCCTCCCGGCTGACTTCGCTCACCCAACTCCCCCGCACGCGGCAGAGACCACCTCACGCCGCTTCCGCCTGCGGCTTGGCCGGCGCCGTAATCGCGCCGGAGGCCTTGATCTCCTCATATTCCTTCTGCGAATAGCCGAGCACCTTGGTGAGGATTTCCTCGGTGTGCTCGCCGAGCAGCGGCGATCGTTTCACTTCCGTGATCGAATCCGACATCTTCACCGGATTGCCGACGGTCAGATACTTGCCGCGCGTCGGATGATCCACCTCCACCACCGTGCCGGTGGCCCTGAGCGAAGGTTCTTCCGCCAGTTCCTTCATCGACAGGATCGGCCCCACCGGAATGTCGTACTTGTTGCAAATCTCCATGACCTCGAACTTGGTCTTGGTCATGGTCCATTGCTCGATGGTGTCGAAGATCTTGCGCAGACGGGGCAGACGCGCGTTCGGCGTGGCATAGTCCGGGTCGGTCTTCCACTCCGGTTTGCCGATCAGATCGCAGATCGCGCCCCACACCGGCGCCTGCGTGATGAAATAAACGTAGGCGTTGGGATCGGTCTCCCAGCCCTTGCACTTGAGGATCCAGCCGGGCTGGCCGCCGCCGGAATCGTTGCCGGCACGCGGCACCGTGTCTCCGAACGGGATGCCCTCGCCGTATTGGCTGTATTCGGTGAGCGGGCCGTGTTTCAGCCGCTGCTGGTCGCGCAGCTTCACGCGGCAGAGGTTGAGCACGCCGTCCTGCATGGCCGCCAGCACGCGCTGGCCGCGACCGGTGCGCATGCGCTGATAGAGTGCGCAGACGATGCCGAACGCAAGATGCAGCCCGGTGCCGGAGTCGCCGATTTGCGCACCGGTCACAAGCGGCGGCCCGTCGCGGAAGCCGGTGGTCGAAGCCGCGCCACCGGCGCACTGCGCGACGTTTTCATAAACCTTGCACTCTTCATATGGCCCCGGACCAAACCCCTTCACCGAGGCCATGATGATGCGGGGATTGAGTTCGTGCACCCGCTCCCAGGTGAAGCCCATGCGATCGAGGGTGCCGGGAGCAAAATTCTCCACCAGAACGTCGCAGTACTTGATCAGACGCTCGATGATCTCCTTGCCCTTGGGGTGTTTGGAGTCGACGGTGATCGAGCGCTTGTTGCCGTTCAGCATCGTGAAATAGAGGCTGTCGACCCCCGGAATGTCGCGCAACTGCGAGCGCGTTATATCGCCGGTGCCGGGCCGTTCGACCTTGATCACGTCGGCGCCCATGTACGCCAAGAGCTGGGTGCAGGTCGGGCCGGACTGCACATGGGTAAAGTCGAGCACGCGCACCCCTTCGAGCGCCTTGCCGGCCTCGCCCCACGGCTTGGTCGAGGGCTTGGGCAGGCCGTTGAGGCCGTTGCGCCTCGCGGACACGAGTCTGACCGCTCGTTTCTTTGCGCCCACCCGCGTCGCTTTCGCCTTCTTGCGCTTCGTGTTGGCCATATTCCTGATCCTCTATTGAATTCGCATCCTTGCTCCACAGGCGCGCGAGATCACTTCTTCTTGCGCAGCACGCTTTGCGGATTGAGATTGCCGATGCGTCCGCTCTCGCTGCCGGCCGCCGGGTCAATGACCGCGTTGATCAGCGTCGGTTTGCCGGAATCGAGCGCCGCATCGACCGCGCGCTTCAATTCGTCCGGCGTCGTCACATGCGCGCCCACGCCGCCGAATGCTTCAATGATCTTGTCGTAGCGCGCCCCTTTGACGAACACGGTGGTGGCCGGGTCGCCGCCGCCGGCCGGATTGACTTCGACGCCGCGATAAATGCCGTCGTTGTTGAAAACCACCACACAGACCGGGAGCTTGTAACGGCAGATGGTCTCCACCTCCATGCCGGAGAAGCCGAAGGCGCTGTCGCCTTCCACGGCAAGCACGCGCTGCCCGGTCTCGATCGCCGCCGCAATGGCAAAACCCATGCCGATGCCCATCACGCCCCAGGTGCCGACGTCGAGCCGCTTGCGCGGTTTGTAGATGTCGATGATGCCGCGGGCGAGGTCGAGCGTGTTGGCGCCCTCGTTGACCAGAATCGTGTCCGGCCGCTCCTTGATCACCGTGCGCAGGGCGCCGAGCGCGCTGTGGAAATCCATCGGCGCGGTATTCTTCATCAGCCGCGCCGCCATCTTGGAGATGTTTTCCTCTTTCTTTGCCCTGATGGTCTCGATCCATTCGGCCGGCGGCGGCGTCCACTGGCCCATGGCCTCGAGCATCGCCGTCACGCAAGAGCCGATGTCGCCGACCACCGGGGCCGCGATCCCGACATTGGAGTCCATTTCCTTGGGCTCAATGTCGATCTGGATGAATTGCTTCGAATAGGGCTCGCCCCAGGTCTTGCCCTTGCCGTGCGACAGGAGCCAATTGAGGCGGGCCCCGATCAGCATCACCACGTCGGATTGCTGCAGCACCGTGGAGCGCGCGGCGCCGGCACATTGCGGATGCGTGTCGGGCAGAATCCCCTTGGCCATGCTCATGGGCAGGAAGGGAATTCCGGTCTTCTCGATCAAGGTGCGGATCGCGTCGTCGGCCTGCGCATAGGCGGCCCCCTTGCCGAGGATGATCAGCGGCCGCTTCGCGCCCCGAAGCACGTCGAGCGCGCGCTTGACCGCGGAGGGCGCCGGAATCTGCGCCGGCGCCGGATCGATCACCTTGACCAGCGACTTGGCCCCGGCCTCGGCCTTCATCACCTGCGAGAACAGTTTGGCCGGCAGATCGAGATAGACGCCGCCCGGCCGGCCCGATACCGCGGCGCGGATCGCGCGCGCAATGCCGATGCCGATATCGGCGGCATGCAGCACGCGATAGGCCGCCTTGCAGAGCGGCTTGGCGATCGCGAGCTGATCCATCTCCTCATAGTCGCCCTGCTGCAGATCGACGATCTCGCGCTCGGAAGAGCCGGAGATCAGGATCATGGGGAAGCAGTTGGTGGTGGCGTTGGCGAGTGCCGTCAAACCGTTGAGAAATCCGGGCGCCGATACGGTGAGGCAGACGCCGGGTTTCTTGGTCAAAAATCCCGCAATCGACGCCGCATAGCCGGCGCTCTGCTCGTGACGAAAGGAAATGACCCGGAAGCCGGCGGCCTGCGCCATGCGGCCCAAATCGGTGATCGGTATGCCGGGCACCTCATAGATCGTGGTGATGCCATTGAGCTTGAGAGCCTCGATGACAAGCTGAAAACCGTCGGTCAATTCCTCCTGCGTATCCGCCGCCGCCTGCTCAAGCTTTGCCGCTGCCTCAGCCATTCGGGATCCTCCCTTAACTTTCCTGCGCTCAGTCGAGATAATCGGCGTATTTCGCCACGTGCTCGGCAAGACCGAGCGCATGATCGCGCACCAGATTTTCCGCCCGCACCGTGTCACGCGCCTCCAGCGCCTCGATGATATGCATGTGGTCGCGGATCGAGCGGTCGGCGCGGTCCCGCTCCCCGATCGTCTTCATCCGGATCATGCGCATATGGGTGAACAGATTCTCCGCCAGCGAATTCAGCACGCTGTTGCCGCTCATGCGGATGATCGTCTGATGGAACTGGATGTTGACCTCGGAATATTCGTCGAGGTGGGCGCGCAGCTCGCCGCCGACGAAGGTGGCGAACATGCGGCGCAGACTGGCAATCTCCTCGTCGCTGGCGTTCTGGGTGATGAGCCGCGCCGCCATGCTCTCCAGCGCCGCCCAGGCGGTGATCATCTCGATCACTTCGCGCTTGGTCTTGCGCACGACATAGATGCCGCGCCGCGGCACCGCACGCACGAAGCCCTCGCGTTCGAGCTGGGCCATGGCCTCGCGCACCGGCGTGCGGCTGACGCCGAAATCCTGCGCCAGCTTGCGCTCATCGAGCCGGATGTCGGAACGGCTGCCATAGACATCCATCTGCACGATCACGTTCTTCAGCGCCGCATAAGCCTTGTTCTTGAAACTGAACGAGGTGTCGATCGGCTGCAGCGCGATGGCCGGGGCGCCGGACGCAGTCGCCGCCGGGTTGCCGCGGGAAGATTGTGGTCGGAGGTTACGTTTGTTCGTCATCTCTGGCATACCGTATACCAGTCCTCAACATCTTGCAAGTTCATCATAAATTCCGTGGCCGCCCCGGACCCTGCACGGTCAATAGGCCTGGCGCGCGCGGGTGCGCCATTGCGCCAGGAGTGACTGGATCAGAGGCCAGAACAGCGCCACCAGGCCGAGCGCCATAATCGTTGAAACCAGGCCGTTCGACCAGAAGATTGCAAAGCTGCCCTGCGAGGCCAACAGCGACTGGCGGAAGGCTTCCTCCGCTTTGTCGCCCAGCACGATCGCCAACACCATCGGTGCCAGCGGATAATCGCACTTGCGCAGCAAATATCCAACCACGCCGAACAGCATCATCACCACCACGTCGAACGCGGAATTGTGAACCGTATAAGCCCCGATCGCACACAACACCAAAATCACCGGAGCGATGACGCTGAAGGGAATGCGCAGGATCGCCGCGAACAAGGGCACGCAGGTCAGCACCACGATCAGGCCGACAACGTTGCCGAGATACATGCTGGCGATCAGACCCCAGACGAATTCCTTCTGCTCCACGAACATCAGCGGCCCCGGCTGCAAGCCCCAGATCAGGAGGCCGCCGAGCAGGACGGCGGCGGTGGGCGAGCCGGGAATGCCGAGCGAGATCATAGGCAACAGCGCGCTGGTTCCCGCCGCATGGGCGGCCGTTTCCGGCGCCACGATCCCCTCCGGGTGCCCGCTCCCGAACTTGGCGCCGTTTGGCGACAGTTTCTTGGCCACGCCGTAACTCATGAACGAACCGGGCGTGGCGCCGCCGGGCTTGATGCCCATCCAGCAGCCGATGATCGACCCGAGCAGCGCCGTCTTCCAATACCTCAATAATTCCTTCCACGTCTGCCAAACCACCTTGGGGTTGATACCCGCGCGCACGCCGCGGAAGGCCAGCCCCTCCTCCATGGCGATCAATATCTCGCCGATGCCGAACAGGCCGATCACCGCGATGAGAAAGTCAAAGCCGTTCAGGAGCGAGGTAAACCCGAAGGTCAGACGCAATTGCCCGGTAATGGAATCGAGCCCGACCGCGGCAAGCGCAAAGCCGATCATCATCGACACGATGGTCTTTGCCGGCGGGCTCTTGTCGAGGCCAACAAAGCTCGCAAAGGTGAGAAAATAGACCGAGAAGAATTCCGCCGGCCCGAACTTCAGCGCAAAATCGGCGATCAAAGGCGCAAAAAACGTGATCATCACCACGGCGACAAAGGCGCCGATGAACGAGGAGGTGAAGGCGGTGGTCAGCGCTTCACCCGCCTTGCCCTGCTGCGCCATTGGATGGCCATCGAACGTGGTGGCCACCGACCACGGCTCGCCGGGGATATTGAACAGGATCGCGGTGATCGCACCGCCGAACAGTGCCCCCCAATAAATGCAGGACAGCATGATGATGGCCGAGGTCGGCGGCATGGCGAACGTCAGCGGCAACAGGATGGCGATGCCGTTGGCTCCGCCCAGACCGGGCAACACGCCGATGATCACACCGAGCACGATGCCGGCGAGCATCAGCAGGATGTTGTGGGGTTGCAACACCACGGCAAAGCCGTGAAAGAGATTGGCAAGTTCTTCCATTTACGAGGCTCTTGGTCGTTCGGCGTGACTCGGCGAGACGGCGCGATCCGGGCGGGCACGGATCAAGATTCAGAATCCCAACATTCGCTCCAGCGGCCCCTTGGGCAGGGGAATGAGAAAGAGCCGCTCAAACACCACAAAGGTGACGAGCGGCAGACCAAGCCCGATGGTGAGCGACCACCAGAGAGGGTTGCGCCCGATCCAGATCATGAACACAAGGATCAGCAGCGCTGAGGCAACATAAATTCCCAACCACGGAATGATCGCGACATAGACCAAGGCCGGTATGATCACGGCCAGCACAAGCCGGAGCTGCCCCCACTCCGCAAACAACCGGTCGCGATCGGACGCGAGCAGAACCTGCGCAATGGTCACCAGACTTCCGCCGACAATGAGGAGCCCGAGATAGAACGGGAAAAATCCGGCCCGCGGACCTTCCACCCCCCACGTGATCCCCGCCTGGATGCTCCCGTAAATGACGATCAGACCGAACAACATCGTGGCCGACGCGATTGCAAGCTCCACAGTTCTGTGGCGCGGCCCGCCGCCACCCCCGCTATGCGCGTGCTCCGACATGCCTCTGCTTCCCCCGACCCGCAACCCCTGCCCCCGCCGGTTGACGATGCTCCCGTCAACCGGCGAAGGGGTCTTGTTTTTGCACTCAGTTAATTCGTGGACAGGAAGCCCGCGGCCTTCATGAGATCGAAGTGGCGCTTCTCTTCAACCTCAAGCCACTTCACATACTCGGCGCCGGTCATGAAGCTCTGGTTGAAGGCGCCATCGGCCATCAGCTTCTTCCATTCATCCGTCTGCCGCACCTTCTGGAACAGGCCGATGTAATAATCGACCACGTCCTTGCTGGCGCCGGGCGTGGTGAAGATACCGCGCAGCATCAGGTACTCGATATCGAGGCCTTGCGACTTGCAAGTCGGGATGTCGGCCCACGATTTGCCTTCGGCGATGACTTCCTTGTAGGGCATCGGCTTGGAATCGAAGACGCAGAGCGGACGCACCTTACCCGCACGCCAATGCGCGATCGCTTCGTTGGGGTTGTTCACCGTGGAGTCAACGTGCTTGCCGACAAGCTGGACCGCCACGGCACCGCCGCCGCGTTGCGGAATGTAGATGAACTTGGCGCCGGTCTGCTTCTGGATCGCCTCGGTGATGATCTGATCTTCCTGCTTCGACCCGGTGCCGGCCATCTTGAACGTGCCGTTGGCCTTAATCGCCGCGTCGATGAACTCCTTGGCGGTCTTGTAAGGCGTTTCGGCATTGACCCAGAGCACGAACTCGTCGAGCGCCAGCATCGCAACCGGGGTGAGATCCTTCCAGTTGAACGGAATGCCGGTCGCCATCGGCGTCGTGAACAGATTGGACAGGGTAATGATGATCTTGTGCGGCTCACCTTTGGAATTCTTCACGTCAAGAAAACCTTCGCCGCCGGCACCCCCGGATTTGTTGATGACGACGAAAGGCTGCTTGGCAAGGTTATGCTTGCTGACAATGCCTTGAATTGTGCGGGCCATGATGTCGGCACCGCCGCCCGGTCCGGCCGGGATGATGAACTCCACCGGTTTGCTCGGCTCCCATGCCGCGTGTGCGGCGGTGAATTGACCGAGGAGAAGAGCCAACCCGATGGTTCCAAATTTGCATATGTTGCTCGTGCGAATGCTACTCGTGCGAAGTCTGCTCATGGTGTGTCCTCCCATTCCCTTCTCTCACGCCGCTCTTTCAGCCTGACCCCGCATCTGCAACCAAATACAGGGTGAAACTTCGGCGGTCTGACTTAACCCGGCGCGGCTTTCCGGCGCGGCTTTCGCTTGACCCAGTGCGGCGCACCTCACTATGCGGCATCCCCGTGGCCTCTGAAAGGCCCCCTTGGCATAAAATATTATTGAAAATATTTCCAGAGCTTACACTGCACTCCGCTGTCGCAGAACCGCGCATATGCGCGAATTCGAACCGCGCCGGCGGGCCATAATCAGTTGATTTGAAAAGCCATTCGTTCGAATTTCGGATTTGATGCCGCATGTGCATTCTTTCTCCCGGCAGGCAATCGCGAGCAGGTTGCCCACAGCGCCGTTCCCGCAACTCATCGTCGAGAACGTGCAATAGGGACAGCACCCGTAATTCTGTTTGTGATTCTGTTTGTGTGGGTCGCGCCCGCGCTCAATGCCGGACTCCACCCGATGATTCGCCGGACGCAAAATTCTAAAAATCAACGCAGCAAAATCCTGAACTCAAAATCCTGGTCCCATAATCCTGACCCTAAAATCCTCGCCTCATGACATAACCTGCACAAGGCTCGGGTATGTCGGCATAGTTTCCGATCCAGGCAAGAGCCCGCCCGCTGGCCAGGACAACACACAATCCATTTTCACGTTCCTTCTCTTCGCGCCCCTCTTTTTTGAAGGTGAGGCCGATGGGTCGCGGCTGCCTCTCCGCGGGAACGCTCCGGGATCCAAATTGCTTGTCAAACGGCCTGCCGTTCAATCCGGCGTTCTCTTTGAACAGAGCCAAACCGCATGAAAAGTTCGCTCTTTGCTTGTTGCGGCGAATCGCGCAAAGATTTCCTCGATTTAGACCAGTTGGCGTCTGTCACGTTTCAACTTGAGACCGGGCGCATGCTGATGGCGCCCGCAACGCCTCCGCGGGCGAACGCGGATCGTTCGCAAGGCACGGGCAAGCATTCCCCTCGCCGACCGAACGGAGCACACAACGCGCATGACGACCGCGACCATCAACCTCAAAGGACTGGTGTTTCTCGTCGCCGACGCGAACCCTTATTTTTCCCGCATCATCGTGGGTTTGCTGCGCAGCTTCGGCGCCACCGCCGTGACCGAGGTGCGAAATTCCTTTGACGCGATCCAGCTCTTGAACAGCCAGAAATTCGATATTCTGTTGTGCGACGACAGACTGCCGCCGCACGGCGGCCTGCAGGTGACCCACGCCATCCGCCGCAAACGCGACAACGAGAACCGTACCATTCCGATTTTGATCATGTCCGGCGACACGCGCGAGTCGATGGTGAAAATCGCGCGCGACGCCGGCGCCAACATGGTGTTGGTGAAGCCGGTCTCGGCCAGCAGCCTCTATGACCGGTTGGCCTGGATCGCCTTCACGCCGCGGCAGTTCGTGGACACCCCCACCTATTTCGGACCCGATCGCCGCTTCAAAAACGACCCCTACCCCGGTGTCGGTCGCCGCAGGACCGACCGGCACGCCGGGACCGGCGGCGAAGCCGCACACGCGGCACAGACTCTTCAGGCCGACACACCCAACCCTGGTCACGGTACCGGCTCGGAAAACCCCGCGCTGATGGATCAGAGCTGATGCCCAACCCGCCCGCCGACGACCCCCATACTTTCTTCGTCGAAACCAACTTTCAAAGGCTGGCGCGCCGCGCGGGCGGCGTCCCGCGCGAGCAGGCGCTCGAGAACGCCCGCATTACGCTCGAGACCATCAAGGTTGGATTCCGGGATTGGCTCGAAAGCGAAATCGCGGATTTGGCCGCGGCCATCCGCAGAGGCCGCACGGGGCAACCGGCCGATGTGGCCTGGGCCGAAACCGCGCTTCTCCACTGCCGGCAGATCCGCGATGTCGGAACCACCATGGGATTTCAGCTCGTCACCTTCATTGCCGGCAATCTGTGCGAGATGCTCGACAACGTCATCGCAGGTGCCGTGCCGCGCAATGAAATGATCGACTGCCATATCGATGCGCTCTATCTCGCCAGACAGGAGCAATACCGGCACCTCAGTCCCGAACAATTGCCGGAACTGAGCGGCGGATTGCGGCGCGTGCTGGAAGTTGCGCACGCCGGCAGTCCCGCCAAGGCCTCCGGATCGAAAATGGCACCGGGCGGCGAGGAGCAGACTTGAATTCCACCCGGCGACGACCGGAGGCAAGGTCACACGTTCCCTGCCGCTTTGGGCGCCAATCTTGCTCGCCACGCGGCCGACCGAAAACCGCATCGTTTTCCTGTCCGGGGCATGATGGGAGGAGTTGTCGGGTGCCCCCTCCGATCTCCGCCGCAGTCCGGCTTGGGCGGTCAGGCGGCATGTGGCGCTGAGCCGCGGCGGAAGCGAGGCCCCGCGCCCGGCCCGGCCGCACCGGAAGCCACCTGCGCCGAGACGCTGCCTGCATCGGAGGTCGACGGTATCGAACGATACGCGGCGCGGTCGCGCCTGCATGAGCTGCAACCGCCGCAACTGCCGCTGTGTGGAGGTCTCAGGCTGCCGCTTTGCGCATGTCGCCGGAAGCCCGCAAGGTGATCCCAAGGCGTTTCTGCGATCGCTGTCGTCTTGACGCGCCGGGCGATGTTCCCCCAAATGAGTTGTTTTCCCGGATTTACAGGGAGGTAACCCATGCCGATACGTCCGAGCGCGATCATTGCGTCCCTGCTCCTGGCCGCAGTGACAACATCGCAAGCCGCTGATCTTTTGGTCACACAATACAAGAACGATCCTGCCGGAGCCCCCTATGCCATCGCGCTGGAAAAGGGCTTCTTCAAGAAGCACGGCGTGGATATTACCGGCATCGTCTCCGGGGCCGGCGGCGGCGCCTCGGTGCGCGCGGCGATGGCCAGCGACCTTGGGTTCGGCGACGTGACCGCCGCCCCGGTCATTGCCGCCGCAGCACAGGGGCAGGACATCAAGATCGTGGGCATTACCTCGCAGTCGCTGGCCAGCCTGGCCGTGATCGTGATGCCGAACTCGCCCTTGAAAACGGCGGCCGACCTGAAAGGCAAGAAGTTCGGGATCAGCAACCCGAAGTCGCTCGGCGAGATGATGGGCGTGATGGTGATGGAAAAGGCCGGCCTCAAGCGCGGCGACGTCGAGATGGTGGCGCTGGGCAGCCTCGGCGGCGCGCTCACGGCGCTGGAAAAGGGCGCCGTCGATGCCACTGCCATCCCGGTCATCCTGTTCCGCACCAGGGGCGGAGAGAGCAAATACCGCGTGCTGGTAGGGGCGAAGGATCTGCCGCTTATTCCTTCGCAGGTCGGCATGGCCACGACGAAAGCCATCAAGGAACAGCCGCAAAGGCTGCGCGCCATCCAGGCGGCGCGCCGCGACGGCACCCGCTTCATCTACGAGAACACCGAGGAAGCGATCCGGATCCTGGCCAAGGTCTATGAGCCAATGCCGGCCAATGATGTGGCAATCATGGTCAAGGATCTGGTCGCCGCAAAGTTCTGGAGCGAAGGGCGCATCGACATGACCATGCTCCAAAATGCGGTGCGGGCCATGAAGGCAGTGGATATGCTGGAGAAGGATGTGGACCTGAAATCGATCGTTGACAGTTCGTTCCTTCCCGCCGACCTGCAAAAGTAAGCGGTGACGATGCAGGCCGAATCCAGCAAGCCGCAGGTTCATGCCTCGCTCAGCAATGTGACGCGGGTCTATCCCGGGGTTGCCGGCAACCCGCCGGTCAATGCGCTGGGGCCGATTAATCTGGAGTTGCGGCGCGGCGAGTTCTTCGCCGTGGTCGGCCCCTCCGGCTGCGGAAAATCCACATTGCTGGAGGTGCTTGCCGGTCTGCAGCCGGCGAGTTCGGGCACCGTGATGTTCGAGGGCGCGCCGGTGGCCGGCGAAGTGCCGGAGGGCATCGGCGTCGTGTTCCAGGAAGACGCGAGCTTTCCCTGGCTTACGGTGGCCGACAATACAGCCTTCGGGCTGCGGCGTGCCGGGATGGCCGAAAGCGAAATCCGCCGCCGCGTCGACGACGTGCTGTCGTTCATGGGGCTCAAGGACTTCGCGCGCGCCTACCCGGCGCAACTCTCCGGCGGCATGCGCCAGCGCGTCTGCATCGCGCGCACATTGGTTCTGCAACCGCGGCTGATCCTGCTGGATGAGCCGTTCGGGGCACTGGACGCGCAGACGCGCCTGTTGATGGGCGACGAAGTGCTGCGGCTGTGGCGCCGCACCGGCGCGACGGTGCTGCTGATCACCCACGCCCTCGACGAAGCCGCCATGCTGTCGGACCGCATCGGCGCCATGTCGGCGCGCCCGGGCCGCTTCCTCGAGATCGTGGAAACCGGATGGCCGCGCGACCGCGACAGCACCATCGTCGGCGACCCCCGATTCGGCGAGATCACAGGACGGCTGTGGGACAATCTCCGCAACGAATCGCTCAAGGCGCTGGGCCACGCGCAGATGGCGGCAGAATGAGCAAGATCGCATTCTTGAGACTGGCGGTGATCGTGATCGCGGTCGGCCTGCTGGAGGCCGCCTGCCGCGGCGGCCTGATCGACCATCGCGTGGTGATCCCGCCTTCCGAAATGGCAATCGCCCTGGCGCACATCCTGGCCACCGGGGAGGCCAACCATCAAATCATCCGCACCTTCGGCATCGTCATCATTTCGGTCGCGATCGCGGTCGCGCTGGGTTTCGTCCTCGGCGTCATCGTGCATGCGCTGCCGCGGGTGCGGCAGGCGCTCGATCCGCTGTTCGCCACCTACTATGCCGTGCCGATCTTCATCTTCTATCCGGTGATGATCGCGATTTTTGGCCTCTCCGTCGTCCCCATCATCCTGATCGGGGTGCTGAACGCCATCGTCGCCATGATCATCGCGACGCTGAACGGCCTCGATCGCGTGCCGCGGGTACTCACCAAGGTGGGGCGCGTGCACCGGATGGGCAGGGTGTCCACCGCATTGCGCCTGAAACTGCCGGCCGCGGCGCCGCATTTGTTCACCGGCGTCAAGCTGGCGGTGAGCTACGGATTTATCGCCGTGATCGCCAGCGAGTTCATCATGGCACCGGCCGGGCTTGGCCGCGTCATTTCCGACGCCTATTCCGATTTCAACAATCCGCGCATGTACGGCCTGATGCTGCTGCTGGTCATCGTGGCGACGGTGGTCAACATGGTGCTGCACGTGTTCGACCAGCGCTGGGCGGAGCGGAGGGGGATCGCGCGCACATGACCCTCACCAAACGCACGCTCGACACTCTGATCATCGTGGCAGCGCTGCTGGTGATGTGGCAAACGCTGCACATGGCGGTGGGCGCGACCGCCCTGCCGGCACCGGGCTCGACGCTGGCTTATCTCGCCAAATTCGTGCCCAGCGCGCGTTTTCTGCAGAACGCCCTGGCCACGCTGGAAAGCTTCTTCTATGCGCTGATCGTTTCCTACGCGCTCGGCCTTTCCATCGGGGTGTGGATGGGGGCACATCGGTTGTCGGGGGCGGTCGGCGAGCCGATCCTGATCTCGCTCTACACCCTGCCCAAGATCACGCTGTATCCGGTGGTGCTGCTGATCTTCGGCTTGAGCATGTCCGGCCGGGTGACGTTCGGCGCCATGCACGGCGTGCTGCCGGTGGCGCTGATGACCATGAACGCCATCCGCAACATCCCGCCGGTCTATCTGAAATCGGCCCGCACCATGCACCTGTCGAAGCGGCAGACCGTGCTCACGGTGCTGCTGCCGGCAACATTGCCGGAAGTGGCCTCCGGGCTGCGGATCGGATTTACCCTGACGCTGCTCGGCGTGCTCTTGGCGGAGATGTTCGCGGCCAAGCAGGGGCTCGGTTTTCTCATCATCAACGCGATGCACCTGTTGCAGGCCGAGGAGATGGTGACCGTCACCGTGGTGCTGTTCGTCTTCGCCGCGCTCGCCAATTCGGTGCTGCTGTGGATGGAGCACCGCCTGCACCGCCGGGTGTGACGGGGCTCCGTCACATCGGAATTGCCCAGGAAATTGCCCGGCTGTTAGGATTTTATCCGCCGCCCTGCACATTGTGTTTGCAGCCTCGGTCCCGAGCGGGTGCTCGGCCACCCGCCGGAGACGGGGCGAAAAAGGTCATGCGCGGCAGGGCGGGAAAATGGCCGCATGATGAACAACGCGATTCACCGCGTTTTCCGGACCCGCCGTACCTGACCCGCTAACCCCAGACCGGATGAACCGGATGCCGAAAAATTTAATCGAAAGGCATGCGATCGATTTACCCTGCCGACAAGACGGCGGGGTGCCCTGTCGTGCGGTTACCGCACGTTGAGCCAAGCAAGAGTATGGACGAGGGACAGGCTTCGGTTGCGATAAAATTCGGTTGCAATGCAAACTGTACCGGCGACGGCGGATCTGAAGATGAGCTCGCTCCGCAACCTTGTCATACTCTTTGTCGCAATCGGCGTCGTCGTCGCCTATTACGCCGACCAAAGGCTCAGCAAACAAACTGCGCAGACAAACGTCGCGCCGCCCGCAGCCACGGCCGCGCCGCAGGATCAGACACGCCCCGCGAGAACCTTGCCGTCCGCCCCGCCGCACGCCGCCTCCGCGCCGACGGCCAACCCGCCCCTGCCGCAGGTCATCACGCTGCCCCCGCGCAGCCGCACGGTGACGCTGCGCGACGACGGCAGCGGCCATTTCCGCACCGAAGGCCGCATCGACGGCCGCCGGGTGGATTTCCTGGTCGATACCGGCGCCACCGCGGTGGTGCTGCGCGCCAGCACCGCGGCCCAACTCGGCATTCGCCCCGCGCGCAGCGACTACACGGTGCGTGTCATCACCGGAAACGGAGAGACGCGCGCGGCCGTGGTTCTGCTCGGCAAGGTGGAAGTCGGAGACATCGTCGTGCGCGACGTGCGCGCGCTCATCCAGCAGGACGATACCTTGTCGGTCGATCTGCTCGGCATGACGTTCCTGTCCAAGATCAAGTGGACCCACGACCGCGGCCAGCTCGTGCTCGAGCAATAAACCGCGGCAAATTGTCTGGCATGATCACAGGTCTGGGGCGCTCTGCAGCGCAGGCGCTTTTCGTTCGCGCCGGTTCCTGACATTCTGGCCGCATCGTTGAAGCCGGGAGTGTTCATGACCGCTCGCGAATCCAGACATCGCGTCCGCGACATCACCGTGCGCCTGCTGCGCGAGGGCCGAGGCGCGCCGCTCGTGTATCTGCACGGCGCCAACGGGCCGCCGCCATGGACGGCGTTCTTCGAACGTCTGGCCGAACGCTTTGACGTGCTGGTGCCCGAACATCCCGGCTTCGGCACCTCCGACAGCCCGCCCTGGATCCGGAACGTCTCCGACCTCGCCATGTATTACCTGGATTTCCTCGACACGCTGGGCGTGCCGAAGGTTCACCTGGTCGGCCACTCGCTGGGCGGTTGGGTCGCGGCGGAGCTTGCCGTGCGCAACGCAACGCAACTGGCGAGCTTGACCCTGCTCGCGCCGGCGGGGGTGCGCGTAAAGGGCCTCATCTGCGGGGACAATTTCATCTGGTCGCCGGAGGAGACCGCGCGCAATCTGTTCTACGACCAGACATTCGCCGAGGCCATGCTGGCGCGCACGCGGGGCGAACGTATTCATCGATTTCTCCGTGTTCAGACCGCGCCGTCAGTCGAAGCTGCCGATGCGGCCGATATTGCCAAAATTCATCCAGATGAAAAAGGCGCGCCCGACGATGTTGCGCTCGGGCACGAAGCCCCAGAAACGGCTGTCCTCGCTGTTGTCGCGATTGTCGCCCATCACGAAATAGTGGCCCGGCGGCACCGTGCAGCTCACCCCTTCGGCCGTGTAGCGGCACGCCTGCGGGTGCGTGTGCTGATAGGCGGGAACGGCTGGCACGCCGGGGCCGTCGTTGACGATGATGCGGTGCTCGACGCGGCCGAGCGTCTCGACGTACTGGTCGTAATACTGCACTCGCCCTTCCC
>Ga0101944_10004327_pt1 | contig 17830 bp, 10 predicted proteins | sample DewCreD2012metaG_FD_75245 | JGI IMG/M metagenome (GOLD analysis project Ga0101944, IMG submission 75245) | Hot spring sediment bacterial and archeal communities from British Columbia, Canada, to study Microbial Dark Matter (Phase II) - Dewar... ... | reverse complement strand
ATGCATCGTCAAGATCGGTGCTCCACCAGTCGGTTAGAATAGAGTTCGGCCTATAGGCATCACCGCCTACGCCGCCGCCGCCGAAGTAGAGGACACCAGTGGCGGGATTAACCCCAGCACCCAGCGCCCATCGACCTGAGCAGCCGAGAGGGAATGTGCCTTTTACGGTCACCAAACCGTACACAGGATCGAACTCCTGAATGACATCGGATGCGCTTCCATCAGCCTTGCGGCCTCCGATAACATAGACCTTACCGTTATAAGAGACAACCGCAGGGAACACAACGCCAACCTGCAGCGTGGCTACAGGATTGCCGCCGTTGCTCCAAACCGGCGGATTCTGGGTAAGATCACACTCATAGATGTTTAATCCGCTGTTCGCAGTTCCGCCTACGATATAGAACTTGCCGTTAAGCACTATCGAGCCGCACTGCTGTGAGTTTGGTCCATTAGCATAGTTTGTAAAAACGCCAGTGGCTATGTCGTAGGAACCAAACTTTCCGGTCACATTGGCTCCGCCGCCAGATGCAAGATATATCTTGCCGTTGTAGATTCCAACGGCGCCTCTTCGGAACCCAGCATTGGCACCCCATTCACTGCTGGAAGCAGCAACGCTCCAAGCGCCTCTGGCTGCTGCGTTGGGATCATATTTCCATATTTTGTCCTGATAGAACCCAAACGCAACAAATATCTCCTCCACTCCATCGCTGTCGTCATCGTATGCAACAGCGTGGTTTGACTGCGTCCAGTTACCTATGTACTGTCCGCCGCCCGGGAGCCAATCGCAGATGCCATTGCCATCTTGGTCCATCCCAAGCGGCCCTGTGCCATCGTACTTAGACGACTCCCAAGCACCCGTTGTAGGATTGTAGCGGCTTACGCCAGCGGTTCCTGTGTCGCAGCCATAGGTCTTGCCTTCAGCATCTGTAGGATCAGGACCAGCTGCCCGTCCGAGAAGCCAGTAGACCTGCCCGTTCGCCCAAACCGAACATCCGCCCACACGTGGGTACGGATCCGGAGGCAGAGCGGTACCGCCAGCCAGAACGACAGCTGATGAACCTAAGACAAACGCCGCTACAAGCATTATTGTGAGTACTCTACTCATCAATTCAGCTCCTCTCCTTTCTTTTATTTTTTGTTTTGTTTGTTTGGACACTCGGCGGTTAGAATTGCCGGCTGTCCTAAAGCGATTTCTCAATACCAAGTTGTCAATTAGTCTTTTGCACAACCAAAAAGACTTGAGGCATACCGACTGCCTCAGATTTTAGGCAGTCTGAGGTAGACTGAAGCAGAAAGCAAGATGCACTTTTGTTTTGAAATCTTGGGCCAGCGTATATTCGCCGGCTCCTTTTTATTTTTTATCCGACCAATCGCAATATACCACCGGTTTTAAGGCTGGTCAACCAGTAAAAATACCTGTTTCTGTAATTTTCCGTCTAATGAAAACAAAGATTTTATCGGTGCCGATTTATGGAAAAGTTAGTCTGCTTCACAAATATGAATTCGGCGAAAGGATTAGAAGCCATCACATAATTGCCCAGCGCTTCGACTTCGGGTAGAATCTTTATGTGGACGAATGGATTGACGAGGTTATAGGTGTCGGAGGCGCATTCGCCAGGATATGCGGCGATTACGAATACCGACCACAGCAGATCGAAATGGCGATTGCTGTGGCGGAAGCACTGAATGAGCGGCGCCACTGTTTGGTTGAAGCTGGAACCGGCGTAGGCAAAACAATAGCCTATCTGACGCCTGCGATCAAGCACAGCCTCGGCGGCAAGCCGATAATAGTGTCCACTCATACCATCGCACTTCAAGAACAGCTGGTTCGCAAGGATATACCGCTTATGCATCTTGCTCTAGAGGATACGCCCTTTAGAGCGGCTTTGGTAAAAGGTCGAGCCAATTACTTGTGTTTATGGGAGCTTGACAGGGCGAGAGAAGATATTACCCTGCAAGGCGATCCGCTGTTTGAGAAGGTTCTTGCATGGGTTGGCACTACAGAAACTGGAGATATCTCGGAGATGGGTTTCAGTTTTCCTGCATGGAGTGAGATATGCTCAAATCAAGATACATGCAGGCATCAGCAGTGCGAACACTACGACAGATGTTTTTACTATGCAATGCGCAGACAGGCTCAATCAGCCGACATAATAGTGGTCAATCATTCCCTGTTCTTCAGCGACTTGGGTATTCGCACGCTGGATCCGCGCTCGGCAATCCTGCCTGACTATGATGTTGTCATATTTGACGAAGCTCACAATTTAGAAGATGTTGCCGCAAAAACATTTGGAGTCGAGTTCAGCAATTACAGAGTGCCTGCGATATTAAACAGGATAAGAAAACGCCGCGATATAGCCGTAACAGCATCGGAACTGGAGATTATTGATTCGGCAAACAAGAGGCTGTTTGCATTGTTTAAGGATACTGACAAACCGGAGTTTTTCTTTGAAGAAATATTCGCCTCACCCAAAAGAAGAATCGAAATTATGGAGGCGGCTGAGGAACTTGCTTCGCTTGTTGACGGACTTAATATACAGCTTTCTGAGCAGGATACCGAAGGCAATGAGACGCTGGCTCGCAGAATCGAGGGGTTCAGGCGCACGCTTACTGGAATAAGGGAAGACCTGAATCTGTTATTCTTTCGCGATGTGGACAACTATTTCAGATGGTGCGAAAAGACGTCCAGCGGCAAATTTGTAAGCTGTATATTAAGACTTACGCCGATAGATGTATCGCAGGCGCTGGAAAGCTCGCTTTGGAACACTGTGTCAAGCGCTGTGCTTACTTCGGCTACACTATCAAACTCGGGTAAATTCAACTACATAAAGTCGAGGCTTGGAATACAATCTAACACAATAGAGCTTATTCTTGGGTCTCCTTTTGATTATGAGTCTCAAGCACTCCTATACGTGCCGAACGATATGGATTTCCCTTCCGAAGCACCTGATTACGCAGAGCAGGTGGCTGACAGAATAGAGCAGATTCTTGGTTATTCAAACGGCAGAGCGTTTCTACTTTTTACATCTTATCGGATGCTCAACGCTGTATATGATATTTTGAAGGATCGTCTACCTTACAAACTTCTCAAACAGGGCAGCAAGGCTAACGAGAAGCTGGTTGAAGAATTTCGCAAATCTGGAAACGAATGCATATTCGGCGTTCACAGCTTTTGGGAAGGGGTTGACGTAAAAGGCAGCGCGCTTTCATGCGTAATAATAGATAAACTGCCGTTCTCCGTACCAGACAGCCCTGTAAATAAAGCTCGATGCGACGCAATTATGTCAAGCGGCGGCGATTGGTTCCTTGATTACGCAGTACCGCAGGCGCAGATTAGGCTAAAACAAGGCTTCGGACGGCTCATACGCACCAAAATGGACAGAGGAGTTGTAGCCATACTGGACTCAAGACTGCTCAAAAAAAGCTACGGCAAGGAATTTCTCAGGTATCTGCCGCGCTGCCGCGGAACAAGCGATCTTGAAGAAGTGAGAGAATTTTTCACCAGAAACTGCTAACGCACAAGAACCGACTCAGCCGCGATTTCTCGCTCGCCGGAGGAAGTTCTTAAAACACCCCGCACTGACACCACAGAGCCTTCATCAACAGAGCCGCTCCAGATAACTTTTATACCTTGCGGCACATCTGTCTCTTGAACATAAAAACTGCCTTCATAAACCGCGCTTACTAAATGATCGGAAAGCATCACAGGTGTTCCATCCGGCAGAGATTTTAAAGCCGTGATATTCAATACCTGCTGGTGCCTAAGCCCGCATATTTCGATGTCATCCAAATTCCAGCCAGGATACGAAGCGCTTGAATCCGTAGTCCCCATCCCCCAGCGGATAAAAACCGCAGGCTGAAGGTTCGCAAATGACGAAATATCCAAAACTTGCAAAACCCAACTGGTATCCTGAACGGCAGTTTGGGGGTTGCTCCATACCGTCGCCCAATTTGAGCCATCGTTAGATATCTGAATATTTGCTTTATCATATATGGAGCTTTCTACACCCAGCCATCTTCTGAATCTGAGCAACACATTCGTAAACGCACTTAAGTCGAAAGCCGATGTAGTCAGATACTCGGCGGCTGGCATATCATTTGGATAGTCGCCGTTTAAATTGTAACCAAACACAAAGCTGCCAGTATATCCAGATCTCGGGTCGCGGTTATGAGACCCCTGTCCGCTGGGAATCCCAAACTCCCAACCCCCTTCGCATATCCAATCCGGCTTTGTATTTAGGCTGAACGAATATGCCGAAACGATTATTGTTATTGAAAGCTGTTTTGTGCGAACCTGCTGGCTTCCGTCGGAAGACTCCACGGTAAACCAATATCTGCCCTGTCTTGTCGGCGTGCCGGATATAGTTCCTGATGCGCTTAGTTCAAGTCCATCAGGCAGTCTGCCACCTATAATACGCCAAGTATAAGGAATGGCTCCGCCGCTTGCGCAGAGATCAACTGCATAAACACCACCCTCAAATCCATCCGGCAGGGATTCTGTTTGTATATTAAATGCGGTAGGCCACTGTGGTAAGACCGTTGGATCGCCGTAAAGATTGAAAACTACATGGTTCATCCAAATAGTAAGCGGCAGAGATGATTTCATATCATAAAGTGCGCTGCCGGCGGACTGCCTGTCTTTAACCATTTTAATCGCATACAGACGCTCCATACCGCCGATGCTGTCGGTGTAGTTGAAGTCAACCTGCCCTGGATAATACCAAGACACCCTGCTGGCTGAGATTACACCTATGCCGCCGTTTGCCAGAACGCTAAAGCCTAAATTATTGGAAGACTCGGGGTAGCCATTGCTGCATGCGCCTTGAAAAACAAAAGATGGCGCCGAGTCGTCTAGATATTGACAACTGCTGGACGAAAACACGCCCGAGGCTGTGTCTGCGCTGCCGTGTGTGCTCCAAAACACAAAGCCGTATCTTTTCTGCCATTCTGATTTTACCGTATCTTCAACACACGGTGAAAATTCAGGCGGCGGGCTTAGGTTGTAGGTATCTTCGTATATGCGGAGGCAACCGAAACCTGCCGGCTTTGCGGCGTCATTTCTAATAGACTCGCCTAAATTCCAAAGAGGCGTTATGTCGTCGAGCGGTTTCATTGCTATAATCATCCGCTGCGCCCAAGCCCCAACAGTCTGCATAGACTCATAGTCAATTATCTTCTGTAGAATCTTATCAAGAGCGCTAATGGAGCCGTAATATGGTATTCTTCCTACGACAACTTCAGCCAGACGATCAACACCGCCTACGCCAAAGTCATCCGGATACTCTCCATAATACCCGTCTGCATCCAAATCCCAATTGCCGGTAATGTCTGCGTAGTAGTAATCGGAAGGCGCTTCTTCGTAGCCGTCTCCGGCGCCGCGCCTAGGCCAGAGCATTTTCATCGGAACATCGCCGGAAGCAGGATTGGGGCTGCCGATCAGTATAACCGCCTGCACATTGGATGGATAATTTGACCGAATCCAAGCGCGTATGTTCTCTGCCGCAGTATCGCCATTACCACCGCCCCATTGAGTCTCGGTAACAATCTGCACTTGATAGCCGTGGGAGTTCTTGTGAGCGGCAAAAGCGGCAAGCTTAGCACTGGACTGAGCTATGGCGGAAGTTGTTATTATAGCAAGAGGAATTGGCGAGTAATCTGTAAGCTTGTTTTGTGGCTTCGGATACCATAAAGCAAGCTCGCCGCCGTTCAAAACGAGATTTTTTACTCTAACAGCGGTGTTTGGCGATTCGCTTAAAGCAGCGGCGGCTTTCGACACCAGTTTGTAGGACAAAACGACATCGGCTCGTTCGACATGCCTCAATTCTTTGAGAGCTGGGTTTATTCTATAAGGCCAAAAGCGCAAAACAGCCATAAAATACCTGCCAAGCCGCTCGGTGGAGACAATCTGCACATAGTCTGCCGGATATAAAGAGTTCTTCCCATATACCAGCATGTTTTTGCCGTTTACAATTTGCTTGCCTTTACCCCACCATTCAACGCGCCTGCCGTTTATTACTGAGGATATAGGAGGCGTTGGCAAAATATCCGTTTTAACAAACGTGCGTGAGATTTTTGCATTTCTGAGTTCGATTCTAAGAGTGTTTAGGTCTGCGTTAGGCGGAAGCAGAATTCTTTTTTCAACAAACGGCAGCGCTGGATCGCCTGGAGATAGAAAACTACAAAAGCCGGAAATTTCCACCCGAACGCCGCCGCTGCCGGATTTTACCGCCGCATCTCCTGTTACGAAGGGAACCGCCAATTCGCCTGCAGCGGCATAGGCTGAAAATAAAAAAATTAGGGCGAAAAATAGCCAAAAAAATTTTCTTGTTGACATTTTCATCGTATAGGCTGCGGCAGCGCGATAATACACTTACAATATATCCCGCAACATGCACAGTGTCAACGCGCAAATAAAGCTCTCTCAAAGAGAATATTCCATGTTATGCGCAAACTCGAAGGAATATGAGTGCGCTGGTTATAATTCCATCTTGTGAAAAAGAAAACTGCGGAGGTTGAAATGATGACATACGCTGTTAGAGGACTTGACGGCATTACAGGGATTATACATTCTGAACGCTGGCGATCTGGGGTGCCGCTGGGCGGAATTGGCTGCGGCAAGATTGATCTTTTGACTGACGGCTCGTTTGGGAACTTTACCATAAACCATGCGCAGGATAAGCCTACCGGCTGGATGAAAGGTGTATTCGCTGCAGTATTTGCTGAGACAAACAAAGAGAAAGCGTGCAAAATGCTAAGGCTCGCTGGCGATGAAGAGTACTGCGGCGTTGAAAATATAGCATATACGGAATACGAGGGGCTGTTCCCGCGAGTAAGGTTATCCTACAAAGATCCAGCGCTGCCGGTGGACATAAAACTTCACGCATTCTCGCCGCTTATCCCAAACAACATAGATGACTCAAGCTTACCTGGAGCATGTTTTGAATTTGAGATAACAAACCGGCAGTCCTCAGAGACTGCAGTTTCTTTAGCTCTTACTTGGGAGAATATTTTGGGCATAGGCGGCAGTAGAGAAGAAGATTGGAACTGCACCGAAGGCAACTATCAGGAAGCGGCCGCTTCTACCGGAAGACTCTCGGGCGTTTTGTTCGCAACACGGCAGAATTATGAAGACCGGCGAAAGTGCACGCTGGGGAGCTATTTTCTCGGCGTCGAAGAAGAAGACGGCGCTGATATATCCATATGCACTGCTTGGAATACAAAAGCAGATACGCCCGAATTTTGGAATCAGTTCGCGTCAACAGGTATGCTGAGTTCTGGAACAAGCGGACTCGGAGGCGCCGCAGCGGCTAAGGTTTACATCAATCCAGGCGAAACAAAGAACGTGCGGTTTTATTTGGTTTGGTTTACCCCTTACCACATAACAGTGCGCGGACTAAGACCGCCTAAGTACGAGATTGAGGACGCCGGCAGAGTCGAAGACGTGGGTCATTATTACTTAAACCGATTCTCCAACCCAATCCAGATAGCAGATTATTTGGCTGAGAACAAAGATCGACTGTTTGATGGCACTCTGCTATGGCAGCAGCCTGTTCTGGAATCAAATCTGCCGCAGTGGCTGAAGACGAAGCTCATCAACTGCGCGTTTTCTCTGACTGTATGTGGGATTCTGACTAAAGATGGGCGTTTTGTTGTTATGGAGTCTCCAGTAACAATGAACGGCGCGTGCGGGACGATGGATCAGAGAATGGCTGCGCATGCTTTTATGACGCAGTTGTTTCCTGAACTCGATATGCGCGAGATGGAGATTTTTGCGCGCTGTCAGGATCTGGCAAAACCAGCTGCCGACGGAAGGATACCACATTTTGATGGCAACATACACGATGTAATAGGCGATCCAAACGTTGACTACGGGGTCACCGACTGGCCTGACCTGTCATGCTCGTTCATAATGCAGACGCTTAAACTATACCGATGGACGGGTGACAGATCATTTCTGGAAAGAATGTACCCACACGTTGTAAAAGCGCTCGAGTTTCTTGAAGCCGCAGATTCCGACGGAGACTTCATACCGGAAGGCGGGAGCACTTATGACTATGTGGAGCCGTTCCCAGGCGCGTTTTGTTTCACCGCAAGCTGCTATGCAGGCGCGCTCAACACTGCTATGGAGATGGCTCGAGTAATTGGCGACAGCAAGACTGAAATCTACTGCCGCGAGAGATTGAAAAACGTCAAAGATTCAATGATGAAAAACCTTTGGAATGGCAGATACTTTATGAAACAGTACCTGCCAGCTTCCGGCGAGAAAAACCCAAACTCATTCATAGCGCAACTTGCCGGCGATTGGCTCTCCAGACTGTGCGGCGTTGGTTCGATTTTCCCTGAAGAAACAACCGAAAGCACGGTGCGTGAAATAATAGCAAGACACGTCAAGCCGTGGAAGCCTGTGCCGCCGATGGAAGTAACGCCGGATGGGAGAATAGATCACAGCACATGCTTCATACTTCAGCACGAACCTTACGCCGGCTGCGAAGCAATATATCAAGGCTACACTGCAGACGGACTTGATGTGATATATAGGGTTTATCAAGTTGCATGGGAAGTCACAAAAAGCCCCTGGGATATGAAACTTGCGTTCGACGCTCCGGACGGCGGCGAAAAGTGGCTCAGTCATTATATGACCTGCCCAACAACTTGGCATGTTCTTAACGCGCTCACCGGCACAACGCTTGATCTTCCAAACGAAGCGCTTTACGTTGATCCCAGAGTATCGCACGATCTGCCTGAGCTTCATATGCCGGTGTATTTCAGCCGATTCTGGGTGTGGTTTGACTATGTGCCAGAGAAGATATTAAGGTTGAAGGTTACAAAGGTATTTCAGGATAACATAAAAATAAGCAGAATACTCGACCGTGAATGTAGAGAGCTTCTAAAACTAAATAAGCCGTTCATTGTAACCGAAGGCGCAGAGCTTAACCTTGACAATCTTGCCGGCGGTTTCCTAAAACCGAAGACTGTTGGCTATGAAATCAAAGCTGAATGCGGCGATGCCGCCGGTGAAAAGACATCGTCGGATGGTCCGGTTGTATCTGGTTAGGCAAAACATAACACTGCTGAGCAGGAGGTAAAAATGAGAACACTGCTATTACTTTTAATACTGTCTGCTTTTGGAGCAAACGCGGCAGACCCAGGGCTTGCAAACTATAACCTAAACAATATGCGCAGATATGGGAAATGTCAGGTCGAGATGATAAACGCGCCTATGGAATTTTTCCACGAAAGCTTTGACGGCAGCCATGCAAGCGGCTTTGCGGTATCAGCAGATGGAAAATGCACGATAAAAGCACATCTGCCTGACCGTCTTGAAATTAGAGCCATAAGCATTTCATTTTTCGCAGGGCGTGAAATGGGCGGCGTTGATTGGACGCTCTTTGAGCTGGATGGCAAAGGCAGCCCAATCAGAAAAATATTAGAGCACCGTACAACGGTTATAGGAAAACCTGATGTTGTGCAGCTCGATAATCCCGCCAAGCTAAAAGATTTTGCGTTTGAGTTCACAAAGCTTTCAACCGATCTCTCACCATCCCCCAAAGGCGCAATGGACTTTCGCATCGGCGAATTGGAAATCTTGGTACCGAACAAACCTGTCCTATACGTAGCCACACCCAACGAAAAATGGCTATTTGAACCAGGTTTTTATCCGTTCGAAGTCGGCGTTGGACGCGAGGTCAGATGGACAGGTTGGACCATAACGGCGGATGGAAAGCGCACACAGACTATCGAGAAAGTGAAATTCTCATCCAGCAATCCAAAAGTGGCTGTGATGAATGGTGCTGTAATGAAGGCGCTTTCGCCAGGGAAAACTATTATCCGAACAGAACATCCGGACGGCATGAGCCACGAAGTGCCTGTTGTAGTGCTTGCGAAGGGACAAGGATGCATTGACCTTGATGTAATCAGGATAACCCGACTTGTTCTCAATGAGAAAACTGGCAGATGGGAAGTACTCTCGCGCCGCGGGGAAAAGCAGGTGCCAGAGAAGGGCGACAAGGTCCGCTACAGAGCCGAAGTGATAAACATGGGGCAGGACACGGCAAGAAATATAACCGCTTCGTGGACACTAGATGGCAAACTGGCAAAGAAAGAAGTCCTTAAGTCGCTCGAACCGGCAGGCGAGCTAGTCGAAAGCGGAGAGTTTCTTACCTACGAGAAAAAAGACCCAATTATGGTTCACAAAAATCGCGCTGTATTCTACTTGGATACAATATGGAGCAAAACAAGGTGTTGGATAAGCATTCGCGTACAAGCTGCGTCTGCAAAAGGAGAGCGCGGAGAGATAAATCCTGACAATAACAAAATGACTATCGCTTCCGACTCGCTTTGTTTTGCATACTATACTACAGAGCTTGGATATCACCGCTTTACCAATGCTCAGCAGGAAGGACTGAAAGCGGGCGGAGTTCCGGAAGAAGTGCGGAAAAAGGTAGCGGAGGCTTGGGGAAGACGCTCCAAGTTCTGGCGCACCGACACAAAGATCAACTCTTCTTCGATTTATGACTACATATATCGTACGTGCAGGGCTTGGGACGATCAGTGCGAAATCAGCCGATATCCGCTGACTCCAAATGGCATAACAACCAGATTTAGATCGAAGGTTGTAATAGTCAAAGAACCCGAAAGCGCTTCTGAGACATGGGGTGAAGGCGGAGGCAGAGCTGTTTGGGCTGATACGGAAACAGATGTTTCATGGGGTTGGATTGCCGACGCTACATTCCCTTGGGACGAATGCATGAACGCAGAATATGTGCGCAAGAACTACACAAGCTGCGGTTTTATGTGGATGGACGCGCCGATGCTTCACGAAGCAAGCCATGCTCACGGATTGGTAGACCTATATGTAATACCAATGAAAAACAATGAGGTTGTCTGGAAAGACGAGGCAGGAAACAGACTTTGGTCTGACGATAGAGGCGGCATATGCGATATGCGCAGGCGATGGACGCGCTATGGTCCTATGTTGGGAGAAGCAACGATGATGGATGGCAACTATGTTGATGGCTATTCTGAGGTTGACGCATACGCAATGGAGCGTATGGCAACGCGGAGAGGAAGATTCATCCCTGCCAACAATTGTTCAGGAAACGCATCATTTGGAGATTATTTTAACGAAGTAGCTCAGCATAATATCCTTGAGCTGTGGACACCAGACGGAAAACCGCTTGCCGGCGCAAAAGTGGAAATAGCAAAGCGAGTGGATATCACCGGATTCTGCCATGAGACACCGGACATCGTAGGCTACACTGATGAAAACGGAAGATTTGATATGGGCAACAATCCAGTTGACTGGCCTGACAATACAGCTCCGGTGCCGCGGGATATACCTTTTGCTACCGCCTACTATCAACTTCATCATAGAGGCTCCACCGGCAGCGATCACGCAGCTATTAGAATAACAACCAAAGACGGCAGGAGGTTCTACAAATTTCTAAACGCCTGCGACTTGATCCTTGCCTATTGGTATAAGTATGGACTTGAGCCAAACGGCTGGCCTATTTCAACGCCTCTGCCTTACAGCAAAGTGGTAGTCGCGTTCACAGTGGATACATCCCTAAGCGAAAAAGATGCTGTGAAAATGGAAAGCTCGGGAGAGGCACCGGTCTTCGGAATAATGCCTGCGTTTGACGGCAAATATCCATCTGAATTCCTAAAGATACAGCAGTGGCGAAAAAACGCAGGGATACCACTGGACGCGGTTGAGCCTGACGCTAAATAGGTTGATTATTCTACGGCATCTCCGGCGGCCTGCAGTCTGTCGGCTTGATCTGCACTCTGCAGGTAGTCAATCATATCCTGCAGGTCGCCATCCATAATCCCATCAAGGTTGTGAACAGTATAGTTCACCCTGTGATCGGTTACTCTGCCCTGCGGGAAGTTATATGTGCGGATTTTGTCGCTTCGGTCTCCGGAGCGCACCATCAATCTGCGCGCCGCAGTCTCTTTTTCCGCCTGCTCGCGCCGCTGACGCTCCAGCAGATGAGAGCGGAGCATTCGCATTGCGCGCTCTTTATTCTGCAGTTGTGACCTTTCATCCTGACAGCTCACTACTATTCCAGTGGGTTTATGCACTATTCTAACAGCAGTTTCATTCTTCTGAACATTCTGCCCGCCGGCGCTGGAGGAGCGAAAAGTATCTATCTCTAAATCGGCAGGGTTAATCTGAACGTCAACCTCTTCAGCCTCAGGAAGCACAGCCACAGTAGCCGCCGAAGTGTGTATCCTGCCGCCCGACTCGGTGACAGGCACTCTCTGCACTCTGTGAACGCCGGACTCAAACTTAAGCGCGCTGTAAGCGCCTCTGCCCTTAATCTCCAAGACGGCTTCCTTATAGCCACCTATCCCCGTCGGCGTCGCCGACATAAGTTCGGTTTTCCAGCCGCGCCGTTCGGCATAACGCTGATACATTCTGAGCAGATCGCCGGCGAACAGCGCAGCTTCTTCGCCGCCCGTGCCTGCGCGTATTTCCATAATAACATCGCGTTTGTCGTTAGGATCGCTTGGAAGGAGCAGGAGTTTTAGTTCATGCTCTAAATTAACCAGGCGATTTTTTAGCTCGTTCAGTTCCGACTGCGCCAAACCGCGCAGTTCATCTTCAAGCGGCTCGTCGAGCATCGCTTCGGTATCGCGAATCTGCTGCCTTACCGACTTATATTCGCGGTATTTAGTCACAATCGGCGCCAAATCGGAATGCCCCTTGGCGACCCGCAGATATTCCTGCGGGTCGGAAACGATCGCCGGATCACTCAGCCGACTGGTAAGCTCTTCGTATTTTGACTCTACTTCTTCAAGCTTCTCAAACATCGCTACTTTTACGAACCTTCGGATTCAGCGTTTCTAACAGCATTCAACGAAGCTATGGCGACTTCTACCATGTCATCGGTGGGTTTTTTCGTAGTAATTTTCTGCATCAAAAGTCCAGGCGAAAGCAGAATGCGCATAACCATAGAATCCCTGCGGCTGCCTGCAAACTTGATAACCTCATACGCTATGCCTGCCACCGGTATGAGCAGCGGCAGTTTATACGCAGCGCGCATAAGCATCGCTTTCCATAATGGACCAGAAAAACTCCACGGCACAGCAGCGAACACTAAAATTCCAACCAATATCACTACCAGCAAAAAGCTCGTGCCGCATCTAACATGAATAGTAGTATGGTTCTGAACGTTCTCTACATCCAGCGGCACTCCAGACTCGAAAGCGTTTATTACTTTGTGCTCAGCACCGTGATATTGAAAAACTCTTCTAATATCTGGCATTAAAGAAATTGTGCTCACATAGCCGAGCAGAAAAGTTAACTTTATCGCGCCTTCCAGCAGCCCAAGCCATACCCTGCTTTCTGTAAATCGCCCAGCTATAAATTTAGTCAACAAGGCGGGAAGATACACAAACAGCGCTACAGCAAAAGCTATCGCTATAAAAAATGTTATGCTAAGCGTTACATCGCTTACATGTTTATTTTTATCCTGACGCTGGGTTGTTTGAGGATCGGACTGGTTATCTGCTGGTTTCGACTTGGCGGTTTCGTCTTCTAATGCAATATTCGCCGACCACATAAGAGATTTCATCCCCAACACCAAGGTGTCAACAAGCGCAAGCGTACCGCGCAGAAAAGGCACATTAAGCCATTTCAATTTCCCAAGAATGCCTCTGTCCACAGGCTCAGAGGTTAGGGTAATAGTGCCATCCGCCCTCCTGCATGCCACGGCAAAGTGGTTTTTGCCGCGCATCATTACGCCTTCTATTACAGCCTGTCCGCCGTAGTGAAAGTCCGGTCTGCTGTTACCTGACATTTAGCTATTCCTATTCCAGATAAACAAAAGGGAAGCGCGCGCCGCCATAAAAAGACAACCCCACCGCTTCCCACAAACACTGGCCGAAAGGAGCTATTGCTCTTCAGACTTCTTATTCAACCCGTATTTCTGAATGAACTTCTCCACACGTCCTTCTGTATCTACGATCTTCTGTTTACCAGTGTAGAAAGGATGGCATGCAGAGCAGATCTCAACCCTGATCTCCTCTTTCGTAGACCTAGTAACGAACGTGTTGCCGCACGCACAAGTAACTTTCGTTTCTTTATACTCAGGATGTATTCCCTGTTTCATCTTACTCCCGCCACACATTAATTGCCGTCCAGAACCGTTTAATGATTCCGGACGGCTAAATATATATTACCACAAAATGGCTTTTGCCGGCAAGAGGTTTAGCTCTTAGCCGGATTCATAGACATAACGTTGTTGTCCCACTTTCTAAAGTATCTGACATGGCCATCTGCAAATAAAATGTTATTACCTCTTGAGTGAGGTCCAGGCCATACCAGCCAGAACCAACTGGTGCCTACTTTATCGTTAGGGTCGTCGCCTTGGGTTTCGTTAGTAGGATCCCAGTCTAAGTTCATATTCCAGTTGCCGGGGTTGCGTTCAAAGACCCATATAAGTTTTGCGGAATTGGCAACGTAGTTCATGTTGCCAAAAACAGCGTTAGCGCCATAACCGCCGCCGCCGTCCCACTGAGCCGTAGTCTGCCAATTCATACTGTAGGAGCATTCTGTTCTAGATGGAGACTTGGGGCAGAAATAAATATTTTCTTCGTCCGCGAGATACCTCTGCAGTCTAGCAGTCCATGTATAAGGCGAGCCTCTTTCGCCCCACCAACCAGCGGGAACGTTGTAGCCATTCCAGTCTGTGCAGTAAGTTTTGCCGGCTCTGCCTATCTGGCTTAGATTGTTAGCGCATTGGGTTTTTCTGGCAGCGTCTCTAACTGAGGCGAATACTGGGAACAAGATTGCAGCCAAAATGGCTATGATGGCTATCACGACTAGCAGCTCTATAAGAGTAAAACCATGTTCGCTTCTTTTTATATTCATAGCAGTAACGGGCCCTCCTTCCCGTTTTGAAGCCGAGAGACTTCATTCCATACTCAATCTATCATGACTTACGATTTCCGTCAAGCAAAAATCTTTTCACTTGAAACTGCGCAGCAACCTTGTGCACGCTCATCTGCTGAATATTAACCACTCACTTTTTACTGCAAAATTCTTCGTCCAAAGCTAGTTTGGCACAATTCTTGCATATATGCTTGAGTAGATAAAAACTTCAGAAATAACTGGTAAAAATGCCAGTGTGAGATGACTTGAAGTTTTTGAAGAAAAGAATGGTTCAGACACTAAGTGTCCGCATACCAATAACCGATACTAATGTGAAAGGAGGCGAATAATAAAAATTATGAGGAGTGTGTTTGTAATCTGCGTAGTCTTGGCAGTTATGGCTCTTACCCAGAGCATAGTTTTTGCCCAAGGCACGCCCAGTCAAACAAAGTGGCAGCAGCTTCCGGATATGAAAAATGGGATGCAGTTTTCGAGCGAGACGAAGGTTCCTTCGATTGTAGCCGATGACTGGCTCTGCGTTGACGGAAATCCTGTAATAGGGATAACTTGGTGGGGTGGATATTGGATTCCAACAACACCCGGCAATTATTCCTACTACAGCGACTCGCTGCCGACGACCAACCCCCCTGCGGCTCAGGCACAGACGTTCAACATTACTATATGGAGCGATATTCCGGCAGATCCTGCTAATGGAGTCTACTTCAGCATGCCAGGACAGCCGCTGAAGACCTATATTGGTGTTGTGCCTACCGTGAGCTATTATGGGGCGACTTCGCAGCAGGGTAGATTGGTTTACCAGTACACTTTGGACATCTCAAAAGATCCGTTCCTTCAGGAAAAGGGGACAATCTACTGGGTATCCATAGTGTCCACAAATCTTGACGCCAGAAATGTTCAGTGGGGCTGGCATGAATCTATCAACCATTGGAACGATGCAGCTGTCCAGGATTTCAAGGGATCTGGATGGTATACGCTGGAAAACAATCTGTATAAGAACGACATGGCGTTTGAGTTGAGGACGATTCCTGAGCCTTCGGGACTGCTTGCTCTTGCGAGCGGCGCTATTGGCATTGCTGGAATTCTTATCAGAAGACGCCATTTGCATCTGTAAACATCTTCTGATAAAGAGGCGCCCGTCATTGTGAGATGGGCGCCTCTTAAATATTTGTAACGGTCAATCACTGCAGCAAGCCAGCTTATAAATAATGGCTAATATGAGTTATAAAACTAGTAATATTACTAGTTGACAATAGCTGGACAATAGAGTAAGATGCGGATGATTGGGTGTAAAAGATAGGGTGGAGTACTGCGAAAGAATCGCTGAGTGAAGATTCTTGAGGAGACATCGCTGACGAGAAAGGGGGGAAAAGGATTGAATAGATGGTTTGTTTTAGCCGCTTTGGTACTGCTTACAGCATCGTTCGCCTATGCGGAGCCAGTATCTGATCCTCTCAAATGGTCTCAGATGCCTGATATGGGGATGGGACTTGACTGGTCAACAGAAGTAAAGGTGCCTTCTATTGTAGCAGACGATTGGCTCTGCACGAATGGCCTTCCGGTAACAGATATTCACTGGTGGGGATCCTACTGGGTGCCTACTCAGCCGGGAGCATATTCGCACTACAGCGATGCGCGCCCAGGCGCGCCGCCCGGAGGGATCACCATGTTCATCCTGACGATATGGACGGATGTGCCGGTTGGACCAAACAACCCATATGGCTTCAGCTACCCGGGGAGGCAGCTCTGGCAGTATCAAACCACCGTTTTTAATGAGGTGCTCTATGGAGTGACACAAGGCGGAGGCGGCAACCCGCCGGAAGAAGTCTACCAGTATTATGTAAAACTGCCAAGAGATTTGTGGTTCTGGCAGGAACAAGGACAGATATATTGGTTGAGCATCGAGGCGGTAATGCTGGATCCTACTGGAGCACCGATTACGGACAAGCAGTGGGGTTGGCATGAATCGAAAGACCATTGGAACGACGCTGCTGTTCAGGACTTCAAAGGCTCTGGTTGGGTAGCAATCCAGAACAATCTATATTACGTGGATATGGCGTTTGAGCTGACAACCATTCCGGAGCCTGGCAGCCTGCTTGCTCTTGGCACCGGCATAGCAGGAATAGTCGGGATAGTGCTCAGAAAAAGAAGAGCATAGTATCATCCCTAAACTAAAAAATGGCAACAAAAACCGCTGGATGAAAAACATCCGGCGGTTTTTTCTTAAGAAAACTGCCGCAATAGGCACTATATAACATGAGAAATGGTTAGCAACCTGTCATAATATCTCGGTGATTTTTATAAATCAGGTAATATTACTAGTTGACAACCACAAATTCTCGGTGTAGCATGCGTGTAAGTTGACGCCACAGCAGTGAAATACGCAAAAGACTTTTTAGTGCAAAGGCTGTCAGCAAAACACAAATAGGAAAGGGGGGAGAAAATATGAGGCATTACCTACTTATAGCTGCGGCAGCAACTATGATCCTGTTTGCGCAGGCAGTCACAGCTACGCCTACGCCAGACCCGCTTAAGTGGTCACAGATGCCAGACATGCATCTTGGACTTGATTTTTCGTCTGAGATAAAAGTGCCTTCTGTGGTGGCTGACGATTGGCTTTGCACAAACGGACTGCCGATCACGGATATTCACTGGTGGGGATCATATTGGGTGCCAAAAATACCTGTGCCGCCGGATGGTTCGCCGAACTCGGACAGTCTGCCTGACGCACCACCTGGTGGAATACAACTGTTCGTGATAAGGATATACACGGATATTCCGGCAGGCCAGGGCGTTCCGTATAGCCAACCCGGGCAACTGCTTTACACTATTGAGGCGCCGATCACAGTAGCCAACGAGGTTTACTATGGCACAACGGACGCCGGTAAGAAAGTGTACCAGTATTTCATAAAACTGGATACTCCGATACTGCAG
>Ga0101944_10004325_pt1 | contig 17832 bp, 14 predicted proteins | sample DewCreD2012metaG_FD_75245 | JGI IMG/M metagenome (GOLD analysis project Ga0101944, IMG submission 75245) | Hot spring sediment bacterial and archeal communities from British Columbia, Canada, to study Microbial Dark Matter (Phase II) - Dewar... ... | reverse complement strand
TGCTTCGCCGGACCGACCGCATCGGGGTGCTGGACGGCGGGCAGATTGTCGAGACCGGCACGCACGATGAACTGATGAACCGGCCGGGCATTTACCAGAAGACCGCGACCTTGCAGTTGTCCGAGCCGGACGACGAAGCGCTCGAGGACATTCTGAACATGATGGGCGAGATGACGACCTCGCGCGGCAACGGGCAGGAGCGTTAGAGAAGGACCATGTCAGGTACCGCAGCCGCCAGCCGATCGCAGACCAGACCCGACGCCCAGAGCGCAGGCCCGGCTCGGGAGGGGGAGGAAGCGCGCGCCAAGCCGCTGGACATGGCGATCATCCGGCGGATCTGGCAGCGGATGCGTCCGTACCGCAAGCTGATCTACGCCAACCTCGCCTTGAACATGTGCATCGTCGGGCTGGAGTTGCTGCCGCCGGTGATCACGAAGCGGATCATCGACGTGAGCATCAAGAACGGCGATTTGCGCAGCCTGGCGATGAACTCGGTGATCCTGCTGCTGACGGTGATCGGGATCCTGATGGGCTGGCGGCTGGTGATTTGGCGGATCGTGTCGGTAGGCAACCGCATCGTCTTCGCTCTGCGCGAGGACATCTTCAAGCACCTGCAACAGTTGAGCATGTCGTACTTCGACCGCACGAAGGTCGGACGGATCATCGCGCGGGGCACGAGCGACATCGGGGCGATGCGCCAGACGATCGTTTGGACGCTGCCGCACCTGGTCAACGTGGCGCTGACGATCGTCGGGGCGGTGGCGATGATGGCGTGTATGAACGGCCGGCTGTTCGCCGCGGCCATGATCGTCGTGCCGCCGTTCTACATCGCCAACACGATCTTCCGCAAGCACGCCAGTTCGGCGTGGCGGCGCGTGCAGGAGGCGCAGTCGCGGGTGACCGCCAACATCGCCGAGAACATTTCCGGCATGCGCGTCGTGCAGGCCTTCACGCGCGAAAAGCAGAACCTCGAGGTGTTCAACCAGTTGCAGGACGAGGTGTACGACTCGCACCTGCGGGCGGCGCAGGTGTTCGGCATCTACGCGCCGACGCTGGACATGATCGGGGCGTCGGGGGTGATCGTCATCCTGCTCTACGGCGGCTGGCTGGTCTACGTCGGGCAGGCCGAGGTCGGCACGCTGGTGGCCTTCACGATGCTGCTCGACCGGCTGTTCATGCCGATCCGCCAGCTCGGCGCGATCTACCAGGACACGATGCAGGCGATGGCGGGCGGTGAGCGGATCTTCCACCTGCTGGATACGCGGAGCGAGGTGGTCGACCGCCCGGGGGCGGTCGAACTGCCGTGGATCACCGGGCATATCGTTTTCGACAAGGTCACCTTCGGCTACCTGCCGGAGATGCCGGTGTTGCACGACATCAGCTTCGAGGCCAGACCCGGCGAGACGATCGCCCTGGTGGGCCCGACCGGGGCCGGCAAAAGCAGCATCATCAACCTGGTCTGCCGATTCTACGAGCCGCAGGCCGGGCAGATCCTCATCGACGGCCATGATATCATGCAGGTCACGCTGGAGAGCCTGCACCGCCAGATGGGGCTGGTGAACCAGGTGAACTTCCTGTTCTCGGGCACGATCATGGACAACCTGCGGTTCGGCAGACCCGAAGCCAGCGATGAGGAAGTCGTCGCGGCGGCCAAGGCGCTCGGCTCGCACGATGTAATCATGCAGTTGCCGAAGGGGTATGACACCGACGTGAGCGAGCGGGGCCAGAGCCTCTCGCTGGGCCAGCGGCAACTGGTCTGCTTCACCCGGGCGATGGTGGCCAATCCGCGGATTGTGATCCTGGACGAGGCGACCAGCGCCGTCGACACCGCCACGGAGACGCGGATCCAGATCGCGCTGAACCGGCTGATCGAAGGGCGGACGAGTTTCGTGGTGGCGCACCGGCTGAGCACCGTCCGGCGGGCGGACCAGGTGCTGGTGATCGATGACGGGCGGATCGTCGAGCGAGGCACGCACAGTGAGCTGCTCGCTCTCGACGGGCGGTATGCGCAGTTGTACGAGCAGTTCATCCGGGCGGAGTGACGGTAACGACTGTCCGTGGTTCGTTGGTCGCGGTCCGTTGTGAGGACAACGGCAACAACCCCGGCTGCCGCTCGGGGCTTCAACAACCAGGGCAACAGCGGCAGCCCCGCCGAGGCTTTGGCGGTTCTGCGCCTTGCCTGGGAGGGTTGCTGCGGGTAGAAAGCACAGTGTCATCCGCGCACATGAGGCCGGCGATTGCCCTGCCGACGGCGGAGTCCCGTCGTTCTGCGGAAAGTCAGGCGTGACAGCCACTGCTACAACGATTTCGAGCATGGCCACCCCTCTGGCCCAGGCGTCATCGGTTCCTTGCCTGGCGGGAGCCGCGCGACAGGTCGTCGTGCGATGGCCCCTGCTGCCGGCGGGGATCGGAATGGCGGCAGGCATCATGCTCGACCGCTTCCGGCCTCTGCCGGTGTGGGGGCAGGTACTGCTATTCCTTACAGCCGGGCTGATTCTCCTGTGGGCTCGAAACCGCGCACGCTGGACAGCCGTGCCGGCGGTATTGGGGATCGGGCTGGCGGCCGGTGCTGTGGGCGGTCTGAGGCACCACGTGTCGTTCTGGCGGATCTCACGGTCGCATCTGCTGAACTACGTAGACAATTCGACGGAGATCGTCCGGCTGCGCGGGACGGTGCTTACGCCGCCGATCATCAGCAGTCCGATGCAGGACGATTACGGCCTTGCGAGCAGGAGCCGCCGGCAGACGCGACTGCTGTTGGAAGCCGGGCAGGTGCAGACGACGGATGACTGGGCATCCTGCGAGGGACTGGTGCGGCTCTACGTGCCGGGGGTGCGAGACGATCTGCTGGCAGGCGACGAGGTGGAAGTACTCGCGAAAGTCCGGTTGAACAGCGGGCCGAGCAACCCCGGCGAGTTCGACTGGCGGCTGTACCAGCGGCGCAGCGGGGTGCATCTGACGGCATTCGCCTCGGAGAACGAGGCGGTGGCGGTGCAGCGGCATGCAGCGATGGGGGCGGGCATCTCGGGGCTGCTGGCAACGTTTCGGCAGAGATGCCGGCGCGTGCTGCTGGACAACGTGGACCCGCAGGCGGAAGAATCGGGCCTGCTGGCGGCCTACATTGCCGGGCACAACTGGTCGGTCAGCCGGTCGATCGACGAAGCCTTCCGAAAGAGCGGCACCGCGCACATTCTGGCGGTGAGCGGGTCGCACGTGGTGATGATCGGCGCGTTCGGGGTCTTCCTGGGCATGCTGCTGTTGCACCAGCCGCGAAAGGCAGCGATGGTGGGACTGGGGGCGGTCCTGCTGTTCGGCCTGATCGTCGAGCCGAATCCCCCGGCACTGCGGGCCGTGATCATCGCGATGCTGGCGTCGGGTGCGATCCTGATGCGCCGGCCGTTCAGCGGGCCGAACTGGCTGGCGGGGTCGTTATTTGTCCTGCTCCTGGCGGGTCCGACGGATCTGTTCAACGCAGGCTTCCAGCTGTCGTTCCTTCTATGAAACCTTATATATATATATGATGGATGTGAACTACAGGAATACCAGTCCCTAACACCCCTAAGGGACTGGCATTCCTATACTTACCCCTCATTCTGCCCGCCCCCGCCCGCCTTTCGCCTCCCACCTTGCCCATTTTAGCACTTTTCCCTTGACAGCACCCGAACATTTTGCTAACATCTACCCGTCAAGTCGTTCGTGCCTCATGGGGTCCCAACCCCCTCTCTGAGGCTTCTATCCCTCTAGTAGAAGGAGGCTCATCGTGTCCATTCTCCACCTATTCTTCTGCCTGTTCCGTTGGATATTGCCCGTTGCTGCCGGCCTGTTCATGGGCATGGGCTGTGCGACCCCCAAGGTCATTACCCCCACCCAGGCGGGCGGCCATCACAATCAGCAGCAGACCGGCGGCATCCGCACGGAATCTCCGATTTCCGTTGCCCCGGTTATCACCGTCCCAGCCCCCTCCACCCAGTCGGAAGGCGGCTGACTGCACAGCCCTTCCTTCTGGCTCATCGTGGCTAGTCTCCTAGGCACGCTAGACCACTTCTCTTTCACCTTCACCCGTTCCAACGAAAGGAGCCGTCATGGCCCTGATTCAGCGCTCCATCCTCGTTCCCAGCGCAAGCGGTCGCGTCGGTAATTCGGTGTTCGTCCGCTCCCCGGCCGGCATCGTTCTCCGCGAGCGCGTCATCCCCGCCAACCCTCGTACCGCCCTGCAGACTGCCGTTCGTCTCGCCATTGCCGGTGCGTCCGACCGTTGGCGCAACACCCTCACCGCGAACCAGCGGGACGCGTGGGAACTGTACGCCCACAACACGCCCGTCAGCGGCCAATATGGCCAGACCCTGCAGCTGTCGGGCTGGAACATGTTCTCGCGTCAGGCCGTGCTTCGCACCCTTGCGAACGCCCCGGCCGTCAACAACGGTCCGACCAACGCGGGCGTTCCGGCTGCACCGCTCACCCCGGCTGGTCTTGTCAACGCCGGCCCAAATGTTGTGGTCACGCTCAACGCCGCCGACACCTGGCGCTCGGACCCCACGTCTTACTGCCTCTGCTCGCTGTCCACGCCGCAGTCGGCTACCCGCCGCACCCGCAGCGGCTATTTCCAGTTCACCAAGGCTGTGAGTGGCAATAGCGACACTCCGGTCGCGACCATCCAGATTCCCCCGCTCTGGGGTGCCCCGCAGGTTGGCAAGGTCACGTACCTGAAGATGGTCGTCGTCGACGGCCAAGGCCGCGTCTCGGCTGCGTCCATCCACCGGCTGTTGATGGCGTAAGCCATCCGCCCTTCCACGGAGCGGCGTGCCCCGTCGCCTCTCCGATTCAAAGAAGCTGCGTCCTTCACTGTGACCGCTTCTCTCCACCCGTCCGAGCCTCACCCGCTCGCGACGGGTGGTCTTTTTTTATCGCACCCTAACATTTCCCAACTTTTCCTCTTGCACCCCGTGGCTTTAGGCGATATATTCTTCTGTAGAGCGCGTCTAACTCCTTGGGTCCGTGAGACCTCATCACCAGGCGGCGCCCAGCGGGATGCGATTGTGTCATGGTGCAAGATAGCCCGAATAGAAGATTAGGCTCCAACTCCCGCAAGGGAAGCAGCAACGCTACTGGACTCCCCGTCCAGTCCCCTGCGGCAGAGATTCCCCCCCCCCCCTCCGGAATCTTCGGAAGCCCCTGGCCGCACTAAAGGCCTCCAAACTTACGGCATCGGCATCGATTGTCACTCTCGCTTCATCCAAGTCTGTGTCCGCACGTCCGCTGCCCCGGATGCTGTTCTCTCCGAACACGAGTTCCCTACGGATTGGGCGTCTCTGTCTGCAGCCAAGGAATGGGCACTGGATCAACTTGGTTCGCTCGTTCCCGACCCCGCTGACATCCACTACACGATTGAGTCCACCGGCTGCTATCACCTTCCTGTATTACTGGCATGGGGCGGCTCCCCTTCCGTGGTCAACCCGCTTCTGGCCGGCCCAACCCGCCGCAAGACCGATGTTCTCGATTCCCGTCTGCTGTCTTATCAGGACTTGACTGGCCTGTGGCCTTCCAGTTATCTTGCCACTCCGGAAGCCCAAACCCTTCGTGTCTTAATGAGCGGGAGGCAGCATGCCAAGCGATCCGCCAGTCAAATCGCCAACAGGCTCAACAACTATGTGCTCCGCTGGGGTCACACCTACGGCTCAACCTGCAAGATCCTTGATGGCGTCGGTCGCCCGATTCTCGAAGACTTGCTGGAAGGCCTTACGCCTGACTATCCTGGCGTGTCTCCCCTGCCGCTACCTGCTCCTATCCGTCCCATGCTCCGCGTTCTGCTGGAACAGTATGATGTCTTCACGGAACAAGCGGAGAAGTATCTACGTGCGGCCATGTCGTTCGCACGATCTGTGCAATGGCCTGCGATGGCCGGCTTGGTTGACGGCAAGACCGTTCTCGAAAATCTCCAATCCGTGCCGGGCATCGGACCGGTTGGGGCACTTACCTGGCTCACCGAAGTAGGCGATCCCCGTCGCTTCAAGCACGCTGGCCAAGTCGCTGCCTTCTGCGGCTGCGACCCCTCTCTCAAAATCTCGGCTGGCAAGGTCACACAGTACATCCGCCGCCGCGGCAACCTGCGCTTGCATGCTACGCTGCTGCAGGCCGGCATGGGTCTTGTCACCCGGCACTCGGAACCCTTGGGCGAATGGGGCTACACCATCGCTCGCAAGCATCAGAAGGGCGGCTGGAAGAAAGCTGCGGCTGCGGTCGCTCGCCGCCTCTCTGCCGCGTTGTGGTGGGTCCATCTGCTCGGCGTTCCATTTTCTTATGAGAAGTACCGCTTCAACGAAGTGCCTGTGGTGCCCGACATGCCGATTGAGGCCATGGGGCTCGGGAACTTCACCAAGACACTTGCAGCTCTCGGCTACACCAACACCCGGGAACTGGCTGAAGCGTTCGTGAAGGGGGAACTCGCTCACATCAAGGGAGTAGGTGCCAAATGTCTGCAAAGTCTCCAACAGTGGCTCACAGCCAACCGTCAGCGCCCGCAACCGCCCGCCCCGGTCCTTCCAACTCCGACCACCCCGCTGCTGCCCTCCAATCCGGTCTCATCCTCCAAGGCAAAGTCATGCGCCGCACCCGCCGCAAGGTCCGCCGAGGCGACCAGGAAGTTATCGTCGTCATGTACCAAATCTATGGCGACGGGCAGATGTTCTACCTCGAAGACTTCGACCCCCGCCCCGAAGATACCCTCTCGCTCGGGCAGGAAATCTCGCTCAACGTCCAGGTCAACGCCTTCGCCACAAAAGCGGGGCACGTAATCACCAACCTTCGTCGGCGGTCAGTCGACGAAACGTTCTAAGATCAATCACGGGGACCCCAAACACCCCCCTGTGATTGCCGGGGCGCACAACTCAGCGTTCAGTTCGGGTCTCACATGTCTCTATAGCACAAGGAGCCTCACCATGCCGTACGGTTACGACTTCACCGCCTCATTCAACAGTCCCACTCCGCTGCCCGCCGGCGTCCTGAAGGAGTGGGAGCATCGCTGCCAGGCGTTCGTCAACGAACTGCACAACCTGGCGTCCCTCTGGCCCAACGCCGTCGTCAGCAGCAGTGTTGGCCAGAGCGTCCCGGCCAAGCGTCCGGAGTAATCCGCTCGCTCGCGTCCCGGATGGTGTTGTGCCACGTCTCACGTTCCTCGTTGTCATCGAAAGGAAACCGTCTCATGCTGCATATCTCGGCTACTATCGACCTGCTCTGCCCGGACGACGTCGTTCGTGCCGACCTGCAGGCCTTCTTCAACTCGTACCTTGAGAACCTTGGCGTCGCCACCGTCATCCGTGACACCTACTCGGGCTCCGAAGTCCAGGCCCGCTTCGACATGTACGCCGGCGATGCCCCCGACGCCCCCGAGGACCTTCCCTCCCCCGACGCCCTACCGGCAGCCAACGCACCGCCCAACCTCCCGTCCCCGGCTGCTGTCTAACCGCTGATCGTCCTTCACTACCCCGGACGCGACCCTCCCCGCGTCCGGGGCCTACCTTCTGGAGACAACTCCCATCTACCCAATCTACAAAGCCCCACCCGGCGTACCCGGCTGCTGCCGCTGTGCCTTTTGGCTCGATGAACCCGGCGTGATCTATGATGGCCACTGCTGCTACCACAAACGCAACTGCGGCTTGCCCCTTCCCACCGACCGCTACGAACGCTGCAACGACTTCCGCTTGAAGGAACCCACCTCATGCAAGTCACCCGCTCCGAACTCCTCGAATATTGCGTGTCCCGAGCCAACCGCAACAGTGCTGCTCTTGGCTTTCTCACACGTACCGCCCTCGCCGAACGCATCGCCCTTGGTCGCGTAATTCCCATCGCCGATTCTTCCGGCCTCTGCGGCTACCTTCTGCATGGCGTCGGCACCGACTGGATGCCGATCTTCCAGACCTACGTGGAACCTCGCGTCCGCTGCTTCAACATCGGCACCCGGCTCGTGCTGGCCGCCCTCAACCGCGCCATCCACCGCGCGCAACTCGGTCTCACCATCCGCGTTGCCATCGATCTACCCGCCGTGGCCTTCTGGCTCCGGTTGGGCTTTGCCGTCATCGCCACCGTTCCAGGCAAGGGCAAGTCCAAGCGTCTCTTGCACATCATGCGACTCCCTGCCTCTGCCCTCTCGTGTTCCCCGTTTGCGGATGTCCTTCGTAGTGTCTACGAAGACCCGCGCCCCTTTTACTTCCCTTCCATTCAGGAGGCTTGACCCATGCGTCTTCGTGACCTGCCCCGTCTCCCGCTGCTCGCCCTCATCGTCTCGCTGCTCTCGCTCTCCGTCTCCCTCTCCCCGGCCTGTGCCGCCGTCCCCGCCAAGGTTCCCACCGTCCCTTATGCCGCCGCGTTCAATGGCGTCTACCTCTACTTCTCGCCCAATGGCAACGCCACCGCTGCCATTGTCGAGCAGATCGACAACGCCGTCGCCAACATCCGTGTCCAGGCCTACTACCTGACCTCTCCGCAGATCATCGATGCTCTTGTCGCGGCCCATCTTCGTGGCGTCCCCATTGAAGTCGTTGCCGACCGTTCCCAGATCAAACGCCAGCGGCCCGGCGTCATCACCCTTGCCGAAGCGGGCATCCCCGTTTGGTACGACGCCCGCCATGCCATTGCCCATAACAAGATCATCCTCGTGGACGACAATACGATTATCACCGGCTCGTTCAACTTTACGAAAGCCGCTGAAACGGCCAACGCGGAGAACCTTGTCATCATCCAGAACCGCACCCCGATTCAGTACGCCTATACCACCAACTTTAACGCCCACAAGGCCCACTCCATTCCCCATCCGGTCCCCGAGAAGAACCTGTTCGTTCCATCCTTCCTTCGTCCGCTCGCCCCGCCCTCGGAGGATTGATCCCTTCTCGGCCTCTTCAACGACAACGGCCCCTTGCTTCCAACACCCGAAGCAAGGGGCCCTCTCCTTTGCGGCTCTCCGCACGTCCTTTTCCGCTGGCAGCCCAAAGGCTTGTCGCTTCGCGACCCCGCGAACGATGGCGGGAACGGCCCGCCGCGAGGCATGCCTGCCTGCCCGAAATAACGGCAACGGGCAGTCAGTCATGCTGGCGGCGGTCGGCTCGTGCCTCGCCGGCACGCTCCGCGTGCTCCAGGCGTCCCCCTCTCGGACAACCGGTGTGCCCCCGGAAACCCCAACGACAACAACGGGGTTTCCGGTGACACACCCCGAGAGGGGAACGCCTGGTGGTGACGGCGCTGGTGGCGGTCTGCCCGGCGATGGACCGGTGGCTGTTCGGGCCGCGCGACCTGGCGGCGGGCATACGGGCGCGGATGCGACGGGGCCGCGAGAGCGACCTTGGCACGTACATCCTGCGTGGGCTGCAGCACGCCGTCAGCACGTCGATCACTGCCTGGGCGGCCTCGGCACCGCTGCTGGCGTACCACTACGGCAGTCTCTATACCTACGGCGCCGTGGCGACGCTGCTGATTCTGCCGGTGGCGACCATCGCGCTGGCCTTGGGGTTCTGCAAGCTGCTGCTGGGATTCGTGTGGCCCTCCGCTGGGGCGGTGCTGGCTGCGCCGGCGTCGGTAACGGCGGGCTGGATGAGCGACTTGGCCGGCTGGTTTGGCTCGTGGCCGGGAGCGTGCATTTCTGTAGCGCCGCCGCCGGTGTGGCTGATGATCGGGTACTACGGCTTGCTGTTGCTGTGGTCGTGGATGGACCGGCGGCAACAGAGGGCGTTGGCTTGCCTGCTGGCAGGGTCAAGAGGGTCGCCCGCGGAAGTCATCGAGCAGATCGCGCCGCAGCCGAAGATCCAGGAGAAGGTCCAGGCGGCGATTCTGCGGCAGATCCGGCCGATACCGACGCGGATGATCGTGCTGGCAGTTGCGGGCGTTGGCGGAGCTTACTGGCTGGGGACGCGCCCTGCGGAGCTGCCGGAGAGCCCTCGCGTGCACGTATTGGCGGTGGGCGACGGCCTGGCGGTGGTAGTGCGCAGTCCGGCGGGCGGGGTGCTGCTGTACGACTGCGGCAGCATCAGCGTGTCGGGGGTGGCGGAAAGGATCGTGGTGCCCTGCCTGCGGAACCTGGGCATCCGGCGGATCGACGCAGTAGTGCTGAGCCATCCGAACCTGGACCATTACAGCGGCGTGTCACACTTGGCGCGGACGATTCCGGTCGGGCAGGTGTGGGTGGGCGAGGCGTTCCGGGATGCGGGAGGGTTGCCTCGCCAGCTACTGAAAGAGCTGGCGGGGCTGGGCGTGCCGGTCCAACCGATCTCCAAGGGTCATATGATCCCGAGCCTGGCGCCGCTGACGGCGGCGGTGATGTGGCCGGCCGGAGACGAGGCGCGCAGCCTGTCCGATAATGATTCGTCTGTCGTACTTCAGATTGAGGGTATGGGAGCAAGGCTGCTGTTGACGGGAGACATTGGTCCCAAGGTGCAGGAGCGGCTGGCAGCGGAGGCGGCCAAGGCAGTAAGGGCGGACGTGCTGGTCCTGCCGCACCACGGACGGGGCAGCACGATCAGCAAGGGGTTCCTGGAAGCGGTTGGCGCGAGGGTGGCGATAGCGTCGACCGCAGACCCCAGCCGGAACAGTGGGTTCGAGGCAGCGGCGGGACCGACGGCGACGGTCATGGATACTCGAAGCTGCGGGATGATCACTGTCGATCTGACACCAGACGGGCCGCGGGTGAGGCAATTCCGCCAAGACAGGTAAGGTTGCTTGCAGATGGAACTATCAGTGCTCCATATGGTTCGGGTATACAGAGCCCCCTGACAAACTGAGATCTGCCGGCAGGTTCAGGCTTGCCGTCAACCCCTCCGTTGGTACAATATACCGCTGCCCGCCGAGACAACCGGCTTGGCATCATGGTACCCGTCTGGTACACGGACGCCCATTGATTACGAGTGTTTGGGGTTTGGTGTTGGTGGAATCGTTTCAGGAGAAGAGGTTGAGCGCAGCATGATCAAAGTGAAATCAAGGTCGAACGAATCTGTGGAGCAGATGCTCCGTCGCTTCAAGAAGCTTTGCGAGAAGGAAGGGCTGACCAAGGAAATGAAGCGGACCAGCTACTACGAGAAGCCCTCCGAGCGGCGTCGCCGCCGGCTCCGCAAGGCCGTGAAGCGCGAGCAGAAGAATCTACAGATGTTCACCACGGGCGTAGCCACCCGGGGTCCCGGTCCCCGGAAGCACGGCCGGAGCTTCGCCCGAACCGGCTGGTAATTGGATGTGCCAAGCCGCCGGCGAGAGCAGCTGCGTTTGCGTCGCACATCGTTGCTTCGATGATATTGCATGCCCGCGGACTGTTGTCAGAAGACGACGGTCTGCGGGCTTTTTTCTATCTGAGCACAAAGTATCCGTGGCCGATGATGTCGAAGACGTTCGACTCGACGAGTTGGACGCCGGCCTGGGCGAAGACCTTGTGCCACTGTGACTCGCTGATCAGCCGCTGGCGGGTCAGGTCGTGCCAGAGGTGATGCTCGAGAGAGGCGATCGGGTGCTTGCGAAGCCACCGGTCGTCCTGGACGCAGAAGTCGCCCATGACGATGGTGGCATCCGGGTGTTTCCTCTTGATCGCCCGCAGGAAGTCGATGACCGGCTGTTCACCTTCCCAGAGATACTCGTGGAAGGTATCGCACACGGTGATCGTGTCGATTCTGGCCAGTTCGGGCACGGACTTGGCGAGTTCGTCCGACTGGACCAAGTCGAACATGTTCGCGCAGACGATCTTCGCGCGGTCAGCCAGACCGGCTTGTGCGATCTGCCGGCGGGCGAGTTGAGCCGTGGGGCCGTCGAGGTCCATGCCAATCGCCTGGAGGCCGGGAATTCGGCGCAGCATCCAGATCAGGAACGCGCCGTCGCCGCAGCCCAGGTCGAGGACGCGATTGCCGCCGTAGCGAGCCACCAGGTCGCCCAGCACGGCGTAGGGCAGCTGCTGGCAGAGCCGTCCCGAGCCGATGCCGACCCAGTCGGTCCGTCGCTGCACGTCCTTGCCGAACTGGGCCTTGCCGGCCAGCAGGGCATCGAGGGCGTTCATTACAGGTTCATAGGCATAGCCGAGTTCGTAGAGGCCCCGTGGCTCCTTGAGCAGGGTCCTGACCAGGCCGGCGGGCCGGACCGCTCCGTTGTCCAGGCGGACCCAGCCGATGCGGTCGAGGTACTTGCAGACGGCGTGCAGCACGTCGATGCGAATGCCGCGGTCTCGGGCAAAGCGGACGAGGTCGACGGTGCCATTCTGCTGCATCTGGTCCCAGAGGCCGCACTGCAGCAGCGACCAGAAGCAGCGCGTGGCCACATGCCCGCGGATGGGGCCAAGGCCCTGTTCGTGGTGCTTCTTCATCCGGGCGGCCCTGGGCAGGCCCACCAGCCGGATCACACGCAGGATTTGCTTGAGGGTCTTCACGAGATCGCTCTCAATCCTCGCTCAGTATGCCGAACCACCACGGCGCGGGCCCCTGCGCCGCGGCCGCGTGTACGACCTGGTTCCAGAGGTTCTCTCCCAGCAGCCGGCGCCCCTCACGAGTCCAGGCTTCCGCCTGCGCAGGCGGCACCCGCGGACCCACCAGGGCTACCAGTCGTGCATACGCCAAAGCGGTCATCCGCCGCAACACGGGGCCGTCGGCACTGGGGTTGCTCATGTAGAGCGCCAGCATCGCCTTCTTGCCGTTGTCGGCGTCAGGCCCCTGGCTGAGCCAAAGCATGGCTGCGAACTGCGCGGCCATCTTCTCGCTGAAACTTTCGGTCGGCCCGCGCACCAGGTCGCGGAGGTGGCTTTCCAGCACCGCCAGGTTGGCACGGGCGGCATCGGGCCGGAGCAGCCAGCCGAACCAGGTCTGGTCGAGGTAGACCTCCATCTCGACGGTCTCGAGCCGGTGGCGATAGGGATCGGCGGAAAGATATCTGCACAATGTGGCCGCCTTGTTGGCCAGGCCGTACGCATCGGCCGGTTTGCCCTGGTGGCCGGCAAGCACGACGGCAATCCGGAGGCTCTCGAGAGAGAGCGGATCGGACCAGGCGGCGGGGTCGGGCTGCTGGAGGGCCTGTTCGGCGTGGGCCATCCATTGTGTGAGCAGCTGCTGGGAGGCCGGCTCCTGCGCCGCCTGGCTGATCATGTGGGCGATGTGGCCGGTGATCGAAACGTTGCGGATCGCCAGGCGGAGGAATTGCATTTGCTCCGTCGGAGTGACGCCCGGCATCGACGCCTGGACCAGGCGCGCCTCGCGGTCGTACGGATCGTAGCGGACGAAGTTCTCGCAGATGGCCCGGGTGTTGTCCCAGTCGCCGCCGGCCTTGCCGAGCCAGACGGCTGCGTCGCGATAGGCGATGCAGGCGCTGACGACCGTACTGAGAGCGTCGAGGGCCCTGTCCTGGAAGACCGCCTGTTCTTCGGCGTTCTGCGCCTGGGCCATCTGGGCCACGTTCGCCCGGCCCTGAAGGTACTTGCGAGCCATCCATTCGCCGCCCGTCGCAGGCAGGAAGGCCTTGCCGAGCAACCGGTCGGCATCGGCGAACCGCGCACGGCTCCAGGCATCCTGTCCTTGGTAGAGGTAGTACCCGGCCCGCACGGCCTGGAACGAAAGGAGCAGCAGGAGCAGGCCGCAGACCAGGCCGGCAACGGCGAGCCAGCGGGAGCCTGCCACGCGAGTTGCGAGGTCGGCCGGCAGCGGCAATCTTCGGGTAAGTCGCTCGAACGCGCCTGCCTGTGCACCGCAGGCCCAGCCCAGGCCCGCCAGCGCCCAGGCAAGGGCTGCCACACCGGGATGCCGCATGCCGACGCTGGTTGCCTCGGCAGCCAGGACGGCCGCCAGGGCGGCACCGGCACCCAGGATGGTCAGGCGGCCTGGTTCGTCGAGGGTCCGGCGGTACGCCACGGCAAAACCGACGAGCCCGCCGAACAGCAGCGCCAGGTAGAGCAGTCCCAGCGGCAGGCCCAGTTCCACAATCGCCTGGAGCGGTTCGCTGTGGGCGTATTCCGCCAATCCGCCGTGAAACAGGCGCGGCGACTCGGAGTGAAGGGGACGCATCATGGACGTTAGATGAAACCCCAGGTGCCCGGGACCCACGCCGACGAGCGGCGCCGAAGGCCGGTCGAGCAGAAGGTAGGCGGCGTTCTTGTATGTTTCGACTCGGAAGAGGACCGTCTGCCACCGGCCGGCCGTCAGCAGCCGTGGCGCCACGACCAGGCCGCCGACAAGCAGTACCAGCACGACGGCGAGTATCACGAGCTTGGCGCGCCGGGCAGGATCGGAGGCCGTGAGCGCGGCGGAACGTTCGCCTGGCGATGCGGTGTCCGGCGACTGCGATGTTGCGGCGCCGGCCACGCGCGCCTCGGCTCTCCGCAAGAACGTCAGGATCGCGATGAATCCGGCGCCGGCTGTCAGACCCAGCACGCCTGCACGGCGGCCTGACAGGGAGAGTGCGACGGCGTTGATCACAAACAGGGTCGCCACGGCCAGGCCCACTGCGTAATCTCGCAGGTCACCTGTCCGGCGGGCGGCAGCGAGACGGCCATAGGCCCGAGGCCCCAGCAGGAAGACGGCCGCCAGACAGGCGGTTGTGAGCAGCAGGACATTGCCCGTGGGCCAGTTGGGATACGGCTGGCGGGCCTGTATGCAGTACAGGAGGCCTATGGCCGAGAGGGTGCTCAGGGACAGAGCGAGGGCGCGGGTCAGGGTCTGGAGTGACAGCCCAATGGTCCAGACATAGAGCACGAGCATCCAGATCAGGGCCAGGAGCAGTTGCCACGTCCAGACCAGGCCCATCTCAGGCACCTGGGAGAAGATGGCGCGAATCGCCACGAGTACCGCCAGAAGCGTGCTCGAGATGACCAGCATACCGAACACGGGAGCGACCGGCTGCGCGGCGGGCTGCCTGCGGCGTACCCCGACCGCCAGGGCGACCAGGCCCAACACCCCGAGGGCCCAGGCAACCCAGCGAATCTCGATCGTCTTTTGTGTCACCCACGACTCGATGACCAGCAGTCGGACGATCCAGCCGATTGGCTGAGGAAAGCCTTTCACACCGGTCAGGACGCTGCCGGCGATCTGATAAGTGCCGATGCTGTTGGCGGCAAGGAGGGACAACGCCAAAACGGCTGAAGCCGCGAGGCCAACAGGCCATTTCAGCGGGTGGCTGGTTGTCGATCGGAATGCCATTGTTGTGTTGTGAGCCTCCTGGCACCGGCCGTACCAATGGCGGTGCGAGGCGTCAGGGTAACATGCCAGGACCGAAAGGTAAACGCGGCACGCGGGATGAGGATGCAGGCAAGCAGGCGGGTGACGCAAGCCTATGAACGGCAGTTAAAAAAGCCAGGCCGCCGGAGGCGGCCTGGCTGAGATCAGCACTTTGCGTCATGTCACGGCATCAGAACGGCATCGGTCTTGGACACGATATCCAGCTCGTAGTTGCCCGGGACGTCGCCCTGGCCAATGGTAGAGGCATCCGCCCGCAGGGCATAGCCGAAATCGCGCTTGGGATCGGTACCGTTGGCCCGGCTGAAGCCAAAGGTGTAGATGTTGTCGCCGCCGACACCAACCGTCGGACGATCGAAGAACGAGACATGGAAGTCGCCGTACAGCACGTTCTGACCTTCCGTCAGGTGGTTCGGGCTGTTGTCGCCGGTGCGCTCATTGTTAACGGCCTTGGAGCCACCATAGCCGGCAACCTGCATTACGCCACCGTTGAGGGCCTCACGAACGTAGGGGTTCGAGTCAGCCATCACCGGATGCTGGGGATCGATGCCTTCGTTGGCGAGTTCGCCGTCCTGATCGTGCGCGAACATGTAGCCGTAGTCCAGGTTGTCCGGCTCAAGGAAGTCCCACAGCTGGGCTGCCGGAACGGCCGTGGTACCGCCCGCGCCCATGACAGCGGGGTCGCCGGGGTGATTGGGACCGCCCTTGTCGGCCCAGAGGGGATCTTCGGTGTGGCCTGTGCTCGGGCAGACGAACTGGCCGGGCTGCGCGATGCTCTGCTTGACCAGCAGGAAGATATCACGGCTGGGGGAGGCCAAACTGGCATCCTTGTTGGCGAACACGATGTCAAGCGTGGTAGCGGGGGTAGAGGCCTTCACTACGACGCGCTGCCAGCGGTGGAACGAGCTCAGGTTCGGGGCCCTAGTGCTGTCGAACATGCTGATGGAGCTGATCGTGTTCGACTCGTTGTACTTGTCCGGCAGGAGTGCAGGCTTGGTCGAGGGCCGGAAGCGGGACTTCGTGGACAGCGGGAAGCTGCCGCGATACTGGTTGGCGTAAATCGCGATTGCGTTGCCGTTGCCTTTGAGGCTGGCACCACAAACCGAGCGCTTGGCCAGTTCGCGAGCCTTGGAGAGAGACGGGAGCAGGATCGAGATCAGCAGGGCGATGATGGCGACCACCACCAGCAGCTCGATCAACGTAAAACCTTTGGACCGTTTCACTGTACAACCCTCCGCGCGGGACCGTTTGTTTCAGGAACTCAGGTCGCTTTCGGTGCGCCTGTTCACGATACGCCATGATAAACTAGACTAGGCCGGCACCACCAAAATAGGTGGGCTGATTCGAATCGTGACCCGGCGAAACCTCCAGCTGTTCTGGTTCCCTAACCGCCTGCCGGCGCCGCGCAGGACCGACGGGCGGATACTATTGCTGGCCTACACAGCCAGCCCCTGTTGGCCCACTACGTACAGATTGCGACGCAGTGTACGCCCCTTGCCCAGCAGCGCCAAGTACCGAAAAGCCAGTGAGGCAAAAAGGGTGCGCACAGCCTTGTCACCGAAGTACAGACTTTGGAACCCTGCTGGCAAGGCAACCGGGCGGGTTGGAGGTCACTGGCAGGATATAAAGGGGAATGATACCGAATAATCTTCTACTATACGTCCGTATGATAACCAGTGGCACTGCCCGCGTATGGCTTCCTCTACCATATTGCTACGAACATTGTACCGCCAAGGTCAAGATAATGTAAAGGCCATCTTCCGCAGTTTTTTTGGGGGCAGAGCTGCAAGAGCCGGATGCCACGAACGTTGCCGCCGGCCAGAGAATTGCGTGATATCCCAGGCGGCATAGGACACCTGGTGCAGGCCGCCGGGATTGCGAGCCGGAAGGGTGCCTACACCGCCTCGGCAAAGACCGCAAAGACCTCCAGGCCTTGCGCAGCCGGTTCCACTTGCAACCCTACAGCCGCCGTCGGGTCTGGGACGAAGAACTCGCGGCCAGGGACCACGTCGTGTCCGCATATCCGACCCTGTCCTGCCCAGATGTACAAGGCGAAGCAACCCGGTTCCTGCCATATGCAGGCCTCCGTAAAGACGACACGTTTAGCGCTGAATTTCCGGGTCACGTCCGGCGGCATGATCCACCATTGGGAAATGCCCTTCGTGACAACTTCGATCGCCTTTGGCAGGAGCGTGCAGCGAGACAGCAGGTCGGGAGCGCGGCAGAGGTCGAGGTCGATCTGCTCGAAGACTTTTTTCGCCTCTGCATCGCGGTCGGCGGGCGAGGCGGTTGGCGGCAGGCGAAATCCGAAACCGCCGCCGACATCGCTGGGTTGCTGGACTTCCAGAGTGAGCGTCGTGCCAGGGCTGTGGACCAGGCCCGCGGGGACGAAGAAGCCGGTGCCGGGTCGAGCGAGGAAGTGTGGGGAGAGTTCGAGGAGGGCTTCACGGCCGGCAGCCATAGCGGCTAAGAGGTCGCGCTCGGTTACGTCGGGGTAGAAGCCGACGTGGGTATAGGGCCAGGGGCCCTTGGGACCGGGCAGGAAGTAGTAGGCTTCGTCCTTGCCGAACCGCTCGTTGTGGAAGCGTTCGGGGTGGGCCTGGACGTACTGATCGTTCTGATGGAAGTGAAAGCCGATCGGATCGTATGGGTCGAGGATCTT
>Ga0101944_10004324_pt1 | contig 17835 bp, 17 predicted proteins | sample DewCreD2012metaG_FD_75245 | JGI IMG/M metagenome (GOLD analysis project Ga0101944, IMG submission 75245) | Hot spring sediment bacterial and archeal communities from British Columbia, Canada, to study Microbial Dark Matter (Phase II) - Dewar... ... | reverse complement strand
CATCATGGCGACCACCACCTACTTTGGCGCGCAAAACCCGCTCTCTAGGGGGATTTCCCGGTCACCGCCTCATTCCGGGCCTGTTTTGGACAGCAGTGATTCAAGATGCATCCTTCCGGAAACGAAGAAACAAACCGTTATACTGTATTGGGTAAAATTCCCACAAATACATCACATATGATAATTTCAGGGATGCGTCGTCGGGCTCGTAAGAATGCGGGGGGGAAGTCCCAAGTACCGCGGCGCGGCACCCGGTGCTCAAGTGCAGGGGCAAGGCGTCCTGTCGCCGAGCATCTCGCTGCCACCACCGTTTTCGCCATCCTGCCCGGCCGTTCGGTTCGTCGTAGTAATCGCTGTCGTAATCGCGATCGGTGGTTTTTGACGGCGATTGCGGCGACGATTGCCCGGCGGGGGGAACGCGGGTTCTGCTTTTGCCTTCCCGTTGGAAGCCGGCAACATGGGCGCACCATGAACACGCAAGCGCTCATCATCGCCATCGATGGTCCCGCCGGCAGCGGGAAATCGACTGCGGCGGGAAAGCTGGCCGCGGCCGAAAACCTGGTGCATCTGAACACGGGTGCCCTGTACCGGGCGGTGGCGTTTCTGGCCAGCGAGGGCGGCATCGACGCCGAGCGGCAACCGGACCGCGTGGTTGCCGTCGCCCGAAAGATGCGTTTCGAGTACCGCCGCAATGCCAGGGGCGAACAGACGTGTTGGGTGGCGGCGAGCGAAGGCCAGGAACTGCAGGACCGGACCGCGGTCATTTTCTCGGCTGCGCTCACGGAAAAGCTCAAGCCCGTGGTGAACAACGAGGACGTCCGTGCCGTGCTGGTCCAGAAGATGCGCGACGCCGCGCGGCGCGTGCTGGCGCAGGGCGCGCGCGGCGTGGTCCTGGAAGGTCGCGATATCGGCACGGTCGTCTTTCCGGACGCGTTCATCAAATTCTACATCCACGCGGATCTGGATGAGCGCACCCGCCGTCGCGCCGAGGAGCTGAAAGCCCGCGGGGAGCTGGTCGAGGTGGACGGGCTGAAAAGGCAGATCGAGTATCGCGACCGCATCGACCAGAGCCGCGCCGTCGGACCGTTGAAGAAGGCCGACGATGCCATCGACGTGGATACCACGCGGCTGGGACCCGACGAGACCCTGGCTTTCCTGCGGCAGGAGTTGGCGAAGCGGAAGGCGCGTTCCCGATGAACGCCGGCCGGGGAGGAGTCGCCTCCGGGTTGGACCTCCGGGTCTGGGCGGGCAACGGCGTTGCCAGCGGCGCCCGGCACGGATAAGGTTCGCCCTCAAAGGATGCGCATCATGTCCGCAGAGAAAGACCTCGCGATGGCGCATGCCGGACGGCCGCGGCGCGTGCTTTTCCTCTCGGCCGCCGAGCGCGTGGGCGGCGCCGAACGATCGCTTTACGAACTCGTCTGCGCGCTGCCGAAGGACCGGGTCGAAGCGCACGTCTGCGTGCCTTCGGAAAGCCCCCTTTCGCGGCTCTTCGCCCTGGCCGGCATCCCCGTTCACCCCGTTCCGCTGCGGCGTTTCCGCCGTTCGCGCAATCCGCTGGTCCTCGCCGGGCAGTTGCGGGCGCTGCATTTGGGCGCCAAGTCCATCGGGGAACTGGCCGGCCACCTGGGCCTGGACCTGCTGCATGCCAACACGGACGCGACGGCGCTGGTGGCCTGGGAAGTCAGCCGCGAGGCGGGGTTGCCGTTCGTCTGGCATTGCCGCGACCTGCGCCCTCTCGGCCTGCTGGCCAAAATTCTCGCCAGCAAGACGGCCTGCGCCATCGCCATCTCGGCGGCGGTCGAAAACCACCTGCTTCAGCAGGGCGTGCGGCGCGAATGCGTCCGCCATCTGCCCAACGGCATCGATCTGACGCGCTTTCATCCGCCCGAACGACGCGCCGAGGTGCGGGCGCGCACGCGCGGCTACCTGGGCATCTCGCCGGAGACCCCGCTGCTGATCGACATCGGCGCGTGGGTTCCGTGGAAACGGCACGAGCTTTTTCTCGACGCGCTGGCCGAGGTGCGCCGACGGCGGCCCGACGTCGTCGGCCTGCTCGTCGGCAGCGACCTCTTCCACGAGAACCGCGCGTACGTCTCGCAGCTGGAGCGTCATGCCGAACGCCTGCGCCTGTCCGACGGCGGCCTGCTGGTCCTGCAGCAGCGCGACGACGTGCCGGATCTGCTGGCCGCCTCCGACGTGCTGGTCTCGACCAGCGACGACGAACCCTTCGGACGCGTGCTGGTCGAGGCCGGCGCCTCGGGCGTCCCGGTCGTATCGACCGACAGCGGGGCGAAGCGCGAGATCGTGAGGCCCGGCGAAACCGGGCTCCTCACGCCGCCCGGCGACGCGCGGACCCTGGCGGAGGCCTGCCTGGATCTCCTCGGCCAGCCGGAACGTCTCGCGGCCATGGGCGCGGCCGGACGGCGCGTCGCGGCCGAGCGTTACGAGGTGGGCCGCCTGGCCCGCGATGTCGCCGCGCTGTACGACGAACTCCCCGGCCCCTCACCCCACCGATAACCGCCATGCCCTGCACCCTCCTCTGGGACAACGATGGCGTGCTGGTCCTCACCGAGGACCGTTACTTCCAGGCCTGTCGCGAGACGCTCGCCGAACTCGGCGTCGAGTTGACCCGTTCGTTCTTCATCGACCACTCGCTGCTGAAGGGGCTGAGCGTCTTCGACCTCGTCGCCGACCGGGGCTTCGGGAAGGAGAAGCTGGCCGAGCTGAAGCGGAAACGCGACCGGCGCTTCGCGGAGCTCATCGACGCCAACCCCTGCACGGTCGACGGCGCGGAAGACGTCCTGCGCAGCCTGTACGGCCGCCTGCGGATGGGCGTCGTCACCGGCGCGTTGCGCAGGCACTTCGACCGCTCGCACGCCAGGAGCGGGCTGCTGAAGTACTTCGACTTCGTCGTCGCGCGGGAGGATTACGAGCGCGGCAAACCGCACCCCGACAGTTATCGCACGGCGCTGCAACGCTTCGGGCTGAACCCGGACGAATGCGTCGTGGTGGAAGACACCGGTCGCGGTCTGCAGGCCGCGCGCGCGGCCGGCCTGCGGTGCCTGGTGATCCCTCACGACCTGACGCGCGGGCAGGATTTCGGCGGGGCGCATGAAGTGCTGCGCAGCATCCGCGACGTGCCGGAGGCGATACGCCGCCTGGGCCTCCTGTGAACCTGCGACCCGCGCGCGGGGATTGCGGATGGCGGGGCAGGCGCCCCGTGGCGATGTCGGGCAATCTGCACAACGCGATCTTCCTGCCCGAGACGCTGGAACTGTGGTTTGCCGATGCGGGCAGGCACACGATCGCCTGCGACGAACCGTACGCGCACGTGAAGCTGGGCGAGCTGATCGAGTTCCATCGGTAGAACGGCGCCGCGCCGCCCATGGCCCCATCCGGCGCACCGGAGTCCCGGCCAACGGCGAACCCGTAGCCGGGTGAGGGTGCGCCCTCATGTGTTCCGGACAGGAGGACAGGACGCTTCGCGACAGGATGCGCAGGATGGGCGAAGCCCGGCACCGTGCCGCAAGTCAGGTCCTGGGGCTGGGCACCTTCCAGGCGATGCCCAGGGCGATCAGCAGCCAGAGCAGATCGAAGAGCCCGAACACCGCGCTCATGTGCTGGCAGGCGAAGCTGATCATCCTGGGACTGAAGTACGACATGTCCCGCATCGCCAGCAGTTCGTTTCTGATCTTTTCCAGCTCGACGGGATCGAGTTCCTCGCTCGCCGCCTCTCCGTCCTCGGCCGCAATCGTCGCGACCGGCCGGGATTTCGACGCCGTGGTCTTGGCCGCGCTGCCGGACTTGGGTTGGGCTGCGGCCTTGGCGTCCGCACTCGTCTTGGCCTCCGCACGCGCCTGGTCATCCTGCTCGGCGTTCTCGCGCGCGGCATCGAATTCCGCCACCGCCTTCCCCGCGAACTCCTTGACGGCGTGGGCCAGGGTGAAGTACTTGCCCAGCAACAAGCCCAGGATCGCGCACCCCACGGCCATGAACTGCAGGACGGCCGCCTTCTTTCCCCCTCCGCCCAACACGACCCCGATGCCGGCCAGCCAGCCGACGCCCAGGGCGACATAGCCGACTTCCACATTCGCCAGCACCGCGATGACGGCCCAGACCGCCCCGCTGAGAAGTGCCGCGATCAGTCCGGCCGCGAGCGCCAGCGGGAGATTGGGACCGACCGCCTCCTGCATCCGCCGCTCCGCCTCGGCCTGCTCGAAACAACCGGCGCACATGCGCTGGCCGTTGAACACCTTGCGACACTTCTGACAGGTCGTTTTCTGACAGACCGAACACGGCAGCGCGCTGCCCGGGTCCGGATCCGCACAGCAACTGGCTGCCCCGCCGCCCGAAGGCGCGGCAGGGCCCGGGTCCATCGGCTGCAATTCCAGATCGTCCGCTATGGGAAGCCCCTCCCTTTCGAAGTTCCAAAGAAACGCAACGCTCGAAACGAATGAGGATAGGCTAACGCGCAAAAAACAGGAATCAACAGCGTCGCGCTACGGATGCGCCTCGCGCCGCGCCTTGCGAAAGTCGCGCGGCGAGAGCCCGGTGAGGCGTTTGAACGTGCGCGAAAGGTGGAACGCGTCGTGGAAGCCATACTGCCGCGCGAGCGCCTCCAGCTTGGCCTCGGGGCGCTGGAGTTCCAGTTGGACCCGTTCGATCCGCTTGCGGTTCACGTACTTCATCGGCGGGGTGCCGAAGAGCGCGGCGAAGCGCGTCGAGAAGTGGGACTTCTCGTAGTTCGCGATCCGCGCAAGGCCGGCGACGGAGATCGAGCGGCCGAGGTTGGCGTCGATGTACTGGAGCACGGGGATGAAGCGCCGTTTCTCCTCGTGCGCCTCGCCGTGAAACGTTTCGCCCAGGTCGCGGAAGAACGGCGCCACGAGCTGAATGAGGATTCCGGTGGCTTCAAGCTGGTCCGCCGGCAGGAGCCCCCGGCGCGCCTGCAGCAGCCTGAGCATCTGCTGCTCGACCCAGCGGACATCGTCCGGGACGCGCTCGACCCGGTAGGGCAGGTAATCGAAAAGATCCACACCTCCGAACAGGGTGGCGATGAAGTGCATCCACCAAATCTGCATGTTTTCAGAGCAACCGTAGGACAGGTTCCCGCGGGGCGGGATCAGGTACAGCCGCCCCGGCACCAGTTCATAGCGCCGGCCATAGGTGCGGATGAACCCGGAGCCCTGTTTTATATAGTAAACCCGGCCATACGGTTGCCGGTCGCCCTCGCGGTGCCAGTAAGCCGGCGTCAGGTGCGAGACGCGGGAATCCAGCATCTGCACCTCGAAATGCGTCACCAGGGCTTCCATGTCCAATGATTGTACATGCAAAGCCCATAGCTTGCCATGGGGTTATGGGCACCGGTTGGGTTAGTAGATAAGAGCGGAGACAGCGGCCCGCCAAGGCCCTCGCCAATGTGCGAAGCGGGTCGTGAGCAAAGCGAACGCCGGAGTGAGCGGGAGCGACCATTGACGATCTGCGATTGCAGATTGCGGATTGAGGTGTCCGCCCAATCGTCAATCTGAACTCGGCAATCAGCAATCAGTTTCCTCTCACCCAACGCTTCGCGACAGAAGGGGGCTCCAGTGACCGGACGAGAACGGATCCTCACCGCGATCCACCGGGGAACGCCGGACCGCGTGCCGACCTTCGAGTGGTTCATCGACGCCGGCGTCTGCGAAGCGCTCGCCGGAACGCCCGACCCGATCGTGGCCGCCGACCGGTTGGACTTGGACGGCATCAATGTCCGGGCGGACTACCGCAAGCACTTCACGGAGGCGACGACGTTCGTGGACGAGTGGGGCATCCATCGCGCCCTGACCGGTGACTGTATCCCTTGTGTCCGCAGGAGTCCCATCGCCGACATCACCCGCCACGCCGAGTTTGTTTTCCCCGACCCGGCCTCGCCCGAACGGTTCCGGACGCTGGAGCGCGCGCTGCGCGTCGCCGGCGACCGGCGCGCGGTGATCCTGAACCTGCGCGACGGCTTCTCGGACATGCGCGATCTGCTGGGCTACGAAGAGGCGTTGATGGCGGTGCTGGAAGAGCCCGAACACTTCGCGGCGCTGCTGGACCGCGTCGTCGAGTACAACCTGGAACTGGCGAGGCTGGCGGTCGAGCGGTTCGGCATCGAGATCGTCGCGACGACCGACGATGTCGCGACCGCGGCCGGTCCGCTCGTCTCCCCCCAGGTGTACTTCGACGTGATCGCTCCGAGCTTCCGCAAAGTCATCCGCGGCTATCGCGATTTGGGCTGCCTGGTCATCAAGCATTCCGACGGCGATGTGTCGGCGCTGGCCGACTTCTGGATCGAGAGCGGCATCGACTGTCTCGATCCGATCGACCCGGGCGCCGGCGTCTCCTTCGCCGAGGCGCGTGCGCGCTATGGCGACCGCGTGGCGCTGAAGGGCAACGTCGATTGCGCCGGCGTGCTGCAGTACGGCACGGCGGCGGATGTGCGTGTCGCGGTTCGCGAGTGTCTCGAACAGGGCGGCCATGCGGGCCACATCCTGTCGAGCAGCAACACGATTCACCGCGGCGTGAAGCCGGAGAACTACCGCGCGATGCTGGATGCGTTATTCGAGGAAGGAGGAAGGAGGATGGAGGAGGGAGGATTCCGGGCCAAGGTCGGCGTACCGGTTTCCGTCCCTCGCGCCCCGCTTTTCGCTCCTCGTTCCACATCCGACACCTGCGAAAATCACAAGGAAGGAGCCTAGTCCCATGGAGTCGAGTGCGACCGTTGGAATGCCGCTTCTGCGGCTGCGTGCCGTTTGCGGCGGGTGTTTCGGGCTGCCGAGCCAATTCGCGGGCAAGGACAGGCCGTGGGAGACGCTGTTGTCGCGTTGAGGGCGCTTGATGAGCGCAGGTTTGCGTCTTCGGGTCGAGCGGTTCCGGATGTGGGTCGTACAGGCAGCGTAGAACGCGGTTTTTGCGACTAAGCCAGAGGGGATTTTGCCATGCAGTTCGAACCTCGAACCTTGGCGGGCCGGCAACCGGGGGAAGCACCTGTGCTCAGCGCGGCCATCCGCCTCTGCGGTCTGGTCATCTCGGTCCTGGCCTGCTCCGCTTGGGGCGCGGCGCAGGGCGAACCGTCGGCCCGGGCGACTGCGGAAGTGGCCGGTTGGCCGGCCGCGATGGCGGCGGCGCGCGGAACATCGCATCAAAGCGGCGATGGGACCACCGTGGGCGAGTCCTTCTTTCAGCCTTTCGACACAGGACCGATGCCAGGCGACGGGCCGGCGCAGCGCATCGCCCTTTCCGTGGCCGGCGTGAAGGAATTGAGGCTGCTGTCGTTCTGCGAGCAGGGCACGGCCAACTGCAACATCTGGGGCGAGCCGAAACTTTTCGATAAAGACGGCCGCGAGACGCGCCTGACGGCGCTCAAACCCATCCGCGTCACCGTCGGCTGGGGCGAGATGCTGATCGACAGGAACTGGCAGAACCGCCCGCTGCACATCGGCGACCGGAAGTTCGAATTCGGCATCTGGGTTCACGCGGACAGCGAAATGGTCTATGCGCTGGAGGGCAAATACGAGCGTTTCGAAGCGTATGTGGGCGAGGACAGGGATCGTGCGAACGGGGTGCTCCGCTTCCAAGTGCTCTCGGGCGGAGCGCCCGGGCTGCCGGCGTGCTGGAACGAACTCGCCCGCGCTTATCCCGAAACGTGCGGCTGGTTCCAGCAGGACCTGGGCCTCGGCGGCGTCGTGGCGTGGTTTTCCAAGCGTGCGGATGCGAAGCTGGAGCGCGAGCTGATCGGCGGTCTGCTGAAGAAGCACGCGGCGGAGGTGCCAGCCTTCCGGTCCGAACTGGATGGACTGGCCGGCGCCAACGTTCCGGCCGGCGACGCGCAGTGGCTGGAACTTTATGCGCGCGTCTGCCGCTTCCGCCAGGTGCAGGTGTCGGTACTGAAGGACGGCCCGGAAAAGAAGGCGCTGTCGAAGGAACTGGCCGACTTGGCGGCGGCCAGGGTTCCGGCGTCCGATCCCCGTTGGTCCGAGGCGCGCGGCCGGGCGGCGAGTGCGCGGGAGATCGACCGCCAGTACGAGTCGCTGCAGCTCGACCTGCGCAACCGCGGCCAGATCGCGGCGCGCGCGAAGGAAACCTTCCGTCCCGAATCGCTGATCCTGGAAACCGATCGCGATCCGCTGGACATCGTGGTGCGCCGGACCGCCGCGCTGCTGGCCGACCTGAAGAACTCCGCCGCCGGGCCAAAGCTGTCCGAACGGGAAGGGCGGCTGGAGAGACTCAAGAAGTGCGCGGCCGACACGCCGGTCGCGGACGCCGCCGCGCGGCGTGCGCTCTTCGGCGAGGTCTGCCGGTTGCGGCGGGAGATCGCGTTCGCCAATCCCCTGCTGAACTTCTCCGAGATTCTTTTCGTCAAACGCCACCGCGCGCTCTACAACCATATGTGCGACCAGTTCTACGGCATGGCGCAGATGCCGGGCGGCGGGTTGTACATCCTCAGCGACGCCTTCGGCGCCAACCCGAGGGTGCGCGACGTGTTGGCCGGTTCGACGGTCACGAATGGCCGCTTGAAGGGCCAGACGCTTTCCGGCGGGCGCAGCACGCCATGGAAAATAAGCTACGACGGCGTCGGCAACCTGCATGGCGAGGAGACCGAAGGCGGCACGTTCCTCTCGCCCGATCTCTCCTTCGACGGCAGGGAGATCGCGTTTGCCTACGTCGAAGGCCGCGGCGACCGGAGGCACAGGCACCACCTGGATCCGTCGCGCGGCCACTGGGACGAGGGCCGCTGCTTCCATCTCTTCAAGGTAAACGTGGACGGCACGGGCCTGACGCAGCTCACCGACGGCACGTGGAACGAGTTTGATCCGTGCTGGCTGCCCAACGGCCGGATCGCGTTCGTCTCGGAACGGCGCGGCGGGTACCTCCGCTGCGGGCGTGCCTGCCCGAACTACACGCTGTACGACGTGGCGGCCGACGGTACCGGCATCAATTGTCTCAGCTTCCACGAGACCAACGAGTGGAATCCGAGCGTCACCAACGACGGGCGGATCGTCTACACGCGCTGGGATTACGTGGACCGCCACGGCTGCACGGCGCACCACCCGTGGATCACGACGCTGGAGGGGACCGACTCGCGGGCCGTGCACGGGAACTTTTCGCCGCGCCACCTGCGCGCCGACATGGAAGTGGACTGTTAGGTGATTTTTGATTCGCACAAATTCATCGCGGTGGCCGCGCCGCACCACGGACAGTCGTGGGGGTCGCTGATCCTGATCGATCCGCGCGTGCCGGATGACGACGCGATGGCGCCGGTCAAACGCCTCACGCCCGAAGTCGGCTTCCCGGAGAGCCAGGGCGGCGGACAGGTCTACGGCACGCCGTGGCCGTTGAGCGAGAACTATCACCTGTGCGTTTACGATTCCTCGATGCAACCCGGCGCGGGGCAGGAAGGCGGCGGCTTCCGGCGCGGCGACTACGGCATCTACCTGGTCGACGCGTTCGGCAACAGGGAACTGGTCTACCGCGACCCCGAGATCGGCTGCCTGAGCCCCATTCCGCTGCGCGCGCGGACCAAGCCGCCGGCGACGCCGTCGCCCAGTCTGCCGGCCGAACGGAACAGGCCGACGCAGGTCGGCGACCCGGGCGAAGCGACGATGCTGGTCATGGACGTCTACAACAGCCTGAAACCGTGGCCGAAGGACGCGGACATCAAGGCGATCCGCGTCTACCAAGTGCTGCCCATGCCGATGCCTTCCGGTGGCGGGTTCTTCCCGCACGAGACCGGCCAGCGGATCGCCGGCGCCGGCGACTCCGTCGTGCCGGCCCGCTGGGTGCTCGGCACGGCGCCGGTGGAATCGGACGGCAGCGCTCATTTCAAGGTGCCGGCGAACCGCGAACTCTTCTTCCAAGCGCTGGACAGCCGCGGGCTGGCGGTGCAGTCGATGCGTTCGGCCACGTACGTCCGAAACGGCGAGCGTCTCTCGTGCCAAGGTTGCCACGAGCCGAAGAGCCACGCGCCGGCCGCGCCGAAAGGCCCGCCCTTGGCGCTCAAGCGCGAACCGTCGGTGCTCCAGCCCGACGTGCCGGGCTCGAATCCCTTCAGCTATCCGAAACTTGTCCAGCCGGTGCTCGAGAAGAACTGCGTCGACTGCCATGAGAAGAACAAAGGCAAGGCGCCGAACCTGGGCCGCGAGCCGATGAAAAACAAGTGGTTCGCCTCGTATAACAGCCTGTTGCCGTACGCCTTCACGGACTACAAGGATGCGTTGCGGACAACCCCGGGGCAGTTCGGCGCGCGCGCGTCAAAACTCTTCAACATGCTCGAAAAAGGCCATCACGACCTCAAGCTTTCGCCCGAGGACCTGCACCGCATCACGCTCTGGCTGGACACCTCGTCGATGTTCTACGGCGTGTACGAGAAGGAAGGCGGGGAGGCGATGCTGCGCGGCGAGGACCCCAAGCCGACGCTGGAGTGAACGCGGGCGGTCACTTGCTTTCCTGGTAAAGCTTCCAGAGTTCGGGCAGCGTCTTGCCGGTGGCGTCCTTGAAAATCTCGTCCGTGTAGGCCTTGTGGCGCATAGCGACGTTGAGTCGGCGCACGATGCCCGGCGCCAGATCGGTTTCGAGCCACAGGAAGAACCCGCCGGTCACACGATAGCCCTGTTTCCATCCGTCGGCTTCCTTGGCTTTCGGGAACCAGCGCTGGGGCTTGCCGTCGAAGATCGCCCAGCGCAGGTAATCGGCAATGCCCTCGGTGACCCAGCCCGGATCGCCGGACGGATACGCCTGGATGACGTGCACCAGCTCGTGCGCCACCAAGCCGATGTCCTCGGGATGCTTTTCGATCCAATGGGAGGAGACGACGATCCGGCCGCCGCCGGTCGCGGCCACGCCTTCGTCGGTCTTCCGGATCTTGAGCGCGATCCTCCGCGATGGCGCGAAGCCTTTGGACGAAAGCAGGTTCTCGTAACGCGGGTGCCACTCGATCAGCAGCGTCTTGGCCTTCTCGGCCCATGCCGCCAGTTCGGGGACTTCGGACGTGTCGAGGTCCACGACGACCGGCGGCGCCTCCCCGGCACCGACCCACGAGGCCGCATGCAGGATCGCTGCCAGCGCCAGCTTCAGGCCGCGGTCGAAACAGCCTTCGGATCCGCTCATGGGCAACTCCTTTTCTGCTCCCCTTCCTTCCCCTTCGAATGCATACAACGGGTACGCCGCATCGCGCCGGTCTAGACGCGCCGTTCCATAGCACTTTCGCGACGCCTCAGCCGCAGATCGGTCGGTCGTGCGCGCGCGGTTCGACGCAGGACGCGGGCGAGGTAATTGCCGTTGGCAAACCCCGACTGACGCGCGACGGCATCGATCTTCAGCGACGTGTCCCGCAGCAGCCGCTTGGCGTTCTCAAGACGCAGTTTCAGAAGCGTCTCCTGGATGCTCTGGCCCACGAAGCGCTTGAAGTGGACCTGCAACCGCCGCAGCGACAGACACGTGTGCCGCGCGACTTCGGCGACGGTGATGGGCTCGTGGAAGTGCGTCAGCAGAAAGGCCAGCGCCTCGCGAACGTCCGGCTGCTCGACACAGAGCGCATCCGTCGAGCGCCGGGCGACGACACCCAGGGGCGGATGGTACTGGTCGCCCTCCGGACCGCCGGGCTCCCTTTCCGCTTCCGGATGCCGCCGGCCATCCATCAGCGCGTCCAGCCACCGTGCAGCCCGGTAGCCCAAGCCCGGTAGATCGATATCGACGGAACTCAGCGGCACCCAACCGACGGTGGTCAACAGCGGGTCGTTGTCGACGCCCAGCACGGCCACGTCGGCCGGCACGTTGAGCCCTGCCCGATGACAGGCCTCCATCGTCTCGAGCGCCCACTTGTCGTCCTCGGCCATGACGGCCAACGGCTTGGGAAGCGCTCGCAGCTGCTCAACCAGCCAGGTCGCGCGCGACGCCCGCCGACCGGCCGTGCGGGTGCCGGGCCAGGCGAGTTCGTACAGGATGCGGCCGGCCGCCGTCACTTCGTCGGCAAATCCCAAGGCCCGTTCCTCGGCCACCGGGTGCCGTTGCGGGAGATAGAAGGCCAGGTGCCGGAACCCGCGGCTCAACAGGTGTCGTGCCCCCAGGCGGCCGGCCTGGGCATTGTCCATGAGCACGGAGGGGAGGCGGAGTCCCTTGGGACGTACGGCCAGCGAAACGGCCGGCACGCGAAGCCGGCGAACGAAGGAGCGCATCTTGGGCGTGCGCACCATCACCAGCGCACCGTCGCCGAACCAATCGCCCGGCGGTACGCCTTCGTGATGCATCGATGAATCGAGGTGCCAGTTGGCCTCTTGCGCGTAACGAACCACACCCTCGTGAATCAGGCGCAGGTAATAATCCATGGCCAGCACCACGCGGCGGCGCGGCCTGGAAGAGCGAAGGTCGGCAGCGCACATGGCAAGCTGTTGAAGCTCCAACGTCCATCGCCCGGATCGACGGAACGAGTTCCGCGCTGCGAGTCAAGGAAGCAAGACGTGCTTCGTCGTCGCAGGCGTTTTCGGGGCGGGTGCCTTTGCCGCCGCAAGCGCGTCGAGGTACTTGATGCGGTCGATGAGCGGTTTGCCCAGCCGGGAATCGACCGTGGCGGCCATGGTCAAGGCCTCTCCGGCCTTGGCATGCTGTCCCGTGGCGATGTAGTAGTCGGCGAGATCCATGGCCTTTCCCCCATCCGTCAATATACAGCTTCTGGCGATCTCGGCAACCTCGTCGCCGCTCAGTTTGCTCCACGGCTGGCTGAACAGGTTACGCGCAACCATCACACCCACGCCCTGCTCGTCGGCTTGGGCCAACTCGACTTTCTGGCGTTGTCCGAAGATGGTCAGCCACACCTCGATCCGCTTGCCCATCTTGGTGGCGGCCTCGATGTTCCTTTTCAACGTGGCCAGAACTTGGTCTGCGTCCAAGGGGGTGTAATCGCAAGCCTCCATGACCTTCGCTGTGGCGAGCTTTGCCGCAGCGACCGTCGCCGTTTCCTTCTGCCCAGCCAGCGACGCCGTGGGCATGACGACGGGAGTACCGCCCTTCAGCACCTTAAAGTAGTGAATCCAGAGGTTTCCGTGATCCTTGGGTTTTTCGGGAAAGCTGTCGATGCAGACTTTCAGGACGTGCCGCCCAGCGGCCAACCTCCAACCTTTGGGACTTGTGCAACTGACCATCGTGTGCCCCCACCAACCGCCCACCTGATATTTCTTGTCCTTCCACAATTCGGGATCGTCCGGCTTGAGCACGATCGGTCCGCTGCTCACGCCATCCATTTCCATATGGATGACGACAGGCTTCTCCGGCCCCCAGGAAGAAGAGAAGCGGGTGAGGACGGTATACGTGTCCTGCGCGGCAACGATGACTTCGTATGCCGCCCATTCCGTTGGCACCGGCCACCAGAGCACCCCGCCGCCACCTCGATCGGGCGCTGGCACGTGCGTATGCTTGAGGCCTTCGCCGTCCCAGTAGGCGTGGTCATTCACCATCGCCGTCTTGCCCAACTGATTGCCGTGCGTATTCGGATAGTTGAACTCATCGATGCTGTCGAAGATGCTGAAATACCCGCCGTTGGGATTGTTCTTCGCGTTGTTGGACACGCCCGTCCCGCCGATCGCATCCCGGATCGGGATCACGAGCGGCGCGTCGGGCCCCACTTCACCGGCAGCGGCTGAAGCCGCCATCGCTATCGCCAGGAACGTCTGCGGGAAATGCACGTGTCTCACAGCGTCTCCCTCGTACTCCAGCACCGGTCTCCCTGTTGATTACCTTCAACACCAAGCCGTATGAGAGCCGAGTATGCGCAAAAAAGTTCCGTTTTCGCGAAGTGGGCTCGCTGCTGGATGCGCGCAAAGTACCGCACCGCAGAAGTTCCAGATCCATGGTGCAGCGCCTGCGGGCCCGGCTCTTCGTTGCTCGCTCGTCACAGATCCCCTCCGGATAGGCTCCTCGCTCGCGCCTCGATCCGGACCCGCATCCGCAGCGCACGGGGTCGGGAACTTCTGCGGCGCGGTGCTATGGCGTTCCGCCGTTCGAGGGCGAGCCTGCGGGCGGACCGAAGGTCCAGAGCCCGTAGCATCCGGTGCCGACGAAGAGAACGCGGGTCTTGGGGTGCACGCGCAACGTAATGGCTTCGCGCCCGCCATCCAACCCGAACGAAGCGTTGTCGAACCGCAGCCCTCGCGTCAGCACTTGCCAGATTTGCCCGGCGTCGGTCGAGCGCACCACTGCCGTATCCGTCGAGTAGGTGTTTCGCGTCCCGCACGCGTACACCACATGCGGATCCACGGCCGCGCTGAACACGCGCCGATTCCCGAACTGGTCCGCCGGAATCCGCCCCGTGATCTCCGTCAACGTGCCGGCCTCCACGTCGTACTGGAAGAGTTTTTCGTCGGTCGTTCCGTAGAGCCGCGTGCGGACCTGATCGTAGGCCACATCCCGCACCTCGCCAGGCAACGCGATCACGACAGACCACGTGGCGCTTGTCCGTGGACTTCACGATCTTCGATTTGTCGCGTCCGTAGAGTTCCCGTACGCCGGAAGGGCTGGAGGTATACACGCCGTCGCAGCCGGTCATCGGCGACCAGTGCAGGCCCCGGTCGATACTGCGCAGGTTGCAGCAGAAAAGGACATTGGAGTCGATCGGATCTCCATACGAGACGCCCGTGTCCTGGACCCCGCCGACCTCGGTGACCGTCTTCCCCCCGTCCCGTGTGATCTTCATTTTGCGATCGATCACCCCGTACAGGATCTCGGGCGTGGCCGCGTATCCGGCCGTCACCGAACCGCCCCAGTGAATCTGGGTCAGGTTGATGTAGCGCCAAGTCTTCCCACCGTCGGCGGTTAGGGCACCGTTGTAGTCGACCGCGGAAACGTAGAGCAGGTTCGGGTCCTGCGCGTTGAAACAGAACCGCCCCCCGCCATGATGCCGGTGTTCCCGTTGTTTGCCCAACTCCACGTGGCGCCGCCGTCCGTCGTCCTGGTGATCCAATCGCCGCCAAAGGACCACGCCATGTTTTCGTCCTTGGGATGCCAGGCGAACATGGGCTGACGGTTGTTGTATGGCAGGAAGGCCAGACGGTTGTCGTGTTTGCCCTGCGCCCACGTCTTGCCGCCGTCCGTCGAGAAGTACTTCTGCCACTGGTAGCTCCCCTCATCGTTCTCGATGACCATCCGCTCGGTGTTGACCGGACTCGCGCGAATCTTCTTGAGGTTCCGCTTTCCCGGAAGCCCGTTGGGCGTGAAGGCGGAGAACGTCTCGCCGGCATCCGTGGAGATCAGGATTTCATTGCTCTTGCACGCGAAAACAGAATCGGGCTGACGGGCCACCACGTCCAAGCCGGTGAAAACCCCTTGCGCCTTCTGGGCGAAGTTCCTTCCTCCGTCGATGCTCTTGAAAAATCCCTTGTCGTTGGCCACGTAGACCCAGCCTTTGACAGGATGGACCTTGACGATGCCCTTGGCCAGCGACTCCGAGTTCGGCACCTGCAACCAGCTCTTCCCGCCATCCTCGGTCCTGTAAAGCCGACCGGTTTCCGCCTTCGATCCCCACGTGGACCAGTACGCCAATCTGCTGCAGCCCAATTCCGTGTTGCGGCTCCCCGGGTCGAAAGCGATCTGCTCACGGAAATCGCGGTACCCTCCGGTCTTCTTGGGCAACACGTGCGTTCATGTCGCGCCCTGATCCGTGGTCAGGTAGATCCCGTGGCAGTCCATCTCGAGGGAATTGGCGCCGACCGCCAACGCACGCTTCACATTGTTGGGATCGATGGCAAAGCCGCAGTTCCCGCGCGGGTGGTACCCGATGTTGCAGGGCGACCACGTCTTGCCACCATCCAGACTGCGGAACAGGCCACCGACATCGGTACCGTAAAGGAGAAACTGTCCGTCCACCGGATCGACGCAGATGGCCTGCGGCCATTGGCCTCCTTCCCCGCCCGGACGGTACCCGGCGTCGAGCACTGCCTGCTGGACCAGCGGCACCGGTGCCCAACGTTCGGATGCGGACGAGGCGGTCGCCTCGCCGGCCAGGAGCCCCGCACCGCAGAGCAGCATGACTGCAACACCTGCAGACCGCCAAGGTGCGGACACGATGCCCGCGCTCCGTGAAGCGTCCTCATGTCGTTGTGTTCTTCCCATCCCTCGCCGCCCTCTTCGTTTCACTGATTGTCCCGGTCGTACTGCTCCGTGTTGCGAGAATCGTACCGCAATGCGGACTCGGGGATCGCCTGCAGGTCGAATCCGCCGACCAACTTCCACCTCACGGCGATCGTGTGCCCGCAGCGGATGACCAGCATCTCATGTGCACCCGCACTCAGATTGAGGTCCTTGCGACCCGGGTGGTACGACCACGACGACACGACTTCCTTGCGGTCTAGGTCCAATCGCCCCCAGCCGTCGCAGTCGATCTCGAAGATATAGGTGCCGGCCTTCGCGACCACAAGCACGCCGTGGTGCTTCGCGTAAACCGAGTCCCGATCGGTGTAGGAGATCGTGGTCTGCGGACCGGACGATCGGAAACGATGGAAGGCAATCTTGGTGTCGGGCGAACAGTCCCAGACTGTTTTCCACAAGCCCGGCTTGAGTTCCGCGCACCGCTCTGCCGCCGTGCCGGCGGGCTCCTCTGCCCTCGACGGCCAACGGTTGTTCGCGGACTGCGCGGTGCGGCTGTTTAGGCGGACAATCTGCATCTCGGCCGTATAGGCCGCCGGCGTACCGGGAAACTGCTCCGTCACCTTGCGGTAACCGTCCGCAATCCGGTCGTCCTGCCCAGGGTTTGCCTCGGCAAAGGCATCCGTTGCCTTCAGTAAAGCGTTGGACTCCGTCGTCCGTGCCGGCTCGGGTGCAAGGGGAAGGCTTGGGCCGAATTCGGCCCTGCGAGATGGCACGGTCTCTGGCAAGGTCCTTGCCGTGCCGGTCGATTGTCGCCGCGCGGATGCGACCTGGATGGAATTGCGTGTGTCTGTGGGTATCGCCGCGCCTTGGATGAGAGGCTTTACGTTCCAGGTTGGGGGCTTCTCTTTCGATGGAATGCCCAGATAAGCAAGCACCACCAGAACCGAAACGACCATGGCCACCATTCCAGCCAGCGCCACGCCGGAGGAGCCACGGCCCTGACCGTGAGGGAGTTGCTTGCCGTGCGAACCGGACGGGGGCGACGCAGATGAAAACGGCGACTTCAAATGGCGTTCGGGCATGTAGTCGGAAATCGCTGCAGGTTTCAGGTTTGCCTGGCTGACACGCTTGGGGCCTTGGGCCGCTTCCGCTGCGCGACACTCGTCGCAACGAAGCGACGCCGGATCCGGAACGGGTCGGTTCGACGCGGCCGCTTCGTCGGCTGGCAGGCGCTTGCCGCATCGGTTGCAGTACTGGATCAACATTCGGTACGCTTCCCCTGCTCTGCCGTTCCAATAGTATGCCGTCGGGGTGCCCGCATGGAGGCCATATTCGCGCAATACTTTTCCGATTTTGCGAAGGGACTTGGCGGCCGATTACGCGGGGTCAGGGCGGAAGGATCGGCGGTAGTCGCGTGGCGTGGTTCGTAAGACACGCCGGAAACACTCGGCCAGCTGTTTGCTCCCGGAGAACCCCGATTTCGACGCCACCTCAGCAACGGGCAGGTCCGTCGTGCTCAGCAGTTCCTTGGCATTCTGCACTCGCACGCGTTGCAGCTCTTCGGTCGGCGTGCGCTGCAACGCGGCGCGGAATTTCAGCTCCAGCATCCGCCGCGAGATGTGGACTTCGCCCAAGAGATCCTGGACACCCAACGGCCGGTGGGCGTTGGCGCGGATGAAACGTAACGCCTGCGCCACATCCGGGTCCGCCACGGCAATCAGTTCCGACGAACGACGC
>Ga0101944_10004321_pt1 | contig 17848 bp, 7 predicted proteins | sample DewCreD2012metaG_FD_75245 | JGI IMG/M metagenome (GOLD analysis project Ga0101944, IMG submission 75245) | Hot spring sediment bacterial and archeal communities from British Columbia, Canada, to study Microbial Dark Matter (Phase II) - Dewar... ... | reverse complement strand
GATCTCGATGCGCTCCCATCCCGACTCCAAGTCCGGGCGCAGCGAGATGCGACCGACCGCCCGCTCCAGAGGATATGGGAAATCCTCCTGCCGAAATGAGCCGTCCAGAATGTGCAAGTCCGCCGCGATTCTCATCGGTCCGCCCTCGGCCTCGCGCCCGGACCCGTCATCCAGCCAGAAGCAGCCCGTGCCCGTTGCGGTCACCCGGCCGCTGACTGAAATGAGCAACCCGAGGTTATAGGTCCCCGAACTGCCCGGGACTCCCGGAGTGAACTGGTTGAGCGAGCGCCCGCCCACGGCTTTCCCGACGATGTGCAAGGGGGCAGGCACCGCCGCGCCCGCGGGAAACACATAGACCTGCGTATCGGTCAGGGCGCGTTCACCATCAACGACAGCCAGGCGGCCGAACACGTTTACCACAAAGCCTTCCTGGCACGCCTCGGAGCTGACGATTTTCAGACCTCCGGAGCGGTCCATCTCCTCGATGTAGAAGCGTCCGGCAAGAACATCTGTGCCGGCCGTCACGACCTTTCCGATCAGCAAGAGCTCGGTGCCATCTGTGGAGAGCTTGGCCGACCCGGTGGTCATGGGATTCCAGATCCCCTCGGACGGATACGCGCCCACGTCGAGACGGCTGCCGTCCGGGTCGGTCTTGGACGGGTCACCCGTATTGATGCACGGAGAGACGGGACGGAGAGTGAAGTCTCCCACCGGAGCGTTGACAAACGCCGGATCCGCGGAGAAGTTGCCGGGACCGGCCGGGAACGTGTCGGTCCACACCCACACCCAGTAGCCGTACTGATCCTTCTGGAGCTTGCGGAGATAGTTGACCCCGATGATGTCGCAGTAAGAGGCCGTAATGGAGCCGCCCTGCTCCCCGTTCACCTGGGTGGCCGCGTAAGGATTGCCGGAGAAGATGCAGCTGTTGAGCGTGACATCCGAGTCGCCCCAGGTGTACAGCCCCATCCGGGTATTACTGGCGAATGTGCAGCTCTGGTAATGCACGTCCGCGTCGCCGCTGGCGACTCCGTCTCTCCCCGAGAAGCTGAACTCGCAATGGTCGAAGACCGGAGCCACGCCGTTCAGGAACACATTGCCTTCCGAGTAGTGCCAGAAGCCTCCCCGGCTGTGGTAAGACACATTGGCCCCGTAGCGGAAAATGCAGTTCCTGAAGACACTCGCCGCGCCCCCGCCGTAGACAGCGACCTCCGCGTAGTCTCCTCCAGCCGGAGCGGATGCCGAGCCGTCTCCGTTGGTGTCTCCCCCGAGAGTGTCATCCTTGAAGGACGTGAAGGCGATGCGGTCCTCGTTCGTCCCCTCAGCCACCATCTGGCCGCCCACTCCCAGCCAGCCGTTCGGACGGAACTTCACCGTGACTCCCGGCTCAACCGTGAGGACCGTGGGAGACGCGAACGAGACGTCACCAGTGATGATGAACGGGCAATTGCCAGCCGACACCCTGTGCCAGACGCCGGAGAGGGTGATCGCTCCCGAACGGACATCAATGCCATTTTGAGCATTCTCCTGAACGGTGTTATCCCCGGCGATGCTGAGGGATGCGTTCGCATTCACGCTCATAGCCGCATTGGCCAGGTTGCCGGTGATGAGATTACCGCGGATGGGCAGCGGGTTCTTGAGCGTGTTGTAGGAGTCTTCGGCATAGATGGCGTGGCTTGTGTTCTCGCGGATGCGGCACCCCGCGATGTCCGCCAGGCAGTCCGCCCGGCAATAGATGCCCACGTTGCCGGAGTTGGAGACGACACACTGCTCAACGGAGGCGGATGTGCTGGAGAGTAGCAGGTTGCCGTAGGCGTAGTGCCAGAAGCCCCCGTTATTCGTGTAGGCGTTGTCCCCGGCGTAACGGACGGCGCAGTTCTTCAAACGGGAAGCGCTGGAGGCAGGCCCGTGGATCAGCAGCTCACGCCAGCCCGCCGGCGCTGGCGACGTGGCGGAGCCATCGTTGTTGGTATCTCCCCCGGCCGAATCATCCCGGACGGATGTGAAGACTATCGGCGTAGCAGGATCCTCCGAAACAGCCTGCAGGTTGCCCAGGCAGTAGATGCCGATGCCCGGATGCGATTTCACCACGGCGCCCGGCTGGAGCGTCAGCTGGCCGGCCTGGGTGACGGACAGAGTCTCTGCCAGCACGTAAGGGATGGAACGGTACCAGATCCTGGCATCGTCTATGGCTCCTCCCTGCTGGTAGATGCCGTTCCAGGCGTTCCCGGTGGCGGAGCAAAGGGCAAGCGATGCGTTGCTGGTAATGTGTTGCCAGATGGCATACGAGCCACAACCGGTGATGGCCGTGGAAGTAAACGCCGGGTGCGAGCCGTCCAAGACCACGATGCCATACGTCGCGGCTGAAGCGATCTGCATCTGCTGAAGGGCCGCATCGGACTGCCGGATGATGACCGCCCCGTTGTGCGTCAGCCAGTATCCCGGCTGGGCGTCATAACTACCGGCCGCGCCGTAACGCACCGTGCAGTTGCGCAGCAGCGAACCGCTGCTTTCCGCCCCGGAGAAGAGGATGCTGTTCCAGTCCCCTGGAGAAGGTGCAGACCCGGAGCCGTCCGCGTTGGTGTCGCCGTCCACCGAGTCATCCTTCTCGGACGTGAAATAGATCCGGTTGCCGTCCGAGCCCATCGCGAGCAGCGTCCCGAACGAATACAGCCGGCTTCCCGACGTGAACTTGATGACATTGTTCTGGGTGATCGTCAGCGTCTTACCCGCCGGGACGCGCACGGTGCCTTCGATGACGATGGTCGGGGTACCCATCATCCTGCGCCAGGTGGCCGACTCGTTGACAATGTCGCTTCCGTAAACCCGGAGTCCGTTGCTGACGTTTCCGGAGACGATGTTGTTCGCATCGAACTGGCTGAGTGCTTCCGCGTGGATCCACCCGGCGCGTGTGTTCTGCGTGATGATGCAGTTGCGGACGCGCGGAGTTCCGGCCGTAGACTGGAAGGCATCATCCTCAACAACGATGCCCCACGGGTTGTTGCGGAAGGTGCAGTTCTCGATGACCGGGTTGCTGGCCCATCTGGAGTAAAGACCGTGATTACCCGAGTGCTCGAAGGTACAGCTTTTCAGGACCGGGGCACAATCGTGGGTGAACACGTTGCCGCGGTGGTAGTACCAGGTTCCCGTGTGAGCAGTATAGGCTCCGTTTCCGCCATACCGGACGACACACCATTCCATTCTGGAAGCTGAAGCTCCGGGGCCGACTAACGCGATATCGCTCCAGGTCCCGGGCTCAGGGACGGTGCTGGCACCATCGTTATTGGTGTCCCCGTAGACGTCGTCGTTCAGGTGGGTGAAATAGATGGGCTCGGCAGAGGTCCCGACGGCCTGGAGGTTGCCTTTGACGTAAAGCCCGCCTCCTCCGGCGAACTTGACCGCCGTCCCCGGCTGCACGGTCAGGGATGCATCAACGTCCAGCCAGACGTTGTCCTCCAGCACATAGGGAATGGACTTATACCACGTGCGGATACCGGTCAGGGTTCCCCACGGTATGCGGATGCCATTGCGGGCGTTGCCTGCCGCGGAGCAGGAGGCCAGCGACGGATTACTGTTGATGTCGTCGCAGGAGATGGCATAGGATGCGCATCCGGTGATGGCGGTCATAGAGATCTGCGGCCGGGACCCGTTCATCAGGAACAGCCCGTGGCTCCCGGAATCCGACAGCAGCGAGTTGGCGACGGACGCATTCGACCCGTGCAGGCCAATGAGGCCGCGCTCATATTGCCAGAACCCGAGATTCGCAGTGTACCTGCCGTTGCCTCCGTAGCGGATGCGGCAGTAGTTGAATGATGAGTTGCTGGAGCCGGAGCCGGCAAGGAGAATGGTCCCCCAGTCCGAAGGCGCAGGCAGCGAGAGTCCATCTCCGTTGGAATCCCCTCCCACCGAGTCATCACGATAGGACGTGATCGTGATGGGATTCGCCTGCGTCCCCGCAGCCGTCACGATGCCGCGGCTGTAGAGAGAGCACCCCTGCAGCTTGACGCAACCGCCAGCCTCGATGTTGAGAGCCCCGCCCTCGTCGCAGTAGACATCACCCGTCAGATACCAGACAGGCGAGCCGTTCATTGTCCGCCAGGTCACGCCAGTCTGAAAATGGCCGCCGTAGATCTCGCATGCGTTACGTGTGTTGCCGGTAACGGTGTTGTTGGAAGCAAAAGCGCCCGCCGCCTCCGCGGAGCAACTCGCCGCAAGGCCGTTGTTGGTCACCACCGATGACCGGATCGGCAGCGGCGTGGTGATATGCTGATGGTAGGCGCTTCCGGCGAGCCTGATGCCGACGGGACTGTTCGTGAACTGACACTGGTTGATGCTTGCCTGGCAGCCGTCCAGCCCGAAGAAAGCGGAGTTGCCCGACTGGGAGAAGGTGCAGTTCTCGAACTGGGGAGAACATCCGAGCACCGCGATGTTGCCCAGAGCGTGGTGCCAGATCCCTCCCGGGGCTATGTAGGCTCCGTCACCCCCGTAGGACACATCACAGTAGCTCATCCGGGAGCCATTGGCGCCTGCCCCCTGAAAGAGGATCTCCCGCCAGCTTCCCGGCAAGGGGCCCGATGACGCGGAGGTGACCACGATGCGGCCGGTCTGGCTTCCCTGGGCGTCCAAAATTCCCCGGACATACATCCCGGTCCCTTCCGAGAACTTTACCGTGACTCCCTGCCCGATGTTCAGCCGGGCGCCCTCGTTTACGAAGACCTGGGCCTCCACGATGTATTCCGGGCCCGATCCCTGCCTGCCGAAGTCGGAATCGGCGTTCCAGGTAACGGTCTGGCCATCATTGTAGTGCCGGTCAACAATGTTGTAGCGCCACTCCTGGTTGTAACCGTCCCAGTAGTAGTCACGATTGACGTACACAGCAGCGTGCACGGAACCGGCGATGAGAAGAACCGCGCAAGCCGCAGCAAACATGCGCAAAGCAGGAGGAAGCATCCCCAACACCTTCTTTCTCTCTTGAAGATTTGCCGGTAAGGCTATCTCTGAACGGGGGAGTCCCCGGACAGATTCACGGGTCAGTTGACGCACGACCGTCTGACACCGGTGTATCGGGAGAAGCTGGGAATCCGGGAGGCGGGCCTTTCTGCACGACCGGGGGAGAGGCAGGGGTCCGGATCACGGTTCAGCCACCCTCAGAGGACATGATAACTTCCTGTCAATCCGCGGAAAACCCGTACTTTTGCCAGTATTGGAGAACGATTGCCGTTGCCGCAATCATTGCCGTCCAGGACGCTATCCGGCTTGATTGGGCTACAATCCCGGCAGACGCAGAGACCCGGATATGGTCATGCCGGACGAGCAAGATCCTCTAGACGGCTTTCACCCCGCCACCGCCCAGTGGTTCCGGCGCGCGCTCGGCCAGCCCACCCCCGCTCAGGCGATGGGATGGCCGCCCATCCGCGCGGGCGAGAACACACTGATCCTTGCCCCGACGGGCTCCGGCAAGACCCTGGCCGCCTTTCTGGCGGGGCTGGACCAACTGTTCCGGGAGGGTCTTGAAGGATCGCTTCCAAAGGGGGTATCGCTCCTCTACATCTCGCCGCTGAAGGCTCTCAACTATGATATCGAGCGCAACCTGCGCCACCCTCTGGAGGGGATCGCGCAGGAGATGCGGCATATGGGACTGGAGCCGCCTGAGATACGGGCAGCGGTGCGGACCGGAGATACGCCCTCCCGGGAGCGGGCGCGCATGGTGCGAAAACCGCCGCATATCCTTATCACCACTCCCGAGTCACTCAACCTGATCCTGTGCTCGCGCGCCGCCGCGATGCTTGCTGGCGTGCGGCAGGTCATTGTGGACGAGATCCATTCCCTGGCATCCAACAAACGCGGAGCGTTTCTGTCCATCTTGCTGGAACGGCTGGAGGACATGACCGGGCGAAGCTTCTCCCGCGTGGGACTTTCGGCCACCCAGCGTCCACTGGAGGAGGTGGCCCGGTTTCTGGGCGGATATGACTCCAGAGGACGCGAGCGGCCCGTCCGAATCGTGGACGCGGGCGCTCGCAAGAAACTGGATATCGCCGTGGATACCGCCGTGCCGGACTTCCGCACGATGGAGACGGGCGAGCTGTGGCCGTCGCTTGAGCGAAAGCTCTTGCGGGAGGTGGAGCGGCGGCGGTCAAGCATCATCTTCGCGAACACGCGCGGGGCGGTGGAGCGCCTGAGCCGGGAGCTAAATGAGATGGCCGGGGAACGGTTGGTGGAGCCGCACCACGGAAGCATCTCCGCCACCCGCCGGAGGGAGACGGAGGAGCGCCTGAAGCGGGGAGAGCTGCGCGCCGTGGTCGCCACTGCAAGTCTGGAGCTGGGCATAGACATGGGCGCCGTGGAGCTTGTGTGCCAGGTGGGCTCCCCGAAGTCCGTCTCCGCCGGTCTGCAGAGAGTGGGACGAGCCGGGCATCTGGCCGGAGCGGAGAGCGTGGGCCGTATCTTCGCGACCTCCCCGGCGGATCTTCTGGAAAGTGCGATTCTGGCCGCCGGAATGCTGCAGGGTGAAGTAGAGCCAACGCGCATCGTCAGTAGTCCCCTGGATGTCCTGGCGCAGCAGATCGCAGCGATGTGCGTGCATGGCCCCGTAGCCGTCGAGGACATTTTCAACACGGTCCGGCGCTCGGCCTGCTTTCACAACCTGTCACCGGAAGCGTTCCATCGCACGCTGGAGATGGCGGCGGGCCGGATGGGACACGGGCTGCCCGCGCGTGTCTCCCTGGACCGCGTGAACGGCCGCGTGCTGCCTCTTCCCGGCACGCTCCGCGCGGTGGTGGCAGGCGGAGGTGTCATCCCGGATACGGGGCAGTTCCCGGTGTATCTCAGCGGCACACGCACGTCCATCGGAGAGCTGGACGAGGAGTTCGTCTTCGAGGCGCGGGAGGGCGATGCGTTCCGGCTGGGAGTGAGCACTTGGCGCATCGAGAAGATCGAGGCGGACAGGATCTTCGTGCGCCCCTCTCCCGGATCGCCGGCAAAAGCCCCGTTCTGGCGCGGGGAGCAGGTGAGCCGTCCGCCCGCCACAGGTGAGGCTATCGGCAGGTTCCTGGAGGAGGCGGAAAAGCTGGAGGGTCTTGAGGAGATCCGCGACTTCGTTCAGCAAAGGACGCCCTGCACGCCGGACGCGGCACGCTCTCTGGCGGAATTCATTTACCGGCAGCGCGACAAGGGCGCTCTCCCCACGCACCGGCGCATCGTGGTGGAGTTCTACCGTGACGCCATCGGCGAGGGACGCATGGTGGTCATCACCCCGTACGGCTCGCGGGTGCATCAGGCGCTCCGGATCGCCCTGACCGGGCTGATGCAGGATGAGACGGGCGCCGCTCCGGAGAGTATGGCGGGAGATGAAGGGGTGCTTCTCCGGCTCCCTGCGGAGGACCGCTGCTCCGCAGCGATTCTGAGGAAGCTGACGCCGGAGCGATTCCTGGAGCTGCTCCGGCGCGGACTGATGAGCAGTCCCCTGTTCGGCCTGCGATTCCGTCAGAACGCCGCGCGCGCCCTGCTGATGCCTCCACGCCAGCCCGGCCGCAGGAGTCCCCTCTGGCTCCAGCGCCTGAAAGCGAAGGATCTCCTTCAGATGGTACGCGGGATCCCGGATTTTCCGGTGGTGCTGGAGACCGTGAGAGAGTGTCTGGAAGAGCAGATGGACGCCGCCCTCACGGAGCGGATCCTGGCCGGGCTGCAGTCCGGCGAGGTGGATCTGCGGGAGGTGCATTCTGCCGCTCCCTCACCGTTCGCATCGGCGCTGGAGTTCCAGCTGCAGATGGAGTTCATGTATGTCTGGGACCGGCCGGTGGGAACCGCGGCACTGGAGGGAGGACCAACCGGGCATCTGCCAACACCGGCGACAACCGGCCGGGCACCCGACACCCGTGCCCTTGAGCGGCTCCGCGAGGAAGCGCAGGCGTTGTCCTCTCGCTCACGCGCCCGCACCGCCGCCGAGCTGGCGGAGACTCTGCGGCGGTTGGGAGACCTCACGGCGGCTGAGGCCGCGGAGCGCTCCGCGGGTGGTAATCTTTCCTTCCTGCAGGAGCTTATCGCAGCCGGGTCAGTGGCTACGGCGGAGATCTGCGGAGAGGAACGGTTCGTTTTGGCGGAGGAGGCTGCGCAGTGGCGCGAAGCCGTTCGAGACCCGGGCGCCGGCGAGGGTTTCTGGAACAGGGCGGCAGCCCGCTACATCGCGGCAAGCCCAGGATGCCGTCCAGAGGAGTTCGCAGCCCGCTACGGGCTGACGCAGGACTTTGCGCGCTCGCGCTTTGAGGAGGCGCGCTGTGCGGGTCTGGCTCTGGAGGCGGAAAGCCGCTGGATGACCCCCGAGGCGCTGGAGGCGGCTCTGCGAATGTCCCGCGGGATCAGGCGCAGGGAGGCGCGGCCGGTGCCGCTGGAGTCCTTCCAGCAGTTCGTCCTGGAGTGGCAGCACGCTGTCCCGGGAGCGCGCCTTCACGGCAGGGAGGGAACGCTGGAGATCCTGGAGCAGCTGGCAGGATGCTGTCTGCCCGCCAGGCTCTGGGAACCGGAGGTTCTTGCCCGGCGCGTGGAGGACTACCATCCCGAATGGCTGGACTGGCTGCTGGGAGCAGGCCTCGTGCTCTGGCGCGGCGTTCCGGGAACGGGCAGGCCCGGCGACCTTGCTCTGCTTCCCAGAGGGCTGGAGCGCCTGCCGCTGACCGGACGGGAGCCCGCGGCTCCGCCGGACGGTTCTTTTGAAGCCACCGTGCTAGCCAGTCTGCGCGAACGCGGCGCAAGTTTCCTGGTGGATCTGGGACTAGCGCTCAGAACGGACACGCGCAAGATCGAAAAAGCGTTGATGGAGCTGGCCTGGGCGGGTCTGGTCACCCACGATACTTTTGCTCCGGTGCGCGGAAACCAGCCGGCGCCGGACATCCGTCAGGAGGCTCAGCGGGCGCACGGTTCTCCCCGCCATCGCTACCAGCAGCTCAAACGGTTGCGCCCTCCGTTGAAGCTGGCCGCGCCCGGCCGCTGGCAGGCGCTGGATTCGTCGCCGGCCATACTGGACGAGGATACGATTGAGCTGCTTGCGCGTCTGCTGCTGGAGCGCTACGGAGTGGCGGCGCGGGACATCGCTCATCAGGCCGGCATCCCGGCTCCGTGGGGGAGCCTCTACCGCGCGCTGGAACGGATGGAGCTGGCGGGCGAGATCGAAAGGGGCTACTTCGTACAAGATCTGGGCGGCGCTCAGTTCGCCCTGCCGGAAGCTGCGCAGGCGCTGAAAGGGATCTCACCAGATGATGCCGCAGTGCTCCTGAACACCTGCGACCCGGCGCTGGTCACCACCCTGCCCTGCGCGCGGCGGCCTGGCAACTACGTCGTCCTGCTCAAAGGAAAGCCTGCGCTGGTTCTCGAATCCGCTGCGAAGAGACTGCTGCCCGCAGGGCCCGAAGCCGGGGCGCTGAAATGCCTCCCTGCGTTGCGTCACATTCTGGCATCGCCGTGGCCCCTGCGTCCTCTCAGGCGCTTAGAGGTCATCCTGTGGGGTGAGGCTGAGATCCACGGGCATCCGGTGGAGAGCGCCCTGAGATCTCACGGCTTCCAGCGCACGCCGAGGGGAATGGTGCTGGAAGCAGGGTAACCGGAAAGGCGCGCACCGCGCCCCGGGTAAGAGGCTGGAGGAGACACGTGGAGTTCAAACCGGACTGGGAACAGGCTGTCAGGCGCTTCGAGGCATGGTACGCCTTCGAGGAGACCGACCGGCCGGTGATGATCGTCAGCGCTCCGAAGGCCCCCCGTCAGGACCCTCCGGCTCCCGGCGACCTCCTCCGGCGCTGGACGGACGCAGAATATCTCATTGCCCGGCATGAGGCAGCCTTCCGGTCCACGCACTATGCCGGAGAATCCTATCCGCACTGTTGGCCCAACCTGGGGCCGGGCATCGCGGGCGCGTATGCTGGCTGCGAACCCGTCTTCGATGAGACAACCATGTGGCTCAAGCCGTTGGACCGGCCGCTTTCCGGGATCCATCCGGTCTGGGACGAGGACAATCACTGGTGGCAGGTAACGCTGGAGCTGACCCACGCGGCGGCTGAGGCAGGCGAGGGGCGATGGGTGACCGGCATCACGGATCTGGGCGGAGTCACGGACATCCTGGCCGGCATGCGGCATTCCGACCGGCTGTGCATCGAGATGCTGGAGGAGCCGGAAGAGATCCTGCGGGTGCGTGACGGCCTGCTGGAGATCTGGAAACGGGCGTACAGTGCGCTGGCGGACATCACACAGCCGGTTAACGGCGGAACAACTGGCTGGCTGGGAGCATTCAGCGTCCACCGGACTTATCCTCTCCAGTGTGACTTCTGCTGCATGATCGGGCCAGAGATGTTTGAGCGATTCGTCCTGCCAGAGCTGCGGGAGCTATGCCGGTGGCTGGACAGGTCGGTCTATCATCTGGATGGGCCCGGTGCCGTGAAGCATCTGGACGCGCTACTTGGCATCCGCGAGCTGAACGCCATCCAGTGGGTGCAGGGCGCGGGGCAGGCTCCGACTATCGAGTGGGCGGACCTGCTGAAACGCATTCTGGATGCCGGGAAGTCCGTCTTCGCCTATGCCTCGCCGCAGGAAGTGCGGCCCCTGTTGGAGAGGCTGGGAGCGCGAGGCGTGGCGCTCGCGGTGGGAGCGTCCACTCCGGAAGAAGCGGATTATCTGGTGCGGATGTCCGCCGAATGGAGCCGCCCCTGACGGGCGGTGCGGACCTCAACCCGGCCGCCGCGGATGCAAAGCCAGACTCCGCCGTCGCGCCCCGTATTGCAGACCGTTCCAGCCACACTCTCCAGGGAACGTCTCAGGCCGTAGTCGGACCAGGTGGCGCGGGAGCGTCCGCTGGAGAGAACGGCCACGGCGGGAGCCAGTCCCGGAGAAACGCCGGACGGCTCGCGGGAAGCCGCGTAGCTGAGCGCCAGCGCCTGCGGCCCAAAGGTGGCCAGAAAGCGCCCGCAACCGGGTGAAAGGCGGTCCACCAGGGCCACCCTGGCCTGTTTCCAGCGCGCGGTCACGCACTCCACCTGTCCGCCAGCACCGTGAGCCTCCAACTCAAGGCCGTCCCGCAGCCGGATCTTCATCCCTGGCCGCAGCCGTTGCCAACCAGAGCCTGAAAGAAGCCCGGCGGGATCACCGCCGCACAGAAGCGCGTCAGAGGGCATCTCATCCAGAAGCTCCGCCACTCCGGAGGCTGCGTCCGGTTCCGTCCGGGTGAGGATGATCGCATCCAGCCGGTTGACTCCCAGCCGCGCCAGCGCCCGCAGCGTAGCAGCGCCCGGCCGGTTCCGGGGATCGGCGGATCCGCAGTTCACCACCACCGTGCTTCCCCGCGGAGTGTGGATGATCCAGCACTGTCCGGGGCCGGCATCCACGCACTCCAGAACCAGCCCTCCCCTCAGGGGAGACGTGGCCCACGCCCACAGCCAGAGCAGAAGAATTAAGATGATGACGAGAAATGGCAGCCTCACCGGGAGTGCTCCGGCGTCTTCGCCTTTTGCGGAACTCCCCGCGGGTCAGCCGTTTGCAGGAGCCACCAGACCGCTGCCATTAGAACGTACCAACTGGCAATGGCGGGCAGGCCGGGCGTGGGCCAGTGAATCTCCGCCATCGGCAGACTTCCAAGAGCGTCCACCACGGCGGCAGTTGCCGAAGCCAACCACTCCACCGCACGCGAGAGCAGCCATCCGGCTCCCGGCAGCCAGAACAGGAACGCCAGAGCCACTCCCGCAGCGAACAGCGTCTCAGCCAGCAGCGCGACCGCCAGATTGGCGGGCAGGCTGACCAGTGAGACGCGATTGAAATGGTAGGCCAGGATGGGCGCCGTCGCCAGCGTGGCCGCAACCGTCACCAGCGCCACATCCCGGAAGTGCCCCGCAATGAACCTTCCCACCTTTCTGGCTGGCGGAGTCTGACCGGAGGGGGTATCGTCCCGGACTGTCAGACGGGACAGGGAGCTCAGACGGGGTACGAAGGCGATGATGGATCCCACCGCTGCAAAGCTCAGTTGAAAGCCCACGTCGGCAACGGCCACAGGATTCCACAGCAGGATGATGAGCACGGTGCCAAAAAGCACACTGACCACGTCGGCAGGCCTTCCAAGAAGCAGGGCCAGAAGATACAGCGTGGCGCCCACGCCCGCACGCACGATAGACGGTTTGCCTCCGACCATGAGCACATAGAAGATCACCAGTCCGATGACCACCAGCAGTGAGAACGCGCGAGGCGCTCCCAGCGGAAGGAGCAGCCACCGCCAGCAGATCAGCACGATGAGCGCGCAGTTGAACCCGGACGCTGCCAGCAGATGCAGAGTCCCGCTGCGGCGGAAATTCTCCAGCAGATCATCCGGCACCATCGAATAGCTGCCGAGCAGCATCCCGGATACCAACCCTGCCTCACGAGCGGGAAGCCGTTCCATAAACAGCGTGTTCAACCACTTCCTCGCCCGGATGGCGGCGGTGACGGCCGGATTGCCCGCTCGTGATGTCAGGATCTTCACGGAGGTGGGCGCAGCATACAGAACGGAGAAAATGCCCTGCCGGGCGAGATACGCCCGGTAAGAGAAGCCTCCGGGCTCCCGAGGCCCGGAAGGTGATGCAAGGTGGCCGTCCACCCGCACCCTGCGGCCGTAGTCCGGCAGGGTCTTCTCTCTGCCTGCTGGCACCGGCAGGAGCACCTGGACGAATCCGTTTACGCGGCTTTCCCGCCCCTCGCTCCAGAGACTTTCGGCCCTGAGAACGAATGTGGCGCGGCGGCGGGAGAGCTCGGGCTCCGAGGCGACCCATCCCTCCAACACCACCGTGCCCCGCCGTCCAGCGTAAAGTGATGGGTCCGCCGGGCCCGGCAGCCGCACCAGGGCCGCCCGCCCGAACCCCAGCAACGCCATGGCGGCCAGCAGGATGATCCAGCCCTGGCGCCCTCTCACGAACGCAGCGGCCGCGGCAACCGCCGCGATGAAACCCGCCACCGCGGCCGGGAACGGTGTGGCGGCAGACCAGAGCGACAGCACACATCCGCCGCCGTACGCGAGCGCCACCGGCACCACGGGACGCCTTTTCAGGCTCTCCAGCAAAGGGATGTCTTCAGGCACCTGTTTCCGTGCCGCAGGCGGCGGCTGTTCCACCGGGGACTCCAGCCGGTCTTCCTCAGCGCCGGTACAGCAAGGGATTCAACGGGCTGGCGGCAGGCTCGCCCGGCTTCTGAGCCGGGAACCAGGCCTCCATGTCAGCCTGCCGGTTGGGATTATCCGGGACGGAGATGACTCCTCCGTCGGCGAAATAGATGATGGTCATCACCTCCCGCATCCGCTCCGTCTGGTTCGGGGGAGCGCAGTGAAGCGTCCATCCGCTATGGAATGTGGCGTCGCCCGCCCGCATCGGCGAGGAAACCACCGGATAGGCCTGCTCTTCCACGTGCCGCCGGAACAGTTCCTCGGACTGGTCGGAGATGGGAATGTGCCCCAGAAAACCCTCCCGGTGCGAGCTGCTGGCGAACGTCAGGGCCCCCATCTCCACTGGGACATCCACCAGGGGCATCCACATCGTCACAGTGGGGACTCCGTCCAGGGGCCAGTAGTACTGATCCTGATGCCAGGGAGTGTGACCCCCTCCCGGCTCCTTGAACAGTGCCTGGTCGTGATACAACCGGACTCCGTCCACTCCCATCAGCTCCGCAGCGATCCTCGCGAACCGCCGCGCCAGCACAAAAGGCGCAACGCTGGCGTTCTTCTGCCACAGATTGGTGATCTGGAGAAACGCCTTGCCGTACGTGTCGCGCTCCTCCAGACTGCGCGTCTCGTTGGACAGGCTCCGGACGGCCTCCGCAATGATGGGACGCCACTTCGCCGCATCCCCCTCGCTCAGTACCCCTCTGAGCAAAACGTGCCCGTCGCGCCGGTATGAATCAATCTGCTCCTGGGAGAGCGGGTAGTCATTCCGCAGTTCTGGATACTCGTGATCTGTCACTTGCGCCTGCTCCTTCTCCCGGCCGTGACCGCTTCGAACGCTGCCACTCGCCGGTCCGGTCCAAGTATAACCCGCCCGCCGCAGGCGTTCCAGAGGGGCGGACCGCTATCTGGTGACCCATCTTGAACCGGACCGACACAGGACCGGTGGGAGGGAGCCCGCCGGTTGAGCCGTATGGCGAAGCCGGACGAATCGAAACCACTTCCAGCACGCGCGCCTTGCGGCGCGCTGTTCAAGCAGCGTAAGAGCACCGGGTTGGCGGGGATTTCCGCCTCAGCGGGGTTCGTCGGCTGCAGCGCGGCGGAGGCGGCGGGCCAGCATCTGAGCGAAAACGGCCGCCTCCTCTACCCGCAGCAGCCTGCAGAACAGTAGATAGACCACCATTCCCGCGACAAGCGCCGGAAGAAGCTCCGCCGCAGCCGCTGCCTTCACCCCCAGCGTCCCGCTGCCCGTCTCGATGTGCCGCGCCCACGCCGAGACGGCCGCCGCAGCGGCGGCAGCGGCGCCGGTGGCTCCCAGGATGCGAAGCGTGGAGACGATGATCCGCCGGACCCCGATGCCGTTCACCCGCTTTGAAAGGACCGCAGACATCACCATCAGATGCACGGTGGCCATGATCGAAGTGGCAAGCGCAAGCCCGCCGTGTCCCAGCGGACGCATCAGGAGATAGTTCAGCGGCACGAACAAGAAGGTCATCGCCGTGCCGATCACAACCGGCGTCACCGTGTCCTGCAGAGCGTAGAACCCGCGTGCCACGATGGCCTGGCCGGCCCACGCGAACACGCCGATGGAGTAATACACCAGCGCAACGGCCGCATACCCCGTGTCGCGTTCAGTGAAGGCTCCTGCCTGGAGGAAGAGCTTTACCATCGGGACCGCCAGCACCATCATCAACACCGACGAAGGGATGGTGGCGAAGAACACGCTTCGCAGCCCGAAGCTGAGCGTCTCGCGGTATTCTCTCCAGTCCTTCCGCGCCGCAAGCGCTGACAGCGTCGGTAGCGCCGCAATGCCCGCCGCCTGTCCGAATACTCCCAGAGGGACCTGCATGAGGCGGTTCGCATAGTTCAGCGCGCTCATGGAGCCCTCCGCCAGGAAGCGCGCGAACCACTTGTTCACCATCACATCTATCTGCGGCAGAGACAATCCCAGAAGCACGGGAAGCATCAGGAGGAACACCCTCCGGACGCCGGGATGGCGCAGGTCCACCTTCAGGCGGTATCCAATGCCCAGCCGGGCGCTGTACCAGAGCTGCAAAGCGAAGTTGCCGAAAAACGCTCCCGCCAGAGCCCCCCAGGCCAGCCCGAAGATGCCCATAGTCCCCGCGAGCCAGACTGCTCCGGTGATGATCCCCAGGTTGTAGATGATCGGTCCGAGCGCGGGCACCAGGAAGCGGTTCCGGGCATACAGGGTGCCCATGGTAAGTCCGCCCATGAAGAAGAAAAACTGGGCGGGAAGCAGGATCCGCGTCAGCTTCGCCGTTGTGTCAAGCTGACCGGCGGTGAAGTCCCGCGGGGCGAAGAAGGGCACGATGCCGGGTGCCAGAAGGAATGCCACCACCACGAGCGCGCCGACCACCAGCGCCATCAGATTCAGCACAGAGCTGTAGACATCCCATGCGTCGTCCTCGCGGTGGGTGGCCAGGTATTCTGTGAAGACGGGGATGAACGCGCTGGATAGGGCGCCTCCCGCAACCATGAAATAGAGGAGGTCGGGCAGCAGGAATGCGGCGTTGTAAGCGTCGGTGAGGGCCCCCTGTCCGAAGCGGGCGGCGATGGCCGATTCCCTCACCAGTCCCAGGACACGGCTGAGGAAGATCGCGACCACCATCACGCCGGCCGCTCTGGCGTAGGAACCCCTGCTCATACAGGGGACTATACGCGCGGGACTCCCGCGTCGTCAACGTCGAAGCGTCATCCCGTCAGGCAGCCAGATCGCGGGACTCTTCGGAGGCCTCCGCGGCAGGCAGCGTGAAGCCAAAGACCGATCCTTTCCCCACGGCGCTCTCAACAAACACCTGTCCGCCGTGCAGGTCCACGATCCGCTTCACGATGGCCAGTCCGAGTCCCGTCCCGCCGGAACGGCCCTCGCCGGGAGGCTCCACCTTGTAGAATTTCTCGAAGAGATGGCCCTGCTTTTCCGGAGGGATGCCCGGTCCCTCGTCCCGCACCTCGATGACCACCCGGGAATCTTCACGCCGGGCAGCCAGCACCACCCTCCCGCCGGGAGGGCTGTATCGAATCGCGTTGTCGAGCAGGCAGGTAACGGCCTGACGGATGCGCGTGGAATCGCAGACCATTGGCGTGGGTTCGGTCTGCTCCACGATCACATCCACGTCGGGACGCCGCGCGCCGCAAGCTTCCCGGGAATCCGATGCGACCTCTTCCAGAATGCCGCCCGCGCAGCAGGTCTCCATCTTGAGGCGGAGGTTCTCCGAATCCAGCTTGCCCATCTCGATGACATCGTTGATGAGCTCCAGCAGGCGCCTGCCCTGCGCCTCAATGGTCTCCAGACAGGCCGCGCGGTCCATCTCTTCCATCGCATCGCCAGCATCCAGCATAAGGCTCGCGTAGCCCAGGATGCTGGTAAGAGGGGTTCGCAGTTCGTGCGAGACCGTAGCCAGCAGATCCGCCTTCAGACGGTCATACATCCGTTTGCTGCGGGCATCCTTCAGCACAGCCACCGTGCCAAGCAGATTCCCGTTGTCGTCCACGATGGCCCGGATGCGCGCCTCGCAAAAGACCCCGGTGCGAGGGAAAGCCAAATCCGAGACCAGCAGACGGTCCGGGCTGCCCAGAGCCTGACGGTGGAGCTGCTCAAGCGCGGGCAGGCCGAAGTCGGAGAGGTGTCTTCCTTCGCGGCATTCCAGTTCTAGGCCGGCCATCTCGCAGGCGCGCCGGTCCGAAAAGGCGATCTGCCCATCCACATCCGCAGCAAGCATTCCGTCGTCAACAGCGTCCAGGACAGCGCGAAGCGTGGGACAACGCACAGGCAGTTGCGGGCCTGACGCGCCGAGGGGCTGGACGCAGAACGGGTTCCCATCCAGATGCGCAGACAATCTTTCCTCAGGTTCCCTTCCGGGCGACGTGGTCAATTCATGTCTCCCATCCCTGCAGTATCGGGAAACCCTGGCTTCTTCCCAAGAGGGAATGGCGGAACTGTTGACAGGATTTGATGAAAAACAGTGAAAGTGTGTCCCGGACTGGTCAGATGCCGACGGCGGTATACTTGCGCAAACCGGCGCGCCACAGCGCCTGCCCCGCCAGCCAGATGACCACTGTCCAGACTGCCTGCACCACAAGACCCCGCATCACCACTTCTTGCGGCAGGTTGCCCAGGAAGACCTGAACCGGGAACCAGAGGACGTAGGAGAACGGCATCACCTGCGCGGCCGCGCGGGCCGCCTCCGGCAGCAGCTCCAGCGGAGCCATCTGACCCGCCAGAAAACCGCCAATCATATACCAGAACTCGTAGACGCCTCCCACCTCCACCAGGTAGAACGCGGCCATCCCCAGCAGCCAGGCGATCTGGAAGCTCAGAAGGTGCGCAAGGACCAGGGCCGCCCAGAATTCCCGTCCCGCCTGGAACCCGCCCCAGCTCAGGTAATGTCGGAAGATGGCCAGGATCCCCAGAAAGAACGGGATGTAAAGCATCGTGCGCACCAGCCGCCAGGTGAGGTTGCTGGCGAAGATAAACCCGTAGTAGGTGAAGGGCCGAGTCAGGTAGATAGAAAGCCGTCCGTCCTTGATGTCCCTCGCAATCTCCCACGGATGCGCGAAGACCAGGTTCGAGACCACACTCACGGCCAGATAATAGGCCACCAGTCCTTCCTTCGAGAACCCTCTCAGGTGGGTCCGGTCTCCGTAAGCCGCCAGCCACATCAGGGGAAGGGTGACGGT